>Ga0136846_1234980_pt1 | contig 11098 bp, 11 predicted proteins | sample HopSoiMetagenom2_FD_96841 | JGI IMG/M metagenome (GOLD analysis project Ga0136846, IMG submission 96841) | Grasslands soil microbial communities from Hopland, California, USA - 2 Assembly 2016 (version 4) | ecosystem: Environmental > Terrestrial > Soil > Grasslands | place: USA: Hopland... | reverse complement strand
GACATGAAATGATCGAGGCTCCGCTCAGCGAGGGCGTCGACGAGATCGCGCTGGCGCTCCAGACCGACGCATGGCGTCGCAGCATGCGCACGAAGGTCGTCGTCGTCGCCGGCTCCGGCCCGGTTCGGTCTCGCCATGGCCTGACGATCCTGCCGGACGCGCCGCACAAGGACGGAGCCGTCGTGCTGACAACTCCCACCGGCGGCTCCGCTACGGTGCTCGACGCGACCCTGGCCGAAATGACCCGCCGCTATGGCCCGAAAACAGCGCGCTTGGCCTGGTTGGGGATGGAGTACGGGCGTCAGGACGGCGCGCGGCGCTGAGAGCACGAAATTACGGCACGAGGGGAAAGTGGCCTTCCGCTCGTGCTTTGGTTTCCGCGCATGTGCTGAACATCGGCCTGAAGGTCGTCTTTCCAGACCGACGCCAGGGTTGGTTATTGGCGCGACCTCGCCGCTAAGGCTTTCTGATCAAGCTTGATCCCGCCTGGGCTCGTAGGGTGGGCTGAGAGCGTGTCCGCGCCTGGGCGGCTGGAAAGCCGGGCGCGCGTGTCGACCGCTGAAACGAGACCGCCGGTAGCCAAGGCGCCGCAATATCTGACAATCCGGCGCGGCTTTGCTCGAACGGTCCGTTGAGGGTCGATCGTCGGCGGCGGAAAAGCGCCCGGCGTATCGCCTGGGGCGTTTCCTCAATAGAGAAAGGAAATAGCGTTGCTCCAGAGCGGCTCGTTCCTGGGCACGCTGTTCGGGTTCTTGCGCTTGTCAGTCGCGGTGAAGACGATCTTGACCTCGCCGGCCGCGTCGCGAGGAATGATGGTGGTGTCCAGGGCCTCCGTCGTCAGGTTAATCTGGCCGTCCCTGTTCGATCCGGTGAAAAGCATCAGCCAGTCCTGCGGATTGGGGCCGTTGACGACACGAACTGCGACGCCATCGCGGTTGTCTGGTTGATTTCGCAAAAATCCCGATCCGGTCACGACATAGGTTATCGCCTTGAGCGATCCGCTGGCCTTGACCATGATGCTCGGCGGCGTGAGGTCGATGGGCATATCGACCGGCGTCGACCGGACCGTGACATTGAAGCTCTTTTCTAGCCGCACATAGCCCGTGTGACCGATCCCGGCGCGGCGAACTGCGATCGTCCACGCCCCGGGACCAAGCTGGATAGGGCTGAAATCCCCGCCGCCCGCCCCATAATTCTGGCTGGGCGCGAATTCCTTCCCGCTCTGGATGAAGTGAATCCGCGTTGAGGTCACCAACCCCGGGCTCGCCGCAATCCTGATCGCGGGTGAAAAGGGTTCCTCGCCGCCGTCCGGGTCTAGCAGCCGGGCGTCGAGCGCGATTGGCGACAGTGTCTTCACCAGCGAGAGCATGGCGCGCACTGAGCCGCCGAGGCCTGCCGGGGCGGCCGGCGCCAGCAGCTTGGCGACCAGTCGCAGTCCGATCGGCGGCTGCGGCGCGCCATATTCGCCGGAATCCTGGGGGATGCCGACGAAGATTCCCAGGTCGCGAAGCGTATTCATGCCGCGCCTCCGCCTGTGGATAAGCCTATTGCAGAGCGATCAGGATGGGGATCAGGCCGCGGCCCTTACACAGCGGGCGCAGCGCCTTGCCGATGACCGATCCAAATGCCTGCCCAGCATCGGCCGCCTTCATCGCGTGGCCGGGCGTGCCGGACGTGGTGAGCAAGTCACCGATCTCGATGGCGCTATCGTCGGCATCCACCTTGCAATAGACCTTGCCGAGCAACGCCACCGGGGAGCGGTTGCCGCCGCTGTGCTGTGTGTCGAGCACGATGCCTGGCTTGTAGCTGCCCGCCCCGGAAATGACGCCGGCGACCCGCTTGTCATAGGCTCGACCGCACGGCGCCAGGGCGCCCTCGTCGCTCAGCACCATTACCGTGCCGGGTTCGGCGATCTCGGCCCCGTGGATGTCAAAATCCTCGGCGCAATCGGCGTTGGCCAGGCGGATGTCGCCGGTCACCTCGACGTCGCCCTCGAAATAGCCGGCCAGCCGCCCGCCCCGGCCATGGACGCCAACCGCGTTCTGGCTGAAGCCATAAACGCCCGCGCCATCCGCGCTGTTGCCCTCCACCCCGGTGGCGGCGGATGCGACGCCCACCACACCGCGCCCGGCGCTGCTAGAACCATAGACTCCATCGCCGCCGGTGCTGTTACCCTCGACGCCGGCATTGCCGCCGGACACGCCGACGACGCCACGCCCGGCGTCGCTCGTGCCGAACACGCCTATGTTCGTCTTGCTGGCGCCGTGAATGCTAACGCCACTATCGTTCGATGCTTCGATCGGACCTGTCATATCGATACTCCTTCAGTCTGAATGGGGGCGGCACATCTGCGGTCGGCGGAAGTAAATCGGTCGGAAAGACTAGGGGCTGTAGCCGCCCGCATTAGCCCGGAACCTAGGTGACTCCGGCTCGGATATGGTCCCGAATGTAGGGATAGAAGGGATTGGGCGGCTCACCCTCGCGGCCTGCGTCCATCGGCGAATAGGCGCTCTGAAGCCCGCCGTTGTGAGAGTTGGAGCCGGCGAACCAGTCCTCCACCACGCTCGCCTGCGCCTCGGTGCCATAGGCCTCCCACGGTCCCCCGGCTGGCCCATAGTCATAGGCGGACTTGTCGCTACCCACTGTGCCGACGGCGGTCTTGATCGCCCGGCAGAAATATTCGGGCACGAAGGAGGCGTGCTGGATCTGCCAAGCGTGGGTCAACTCGTGGATCAGCAACTGCCCCGGCGCCTTGATGTCCAGCGTCGTCCCGCCGTTGCCGGTGTAGCGGAGCGGATCCGTATAGCCCTCGCCCATGTTAACGAGAATAACCTCACCCGGGCCAGGATAGGTGAAGGGTCGGTGGCCAACGCCCACCAGATTGGTCAGCAGAATGCGGTCATAATTCAGCTGCCCGCCGAACACTTGATCGGCAAAACCGCGTTCCTCGTCGGTCAACGAACGCTGCTTGACGGTGGCGGCGGTCACGGCGGCGCCGACGATGAAGGCCGGCACCATCGCCCCCGGTCCCAAGACGAAGCCGGCCCCCGCCGCCGCGACCACACCCACAAGCCCTGGTAAAACCAGCGTGTCGAGCCCGAGCCAGCCCGCCGCCTCGCCGGCTAGCACGATGACGACGCCGGTCGCCCCAAAGGTCGCAGCGCCCGCCGCTGCCTGCGCCACGAAGCCCAGGACATCGCCAGCCGGCCCAAACCAGTCCGTATCGAACTGCAGATTGTGAGTCACGGCGCCGACACGGATGCCTTCCCATTCACTGGCGAGCAGCGGCATCGCCCCTTCGTTAGACCAAGCATACTCGCGATCGCCCGGCTCGTTGGTGCCGTGCACTCGCCCGTTCACCGCGAACACGACCTGGGAGGTGACTGGCGGTTCGCCCGGCGGGAATAACGGGAAGGTCAGAGTCGTGGTGAGCGAGCAATCGTAGGATGGAAAGCCGGTCGCGCGGAAATGACCGTAGTGCCGAAAGCTGCCGTCGCGGCGGATCAGTAGTCCGTGCTGCCCCCGCAGGGCGACGCCGTCATCCGTGTTAATATTGTCTTCGAAGGTGAAGTCATGCTGGAACTGATCGACGATCTGCCGAACCGACGCGCTGCGGACGACGCCGGTGGAGCCCCTGATACGCTCGAATGAGGCCGCGCCGTGGCCGAGCGTTGATCGACAGTGGATTTCGGCCATTTGGACTGGTTCCTTCGTCAAACAAATCAGAACGAGCGCTTCCACACGGCTAGCTAGCCCTTGCACTTACCAATGGCGCCCGCGAAGATTGCACCGCATCCTCCAAACGGTGGATGCCGATGACAATTTTGATCTTGCGAAAAGTCGAGCGCGGCGGCGCATGCTCATCGCCTTGAGCGCTGGACCGAAGGTCACGTTTCTGTTGAGATTCGAGAGTCCGGTAATCGCGCGACCCCGCCGCTGGAGCGGACCATCCGGAAGTGAGGGAAGGGCCGACACTCATGAAGCGGCCGTGCGGCTTTGAAAGAACTTTGCGCATCCACCAAATGGTGGACGCGTCCAGTCAGGGCGGCCGCTAGTCCTATTGCTGGCGCGACCCGGCCCTGTCGTCCGGTCATGGTGAACAGCGGGGCCGCTGGGCGCCTGCACCAGTTTGTTCAGGGTCTCGGCGCCGCGCATTCCGCTTCAGGTTCAACGAGTCTTTTCCATTGCGCGGACCTACGGTTGTCCGAAGATACAGCATCAAAGGGACGTCCCATGCGCCTGAACCGCCGTTGGCTGCTCACCCTTACCGCCTGGCTGCCCCTGGCTCAGGCCGCACGGGCCCAGACGCCCGCCACGTCTGGTCAGCCGCCGAAGTTTCCGCCGCCGGTCCCCGACATTCCCACCAGTCACATCGAGGCCACGGCCCTGGCTGCTCGCAATGCGGCGACCGTCCGCCGCCAGAACGCGCTGCTCAACCAGGGCAAAATCGAAGAGTCGGTCCAGGCTTTTGCGTCCGACACCCGCAATCACGGCGTCGCCGTAGGCCGGGCTGGTCTCACGCGGGTGGTGACCGACATCCTGAGCACGTTCCCCGATTACCATTCCGAGGAGTTCGACCTGATGGCGGCCGGCGACGAGGTGGTGATGCGTCAGATCAATACCGGCACGCACCTGGGGGTGAGCAAGATCCCGTTCAACGGCGGCCTGCTGGTGGGCGTGTCGCCGACGGGCAAGAAGTTCAAGGTCCAGTCGATCCATTGGTACACTCTGAAGGACGACCTGATCGTTGAGCATCGCGCCAGCCGTGACGACATCGGCATGATGCAGCAGTTGGGCTTGCTGCCCATGACGGCGCGCTACGACCTGCCGAAAGTCTGACCGAGCGAGCGCCCGTCGCACGCCAACATCTTGCCTGTGCTCGGGCGGCATTCCGGAAAGCCAAGACTTTCACCGTCTCGGAAGGATCGACCATTGCGCGTGGTGCGCCGCGCTTAAGATGGTGTCTGGCGCGGTCCCAACTGCGGACCTAGCGCGATGCGGACTAGAACCGGACGCGGTTCGGCGCGGGCGCGGCAGGTGCTGCTCAGACGATAAGGACGGCGCGCTCGTTCACGCCAATAAAACAAGCACACTCAACCACCGACTCGGATTGTCGCCAATGCACCATTGACGGGAGTTGTGCGACGGCATTTATCGGCGTGTGTCGGAGGGACTCAACCATGTCTGGTATTGAGGGTCTGCTTGATCTGGTGCGAGGCCTCTACGACGCGGTTATGGAGGCGAGGGACTGGAGCGACAGTCTGTCGGCCGTCCTCGGACCGCTGGACGCCAGCCGCGGCTTCTTTGTCCGACAGGATCTATGGTCCGGCGCTGCGGCGGTCGTCACCGATCGCGGCAATGACGCCGGCCAAGTCATCCGCTTCCAGGCCGCCGCGGCCGCCGGCCTGGCGCCGGCCTGGCGGCTGGCGCTTCGGAGCGGACAGGTTGTGCGCAGCTCCGAAATGCAGGCTGACGGGGTCTTTGCGCGCTCAGCCTTCTATAATGAGGTCGTTCGACCGACCGGCGATTTCCATGGTTTGGTGACCCAGATCGCACGCGACCGCCGCCGCGATTCCTTCATTTGCTTGCACCGGCCGCGGGACGCGGGGGATTTCACTGCAGAACAGGCCGACACCCTACGACATCTGACTCCCCATCTGACTTCGGCGCTGCGCCTGGAAGAGCGCCTGGGCGGGTTGCAGATGCAGGCGGCCGGCGCGCAGGCCGCACTCGACCAGTTGGACGACGGCGTCCTGCTGCTGAACGCTCAAGGCAGGCCGGTGTTCGCCAATCGCGTGGGCGAGCATCAACTGACCAGCGAACCGGCTTTGTCGACGGCTCTTCTTCGTCTGGCGGCTCCCGGCCGGGGTGAACTCAGGCAGGGCGGCGCTGTTGAAGTCGAACGGCCGGCGCGTTCGCCCTTGCGTCTGCGGGTGGCTCCCGTCAATAGCGCCGGAGCGGCCTCGTGGCTGCCGGCCTACGCCGTAGCGGCGGTCTTTGTCTCCGATCCCGAGGTCGTGACCCGCCGACCTGGCCAGGCGCTGGCGCAGGCCTACGATCTTACCCCGGCTGAAGCCCGTTTCGCGGCGGAGATCGCCATAGGCGACGGACGCGCCGCCGCCGCGCGCCGGCTTGGAATATCGTCCGCGACGGCCCAATCCCATCTGTCGCGGATCTTCGAAAAGACGGGCACGCATCGACAGGCTGAATTGGTGCGGCTGCTCCTGGGGCGCTGAGCCGGAAGGTCGTCGGTTCACTGTTGCGCGAGCGCGCCGTCGATCCGGCTCGGCGACACGCCAGGGCGGCGAAAGCAATCACAGCCACGTCCAATGATCAGCCGGGCTTTGAGCATGCTGGTCGTGCCAATCCTGGATCGAGATCGTCTCCCAATGATCTTGCGCGGCGTCGCCAGCGCGCTGTTTGAGGGTTTCGAAGCCGAGGCTGGAGAGCAGGTCGTTGTCGGCCGCCAGGGGCCAGGTGTCCGCGAACAGTCCTTCGATCTGCGTGGCGGTTGGCGACGCCAGCGCCGCACCGTCCCGCAGAACGAAATCATTCCCCGCGTCGCCATCGAAATTACCGAGCAGCCCTTCGAAGCTTCCGGGGGCGTGTCCGGCGCCGGCGTGCAGCGACAGGTCAAGGTAGCCGAGCGCTTGCCGACCGTGTTCAAGCCGGTATTTCCGCCGCCATATCTGAATGGCGGGCCACGCGCCTACCTCTCCTGGGTCGTCGAGTGCCGGGATAAAGCCATAAAGCCTGGAACGGTTGCTGACTGGCTGGAGAGCCGCTTACCCCAATCCGTCGACGACCTCTCCGCCTGGCCAACGGACGAGTAAGCCGGACCCCCGCTCGGGAGTGTTCTTGCATCGGCGCCGGCGACTGAATGTCCGGGATCTGGAGCGATCCCAAGTTCTGCTGCTGGCGCAATGCCGCCAACATAGGTGATGCATGCCGCCAGCAGCGTTCAATTGGAGCGCCTTCCGACGCGCGTCGGATCAATGCGAAGCCGCTTCGATCAGCCTGGCGACCTCATGGGGGTGAGAGATCATCACGACGTGCGAGGCTCCGGGCACGACGACGACCTGTTTGGCGCGGGCGCGCTCGGCCATCCATTTCGTGGCGGCTGGCGGGATGTTGCGGTCAGCATTGCCATAGGCCCACCACGAGGGGATGGCTTTCCAGCCGGTCGCTACGGCCTTTTCAGCGCCGGCTGCGTCGGTCAGCGGCCGCTGGCCCACGGCCATCAGCTTGGCTTGGGCCAGGGGGACATCGGCGGCGAACTGGGCCGGGAATTTATCCCGTTGGATGTAGAGGTCGTGGGCGCCGCCGGGCAGATTGACAGGCTTGGCCAGCGCAGCGGGCAGGGTGCTGCCCGGGAACTTCCCGGAGAGGTCGAAGATGCTCTCGCCGACCTCGGGGGCGAAGGCCGCGACGTAGACCAGGGCCTTGACGTTGGCCGCGCCGTCGCTGGCGGCCGAGATCACCGCGCCGCCATAGGAATGGCCGACCAGGATCACCGGGCCGGGGATTGCGTCGAGCACCGTCCGCACGGCGGCCGCGTCGCTGGCAAGACCGCGCAGGGGATTGGCGGCGGCCACGACGGGATAGCCGTCGCGGGTCAGGTCGGCGACGACGCCGTTCCAACTGCTGCTGTCGGCGAAGGCGCCATGGACCAGGACCACCGTCGGCTTGGTCTGGGCATGAGCGGTGGTCAGGTTCGCCAGGCCAAGGGCCAGGGCGAAGGCGAACACTTTCTGGGTCATGGGCTATGTCCTTGGAAAAGCGGTCATGGGCGGCTGGGGCTCCAGCGGAACGGCCGTGTCGGCGTCGTCCTGTCTGGGTCGAACGCAGGTCGCCGCAAAATCCTCACCCCAGCGCCGGCTGCGAAGGTGAGGACTTCGACCGGGGCTGCGTTCTGCCTTCCCGACACCTGATGCCCTGTGGTCGTTGGACAGATGGCGGAGTCTCTGATGAGAATGGCGCGAGAGGGGCCCATGAGCGACGCTTCCGACGCCGCCGCGCGCGCGGACGCCTTCGCCCGGCAGGCGGCGGCGATGCGGGGCCCCCTGGGCGCCTATTTTCGCCGCCGGATACGCAACGCCTGCGAGGTGGAGGATCTGGTGCAGGAGGTCTTTCTGCGCCTGACGGTGCGCGGCACGCCCGACCATGCCGACCACGCCAGCGCCTACATCTTCCAGATCGCCGCCAGCGTGCTGGCCGACCGCCATCGCCGCCGCACGGTCAGGCGCGCCGACGAGCACGTCCCGCTGGACCCGGACCTTCGCGGCGAGCAGGATTTCGACCCGGCCCGCATCTATGCCGGCAAGCAGGCCCTGAACGCGGCGGCCGCGGCGTTGATGACCATGCCCGAACGCACGCGGACGATCTTCCTGCTTCGGCGGATCGACGGCCTTCGCCATCAGGCCATCGCCAAGCAGCTTGGTCTCTCGGTCAGCGCCATCGAAAAGCACATGGTTCGCGCCATCGAGCACCTGATGGCGCATGCGGGAGGCGCCCGATGACCCGCGACGTCCTGACCCCAGCCCAGGCCGCAGCCCGATGGCTGGCCCGCGACGACCTCGATCAGTCGCCCCAGCGCGAACAGTTCGCGGCTTGGCTGGAGGAGAGCGAGGAGAACCGCGACGCCTGGACCCAGGCGCAACGGATGTGGAATATCTTCGACGACGCAGATGACAGCGACCTGATCGCCGCCATGGCGCGGGCGGCCAGGAAGGCCGGGCCCGAGCACGCCGCCAAGCCGTTCGGGCCTCAGCTCGTCGCAGCCTCGAGCGCTGCCGCAGCGGTGTCGGTGACACTGTTCTTTGGCGCCCAGCAAGGCTGGTTCGACCACGCCGGCAAGCCGACCCAGTTCGCCGTCAACGAGGCCGCCTCCCTGACGGCCGTCGGGCGCGCCGACTACGTCACCGGTGCGGGACAGAGATCCATTGTCGACCTGCCGGATGGCACGCGCGTCACCCTGGACGCCGACAGCGCGGTCGACGTCGCCTTCGCGGGGGGGCGGCGCGAGGTGCGCCTGCTGAAAGGCCATGCCTTCTTCGACGTCGCTCACGATCGCGCCCATCCCTTCGCCGTGCAGGCAGCCGGGCGGGTGGTCACCGCCTTGGGCACCCAATTTGACGTGCGGCTGACGTCGGGCGCCTTGCGGGTCGTGCTGGCCGAGGGAAGCGTGTTGGTGAGCTCGCCCCCGGAAGGCCCCTCCGCGCCGCCAATCAGGCTTTCGCCCGGTCAAGCCTTCTCCGCCCAGCCGGGAGGCGTGGGCAAGGTGACGCCCGCCAATCTCGACGACGCCTTGGCCTGGAAGCAGGGCGTGGTGGAGTTTCGCGACCAGCCGCTGTCCAAGGCGATCGGCGTGATGAATCGCTACACGCGGGCCCAGATCGTCATCAAGGATTCCAAGGTCGCGGCCTTGCGCATCACCGGCGTCTTCAAGACCGGCGACATCAAGCGGTTCGGGCGCTCGGTGTCGGAGGTCCTGCCAGTGAGGATGGTCGCCCGCGACGCCGACACCTATGAGCTGGTCTCGACGCGGCGCTAGGCGCTGTCTCCCATGAGGACTTCTGCAAACGCCACGTTCTCCCTAGTAGAGCGCCGCGGCCTGGGGTTTCCTCTCGCCAATAGCTGTCGTCGCTCGAAACCCTTGAGCGAGGACCCGACATGACATCGCCCCAGACCATCCGTGATCCGCTGGCCGACCCCCTGCTGACGCCCCAGAACGCCGCGCTGGTGATCATCGACTTCCAGCCGGTCCAGGTCTCGTCCATCGTCACGATGGAAAAACGCCTGTTGATCGCCAACGTCACGAACCTAGCCAAGACCGCCAAGCTCTATGGCCTGCCGGTCGTGCTGACCACCGTCAACGTGACCACGGGTCTCAACACCCCGACCATCACGCCGATCACCGACGTACTGCCGGACGTTCGGCCGCTGGATCGCACCGCCATCAACGCCTGGGAGGACGAGGACTTCGTCGCCGCGGTGAAGGCGACCGGCCGCAAAAAGCTGATCATGGTCGCCCTGTGGACCGAGGTCTGCCTCGCCTTCCCGGCCCTGGACGCCCTCGCCGAGGGCTTCGAGGTCTTCGCGGTGGTGGACGCGGTGGGCGGCACCTCGGAGCTGGCCCACCGCGCCGGCATCGACCGCGTCGTCCAGGCGGGCGGCAAGCCGGTCAGCTGGATCCAGGTGGCCTGCGAGCTGCAGCGCGACTGGAACCGCAAGGCGACCGCCGAGGGCTTCGCCGACATCGTCTTGCGCGCGGTCGGCCACTAAGCGACCGAAAAAAGGGAGCAAGGCCAGTCGCCTTGCTCCCGCTCTGTTGTCGTTGGGTCAGATACGGATCAGGGCTTGGGCGCGTTGGCCGCCTCGACATAGTCGGTGCTCGTCGGGCCATGGCCGGAGATGTAGACCGTCGCCCCTTCCGGTCCGGTCATGGCGAAGTGATCGACTCCCGCCGGCTCGCTGTAGAAGCTGCCCGGCGGCAGGATCTTGACCAGCGCCTCGTCGGCCTTGCGGCCATAGCCGAAGCGCCAGACGCCCGAGACGACCACGGCGGTGCGGTCGTCCCGGTGGCTGTGGGCGGCGATCCGCATGTTGGGCGGCGCCCGCAGCGCGATCGTATAGGGGCCGGCCTTGGTCGGGTCGCCGTAGAGGACGGTCGTGCGGATGCCGGTGACGCCCGAGGTGCCGGCGGTCGCGCCGCCTTGCGTCAAGGCGGCGATCTCTGGCGGGGTCAGGCGCAGCTGGCGATCCTGGGCCGAGGCGGCGCCGGAAAGGGCCAGCAGGACGGCTGCGGCGAGAGCAAGGCGGCGGCTCACGGCTTGGCCTCGAGGAAGTCGCGGACCATCGCCACCGTGGCCTTGGGGTTTTCTTCCATGATCCAGTGGCCGGAGTCGGGGACCACGCCTTCGGTGACGTTGGTGGCGGCGAAGCGCATCACCGTGGCCATCATCGGCCCGAACGACTTTTCGCCGCCCACGGCCAGCACCGGCATGGTCAGCTTGCCCTCGGCGATGAAGACCTTGTTGTCGATCGCGTCCTGGTCGAAGGCGGCGAACTGCGAGAAGCCGCCATGCATGGCGCCGGG
>Ga0136846_1241850_pt1 | contig 11099 bp, 7 predicted proteins | sample HopSoiMetagenom2_FD_96841 | JGI IMG/M metagenome (GOLD analysis project Ga0136846, IMG submission 96841) | Grasslands soil microbial communities from Hopland, California, USA - 2 Assembly 2016 (version 4) | ecosystem: Environmental > Terrestrial > Soil > Grasslands | place: USA: Hopland... | reverse complement strand
GCGTCTCGGTCGAGGGCGCGCTGTCCTGCTCGGCGACCGGACTCTCGCCCGCCAGCCACGTGGGCGACTACTTCATCAGCTCGTGCACCGGCCTCACCCTCTCCGGTCCGAGAGCGCCCGACTACGACCTCACACTCGCGCCCGGGACGGTGCACGTGTCACCGGCGCCGTTGATCGTCACCGCACCCAGCCAAGTGAAGACCTACGGCGACAAGCTGCCCGACCTCAAGCCCTCGTTCACCGGGTTGCGCAACTGCGACCACTCCCCGGTCACTGCGCCGACCTGTGCGACCACGGCGACCGCAGGCAGCCCCGTCGGCCAGTACCCGGTGACTTGCACCGAAGCGGTGGATGACAACTACACCATCACCACTGCCGACGGCACCCTGACGGTCACCAAGGCGCCGCTGTCGATCTCGGCGAACGGCACCAAGGCCTACGGCGCGCCGATGCCGCAGCCGGCGCCGCAGTACACCGGCCTGGTCAACGGCGACACGTCCCCACAGGCTCCGGCGAGCTGCGCCACCGATGCCGGGCAGGCCAGCAACGCGGGCAGCTACCCGGTGACCTGTTCTGGCGCGGCTGATGACAATTACGCGATCAGCTACGTCACCGGCCAGTTCACCGTGACACCGGCTGCCTTGACGGTCAGCGCGCCGAGCCCGTCGAAGACCTACGGCGCGCCGCTGCCGAACCTCGATCCGTCCTACCAGGGGCTGGCCAACGGCGACCTCGCCCCTGCCACCACGGCGACCTGCACCACGACCGCCACCCAGTCCAGCCCGGTGGGCAGCTACCCGGTCACCTGCACTGACGCTGCGGACGGCAACTATGTCATCGACTACGTCGCCGGCACCCTGCACGTCGTCTCCGCGCCGCTGACGGTGCTCGCCCCGTCCGCCACCGCGACCTACGGATTCACCGACCTGCCGGCCCTTCACGCGACCTATAACGGCTTGGTCAACGATGACCGGGCGCCGGCGACACCGCCCACCTGCACCACCACCGCCGGGCCCGGCGGACACGTCGGGACCTACGCCATCGACTGCCCCGGTGCCGCCGACCCCAACTACGACATCACCTAGGTCGCCGGAACGTTCCTGATCAAGAAGGCGCCGCTCACGATCACCGCGAACGACAAGCAGATCACCTACGGTGATCCGACGCCCGCCTTGGACGCCAGCTACGCCGGCTTCCAATCCAGCGACAACGCGAACTCGCTGGCCGGCAGCCTCGGCTGCGACACCGACCACGGTCTGTTGCACGCGGGCGACCACCCCATCAAGTGCGCGGGCCAGACGAGCAAGGACTACGTAGTCAACTACGTCGCCGGCGTGCTCAGCGTGGCCCGCAAGGCCATCGTCGGCCAGGTCGCGAACGACACGATCGTCTACGGCACGCCGGTTCGGTCACTGCCGGTCACCTACCTCGGCCTGGTCGGTGACGACACCGCCGAACAGCTGACCCTGCCGACCGCGGGCTGCACCGACCTCGGAGCCAAACCGTCGGTCGGCGACCATCCGGTCAGCTGCGACGCGCGCTCCACCGACGACTACGACGTCACCTACCTGGCCGGCGCGCTCACCGTCACCAAGGCGTCCCTGGTGGTCAAGGCGGACGACGCGTCGATGACCTACGGGGACACGCTGCCGGCACTCTCCGGCAAGATCGTCACCGGGACTGGGGACGCGACGGTGACCGGGTCGATCAGCTGCAGCACCGATTCGGGCGTGCTGCACGCCGGCCCGCACCCGATCAGCTGCAGCGGGCTCAGCTCGGATAACTTCGACATCGCCTACCAGCCCGGCACGCTCACCGTCGGCAAGGCGCAACTCGCCGGTCAGGTGGCCAGCCACACGATCAGCTACGGCGACGACATGCCCTCCTTCGCGCTCGACTACACCGGGTTCAAGCACGGCGACGCCGCGTCCTCGCTCGGGCTGCCGAGTTCGTGCACCGGGCCGTCCGGCACCGTTCACGCCGGCACCTACGACGTCAAGTGCGGCGAGGTCTCGCTCGATGACTACGACGTCAGCGTCACGGGCGGCACGCTCACGGTGCAGAAGGCACCGCTGACCCTGCAGACCGACACGCACGCCATCACCTACGGCCGAACCATCCCCCAGTTCGGCGTCACCTACCACGGGTTCGTGCACGGCGAGGACGCCTCGGTGCTCGGTGGGTCACTCTCGTGCGACACGCCCTCCGGTGTCGTGGCGGTCGGCACCTACCCGGTGACCTGCAACGGGCTGACCAGTGCCGACTACGACATCACCTTCACGCCGGGCAGCTTGACCGTCAGCCAGGCGGAACTGCTGGTCGCGGCCAAGAACGCCACGATGACCTACGGCGACAAGCTGCCCAAGTTGACCGCGGACGTCACCGGCGCCGCAGTGCAGGACGGCGACGCCTCGATCACCGGCACGCTGAGCTGCGGTATCGACACCGCGACGCCGCACGCCGGCACGCACACGGTCACCTGCAGCGGACTCCACTCGCCCAACTACGCCATCAAGTACGTCGACGCGACCCTCACGGTGCTGCCGGCCCCGCTGGTCGGCACCACCAACAGCGCAACCATCACCTACGGGGAGCCAACCCCGGACTTCGCACCGGTCTACAGCGGCTTCGTCAACAGTGACACCGCGGCCTCGCTCACCGGCACGGTCAGCTGCGACACGCCCACCGGCGCTGTGCACGCGGGCAGCTACCAGGTGCACTGCAACGGCCAGACCAGCGACGACTACGCGGTCTCCTACCGCCCTGGCACGCTCACCGTGAACCCGGCCGCGCTGACCGGGCAGACCAGCAGCCAGACGATGACCTACGGACAGGCCGTTCCCGGCTTCGGCGTCAGCTATAGCGGTTTCCAGAACGGCGACGGCGCCAGCACACTGACCGGGTCGCTGTCCTGCAACGCTCCGACCGCTCCGCACGTCGGTAGCTACCAGGTCACGTGCAACGGCCAGACCAGCAACGACTATCTGGTCTCCTACAGCCCTGGCACGCTCACCGTGAACCGGGCGAGTCTCACCGGCACGGTGTCCGACAAGTCCATCACCTACGGCGCGTCGGTGCCCACCTTCGGAGTGACCTACACCGGCCTGGCCGTCGGGGACACCGCCGCCGGGCTCGGCCTGCCGGCCACCTGCCCCGCACCGGCCACCGCGCATGCCGGCAGCTACACGATCAGCTGCCCCGCCACCGCAACGGACGACTACACTGTCGGTTACCTGCCCGGGACGCTCACCGTGAACCCGGCGACCGCAACCGTCACGGCGCCGACCACGACCCGCCCGGCCGGGCAGCCGAACCCGACACTCACCCCGAGCTACACCGGCTGGGTGAACGGCGACACCGCCTCAGTCCTCAGCTCGCCCGCCACCTGCACCACCACGGCGACCGCGAGCAGCCCGGCGGGCAGCTACCCGATCAACTGCTCCGGCGCGGCCGCACACGACTACACCTTCGGCTACGTCGCCGGCACACTGACCGTCAAGGTCAACATGCAGATCAAGGCCTTCAGCCAGCCCATCAACGACCCTCCCGGCACCCAGCAGAGCGTGGTCAAGGGCGGCTCCACGGTGCCGGTGAAGTTCCAGATCACCGACCCCAGCGGAAACCTGCTCTCCGACTCCGCAGCTCAGACCATCGCCGACCAATGCACCGCGAAGATCAGCTACGGCTTCGTCAGCAGCACGGTAGGTGCCGCCAACGAATCCACCGACAACACCACGCCGACCGCCGGCGCCTGCTTCCGCTACGACGCCGCGGCCGACCAGTTCATCTACAACCTGTCGACCAAGTCAATGGCCGTCGGGACCTGGACCATCCGGGCCACGGCAACACTGCCCGACGGCTCGCTGATCACCCACGAGGTCAACGTCGGCATCCGCTGACCGCCGGCGACCGCGAGGCGCGTCACGCCGCTGCCACCGCACCCCTGCGACAGCGACATCCTCCAAGATGGTCGTACCTCTATACTACGACTAAAGCTAGTGTATGATAGATCATTGGCTCTCAGCGTGTTACCGTCACCCTCGTGCCTCGCCCCTATGCAGACCCAGTAGAGATCATCACGGCACCGGTGCCGGCGCAGTCCCCGTTCATTCCCGTCGACGCAAAGATCGTGGTCGGGGCGGTGGCCCCGGCCTCGCCGGAGCCGATCCCGCTCGTTCTGCTGCCCGGTTTCGAGTACCGGATGAGCGAATGGCGGCACCCGGAGACCCACGAGATCCACTGGCGGCTAGAGCGGAGAAAGGCCTCTCAGCGCGGCGAAGAAGACGATTAGCACGTCGGATCACCCTGGTCGCTCAATCGCTCATGCCCGTGTTTCAGCTGAGTGTTCTCGTTGCGCGTTCGAATGGACCATGCGGACGTCGGGCTGTTCCAGGATCAGACAGCCCGAGCACGTCTAGCCGCAAGCAGAGGCCATCAGACCGAGCCGGTGACGGAGTCGAATGCGCGCTGTCAGCTTCGGATCGGCGCACCACGCGGCGTGTCGCCAGAATCTGCGACCCGGAGTGGCTACGAAGCGCCTGAGACACCGGCAGTCGAGGCCCGCCGTCGCGATGGTCGGCCTACTAGCCGATGCTGCCTCGGCAAAGCAGTACGTTCGCCCAGCTCCAAGGATGGGCGCGAACCGGCCGCCTCGCATCAGGTGCGGCACCCTCTTGGCTCTGACGCGGTCCGGGTCAGTCGAGAAGGCCAAGGCGCCCGGCGCGGGCGGCGGCAGCGACCCGGTCGTGGACGTGAAGCTTGGTAAGGATGTGCGCGAGGTGCGCGTCCACGGTCTTGGGGCTGATGACCAGCCGCGCGGCGATTGCCTGGTTGGTGAATCCGTCGGCGAGTAGACGGGTGACGTCGCGTTCCCGCGGCGTGAGCACCACGGGGGATGTTGGATGCGGGAGGCCATCGTCGTGCAGCGCTGGCTCGCGATGGATGTTGGCCCGGGCGGCCAGAGCCCGCACTTCACCCAGGAGCGGTGTGGCGCCCAGAGCATCGGCCGCGCGGTACGCGGTGCGGAGGATCGGCGTCGCGCTGCGACGGGTTTGCCGGTCGGCGACGAGCGCTTCGGCCTGCCGCCACCGCGCATAGGCGGCCGGATAGGGCCGGTCGATCTCGGTCCAGGCGCGGGCAGCGGCGGCCCAGGCGTCCGGGTCGGAGTGTCCCTGCAGCCGTGACCATTCCGCGTCCCAGCTGGCGGTATCGGCCGCGACGGTCGGCACCGGGGTGTGGGCCGGGTCGAATGGGTCCGGGTCGATCCGGTTCCGCAAGGTATCGAGCTGGCTGGCATGCGCGGCGGCGGCCCAGGCTGCGGTGTCGTCGCCCGTGTCTGCGGCGCGGGCGGCGAGGTCGGCGGCCGCGCGTAGCCCGAGTACCAGCAGCCGTCCGCCGAAGAGCGCTTCCCGTTTGCCGGTGAGGTGAGTCAGCGCGTCTGTCACGGCTGCGAGAGCGGAGTCCGGCCGCCCGCGCGCGAGATGACCTTCGGCCAGCCACTCGCAGTACCACTTCGCGGCCATCGTCGGCCAGGCCGCCGGCCATGACTCCGCGATTGTCGCTGACCGTTGCGGTTCGTCGCCGCGGCACGCCGAGATCAGCGCGGCCAGCGCCGCCGCGAACTCGTTGGCGTGCCCGCCGTAGGCGGTGGCGAGTTCGGCCCAATGCAGTGCGTCGTCCCACCGGCCGAGCTCGAAGCACGCCCCGGTTGCGGACAGCAGCAGGTGGCCGCCTTCCTGCCGTTCGATGCCCCAGCGTCGCTGGGTGTCGTAACCGGCGAGTGCTGTTGCGAGCCCGAGCGATTGGTCGGCCTCCCAGGCGAGCTCGATCGGGGCGAGCCAGGAATGGGCCGGGCCGATCATGTCCATGTCCCCGGTGCGCACCGCGAGGTCGCAGCCCTCCCGCAACAGGCGTAGGCCTTCGGCGATGTCGCCGTTCATAGCCCGGACCACGCCAAGGGTGACGAATGCTCGGGGCAGCTCCACCTCGGCGTTGAGGCCTTGAACTATCGCCAGCGCCTGCTCGGCGGCCTCCACCGCGTCAGGTGGATTGCCGAACAGGGTGACCAGCCAGCTGTGCATCGCCAGGGCGCGGGCGCGCTCGACCGTCGGGGGGTCGGGCGGAATGAGTTCCAGCGCGCGGGCGCAGTCGGTGGGCGGTGGGTTATCGGCGGTCATGAACCGGTAGAACGCCAGCCGCTCCTCCAGCCTGCCTGCGGGCACCGGGTCGACGGCTGCGTCGACGAGCGCGAGCGCGTCCTGGACGAAGCTGCGGCAGGCGGTCAGGTCACCGACCAGATCGGCGGCCCGGGTGGCCCGCTCCAGCAACGTGATCTGGTCGGTCCCGGGAGCGGATGCGTGCGGCCACAGCCGCAGCGCTCGCCGGTACTGCTCGAGCGCCTCCTCGAAGGCATACACCTCTTCGGCGGCGGTCGCCGCCGCGAGCGCCCAGCGCACCGCGGCGTCCGGGTCACCCGCGAGATCGCAGTGTCGGGCCAGGGCGGCGAACTCGTACGGCTCGCACCGGCGTTCGTCGTCCAGGCGCTCGGTCAGTTCGGCGGCGTACGCCTTGTGCAGCCGGACCCGTTCGCCCGGTAGCAGCTCCTCGTGGACTGCTTGCTGCAGCAGGGCGTGGCGGAACTCGTACGCCGACCCGTCCGGGGTCGGGCACACCAAGTTCCGCCCCACTAGAGGTCGCAGCAGCCGGTCCAGTCCCTCCGGCTTCAGTCCCGTCACGGCCGCGAGCAGACGGTGATCGACGGTGCGCCCGCCGGCCGCAGCGGCCCGCAATACGTCGTGCGCAGCGGCAGGCAGGCTGTCCAGGCGCGGTGCGAAGACGTTGAGGATGCGGTCGGGAACGGGACGCCCGTCCGCCCAGCCGGACGCGGAGGCAAGTTCCTCGACGAACAACGGATTGCCGGATGAAAGGTCGAAGATCCTGTCCGCGACTGTGCTCGTGACCGGCTTCCGGCGGATCTGCATGACGAGGGTTGCGACGTCCTCACGTGTCAATGGCGGCAGCTTGATCTCCACCACGCGGCCGTCGCGTGCGGACTCGGCGATCAGCCGCCACAGCGGTGCCGACGCCGCGACATCGTCGCTGCGGCAGGTGCCGACCACACGCAGTCGCGATGGTGTGGCGTGACTCAGGTAGTCGAATAACTCGACACCCGACCGGCCCATCCACTGCATATCTTCGACGACGACGACCGTCGGGCGTAGCGCCGCGATGCGGCTTAGGGCACGCCGGACGGCATCAAAGAAGCGCAGCTTGTCCAGCGGGCCAAACTCCGTCGATGCGGCCAACGTCGGCTCGGTCGCCCCAAGCTCTGGCAGCAGTCGCGCCAGTTGCTCGAGAGCGTCGCCGAACAGGGCACGCAGCCGGGGCGGCGTCTCGACGCCGGGCACGCTGCGCAGCACCTCCGTCAACGCCACGAAGGGCAGCGATTCGCCGGCCACCGCCGAACAATGCCCCACCAACACCCACCAGCCGACCGATTCAACGCGCTGCGCGAACTCGGCGACCAGCCGGCTCTTCCCCAGCCCCGCTTCGGCGGTGAGCACCACGGCGGGCATGTCGTGGGCCGGGCTGGCGCAGACCGCGGTCAGTTCGTCAAGTTCCGCGGCACGGCCCACAAAGCCGCCCACGCCCGCGGGCCTCATCCGGACCCGACCCACCGCGCAGCCCGCCAACTCGGAATCCGGATCGGTCGGCCGTGGACGACACGATATGCCCACACAGTCCCCAGGAAGCCGTACGTCATTCGCGACCCCCCCAACAGACCATCGACCGGCGAACACGTCCGCGCCTATATGAAAGCGGGAAACGCTGTGGCAGGCCAGAGGGTTCCTCCGACGAGACCGCGCCGCTGTCGTCGCTCGGGTCGGCGGCGACGGCGGCTACCACCGAGCAAATACGCACGAAGGCGTATACCGCCGCGCTGACGAGTCGGCCTACGGTGCGCTGCATGATTACTACGAGCAGCGCGCACCGCGCAGCCACCAAGTCCGGAGCCGGCAAGGCTCGCCGCACCGTCGTCGCGGTCGCTACTGTTTGCTTCGCCGTCAGCCCGCTGCTAGCGGCGCCTTCCGCGGCAGCTGACACGCCGCCCCTGCCCGCCGACACGCACTGCGCGGCCGGGTTTGCGCTGCTGCCGATCGCGTCGTTCCCATCGATCTACGACGATTTTCTGCATGGCCAAGACCGCAATGACAACCAGTTGGTCTGTTCCCGCCACATTGTTGACGCAGCGGCGGCCGCACTGCTCCCCAAATTCCCCGGGCTCCCCGCTCTTCCTCGTAAGCGATGACCCGATCGTTCGCTGACTGAGCCGGGAGGCGAGCCCGAACCTTGCCTCATCGCCGTCCCACGTCGGGTCCGGCGGCGACCGTCGCAGTCCTTCTCATGGGAACCGATCCAGTACCTGGCGGTTGCCGGCCGCGTCGAGCCTCACTGCGATGACCGGCACAATCTCTTGGCGGTCGGCACGGGTTAGCCCTTGCAGCCGCGCGGTGGCCGGCGAGCGCCGGATCGGGTGATGATATGGAGTCGCATCGCACCTCTGGTGGCGCCGCAGCCCAGTGATCTCCGCTGGTGATGTGCAGGATTGGGCCGTCGGCTGAGTTGCCGAGCATGATTCGCGAGGCGTAATCGGGGCCGCCTTCCCGGCTGGATGCCACGAAGATCCACAGCGGGCACTTCGGCAGGCGCGGCGGCGATGTTGTCGGCAGTGATGTCGATCCTCAGCCCGCGGGCGAGCGTCGCGACCAGCGGACGTAGTAGCGATCGGGAGTTGCTCTGTCGTCCGTTGCCACGGTGCTCGCGCTGCGCAGGTTGGTGAACGCCGACTTCAAGCTGTGGAGCAGCCCGGGAGTTGAGGCGCCCCATGGCGCTGGCCACACTTCGCGACGGCGTGCTGGCCGTCCGCGTCCCGAAGACCGCCAAGTCGCAGCCCAAGCGGATCGCCATCACCGCCGGCTGACCGCACAACGTCACCCGGGTCCGCGGCTTCCGGGGAAGCCGGCTCATCCATTCCAGCTGCTCGAGCACTGGTCGTCCTGCCGGGTGCTGAGTGCTCAGCACCGGCTCATCGCAGACCTAAGCAACGCTCATCTGGGCGGGGCAAAAGAGACGCAGAGTGAGTCGAAGAGGAGGCCGAGCGATGGAATCGAGCGATCAGCCGGGTGGCCAGCCACTCGGCTATGGGTGGTCCGCACCTGCTGACACGACTGTCCCGCCACCGGCTGGTAGGCCGTGGGAGCCGGCGGGTCACGGCGCGCAAGCGCCGCCACCGGATGCGCCGTCGGGTGGGCCGGCGCGTGGCGGGTGGCGCCGCGGCGTGCGAACTGCCGCGGTGGCAGCGCTGGTCGGAGCGGTGTTCGGGGCCGGCGTCGGGGTGGGCACCTACGCCGCGCTGGAGAACGGCACGGACACGTCGACGTCAAGCGGGTTCTCGGTGAGCGGTCAGCAGTCGCCGGTCAATGCGCCGCCGAAGGGCGTGACCGGCGTGGCCGCGAGGCTCAAGCCGAGCGTCGTGACCATCGACGCGGTCGGCGCGCAGCAGGGCGGCGCCGGGTCGGGCATCATCCTGCGCCCCGACGGCTACATCCTGACCAACGACCACGTGGTGAGCCTGGATGGCAGCCAGTCGCCGAGCAGCGTGCATCTCACCGTGGTGTTCGACGATGGCTCCCAGGCCCCGGCTCGGGTCGTCGGCGCCGACCAGACCGATGACCTTGCCGTGATCAAGGTGAACCGCAGCAGCCTGCAGCCGGTGACCTTCGCCAAGTCCGGGCAACTACGTGTCGGGCAGCCGGTCGTTGCGATCGGTGCACCGCTTGGTCTGTCTGACACGGTCACCTCCGGCATCGTGTCCGCGCTGGACCGTCCGGTGCAGGCGGGCCCCAATGGGCAGGCGATCTTTGACGCGGTGCAGACGGACGCGGCGATCAATCCCGGCAACTCCGGTGGCCCGCTGGTCGACCTGAACGGTCGGGTCGTCGGCATCAACTCGGCGATCGCCTCGACCGACCAGAGCCCCTTCGGCTCCGGCCAGTCCGGCAACATCGGCATCGGCTTCGCCATCCCTTCCGACGAGGCGATCCGAGTCGCCGACCAGCTCATCTCCAGCGGCAAGGCCACCCACGCCGAGCTCGGCATCTTCATTTCTGCAGCGCCCGGACAGAGCTCACTCACGCCGACGAGCGGGGCGGGTGCAAAGGTGGCGCGCGTCAAATCGAGCGGCCCCGCAGCGACGGCCGGGATCAGGGCCGGCGACGTGATCACCGGCGTGGGCGGTCAGCGTGTCGACGACCCGGTAAGCCTGATCGCGGCCGTGCGCTCCCATACGCCGGGCGAGATCGTCCGGGTGAAATTCACCCGCGCCGGCAAGCCGATGACTGTCTCGGTCACATTGGCGTCGCAGACGAGCTGACCGCCGCGGCACGTCGAGGCGCCGTCGCCGGGGTCAGAGGTTCCGGGGCGGGCATGTACCGGGGCGGCCCGCCGCCGGCCATCTGCAATCCGGCCTGCCACAAGTGATCTGCCTACCGCCGTCGGTCAGAACAATGGATTGTTCGGCTCGCCGAGCAGGATCGCTTCCGCTTCGGCGTACTGCGCGTTCATGGCCGGCGTCTCGAGGTAGGTCATCAGCAGCCGGTCGACCGGTATCCGTTGACGGTAGAGGGCGGCTGCGACGGTGGTGGGTCCGCCGCCGAAGTGTGCTTCGGCGACCTCGCGGGCGAAGGTGACCGAGACGAATGACCCTGATCGTGCGGGTTCGATGCGCGCGTCTGACGCGAGGCCACGGTAGAGCGTGAGCTGGTCGATCCCGGCGATGGTGAAGATGGCGCGCATCAACGCGAGTCGACTGATGAGGTGGTCGGCGCGGTGTTGTCGGCTCCGGTCGCCGGAAAACAGGTGCGGTGATCTGACGATCTTCCCGACGTACGGGCAGAGGCCGAGTTCAGCGGCAACGATCGCGTGCCCCTTGACCAACTCGCCGGAGTTCGGGTTGCTGACGAAGATCTGCGCGAACGCCCTGTCCATGTCGGCCACACCTCGGTGGTTCAACCATGCCTCGGCGGCACCGACCAGGTGCG
>Ga0136846_1237292_pt1 | contig 11099 bp, 10 predicted proteins | sample HopSoiMetagenom2_FD_96841 | JGI IMG/M metagenome (GOLD analysis project Ga0136846, IMG submission 96841) | Grasslands soil microbial communities from Hopland, California, USA - 2 Assembly 2016 (version 4) | ecosystem: Environmental > Terrestrial > Soil > Grasslands | place: USA: Hopland... | reverse complement strand
TCATCCCGGCAGGGCCGACGCCGCCCGGTCTGGGCCCGGTTGGCGTGCAGCACTCGACCAAGCTCACCGGCAAGCTCGGCATCAATTATCACCTCGGCAAGAACCTGCTCTATGTGACCGCTTCGGAGGGTTACAAGGCCGGCGGCGTCAACCTGACGATCGGCACGCCCAATTTCCGGCCGGAAAAGAACCGCGTCTATGAAGCCGGCTTCAAGACCCAGTTCCTCGACAATCAACTGCGGGTGAACGGCGACGTCTTCTATTCGCGCTATTCGGACATCCAGCTGTCGAGCCTGACCGGCGGGCTGCCGGTCACGCAGAATGCGGCGCGGGGCAAATCCTACGGCGCCGAGCTCGAAGTGACCGGCCAGTTCGGCGGCCTCGCTCTCAACGCCGGCGGCGGCTATCTCCACGCGCGCTTCGACGGCAGCAGCTGCATCACCGACACCAATCTCGCCGGCACCGATCCGGGCTGCCCGGCAGGGCTGCGGCTGGTGCCCGACGGACGCGTGCTCCCGTTCGCGCCGGAATGGACGATCAACGGTGGCGTCCAATACGAGATTCCGCTCGGCGGCGATAACATGTCGCTGACGCCGCGAGTGCAGTGGTCGTACGTGTCGGAACAGGTCGCGACGCCGTTCCCCAGCTTCAACACGATCGTTCCAGAGCACAATGTCTTCGATGCGCGGCTGACCTTCCAGATCAACCGCAATTACAAGCTCGAAGGCTTCGTGATGAACTTTACCGATCGGCGCTACATCGCGTCGCAGTTGCAGAATTCATCGAGCGCGGACGGCGGCAGCATCTATGGCGCGCCGCGTACCTGGGGAATTCGCGCGGTGGCGAAGTTCTGATCGGCCGTCGGCCGGAAGAGGAAAGGTAACCGCGTGCGTTGGCGTTTCGGAGCGATCATGCTGGGGGCAACAACACTGTTGCTTGCGGGAAGTATCGCCGCCCGTGCCAGCCACGACGGCCCCGATGCTCCGGCCGGTCGCTGGTGGGCGCCGGGGAGCAACCGAACGTTCCCGGCGCAAGCGGATTATGCCGATTCGACCGGGACGTTGCGCGTCCTGCTGACCGGCGGGCCGCTGGCGACCAAGGGGCATCCGTTCTTCACCCCGGTCGGTCCGAATGGACGCGCCTGTGTGACTTGCCACCAACCCGCCGACGCGATGAGCCTGTCGGCGGCGACCGCGACCGAGCGTTGGCAAACGACCGGTGGCAAGGACCCGCTGTTCGCCGCCTATGACGGATCGAATTGTCCGACCCTGCCGCAAGCCGATCGCGCGTCTTATTCGCTGCTGTTGGGATACGGCCTGTTCCGCATCCAGCGCCCTTGGCCGCCGCGCGCCGCGAAGGGCGGGGCGGTGACGCCCGATTTCGACATCGAGGTCGCGCGCGATCCCTGGGGCTGTAACAGCGGGAAATACGGGCCGGGGGCCGGCAATATCTCGGTCTATCGCCGTCCGCGCCCACTCGCGAACATGAAATATCTGCGTGCGATCGGCTTCGCTTACGATCCCAAACAGGGCCTGCCGCTCGCGCTCGACCCGGAAACCGGAAAGCCGGTCTCGGGCAATCTGATGGCCGATGGCCGGGCGAGAACGCTCGACGCCCAGATGCGTGATGCCGCCGCCACTCATCTCGAATTGCTCGAGCAGATGACGCCCGCCGACATGGCGCGGATCGTCGACTTCGAAAGCCGCATCTATACTGCACAGCAGGCCGACCGCACCGGCGGAGCGGTCGACGTCGCCGGCGCCGAAGGGGGTCCGGCCAAGCTGGCCAATTCGCAAGCCGGGCAATTGGGCAGCATCGGCAAGCCGGTATGGAGCGAGTTCGAGGCGTGGGAGAAGCCCGCCCCGGGGCTCGGCCCCGCCCAGGCCGCGTTCCGCGCCTCGGTCGCGCGCGGCGCCCACGTGTTCCGCGACAAGACCTTCTTGATCACCGATTCGACCGGGATCAACGCACCGATCGGTTTTGGCAATCCGGTGCGCAATTCCTGCGTGTTCTGCCACAACATGTCGCAAATGGGGAACGACGTCGCGCCGGGCCAGGTCGACCTCGGCACGACCAATCAGCCCTTCGCCGATCCGATGCCGTGGCTGCCCCTGTTCCGCATCACCTGCAGGAAAGCGCCGCATCCATTTTACGGCCGCGTCATCTACACCAGCGACCCCGGCTATGCGCTGACCACCGGGCGATGCGCCGACGTCGGCAAGATCACGCTCCAGTCGCTACGCGGCCTGTCGGCACGCGCGCCCTATTTCTCCAACGGTGTGGCGAAGGATCTGCGGGCTGTGGTCGACTTCTATGATCGTCGCTACACGATCGGCTATACCGAACAGGAAAAACGCGACCTGGTCAATTTGATGAGCGTGCTGTGAAGGCGATGATGGCCTTGCTGGCGATGGCGACGGTCGCCGCGGTAGAGCCGCCCGAGACGGTCCGGTTCATCACCTGCCCGACCTATCGCGATACCGATGCGGGGCGGAAATCGGGCTGCTGGCTGGCCGACGATCGCGCCACCGGCCGCCGTTACGATGTCAGCGCGGCGCCGTCCAAGCCCGACTGGAATCACGAAATACTGGTCGAAGGCAAGGCGGCGGACGCGCCGGACCGATGCGGCGGCATCGTGCTCGATCCGGTGCGCACCTCCGTCCTGGCCGGCACGTGCACGCGTCACATGCTCCCGGCCGAAGGGTATCCGGGCAATCGTTTCAGCCTGCCGAAGCGCAATGTGGCGCCGATGGCGGCCGCCCGCGCGGTGCCGCCGGGTCCGTATTCGACACGGACCTTCCGCTTGTTCTTCGGGTTCGATTCAGCGTTCCTGATGTACCAATATGACGATTATCTGCTCGATCGCGCGATCACCTGGATCCGCGCAGCGAAACCCCGGACGATCGTCGTCACCGGCTATGCGGCGAGCGGGCCGGAGATGGTTTCCGGCCGCGCGATCGCCGAGGACGAGGATATCGCGCGCGATCGTGCCGAGCGCGTGACCGAGGCGCTGGTCCGGCTCGGGATCGACCGCGGGATCATCAGCGTCAGGACCGATACGCGGCCGCGACCGGTCGACGACCCCGATGCCGACGGGCTGGCGGATGCGTCGCGCCGTCGCGTCGATATCGAGGCACGCTTCTGATCGAACCGGACGGGAGAGCGATCGCGCATAACGGTCAACAATCAATGTCGAAGTGACGGAGAACAGCAATGTCAGCAAAGCCACCATTTCGCGCCGATCATGTCGGCAGCTTCCTTCGGCCCAAGGCGCTGCTCGACGCGCGAGCCGCTTTCCGCGAGGGGAAAATCGCCGCAGCCGAATTGCGCGCCGTCGAGGATGACGCGATCCGCGATGTCGTGAAATTCCAGGAGGGGCTCGGCCTGCGGGGTATCACCGACGGCGAGTACCGCCGGACTTATTTCCACACCGATTTCCTGCTCCAGCTGGACGGAGTCGAGGAAGCCGGCGGGACGCAGGTCAAGTTCCACCAGCACGGCGGCAGGGAACTCGATTACGCGCCGCCGGTGATGAAGGTGACCGGCAAGATCGAGCACGCGCAAGATATCCAGCGCGCCGATTTCGAGTTCCTCGCGTCCTGCACGACAGGCACGCCCAAAGTCACCATTCCGTCGCCGACCATGCTCCATTTCCGCGGCGGCCGTGACGCGATCGACACGGCGGCTTATCCCGATCTCGAGCAATTCTATGCCGATCTCTCGGCCGCCTATCGCGCCGAGATTGCCAGCCTGGCCGAGGCGGGGTGCCGCTATCTCCAGCTCGACGACACCAATCTCGCCTATTTGTGTGATGCGACTCAGCGCGACAATGCGCGCAAGCGCGGCATGGACCCGGACGAACTACCCCGGCTCTATGCCAGGATCATCAACGACGCGATCCGCGATCGGCCGGCCGACATGGTCGCCTGCGTTCATCTCTGCCGCGGCAATTTCCGATCGAGCTGGGCGGCCGAAGGCGGCTATGAGCCTGTCGCCGAGGTGTTGTTCAACGACCTCGCGGTCGACGGCTATTTCCTCGAATATGACGATCCGCGCTCGGGCGATTTCGCGCCGTTGCGCCATGTGCCCAAGGGTAAGACCGTCGTGCTGGGGCTGGTCACGACTAAGCTCGGTGACCTCGAATCGGCCGATAGCGTCAAGGCGCGGATCGACGAGGCGGCGAAGGTGATGCCGCTCGACCAATTGGCGTTGAGCCCGCAATGCGGCTTTTCCTCGACCGTCCATGGCAACGACATCGCGGTCGAGCAGCAGGCGGCCAAGCTCAGATTGGTGGTCGACGTCGCGCGCGATGTCTGGGGAGAAATCTAGCGATTGCTCCGCCGCGCGGGGGGCGTCAGCTGCCCGCCCCGCGGACATAAGCGTGATAGACCTTGTCGAGCGCGTGGTTGATGATCCGGCGCTCCTCGTCGGTCAGCATCGCCAGCCCGGCTTTCTCGGTGATCTCAAGCTCGTGGAAAAGGCGGTCGAGTTCGGTCCGGCCGGTCGGCGTGATCGAGAGCTCGTTGCGGCGCCGGTCGCGCGCGGACTTGGTGCGCGCCACCCAGCCGCGCCCCTCCATCTCGTCCACCAGCGGCACGATCGCCGATTTGTCGAGCCCGACCTCCGCCGACAGCTCGACCTGAGAGATGCCCGGGTTGTTGGCGATGATCTCGAGCGAACTGAACATGCCGGCCCGCAGGTCCCAGTCGCGTGTCTTGGCGGAGAAATCGCGCGACAATTGGTTCTGGACGCGACGCAGGCGAAACCCGAGAAAGCTTCCCAGACGCCCCAGCGAAATGCTTTTATCGTTGTCGCTATCGGTGGCCACCTTGATCCCCTGTTCGGCCGTTTGGCTCGTAGCGAAGTCTCGCGGCGACGGCAAATCGATCCGCAGACATAAATTGTTGTGTTCACCGATCGTTGTATTTATAAACTGATTTTGCACCGCATCAGACGGGGTGAGGGAGAGGGTTGGACATCCACGATCAACAGCCGCCGCGGCCCGGCCCGGTACTGCGCTTCCTGCTGATCGTCGGATCGGGGGGGCTCTTGCTGGCGATGGCCACCGATGCGCTTGCCGTCCTGGGCCGTCATGTCGGCTTCGCGGTCAACGGCGCGATAGAGATATTCCAGATGTGCGCCGTGGTTGCCTTGTCGTCGGCAATCCTGATCGCGACGTTGGCCGAGCGCCATGCCGCGGTCGACCTGCTCGCCGGGCGATTGTCGCCCGGCACCCAGCGCGGATTGGCGATCGCGGGGCGCGTTGCCGCGCTCGCCGCGTTCGTCGTGCTCGGCATCGGTTCGGCCTGGGTGACCGCCGATTTATGGCCGACCAGTGAAATGACCGAACAATTGGCGATCCCGTTGCGCGGTTTCCGCCTGTTCTGGCTAGCGGCCTGTACGTGCGCGGCGATCCATTCGGCGATCGCCCTGATACGCGAGGTCCGGCGATGATCTATCCAGAGATCGTCGGCGTCCTGGCGTTCCTCATCTTGCTCGCGATCCTGTTGCTGCGCGTGCCGATCGGCGCTGCGCTGGCGCTGGTCGGGATGGTCGGGCTTGCGTTGCTGATCTCGCCCGAAGCCGCGCTGATCAAGTCGGGCGTCATCGCCTTCGACACCGTGTCGCGCTACGAACTCGGCGTCCTGCCGCTGTTCATGCTGATGGCGCAATTATGTTTCGCCGCCGGCGCCAGTGGCGACTTCTTCGCGGTGGCGGCGAAGTTTCTCGGTCACCGCCGCGGCGGATTGGCGATGGCGTCGATCGGCGGTTGCGCCGGGTTCGGTGCGATTTCGGGGTCGAGCCTGGCGACGGTGGCGACGGTGAGCGCGGTCGCGCTGCCGGAGATGCGCCGCGCGGGCTATCGTCCCGGGTTCGCTGCGGGGGCGCTGGCGGCTGGCGGCACGCTCGGATCGCTGACCCCGCCGTCGGGCGCGTTGATCGTGTACGGCATCATCGCGGAGCAATCGATCGGCAAGCTGTTCGGCGCGGCGATCGTGCCAGTGGTGACCCAGGCGCTGTTCTACATCGCGGTGATCGCGTTGATGTGCCGCTTGCGGCCCGAACTTGGCCCGGTGGGGCCGCGTGCGACGTGGCGCGAACGCATCGCGTCGCTGCGTCACGTACTCGACATCGCCGCGCTGATCCTGTTCGTCGTCGGCGGATTGATCGTCGGCTGGTTCACGCCGACCGAGGCGGCCTCGGTCGGCTGTGTCGGCGCGTTGATCATCCTCGCATTGCGGCGCCGGTTCACGCCTGCCGCGCTTGCGACCGCGCTTTACGAGACGCTCAAGACGACCGGGATGATCTATCTGATCGTGATCGGCGCACTGATCTTTTCGACCTTCGTCAGCGTGACGGGGGTGACCGAGCATCTCTCCGGGCTGGTTCACGCCGCAGGGGCGTCGCCGATGCTCGCGGTGATCGTGATGGCGTTGGTCCTGCTGGTGCTCGGCTCGTTCCTAGACGGGCTCGCGCTGATGCTGCTGATGACGCCGATCCTGCTGCCGATCGTCGGGACGCTCGGCCTCAGCCCGATCTGGTTCGGCATCTTCCTGGTGCGGACGATGGAGATCGGCTTCGTTCACCCGCCGCTCGGCTTCAACGTCTATGTCATCCATGCCGGCGCCAGGGACATTTCGGTCGGGTCGATTTTCCGTGGGATCGTGCCGTTCCTGCTCAGCGATTTCGTTCATCTGGCGCTGCTGATCGCGTTCCCGGTGATCGCCTTGTGGTTGCCGGGGTTGGCACGGTGAGGCGGCTCGCGGCCTTGATGCTGGCGCTGGTGCTCGCGGCGTGCGGTCGTCCCGCCGATCCGCCGGGGACGGTGACGCTGACCTACGCCACCGCTTATCCCGCGACGCACCCGTTCAGCCGTGCCGACATCACTTGGATGAACTGGATCGAGGCGCAGTCGCACGGGCATATCCGCATCACGCCCTATTGGGGCGGAGCATTGCTGTCGTCGAACGAGAACGTGCTCGAGATACGCCACGGTGTTGCCGACATCGGCATGATCACCGCGATGTACACGCGCAGTGCCCATTTGCAGCGTATCCAGCCGAGTTTCTACAGTGGGATCGGCACGGTCCAGGATCAGGTCGATATCTACAAATGCCTGGCGGCGACTTTCCCCGCCATGGCCGCGGACACGCATGGGCTGCACATATTGGGAATTCAGGGCGGCAATTTTCCGGGCATCCTGACACGCACCCGGCCGGTTCGCAGCCTCGCCGATTTCAAGGGGTTGAGGCTGCGGGCGCAGGAGGACACCGCCGACATCCTGCGGCTGCTTGGCGCCGACCCGGTGAACATGTCGATGGCGGAAGTCTATCCGGCGATGGCGAAAGGCGTGATCGACGGCGTGGTGGCGCCACTCGACGCATTGAAGGCCGTGCACCTGGCCGATGTCGGTAAATATTATTCGACATTGAAAGTGCCGCGCGGTGCCTATCCGGGCCGCGCGATGTCGGACCGGGTATGGCGGCGGTTGAGCCCGGCCGATCAGCAATTGTTCGCGCGCGCCGAATTGGTGTGGGAAGCCGCGATGACGCGGGAGCTCGACGAGGCGCTGACCGCGGGCCGCAGCTATTCGCAGGCCGAAGGGATCGTGTTCGTACCGCTGGCGGCGGGCGAGCAGGCGAAATTCGACGCGCTGTACCGCGCCAATACGATGCGGTTGGCGGACACGTTGCGCATCTATGGCATCGACGGGAGGGCGATCGCGACGCGCGCCGCCCAATTGGTGGCCGACCGCAATGCGGGACGGCCGCTCCAGTGTGGAGAAGGAAAATGAGCGGCGCATTGGCGGGCGTGAAGATCGCCGATTTCAGTTGGGTCGGCGCGGGCCCGCGCGCGACCAAGGATCTGGCCGATCACGGCGCGACCGTGGTCAAGGTGGAAAGCCGCAAGCGGCTCGACCTCGGGCGATTGAGCCCGCCCTTCAAGGACGGCAAGCGCGACCCCGACGGATCGGCGTTCTTCGCGATCACCAACACCAGCAAGCTCGGCGTCACGATCAACCTGTCCGATCCGCGCGGCGTCGCGGTCGCCCGGCGGCTGATCGCCTGGGCCGACGTAGTGGTGGAGAATTTCGGAAAGGGTTTCATGGAGCGCCTGGGGCTCGACTACGCGACGCTCAGCGCCGACCGGCCCGATCTCATCATGCTGTCGGTCAGCGTCGCCGGGCGGACGGGGCCGATGTCCGACCTGCGCGGATACGGCAATTCCGCTGCCGCCTTGTCCGGGCTTGCCGCATTGTCGGGCTGGCCCGACCGCTCGCCGCACATGCCGCCCTTCGCTTATGGCGATGTCGTCGCGCCGATGTTCGCGACCCTGGGCGTGCTCGGCGCGCTCGAGGAACGGCGGCGGACGGGACGCGGCCAGCATATCGACGTGTCGCAGGTCGAGCCGCTGGTCCATGTCATCGGCGATGTCCTGCTCCGCGGCCAGCTTGGCGAGAAAGCCAAGCCGGGGAATGCCTCCCCGAGCATGGCGCCGCACGGCATCTATCCGGCGCGCGGGCACGATCAGTGGATCGCGATCGCCGTGGCGGACGATGCTGCGTGGCATGCGCTCGCGACGATGGCGGGTATCGACGCGTCGCTCGACCGGCGCGGTGCGGAGGTCGAGACCGCGTTGGCCGACTGGACCGCCGGACAGGACAAGCATGTGCTCGCCGGGGCCCTGGCGGCGGCGGGTGTCGCCGCGGAACCGGTGGCCGACGGTCGCGACGTCTTTTCCGATCCCGAATTGATCGGCAGCGGTCATTTCGTCGCGATCGATCACGCGGTGCTCGGCCGATGCGAGATGCCCGCGCCGCCGGCGCATTTCGCCGCGGCGGAGGTGAAGGTCGGACCGCCCCCCTTGCTCGGAGAGCATAACCATCGGGTGTTCGTCGACATGCTTGGCATCGACGCGGCCGACATCGCCGCGCTCGAAGCCGAAGGAGCGCTGGCATGACTATGCTCGATACGATCCGCGTGGTCGATCTGACGCTCGATCTCGGCAGCTATGCCGGTGTGCTGCTCGCGTCGATGGGAGCAGAAGTCGTGCATCATGGCGGCTGTCCGCTGAGCGATCCCGCCGAGCGCGAGATGGCGCTGCGGGGAAAGATCGAACGCAGCGGCGCGATCGCCCTGGACGGCGCCGACATCCTGCTGCGCGGCCCCGAAACCGCCGAACTCGACTTACCGGTCCCGGCAACGCTGATCGACGTCACGATCATACCGTTCGAACGCGACGGCGCGCTGGCCGGGCGGCCGGCGACCGATCTGACGCTGATCGCCCGATCGGGGCTGGCGGCGATCGTCGGCGATCCCGATCGCGCGCCGCTCAATCTTCCCGGACGCCAGGCCTGGGCGCTCGCCGGAATCCAGGGAGCGATCGCCGCGTTGGTCGGGCTCAATGCGCGCGCGGCGACCGGGAAGGGCGACCGTATCACCGTCTCGGCATACCGGTCGGCGGTGCTCGCCAATTATCGCGAGCCGTTGACCTGGGGCTGGACCGGGCGAGTGGGAACGCGGACCGGCAATTTGCTGGTGCGCGGCAAATCGGGTGTGCAGCAGGTGTGGAATTGCGCCGACGGCTTCGTCACCTGGGCGCTGGTCGATAATCCGCCGATGATGCGCGCGACGGTGGCGCAAATGGCGGCAGACGGACTGGCCGGCAACCTTGCGGCGATCGATTGGGACGCGATCCTCGTCGCCGATATGCCACGCGACACGCTCGAAGCGTGGGAAGCGCAGGTAGCCCGCTGGTTCGCGACCAAGACCCGTGCGGAACTCACCGTCGCGTCAAATCGCCATGGCATGGGGCTGTCGGCCATTTCCGACGCCGCCGACATCGTCACCGACCCGCATCTCGCCGCGCGCGACTTCTGGCGTGACGCCGAAGTCGATGGTCGCCCGGTACGCGTGCCAGGCCCACTTTTCCGTACGGAGGCATCATGACCAGCGCTCTGGACGGCATCCGCGTCGTCGATTTCAGCAAGTTCCTGCCGGGGCCTTATTGCACCTGGATGCTTGCCGATCTCGGCGCCGACGTGATCCGCATCGAACATCCGCGCGAGCTGGCCAAACAGGCGCAGGTGTTCGGCTGGGACAGACTGACGGACGCCGAGCGTGCGCGCATCCGCGCCGGGGACATTTTCGCGCGCGGCAAACGCAGCCTGTTGCTCGACCCGGGTGCCGAGGAATCGCGCACGATCATCGAGGCGTTGATCCGCGCCGCCGACGTGCTGGTAGAGGATTACCGGCCGGGCGTGATGGACAAGATGGGCTGGGGATATGAGCGGGCGGCGGCGATCAATCCGCGGCTGGTCTATTGCTCGGTGACCCTGTGCGGCCAGACCGGGCCCTATCGCGACAAGCCCGGACACGACCCGATAGCGCTCGCAATCTCCGGGGCAGGCTCGCGGATCGGTGAGGATCCGGCCAGGCCGGGCTCGGCCGGTGTGCCCGTTGCCGACCTGTTGACCGGCTCGAATGCGGTGATCGGTATCCTGGCGGCGCTCCAGGCGCGGACGCGGACCGCTGCCGGACAACAGGTAGACATCGCCATGTCGGACAGCGCGATGGCGCTGATCGCGCCGATCGTTTCGCGCAACCCGGACTTGTCCAAGGCACCGCCGCGCGGTCGACAGCGCGTCGATTGCGGCATCTACGAAACGGCCGACGGCCGCTTCCTGTCGGTCACCGACATGGAGCCGCGCTATTGGCGTGCCTTTTGCGCCGCGATGGGCTTTCCCGACTTCGCCGACCACCAGAATGACGCATCGCGACGCGATGCGATGCTTGCCGCGATCGCGGCGAAAGTCAGGAGTGAGCCGCTCGACCATTGGCTCGACCTGCTTGGCCGAGCAGGGACGCAATTCGCCGCGATCAACTCGGTCGCCGAGGCGCTCGACGACCCCCATAACCGCGCCCGCGGCATGGCCGTCGACGTCCCGGTCGACGGGGGCAGCGTGCGCCATATCGGGTCGCCGATCCATTTGTCGGCGACGCCCCCGGTACCGCCGCGCCCCGCGCGGATCGCCGGCAGCGACAATGACGATATTCTGAAGGAGCTTGGATTTTGACCTTGGGGGACACCAGCCTGCC
>Ga0136846_1236481_pt1 | contig 11099 bp, 7 predicted proteins | sample HopSoiMetagenom2_FD_96841 | JGI IMG/M metagenome (GOLD analysis project Ga0136846, IMG submission 96841) | Grasslands soil microbial communities from Hopland, California, USA - 2 Assembly 2016 (version 4) | ecosystem: Environmental > Terrestrial > Soil > Grasslands | place: USA: Hopland... | reverse complement strand
TCCTGGAGTGAAGGATCGGTCTTGATACCAGCAGCTTTTTTTCCTGGTTTTGAGGTCTTGATATTCTCCCCTGCCTCTGCGTTCTTCATCGAAAACGATTTGCGGTTATAAAAGCGATTGGTATGGTACTTTTGGATGTTCTACGAAATCAGGTCACAGTATTTAAAGGTAGATCAATTTTTGTAAATTGGTAATTACCTCCTAATGCATTCTTACTCATTAATTTGAGTAGCTTAACAATCCTGGCAGTTAATAAAAAAAACTCCTGTAAAAACAGGAGTTCGTTTCGAATGATTGCTGTATTTAATTGAACCGATAAAAATGATTAATTAATGATGTCCGTGGTCATGCCATCCTTCATTTCCATCAAATCTCTCAACACCCTCTACATTCATCTTTAAGGAGGTGACTCGGTCAACCGGCCCGGTAATAAACAGAAGTTTATTATCATGGCCTGCAAATACATTATTGGTTGCCCCATTGGTAGGAATATTGAATACTTTTTCACCTTTAGGACTAAATGCTGTTACGCCTAATCCGTTGCTGATATAGATATTTCCTTTTTCATCCATTGACATTCCATCACCACCCATATCAATGAACTTCTTCATATTGGTGAGTGTTCCATTTGGTTTAATATCAAATACCCAGGTTCCGCCAAGGTTATCTCCAGCCCATTTATTTACATACAGTTTTTTACCGTCAGGAGTTCCTACCACTCCATTCGGCCAGCTATCTGCATCCCAGCCTGGCATAGTTGTAACTCTTACCAGCTGATGACTTCCAGGGGCCAGGTAATATACATGTCCGCCTTTTCCTGTTGCAGCCTGTTCTGAATGCGTGGGAGGCCAAGCCTGCTGGCGCGGATCACCTGCATCCCAATAACCTCTCGGGAAAATGGGATCTGTAATATACATGCCACCAGTAACCGGATTGATCCAGACATCATTGGGGCCATTCAGGAGTTTGCCATTGTAATTTTTTGCGAGCACTTTGTGATTACCCCATTTATCAATGCTCCATACCTCTCCATGCATATCTGCACAGGCGATCAGGTTCCCTCTCTTATCAAATGCCATTCCGTTAGCACGGCCGGTTCCTGTAAGAAATAAGGATATTTTACCAGTGGAGGCATCCCAACGATATATTTTATCATTAGGCTGGTCAGTAAAGAATACATTTCCCCATCTGTCAACGGCAGGACCTTCCGTAAATCCAAAACCTTTTTGAATGGTGTCCAGCTGACAATGGGAACTTGGCGAAACAAGACAGGTGGGATCAAAGATTCCCGATACATTTTTGCAGGCACAGGAATTACGATGGTCTTCACCTGTAACCTCATCTGTAGACGCAATCTGATCTGCTTCCTTCATCTCTTTTTTTGTGCAGGAATAATAAGAGAGAAAACATAGCAATCCCAGGACAAAGAATAATCTTCTTTTCATAAGCAAACAATTTTAATGTTAAATAATTAATCCAAAAAGCAACCGTCCGGATAATAGCTTATCCGTCAGATTTATTCTTCATAATTGCGTAGTGATGCTAGTTAACAGAAGTTCCGGAGTACCCAAAGCTTTGCAGAGCTTATACAAAGTATCCAAACCTTCAATCAAAAAACTTCCAAAAATGCTCAGTGAATAATCCTATACAAGATTTTAAGATTTATATCGTATAAATACCCGGTTGATTGGTATCTGGCAGACCTCCCCTCTTCCGTGGCCCTCAAATATGTTTTCATTAAGTTTGCAGAATACCTAAAGTGATATGAAGCTCTTCCAACGGTTATTTTTACCCCTACTTCTTTTTTCTACGCTGGTCGCCAAATCTCAAACATCTGATGAGATCATCAACCGTTATATTCAGTTTATTGGTGGGGCTGAAAACTGGAAATCTGTCAATACTATTACCACAGCAGGAAATTACAATTATGGAGGCGTAGCTTTTCCTTATGTAGCCTGGTCAAAGGCTCCCAATCTTTACCTGTATATAGTAAGCTTTAATGGAAAATCTTTCAGCCAGGCTTATAATGGAAAGGTAGGCTGGCGCATTGATGGCTTTAAAAATGAAAAGACAAAGACGATTTTAAAAGACAAACAGGCTACTGCTTTAGCCAATGAGGCAGATGTTGAACTGGAGAGCCCATTTATCAATTATCGGCAAAAAGGATATACAGCGGAACTTCTCGGAACGGATAGTGTAAACAGTCAGCCCTGCCATAAAATAAGACTGCTGACGAAAAGCGATACAGCCGTTTATTATTTTGACAAAAAAGATTTTGCGCTCGTAAAGAAACAGGCGGTTTCCAAAAACAGTGAGATGGACAAGGCCCCAATGGATATTTTTTACAGCGACTACCAGGCGACCGGAAATATTAAACTTCCGCGAAAAATTAACTGTACAACTGCCGGACAACAGATTTTGCTGATAACAGTTGATAGTGTCAAACTGAATGAACCGATACCGGACAACAAGTTTCAACCCTGATAAATAACGGGGAACCTGTAACTTTCCAGTCTTCAATGCAGGGAATTTTTAACCCCTATGCATTTAACGCAGGTTTGCCTTAAATTTGTCGTCTCAGGATTATACCCAGAGGCCTTGCATTGTTAATGAGACTTTCGCTCTATTATTTGAAATAAATAATATATATCTATGCGCCTCTATCTCCTATTATTTTCAGCAATCATTTTGATGGGCAGTTTTGCACCTCCTAAAAAGAAGAAAATTCTGATTTTCAGCAAGACAAGTAGCTATCGCCACAAGGAATCCATTGTGGCCGGAAAAAAGTATATCATGGAACTGGGTAGCAAGAACAAATTTGGAGTTGACACTACCGAGAATGCAGATGACTTTACTCCGGAAAATCTAAAGAAATACGCTGCTGTTGTTTTTTTATGCACCACGGGAAATGTTCTGAATGACCAGCAACAACTGGCTTTCGAGCAATTTATTAAGAACGGCGGAGGATACGTAGGCATCCATTCATCCGCTGATACTGAATATGACTGGCCCTGGTTTGGCGAATTGAACGGCGCCTATTTTAAAAATCATCCCAGACCTCAGGAAGCAGTTTTTAATGTAGTAGATCAAAATAATATTGCTACGGCCCATCTTCCGAAAGTATGGAAACGCTCTGACGAACTCTATAACTTCAAGTGGATAGGCACAGACCTGCACGTACTCATCACTATTGATGAAAACAGTTATACCGGAGGCGCCAATGGAGATAATCACCCAATGGCCTGGTACCATGATTTTGATGGTGGCAGAGCCTTCTACACGGCTTTGGGTCACGACAATAAATCATGGGAAGATCCACTCTATCTCCAACATGTACTGGGTGGTATCAAATATGCAATGGGCGAAAAGCCTGAATTAAAATCAATTGCCTCTGGCAAATAATCATTCATTCGATTTAAATGAAAAAAATCTCTATTATCGGCTTGCTGCTGCTGACTGTAATTATTTATAACTGTAGTCAACCAAAAAATATTACGCAGAACCTGGTTGGAAATCCTTATCCCATCCGGACATTTGATTCAATACCTTCTGTTGAATACTTAAGCCCTGAGGCGAGTATGAAAACCTTTAATCTGCCGAAAGGTTATCACCTTGAGCTGGTGGCCAGCGAGCCCATGATCAAAGAACCGGTAGCCATTGCATGGGATGGAAATGCAAGAATGTACGTAGCAGAAATGCTTACGTATATGCAGGATGCAGATGCAACAGGAGAGCAACGACCTGTGAGCCGAATTGCCTTATTGGAAGATACCAATAATGACGGCAAGATGGACAAGAGCAGCATTTTCATCGATAGCCTGTTATTACCGAGAATGATCCTTTGTGTAAATCATGAACTGCTGGTTAATGAAACAAATACTATTACCATTAATGCCTACAGGGATACCAATGGTGATGGAAAGGCTGATCAGAAAAGGACCGTTTTTCAAAAAGATGATTATCGCCTTCTCGATGCTAATATGGAGCATCAGCGCAGTGGTCTTGACTGGAATCTTGATAACTACATTTATATCACCTATGATCCTGTCAGGTTTAAGTATAAAAATGGAATGATGGTGGCAGATTCCATCTATTCCGGACCGGGCGGCCAGTGGGGTGTTACCCACGATAATTATGGTCGCATTTTCATGTCTAATGCCGGAGGAGAACAACCTCTGGTGCGCGTGCAGATGAACCCCGCCTATGGCGCGCTGGATATGCCTGACCAGGTCAGCAATGAATTTCAACAGGTATATCCTATAATGGCAACACCGGATGTGCAGGGTGGTTTACAACGCCTGCGTGCCGATAGTACGCTTAACCATTTTACCGCTTCCTGTGGACAATCGATTTACCGTGGCAATACATTTCCAAATGATTTTGCAGGTGACTTACTGATTTGCGAACCTGTTGCCAGGATGATCCGCAGGGCAAAAGTCATTGACCTCCAGGGAAAGATCATTGTTCAAAATGCCTATTACCGCCAGGAGTTCCTTGCCTCAAATGATATGAACTTCAGACCTGTAAACACTTATACCGGACCAGACGGTAACCTTTATATAGTAGATATGCACCGGGGAATTATCCAGCAGGGTAACTGGACAAGACCTGGATCCTTTTTGCGCGGGAAGATTGAAGCGAAGGGTATGGCAAAAAATATAGGGCATGGACGGATCTACAGACTGGTATATGATGGCTTTAAACAGGGTGAGCAACCTAAAATGCTGGATGAACCAGCCAGCAAACTGGTAACCTATCTTGATAATAAAAATGGCTGGTGGAGAGATAATGCGCAAAAGCAGATTGTTTTACTGGGTGATAGATCAGTCATCCCTACATTAAAAGCAATATTCCGCGGAGAGCAGGCCAGTCTGGCCGCCCCTCCTTCCCATCTTGCCCGTTTACACGCTCTTTGGACCCTCGATGGTTTAGATGCGATTGATCATGATATTTTATTTGCTGCACTGAAAGATGAACATCCTCAAATTAGAAAAGCAGCTATCATATTGTCCGAGCCATTCATTAAGAAAGACGATGCTGAAGTATTGGCACGGGTTGCTGATCTAAAAAATGATGCCTCTGGTGATGTTCGTCTTCAGCTGTTTTATACGCTCTATAGTATTAAACCATCCCAGGGAGCTGCACTTGCTCAGTCTCTGCTGACGGCCAATACAACGAATGATATATATCTGGCTTCGCAAAAAGCCATGGACCGCAATAATGATATTAAGGTTTATGGAAGCCGGTTGGCCGGACTTCCTGTGGAAGAAAGATCATCAATACTGGCCGGTTCCAGTATTTTCAATGCCCTTTGTGTTACCTGTCACGGACCAGGTGGTAAAGGAATAAATGTTGCAGGAACGACCTCTCTTGCCGCACCTCCACTTGCAGATTCAAAGAGAATGAATGCAGACAAATCCACTTTGATAAAGATTGTAATGCATGGATTGACCGGACCGATTGATGGAAAGGAATATCCTTCTGTGATGCCATCATTGGGAGCCAATTCAGATGAGTGGGTTGCATCAGTTGTCAATTATGTCCGTTATGAATTTGGATCAGCCTATCGCCGTTTCCGCAGGCCTGGTGATACAACCAGGATTGCTGTTTCAACTCAGGACGTGGCAGCTATCCGGAGTGAGTATAAATCAAGAACAGATCTTTGGACGCTCGCAGAACTGGAAAATGGTGCAATGGCAACTACTGCTGTTGACAGTATGGCAAAAACAAACGCAGTTGCTGCCAACAAAAAGCCAGCCGCCAAACCTGCTGCAGCACCAAAAAAAGCAACTTATGCGGATGTACAGAAGCTTCTGCTGAAGAATACCTGTCTGTCCTGTCACAACCCAACTAAAAAAGTTATAGGCCCCGCTTATGAGGAAATTGCCAAAAGAAAATATACGGTAGCGCAGATTGTACAACTTATTCAAAAACCAAATCCTTCTAACTGGCCAGGATATGCTACAAAAATGCCACCGATGGCGCATGTGTCAAAAGCTGAATTAACCCAGATCGCAACATGGATTAAATCGCTTCAGCCAAAGAAATAATTATTCCGGAAAAAGGACGCTGTTGCTCCTGGAAAACTTTTGTTCAAAAAAAATAACTGTACATTTATTACTTGTAAATGTTACAGTTATTTTTTTATTTAACCAGTTTAATTTATGAGGCTAAGGATCGCTGTGATCGCTATTGTATTATTCCATCAATCGCTATTTGCACAAAAGGCAACTAATCCAATCATCTTTGCAGATGTCCCTGATCTTTCTATTATTCATGTGGGTGATTCCTATTACATGAGCAGTACCACCATGCATATGAGTCCAGGCGTACCGATCATGAAATCCAAAGACCTCGTAAACTGGGACCTGGTCAGTTATGCTTACGATACACTGGCTGATATGGATGAATTGAACCTGACCAATGGAAAAAGCACTTATGGCAAAGGTTCATGGGCCAGTAGCCTGCGATATCATAATGGCACTTATTATGTTTCCACTTTTGCCCAGACTACAGGCAGAACTCATATTTATACAACAAAGAACATAGAGAAAGGGCCGTGGAAGGCCATCTCATTCCGGCCATCTTACCATGATCATTCTTTATTTTTTGATGATGATGGTCGTGTATATATGATCTATGGGGGTGGCAAACTCAAACTTATTGAATTAAATGCTGACCTGTCTGGTGTAAAACCCGGAACAACCGAACAGGTCATCATTGAAAATGCAATGCTTCCTGCAGGCGGTGGTCCAGGATTGGCGGCAGAGGGTTCGCAATTATTCAGGTATAACGGAAAATATTACCTCTTCAATATCACATGGCCGAGGGGAGGAATGCGCACGGTGATTATTCACAGAGCTGATAAAATAACCGGCCCCTATGAAGGAAAGCTCGGCTTCCAGGATCTGGGCGTGGCACAGGGCGGAATGATTGATGCTCCAAATGGAGACTGGTATGCATACCTGTTCAGGGATTTTGGATCCGTTGGCCGTATCCCCTATCTCGTGCCTATAAAATGGATAGATGGCTGGCCTGTAATTGGAGTTAATGGCAAAGCTCCCGAATCACTGGATCTTCCGGCAAGCAAAGGACTGATACCAGGAATAGTACATTCAGATGAATTCACTCGCAAAAAGGGTGAAGCCGCATTGCCATTGATTTGGCAATGGAATCATAACCCCGATAATTCACTTTGGTCCGTTACGGAAAGAAAAGGTTTTCTGCGCCTCAAAACCGGCAGGCTGGATACTTCTTTCTTATTAGCGAGAAATACATTGACGCAAAGAACCATTGGACCTGTTTGCACTGGTACCACCTCACTGGATCTAACCAAAATGAAAGAAGGTGATTTTGCAGGTCTGTGTCTGTTACAAAAGAATTATGGACTGGCAGGAGTTAAGGATAGCGCCGGCAGAAAGTATATAATTATGATCAACGCTTCTTCCGGGAAGCCAGAACAGGTAGCAACCATTCCACTAAATCAAAACAGGATTTTCTTCAAAGCCGAATGCGATTTCACAGAGAAAAGAGATACAGCGCATTTTTCGTACAGCCTGGATGGAAAATCCTGGACGCCTATTGGCACCCAGCTTAAAATGTCCTATACCCTTCCACATTTTATGGGATACCGGTTTGGTTTGTTTAATTATGCGACTGAAAAAACAGGCGGCTATGTGGATTTTGATTTTTTCCATATAACCCAGGCGATTTCGGAAAAGAAATAAGGATATTAAGGAATGGCAGCATTTTTTGCTCCCCTTCAGGAAAGATCCCCGCAAAAATGCGGGGATCTTAAAACGCAACAAATAAGCCCCTACATGGGCTGAGATAACACTTCCACCTAATTAGAAGAACTTTCGTGTTTGAGATTCTGTTCCAATATTGAAATATATTTTTTCGCATTATCATTTTGAGGATCTATTTCCAGTATCCTGTCAAAATACCCAATCGCCTCCTTATAATCCTTTTCCGTATTGGTCTCATAAGCTGCCAGGTAGGAATAGGCTTCCAGCATCCACTTCTTACTCGTAGGATTGAGCGTATCATTAGCTATCATGGTCACCAGCTTTTGATAATATGGAATTGCCAGTCCTTCAGCCAACGTGGTATCAATGGCTGCATTACTGCGAGCACGCCAGTAATATCCAAAACCCTGGTCGGGATATTTTTCTGTATATAATCCAAATACAGAATCTGCCTGATGATAATCCTGTGCACGATAGGACGCCAGCCCCCAATTGAAAAGGTCAATATTTTTGGCCTGGAAATTATTATCATAAAATTTTCCTCTCCACTTCGCTTCAGCCGCATAATCCTGTTTCAAATTTGAAAGCCTGGCTAATTCTTTAAAATAATTACGCCGGGCCAGTGAATCATCCGTTTTATCAGCTGCCTTACTATAATAAAGTATTACAGAATCTTCTTTTCCGGATTGGGATGAAAAAAGATCAGCCATAAGCTCATAATCCTTAACAATGATATTACTGTCAATTTCTGAATGGAAATAATCCTGCATGTGCGCAATCGCATTGGCGGAATCTTTCAAACCAGCCAGACTATAAGCAAGCAGTTTATGGATCCTGGGCTGGAGTTTCATCCCCTCACTCTTAATTAATGCATTCGCATGGTTTATGGCATTGGCATAATCTTTATTCAGATAAAGCAGATCTGTATATCCGTATTCCTGTTCAATGCTTTTATCTGAATGATCGGTATACTCTTTAAAATAGGTCATGGCTGTTGCCGGGTCAGTATACCTGTAATAATTATAGAGTTCATACCAGGCCGGTGCATACCTGTTATCAGAGGAACCCGCTTTCTTAAAATTTTCAATAAACAGATCGGTGTTTTTTTGAGAAAGAAATATCAGGCCGAGCTGATAATACGCCTCTGCATTACCGCCATCTTTATCGATTGCTGTCTGGTAAGCCCTGTATGCTTCTGTTCCATCATGTTTGGCCAGGTATAAATTCCCCAGCACTACATAAAGCGGACTGCTGTTTTTCTCCTTTTTAAGCCCTTTTTGGACCATCTCAATTCCATAGTCCAGGTTCCCTTCCTTTGTAAGTAATTGCGCGTCTCCAACTGTGGAAAAAATTTCAGGCTTTTTCCCTTTGGTCAGATCAATAGCTTTTTCAAAATATACTCTGGAAGCATCCGCCTGCTTATTGAGGAGAGATTGAATCCCTTTTGCTAACAGGAAGTAAGGGTCATCCTGTATATCAGCGGGCGCTTTTGATAATGAATCATTGAGTCTGTCAGCCTTTTGCAGTTGCGCATACGATTTTGCCAGCCACAACCATCCTTCACCGGATTGAGGCTGCTGTTTAAGATAATCATGGAAGAATTGTTCAGCACTGTTATACCGCTTATAGTAATAATGCTTTTTCCCGGTATCAATATCCTGGCCTATGGCGTGGATCGCTAAAAAAAATAATGGCAGGAGAATTTTCAATCGCTTCATTATAACATTTGATTTTTTATATACTTAAATCTGATTAATTGCAAGAATTTGCGTCTTTGAATGAACAGGTAATACATCAGGTATTTGCCTGTTCAGCCATCCAATCTTCATTTCTGTGTCTGGATTTACTATCAGCAAATCCGCATTTACCCTGGCGCAATAGTCAAGGATTGCCTTTGCCCGGTTATTTCCATGCAGCACTTCATAGCTAACCTGACTCTCCGGATTATTCTTAAGGACCCGGTAAGCATTTAAAACAGAACCCGGCACAATTACAGCTCCATCCTGGTTCGACCGGAAAGTAACCAGCCGGGTCTGAAACCTAAACCGCTTTTTCAATGCATTGACTGCAGCTACCTTATTATAAGGGAATCCATCTCCAACCGGCACAACCACAGTACGGATTGGGTCATTGACAGCACCAGGCTTTACTGTTAGTACTGCGATGCCTGATTTTTTTGCAATAGTTGCAGGTACCACCGTATTAAGAAAGGGAAGCCAGGAGTGGTGTGAATTGGTTCCGATAACAATAAGCTCCGCGCCGATATTTTTGGATTTTTCTATTATCGCTTCTTCAATGGATTTCTGTATAATGATCCATGTAGCTATTTCAATATCCGGCCGAATACTCAAAATATAGTTCCTGTACTGCTCCAGTTTTTCCCTGCATGCTTTTATATCCGATTGGTCATTGGAATATGAATACCTGGCAAAAAATTGGTGGATAATCGAGTATTTGGCTGGGCGCCCGGGCATAACATGCAACAAATGAATAGCAGTATTCGCCCCTTCACAGAGGAACAATGCCTTGCGAATTGCTACCCTGGTATTTACGCTAAAATCAACAGGGATCAGGATTTTGCTGAAGTTGATGGTCATCCCGGGTAAATGTAGCCCTCGCGCCTTAAGAAGGAATTAAAGCCATATTAAAATGGAATTAGAAAAATAAGGTCAGATTTCCTTTATAATTACAAATCTTACCTTGTGAAATTAAAAATCAGGGAATGGACGAAAGAAGGATATTGCTGGTAGAAGATGAACAAAGGATAGCCGATACACTGAGATTTGGGCTGGTAGAACAGGGTTTTGAAGTAGAGGTGGCCTATGATGGCACCCTGGGGTATAAATTATTCCAATCGCTGCCCTTCAATCTAATCGTTCTCGATATCAATCTTCCTGGTACAAATGGTTATGAACTCTGTAAATTGATCAGGGCTTCCAACCCGGAAATACCGGTGATCATGTTAACCGCTTTAAATTCACTGGAAGAAAAGATTGAAGGATATGATGCCGGGGCTGATGATTTTATAATAAAACCATTTGAATTCACGGAATTATTGATGAAGATCCGGGTGCTCCTGAGGCGTTCCGGTAATCCATTGGTGCCAATTGGAACCATTTTAAAGGCGGATGATCTGGTCATGAACCTGGATGCCAGGGAAGTATCCCGTAATGGCAATATCATTAATCTAACGGCAAAGGAATTTCAATTGCTGGAATTCCTGCTAAGGAGAAAGAATAAGGTGGTAAGTCGCGCTGATATCGCAATCAATGTCTGGGACATTGACTTCGATACAAATACCAATATCATAGATGTATATATAAATTATGTCCGCAATAAGGTGGATAAGCC
>Ga0136846_1224541_pt1 | contig 11100 bp, 10 predicted proteins | sample HopSoiMetagenom2_FD_96841 | JGI IMG/M metagenome (GOLD analysis project Ga0136846, IMG submission 96841) | Grasslands soil microbial communities from Hopland, California, USA - 2 Assembly 2016 (version 4) | ecosystem: Environmental > Terrestrial > Soil > Grasslands | place: USA: Hopland... | reverse complement strand
TGATCCTTGCGGCGCCGCTGCTGTCCGCGGCGGTGCACATCACGAAAGATCTCGGCCGCGCGCGGTCCGCAGCAGCCCTCGCGCTGGACCCGAGCCCCTCGCCTGCCGACGCACCGCCGGCCGGCCTCGGCGTCCCTCAGTCCTGAGGTTCCGCCGCGTTGTCTTCGAACGCGGAGGAGACGTCCCAGCCGAGTGCGAGCGCGAGCTTGGGCGCAGCCGAGACGATGCGCGCGACCCCGACCGCGGGAAGCGCAGCGACGAGGCAGCCCACGATCTCGTCCGCCGTTGCGCCCTGGCGTCGCGCGCTCTCGACGGCCCACATGTAGCCGGGCGACGCGGCGTCGGTTCCGACGAGCGCGCCGAGGCGCACAAGCGCGTGCGTCTTCTCGCTGAGATGCGACTCGGTGACGTTCGAGCTCTCGCGAGCCAGAAGCGTCTTGTAATAGACGTTGTCGGCTATCGCGAGCTTCGCGAGCGTCGTCTGGTGGTGTTCCATCCGCAGCCCACCTTCGGTGACCGCGTGAGCGAGCGCGTCATCCGGCGTGGATGAAAGCGTCACTCCCCGACATCGCCAGGCCGAGCGCGACGCCGCGCTCGATCGCCTCGCTTCGGCTCGACACACCGAACTTGCGATAGATCGAAATCGCCTGTGTCTTGACAGTGTTGCGCGACACGAAAAGCTCGTCGCCGATCTCGCGGAATGACAGGTGCGTCGCCAGGTACGGCAACAAGCGGAGCTCGGCGGCCGTGAGGCCGGCGTCCGCCGCGTCGCCACGATGCGGCATGTTCTCGACCTCCCGCTCCAAGCATCTCGCCTCGTCGGCCAGAACGCCGACGTACGGGCGCTCGCGCAGTAACGCCCTGATCTCGTTCAGCAACGACGTTGCCTTCTCCGTGTCCCGCAACGCCAGGTACCCACGGGTCTCCTCGATCAACGTCTGCAACGTGAGCCACGGGAGCGAGTGCGCTCGCGCCGGCCAGAGCCGGCGCGCCTTGGCAAGATGCACGCGCGCTTCTTCCCATCGGCCGTGTCGCAACGACTCCCGCCCGGAGGCTGCGATCGCCAACGAGCTGGTCGTGTATCGATCCAGATGACTCTCCTCGGCCAGTTCACGCGCCTCGACGGCCAACGTCCCGGCCGCCGAGTGGTCCTCGCGAGCGCTCGCGAGCAACGACCGTTCGCTGATCGCGACGATCTGAGTCGCGGTGGCGCCGAGACGTCCTCCTTCGGACGCCGCCGAGGCGAAGATCGCGTCAGCGCGCTCGTTCTGGCCGAGCAGCACGTAACCCATCCCGAGCGCGAGCAGCGCCGACGGACGGAACTGGCTCTCGCGCGGGAGACCTGCGAGCGCGCGCTCGGCGTCGGCGATCATCTGGTAGACGCCGCGTGTGCCCATCGTCGCGCGCACCGTCGCGATCCAGGGCTGAAGGGCAGCCGCAACACGCCTGTCCGGAGCCGCCTCGGCGGACTCGAGAAGACGCTCGGCTTCGTCGGGGCGGCCGCGCAGGGCGTGGATGAGGCTTCCATGAACCGCGACATCCGGATAGCGCGCGAGGAGCTCCGGTTCGTCGAAGTCGGCGATCCAGCGTTCGACCGTGCCGACGCGCCCGCTGTAGTAGACCGGGAGCGCGATCGTCGTGACGATCCGCGCAGCATGGTCGAGGTCATTCGCCGCGCGTGCGTGACCGAGTGCCGACTCGAGATCGCCGTTTCGCTCGTACCACACGGCTGCGCGACGGTGGAGCGGCGTCATGAGCTCGGGTTCCTTGTCGGCGAGCTCGCGCCGCAGCAGATCTCGGAAGAGATGGTGATAGCGGTACCAGACGCGTTCGCGGTCGAGCGGAATCAGAAAGAGATTCGAGCGCTCGATGGTCGCGAGCTCGGTGCCGGAGCCGTCCTGAAGGACCGCGCTGCACAACGCGTCGCACATCACATCGAGCACGGAGGTCCGGCGGAGAAACCGCAGCGCTTCCGGCTGGAGGCGCGACAGATACTCCTTCCGCAGGTAGTCGGCGGCGTAGCGATGGCGGCGCGCCCGCTTCCGCGGTGGTCTCTGCTCGTCTTCGCGGGCGGCAAGGGCAGCGAGGTAGAGCGCAGCGGGCCAACCCTCGCACTGGCTGACGAGCTCCGTCGTTTCCGCCAACGTCAGATTGGCGCCGGCGCCCCCGAGGAGCAGTTTCGCCTCCCTCGGAGTGAGCGCCAGGTCCTCCGCGCCGACTTCGAAGAGCCGCCCGGCCGCCCGGAGCTCCGCGATCGGCAGGTCCGGCGTGGCCCGGCCCGCGAGCACGAGGACCGATCCCGGCGAAAGGTGATCGGTGAGGGTCATGACCGCCTGGAGCGATTCGCGCGACCGCAGTCGGTGTGCGTCGTCGAGCACGACGACGAGGCCGCCTTCGAATTCGCTCAGCGCCGCTCCCAGTCTCGGAAGGGCCGACGCCCACATCGACGGGCTGGGAGCCGCAAGTGCCTCCAGCACAGATCGCTCGAGCGGTGCGAGGGCATGCACCGCTGCGGCAAGCTCGCGCAAGAGCACGACCGCGTCGTCATCGCGCTCGTCGACGGAGATCCAGGCGAAACGGTCGGGATGCCGCGCGGTCCACTGCGCCACGAGCGTCGTCTTGCCGTATCCCGCCGGCGCCGTCACGGTCATCACCGGTGCGTGGCTCGCCCTGAGGCGGTTGACGAGGCCCGTCCGCGCCACTGTTCCGGAGCGCAGGACCGGTGCGTGGAGCTTCGACGCGACGACATCGAACGGAAGTGCGACGTGGCCCGGCCGTCGCAACGTCCTCGTCGTCGTGCGCTTCGGCTGGCGGGCCGGCGCGGCGCTCACGTTCCGTCGCCCTTGCTCACGCGGCAGCCCGCGTCGGGTCGAGGCGCGCGGCCGCCGCGATCGCATCGCTGCGGCCGGAGACGCCGAACTTGCGGTAGATCGAGATCGCCTGCGTCTTGACGGTGTTCCGCGAGATGCTCAGCTGCTCCGCGATCTCGCCGAACGAGAGGTGCGTCGCGAGCAACGGGATGAGGCGAAGCTCCGCAGGTGTGAGCCCCAGCCGCGCGTTCTCCTCGACCGCGGTCAAGGTCGTGATGTCCCGCTGCAGGTCGCGCGTCCGTTCGCCGAGGACGCCCAGGTCGGGCCGGAGCGCGAGCAGTAGCTCGATCTCCGCGGCGAGTGCTCGCGCGGCGTCCAGGTCGCGCAGCGTCAGGTAACAACGCGCGATCTCGAGCCGAACGCCCACCGCCAACCAGGGGGTCGCCTCCGTCAGGAAGGCTCTGCCGGGCTCCGTGGCGCGAAGGAGATCGCGCGCCTCCGCCCACTTGCCGTGCCGAAGGGCGGTCTGCGCCGAAGCCGTCAACGCCGCCGCGAACGTCGAGTAGTTCTCGAGGTCGTTCTCGACCGATACCGCGCGCGCGTCGGCCGAGAGCTCGTCTGCAAGGGTGGGCTCGCCCCGCCGGCGCGCGATGAACGACCGCTGGCTGATCGCGATCATCTGCGTCTCGTTGCACCCGAGTGCACCGGCCTCGCGGGCTGCGTCGCGAAGCACGACGTCGGCCTCTTCGTCCGAGCCGGCGAGGAGCGCGGCAGACCCACGCACCAAGAGCGCCGTCGGCCGCCAGACGCTCTTGCGCCGAAGCGTGAGCAGGGCGCTGTCCGCGTCTGCGGCCATTTGCCGAGCGCCCGTGCGACAGAGGGATGCGCGGACGACGGCGGTCATCAGTCGCAACGCCGGGGCGTCTCGTCGGTGGCGGCGAGCGCCACGTTCGGCTGCGTCGAGCCAGCGCTCGGCGTCGGTCGTGCGGCCGCGCAGCGCGAAGATCCGGCTGCCGTGCACTGCGAGTTTCGGGTACCGCTCGGCGGTTGCCGCATCGAAGCGGTCGAGCCATTGTTCGACGGCTTTCGTCCGGCCCCGGCAGGAGATCGGGAAGGCGATCGCGCAGATGATCGATGCGACGCGATCTGCGTCGCCCGCCGCGTCCGCATGCTCGAGCGCGGCGTCGAGCTGCCCCCTGGCCTCGTACCAGTCGGCAGCCCGGCGGTGAAGCGTCGGGATGAGGTGGGGTTCCTCGCGCGCGAGCTCGCGCAGGAGCAGATCGCGGAACAGGAGGTGAAAGCGGAACCAGTCGCCGTCGCGCTCGAGCCGCACGAGGAACAGGTTCGCGCGCGCGATCCGTTCGAGCTCGAGCTCCGACCCTTCCTCCTGGAGCACCGCATCGCAGAGCGGCGCAGACAGCGCTCCCAGGACCGCGGTCCGGCGAAGGAACCGGAGCTCCCGCGGCCTCAGCCCGGCGAGGCACTGCGCGCGCAGATAATCGGCGAGGTACCGGTCGCTCCCTCCGAACTGGGTCGGACGCAGGGACGCGGCCGTCCCGTCTCGGAGCGAGAGCGAGGCGAGGTAGAGCGCCGCCGGCCAGCCGTCGCAGATCTTGACGAGGTCGGCCGTCTCGCTCGCGCCGAGCTCCGGGTTCGTCGCCTGGATCAGCAAGTGTGCCTCGCGGCTGTTCAAGGCGAGCTCGTCGACGCCGATGTCATCCAACGCCCCGAGTGCGCGCAGAGGGGCCGAGCGCAGCTTCGGCCTGACTCTCGCGCCGATCGCGACGGTCGAACCCGGCGGGATGCGCGCGACGAGGGCCGAGAGCACGCGCCGGGCCTCCTGCGTATGGATCAGGTCGGCGTTGTCCAGCACGAGCAGATAGGGCCGGTCGGTCGATGCCGTCGCCGCAAGACATCGCTCGACGACGCCGTGCCATGCCGCCTTCGTCGGTGCGTCCAGCGATGCGATCAGCTGCGGGTCCTGCGGCCCGACCCGGCCGAGCGCGGTGACGACGTGCCGGAGGAAGACGAGCGGGTCGTTGTCGCGCGCGTCGATCGAAATCCATGCAACGGGTCTCGGCTCGGTCGCTGCCCACTGTGCGAGCAAGGTGGTCTTGCCGTAGCCGGCAGGGGCGACCACCGTGACCGCGCGTGTCGACGCGGCATGTCGCAGCCGGTTGACGAGCGAGGATCTCGGCACGGTTCCGGGCCTGAGCGCGGGCGGCTTCAGCTTCGCCTCGACGACGACGAAGCTCCGGTCGCGCGGTCGTGTGCGCCGAGCGGCGGGCCGACGCGGCGCGACAGTCGACCGACGAGACGTCGCGGAGCGGGCGGCTGGGGTCCGAGACTTCTTGATCACGCTGAGTCGATGGGAACGATTGCGTTCCCGAGGATCGAGTATCCCACCCTGGACAAAACCGTTACAAGCGTGCGCGCACGACAGTTCGCGCGGTGCGTCCCTTCGGCCTGTCCGACCAGCAGCCGGGCCGCGACTCCAGGGTTCCGCCTGCCGCTAGGCCACGGAAACGACGTTGTGGCGGCTCCAGATCTGCTCCAGGAGCAGCGGCCGGAGATCTCGCTTCCAGAGGATCTCGTCGGCGGGACATCCCCGCGTCTGGTGCCGCAGGTTGTCGGGATGTGTCGCCGAGACCAGCACGACCACCGTCGACGGGGTGAACGCCTTGATCTCCGTTGCGGCGGCGATGCCGCCGATTCCGGGCATCGAGACGTCCATGAGCACGAGGTCCGGGCGCAAGGCACGCACGAGCGCGATCGCCGCCTCGCCCGATTCGGCCTCGCCGACGAGGATGAGGTTCGCCGAGGTTCCGATGACGCGGCGGACCGCGCTACGGAACGTCGCGTGATCGTCGACCGCGACGACGCAGCCGGAACGTGGTGCCGTGGAATCGCCCTGAGTGATCCCGAACCTCTCGGAGACAGTCGACCGGAGGAACGATCCTCCATCCTGTGCGAATCCGCATTGGTGGACACACGTGTCGTTTCGCGGTGCTAGCCGTGCGCCGCGAGATACAAAAGTGCAGCCCGCACGCGACGGCTCACATCCTCGGGACTCCCGAGATCGACTTTCGTGAAGATGCTGTTGATGTGCCGTTCGACCGCTCGCTTCGTCAGGACGAGCGAGTCGGCGATTGCGGCGTTGCTGCGCCCCTCGGCGATCAAGCTCAGGATCTCCACTTCGCGAGGCGTCAGCGATTCGAGCCCCGAGTTCTCGTGCCGGCGCCGTGACTCGAGCAGCTTCTCGACGACGCTCGGGTCGATCACCGACCCACCTTCGGCGACTTCGCGCACTGCCCCGGCGAGCTCGCCGGCGTTCTTGACGCGCTCCTTCAACAGGTACGCACGGCCGTGCGATCCGCCCTCGAGCAACGAGGTGACGTACGCCGGCTCGGCGTGTTGGCTCAGGACGACGACGCCGATCTCCGGGTCCGACGTTCGAAGGGTGTTCGCGAGTCGGATCCCCTCGTCACTGTTCGTCGGGGGCATGCGGATGTCGGTGAGGACGACGTCGGGCCGCTCGGCGGCGATCGCGGCCGTGAGCGTGTCGAGGTCGCGGTGCGTCCCGATCAGCTCGACGCCGTCGGCACGCTCGAGGATGTGCGCGATGCCCTCGCTCGCGAGGTAGCTGTCCTCGCCGAGGATGACGCGAATGGGCATGTCAGGCAGGGTCTAGGCCTCCTGTCGTTCTCCACCAGTATGGCGCTGCCTCGAGCATGCGTAAAGGCGAGATCCTGTAGCCCGGCGACGTGCTCACGGTCGGGCGCGACAGATTTCGCCCCAGGAGACGAGCGGATCACCCCCACGGGATGACGTGCGAATCGACCTGACGCGCCAGATTCGCGGTACGCCGCGTTGGGAGTCGTCCAAATCCGGCGGGCCGAGGAGGTCAACGGTGGCAACGACAACGCATGAGCTCGCCGAGCGCGCCACGTCCGACGGAAACACGTCGCAGGACGAGTCCGCGCGCGCGCACGCGACGGGGTGGCGCCGCTGGGTGCCATGGGTGCTGATCGTCCTCGCAGCCACGATCGGCCTCGTCGCCGCGCTGAACATCTGGGTGAAGCGCCAGGCGCTGAACACCGATCACTGGACCAACTCGAGCGCGCAACTGCTCGAGAACAGCGAGATCAGAAACGCGATCTCGATCTATCTCGTCGATCAGCTCTACACGAACGTCGACGTGGGCAAGGCGCTCTCGGATCGCCTCCCGCCGGCGACGAAGCAGCTCGGCCCGCCGCTTGCCGCCGCGCTGGAGCCGGCGCTCGTCCGCCGCGCGAACACGTTCCTCGGCCGCCCGAAGGTGCAACAGCTCTGGCGGAACGCGAATCGTCGCGCGCACGAGCTCTTCATGGCAGTCCTCAACGGCAAGCACGGCATCCTGGAGTCCTCGAACGGAAACGTCGTGCTCAATCTCCAGCCGTTGCTCGACCAGCTGGCGGCGCAGAGCGGGCTCGGGGCGAAAATCGCGGAGAAGATACCACCCGACGCCGGCAAGATCGTTGTCATGAAGGGCAACGGGCTCGAGGCCGCCCGGAAAACGGTCAAGGTGATCCGCGTCGTCAGCTTCTTCCTCGTCTTCCTCGTGCTCGCGCTCTTCGCAGCGGCGGTCTACATTGCTCGCGGGCGGCGGCGCTCGATGCTGATGGCGGTCGGCATCAGCATGCTGACCGTCGGTTTGGGAATTCTCGTCGTGCGGCGGTTCGCCGGCAGTTACGTGATCGACGCGCTGACGAGCAATCCGGACGCGAAAGACTCGGTGACCGCCACCTGGGCGATCGGGACGCAGCTGCTTCGTAACGTCGGGATCAACATCGTCGTCTACGCCTGCTTCGCGATCTTCGCGGCGTGGGTTGCCGGACCGGCGCGCCTTGCCGTGGGGCTGCGCCGTGTGTCGGCGCCGACGATGCGGAACCATCCGCTCGTCGTCTACGGCCTCGTCGCCCTTGTGCTCCTCATCGTCCTGCTGACGGGACCGACGGACGCCGACCGGGTCTACCCACTCCTCGTCGTCTTCGCGCTCGCATTCGTCGGAACGACCGTGCTGCGGCGGCAGACCGAGCGAGAGTTTCCCGCCGCAACGGCGCCCTAGCGCGGACCATGCTCGCCGCCCTCGCACAGATGGCACCGGTCGTCACGTTCACGGCAGTGGTGTCTGTCGTGCTGACCATGCTCGGATTGCGGCATGGGCTCCTGCGCGCGCGACCCGGCCCGCGGCGATGCCCGTCGTGTGGACAGCGGCTGCGGTCGTGGACGTGCTGGAACTGCACTGACTCAGCGAACACCTAGGCTCTCGGCTCGCGGGTGAAGCTCGACGTCGAGCCGACGCCAGGCGCGCCCGTAGTCGGCACGGAGGAGGGCGCGCCCGCCGGTCGGAGGCGGCGGACACTCCGCCGGGTCGCGCTCGCGGCGGTCAGCGTCGGCATCGTCGCCGCAGTCTTCGTCTACTTCCTGCCGACCGTCGCGAACTACGCGGACGTGTGGGACGTCGTCAGGCAGCTGTCGTGGCCGTGGGTCGCGGCGCTCGCCGCGGCGACGGTTCTGAACCTCGCGACGTTCGCGCCGCCATGGCAAATCGCGCTGCCCGGGCTGTCGTTCATCCGGGCGATGGAGTTGACGCAGGCATCGACCGCGCTGTCGATCGTCGTTCCCGGAGGCCCGGCGGCAGGTGCGGCCGGCGCGTATGGGATGTTGCGGCAGTGGGGTGTCGCGACCCGGGACTTCTCGCGCGCGGTCACGTTGACGAGCCTGTGGAACCAGTTCGTCAACCTGTCATACCCGATCGTCGCCGTGTTCTTACTGACGCTCACCGGCGAGCAAACGGCTGCGCTCGCGACCGTCGCGTTCGTCGGCGTTGCCGTCCTGGGCGTGGTCGTCACCACATTCGTCGTCGTGCTCGTCAGTAATCGAGTGGCGCGCGACATCGGGGACGCGGTCGCGCGACTCGTCTCGTGGGCCCGCGGGAAACTCCGGCGCGGCCCCGTTTCGTGGGACGGCGGCAGCTTCGAGCGCTTCCGCCGCGATGCCGGCGACTTTCTCGAACGGCGATGGCACCTTCTGACGCTTGCGTCCTTCGGAGGGAGCCTGACGGTGTTCTTGCTGTTCGTCGTCTCGCTCCGTGCCCTCGACGTTCCCGTGTCCCAGGTGTCGCTCGCCGAGGCATTCGCGGCGTGGGCGCTCGTCCGGATCCTCGGCGCGATCCCGATCACACCTGGGGGACTCGGCGTGGTGGAGCTCGGTTTGACCGGCGCGCTCGTCGGCTTCGGCGGCAGCAACGCCGCTGTCGTCGCGGCCGTGCTGGTCTACCGGTTTCTCACCATCGTCCCGACACTCGTGCTCGGGCTGATCGCGGCATTCACGTTCCGCCGTCACCGGCCGGCCGCAAGCGTCGTCGCTCCGGGCGGCTCGGGGTAGAGCTGGGCTCGAGCGCGCCCGCGCCCAGCGTGGGCGCGAGGTTTTTGCGGTTCGCCGCGTCGATCACGTCGACGGGAACGCCGTAGCGTTCGAGGCATCGCGCGACGCGGGCAGCGCCGCGCAGGCGTCTACCGCTGACGGCGACATACAACGTCTTCGGGTAGGCAATCGACGCGCGCCATCCCTGCGTGCACTCGACGACGTTTCCCCAGAGCGCGACTTCGCCGACCACGGGCCACCGCGTCCGCGGCGGGCACGGCGAGATGTAGCTGCACGCCGTTTCGACCGACGCCGCATAGATGCCGCACCGACACGCGGGATCCGGGGGTGCATGTCGATCGTGCTTGCGCCGCCACGGTGGGCGCCACTCGTGGCACGTTCCGGCAAGCGGTTCCAGCCAGGGCCAGCTGACGCGATAGAAGAGGCTGGCGAGCTGGAACTCGCCGTGGCGCTCGACGGCGTACCAGGTGCGCCAGCCGACGACGGGCTCGCAGTAGTCCGGCGCCGCGCATTCGGCCGCCGAGCTCACACCGGCGACTTCACCCGCGACTGCTTCGACGTCTCGCGCTTGACCGATACGGCCGGCCGGCTGTCCTTGCGAGGTACCGGGCTCTTCAGCGGCTCGACTCTGACCGTCCGCACCTGGTTCCCGATCTTCATGTGAGTGCTCCTTTCGAGACGTTGGTTCGCCAAGCATCAACCGTGGCGCCCCAAACAACTTCACCCTGACGGGATGAGCGCTCGCGCGGCGGGTGTCGCTCACCCCGTTCGGATGATGCGTGTGCGTCACGTCGTCTCGACGATGTCGTCGTGGCGCCTCTGTCGACGACTTCGATCGTGCACGGCGCGCAGCCCGTGCCGACCCACGTAACGTAGGCGCGGCGTTCGTGCGGCTGGAGCTGGGAAAGCCTGTCCGTTGCTCGGGCGACGTGACCGGCGAGGTTGCCGATCTCGTCGTCGATCCGGTGAAGAACCGGGTCACCCACCTCGTCGTGAAGCCGCGCCACGGGACGGGCGCACCGCACCTCGTCCCGATCGAGTTGGTCGATGCAGCTGCGGAAGGCTCCGACGTCGTCCTCACCTGCACGCCCGAAGAGCTCGAGCGTCTGCCGCCTGCGGAGCAGTTCGGGTATCTCCGGCTGGGGGAGAAACCGCCGGCGGACCCCGATTGGGACATCGGCGTGGTCACGCCGCTCGCCCTGCCGTACTACGAGGGATCGGCGTTGGACGGGTACGCCAGCGGCTTCGGGCAGGACCTCGGGGTCATCTACGACCGCGTGCCGAAGGGCGAAGTCGAGGTTCGCCGTTCGAGCAGCGTGATCACCACGGACGGAAAGTACGTCGGCGACGTCGACGGGTTCCTGGTCGACGACGATCAGATCACTCATTTCGTGCTCGAGCGAGGCCATCTCTGGGGCCGGCGAGAGGTGACCGTGCCGATCGGCGCCGTCGCGAAAGTCGAGTCCGACAAGGTGACGGTGAAGCTCTCGACGGACGAGATCGGAGCACTTCCCGCACACCGGGTGCATCGCTGGCCGCTCGCGCGCGACAAGTAGACGGAAACGCGCGCCATGCGCGACCGCGCCGCGGTCGCTCTCCTGAACAGTCGGCCCATCCTGTTTGGACGATGCCCGTCCGGGGTCGATCGGAGACGCTTGTCCCATGACCGGCGCGACCAGCACGGCGACCTCCGCGGCGAAGATCGAGCTGGCCTCGAGAGAGAGCGGAACGCTGCACGTTTCGCTCCTCTGGGCGCAGGAGGCAGATGTCTTCACCGTCTCGGTCGACGACGTGGGCGAGAGCTTCGAGCTCGTCGTCGAAGGCCAGGACGCGCTTGACGTCTACTACCATCCGTACGCCT
>Ga0136846_1225341_pt1 | contig 11102 bp, 11 predicted proteins | sample HopSoiMetagenom2_FD_96841 | JGI IMG/M metagenome (GOLD analysis project Ga0136846, IMG submission 96841) | Grasslands soil microbial communities from Hopland, California, USA - 2 Assembly 2016 (version 4) | ecosystem: Environmental > Terrestrial > Soil > Grasslands | place: USA: Hopland... | reverse complement strand
GACCTGAAACCCGACATCGTCGTCTGCTCCGGGGACCTGACCACGTTCGGGTTCAAGGAGGAGTACGCCTCGGCGAAACGCTACCTCGACCGTATCGAGTGCAAAGCACTCGTCGTGATACCGGGAAACCACGATTCGCGCAATGTCGGTTACGTCCATTTCGAGGAGCTTTTCGGCGATCGCTCGTCTGTCCTGCGCCAGAGCGGGGTGACCGTGGTCGCCGTCGACTCGACCGAGCCCGACCTCGACCACGGCCAGATCGGCCGCGGGCGCTACGGCTGGATCGAGGAGCAGTTCAATGCCGAGCCGGCCGACCTGCGCGTCTTCGTCCTGCACCACCACCTGCTGCCGATCCCCGGCACCGGCCGCGAGCGCAACGTGGTCTACGACGCAGGCGACGCGATCGAGTGCCTGCAGCGCGCGGCCGTCCACCTCGTCCTCTCCGGGCACAAGCACGTGCCGTACGCGTGGAAGCTCGAGAACCTGTTCGTCGTCAACACCGGCACCGTCTCGACGCTCCGCCTCAGAGGCCACACGCGCCCCTGTTACAACATCGTGGAGGTCTCCGGGACGCACGTCGACGTGTGGCGGCGCTATCCGTTCCACGGGCAGGAGCGGATCATCCAGTTCGACCTGTCGACCGGCGAGTACGAGAAGTACACGGGCCGGATCGAGCGCGAGGTCTCGGCGAAACGGTGAGAGCGGTAGCGCTGATCGACGGGGAGCACTACGCGCCCGTGGTGCGGGATGCACTGCGGGCGCTGCCGTACGAGTGGGTGGGCGCGATCATGGTGGGCGGGACGGAGAAGCTGCGCGGTTCCACGAGCGGCGGCGACGCCGAGTACGGCGTGCCGCTCGTCGACGGCTTCGGCGACGCGGAGATCGTGGTCGACCTGTCGGACGAGCCGGTCCTCGGCCCCGCGGCGCGCCTGCAGTGGGCCTCGCGCGCACTCGCGGCGGGGCTGCCGTACGTCGGTGCGGACTTTCGCTTCGACCCGCCCGCGTTCGAGCCGTTCGAGCTGCCGTCGATCGCGGTCATCGGCACCGGCAAGCGTGTCGGGAAGACCGCGGTCACCGTGCATCTCGCCCGGCTGCTCGCGCGCGAGCTCGACGTCGTCGTCGTGGCGATGGGACGCGGCGGCCCGCCGGAGCCCGAGCTCGTCACGACGCCGCCGACCGTCGAGGAGCTCGTCGAGCGCTCGCGCGCGGGCCGGCACGCGGCCTCCGACCACCTGGAGATCGCGGCGCTCGCCGGGGTGCCGACGATCGGCTGCCGCCGTGCGGGCGGCGGCCTCGCGGGAGCGGTGTTCAGCTCGAACGTCGCGGACGGCGCCCGGCTCGCGGCCGAGCTGCGGCCCGACGTCGTCCTCTTCGACGGGAGCGGCGCCGCGATCCCGCCGGTGGCGACCGACCGGCGGGTCCTCGTCGTCGGCCGGGATCAGGACGCCGACTCGTACCTCAACACCTACCGCCGCCTGATCTCCGACGTCGTGATCGAGGGCGCGGAGCTGCGCCTGGCGCCGACTGCGCCACTGGAGGGCCGCGTCGCCGTCTTCACGGCGGGCAGCACGGACGTCGCGCATCTCGACGCCGACGTCGTGCACGTCTCGAACCGGCTCGGGAACCGCGAGCTCCTGCAGCGCGACCTCGTCGACGCCGACACGTACCTCGTCGAGTTGAAGGCGGCGGCGATCGACGTCGTCGCCGAGCACGCGCTCGCGCACGGTATCCGCGTCGTCCTCGCCGCGAACGAGCTCGTCGGCGACTTCGACGACCGGCTGCTCGCCCTCGCGCCCCAGGCGGCGAAGCCGTGAGCCAGCGCCGCCATGGCGAGCCGCTGCCGCTCGGCGACGCCGACCTGCCGTTCTCGAAGGGGCTGATGGCGCGTGCGCTGATCACCGTCGGCGTGCCGGCGGACGCGGCATACCAGCTCGCGCGGCGGATCGAGCTCGACCTCGCCGAGCGCGGCGAGCAGGCGATCGACGTCGAGCGCTTCCTCGTGCTCGCACGAGAGGTGCTCGGGGAGCAGGAGGGAGATCGCGCCGTCAACCGCCTGCGCCGTCTCTCCGAGCTGCAGGCGCTCGACGTGCCGATCATCGTGCTGATCGGCGGCTCGACCGGCACCGGGAAGTCGACCGTCGCCGCCGAGGTGGCGCACCGGCTCGGGATCACGCGCGTCGCGTCGACCGACTTCATCCGCCAGACGATGCGCGCTTTCTTCTCGCCCGAGTTCATGCCGACGATCCACTTCTCGAGCTTCGAGGCCGGGCAGGCACTCGACGAGGAGGTGACGGGTGACCCGACCGTCGTCGGCTTCATCGACCAGTGCCACCACGTCTGCGTCGGCGTCGAGGCTGCCCTCCGGCGCGCGCTCACGGAAGGCTGGTCGATGGTGCTCGAGGGCGTCCACCTCGTGCCCGGGATGCTCCCGTACGAGCTCGAAGGCGCGCTGCTCGTCCACGTCGTGATCGAGATCGCCGACGAAGACGTCCACCGCGTGCACTTCCACGTGCGCGATGCCGCCACGGGCGGGGTTCGAGCGATGGACAAGTACCTCGACCGGATCGACGACATCCGGCGCCTCCAGACCTACATCGCGAGCCGCGCCCGACGCGAGCAGGTGCCGGTGATCGAGAATGCGAACGTGGAGCGTACGATCGACCAGGTGATCGAGCTCGTCATGCAGGCCGCCGAGCGCACGGCGCGGCAGACGGCATGACCGACGTCGTCGCGAACAGCCTGCCCGCCGCCGAGAGCACCGACCGCGCGCCGTGCCAGTGCGAGAGCTTCGCGCGTGTCACCGAGCGCGCTGCGCTCGCCGGCGCCCGCTGGCTCGGCCGCGCCGACCACGAGGCCGCCGAGGAGGCGGCGTTCTCGGGCGCGCGGATCGCGCTCGAGCGCATGCCGATCAGCGGCCAGGTCGTGATCGGCGCGCACGAAGGGGCGGAGCAGCTCGGCGCCGGGGCGATGATCGGGATCGGGGGCGAGGAGTACGACCTCGCGCTGGATCCCCTGGAGGGGCGCGCAGTGGTTGCGCGCGGCGGCACGAATGCGATCTCGATGGTCGCCGCTGCGCCGCGCGGGTCGCTGCCGTCGCTCCCCGACATGTACATGCGCAAGATGGCCGTGGGCCCACGTGTGCGCGGGAAGATCGCGCTCGACCGACCGGTCGCCGAGAACGTGCGCGCGATCGCCGACGCGTTCGGGCGGATGGTCAACGACGTGACCGCGATCGTGCTCGACCGTCCGCGCCATCACGACCTGATCGAGGAGATCCGTGCCTCGGGCGCGCGCATCAAGCTGATCCAGGACGGCGACGTCACCGCGTCGATCAGCGCGGCCGTGCGCGGCACGAACGACCACCTCGCGATCGGGATCGGCGGCACGCGGCAGGCCGTCCTCGCCGCCGCGGCGCTGCGCTGCCTCGGCGGCGAGCTGCAGGCGCAGCTGTGGCCGACGCGGCGGGCCGAGATCGAGCAGGCGCGCGAACACGGGATCGAGGACATCGAGCGCGTCTTCACGACCGACGACCTCGCGCCGCAGGAGGTGATCGTCGTCGCGACGGGCGTGTCGAACGGCGACCTGCTGCGCGGCGTCCGCTTCCTCGGCGACTCCGCGCGGACGCACTCGCTCGTCATGTGCACGCGCTGCAACTGGGTGCGCTTCGTCGACGGGATCCACTTCTTCGCGCGCGACCGGCGCGAGGAAGTCAGGCTGAGCTAACCTCGGGGCCATGCCGTCCAAGGAAGAGGTCGTCGAGGCGCTGCGCCAGGTGGAGGACCCCGAGCTCGGGATGGACATCGTCGAGCTCGGCCTCTTCTACGACGCGGAGATCGAGGGCCCCAATGTGACCGTCCAGTACACGCTGACGTCGATGGGTTGCCCCGCCGGGGCCATGATCCAGGAGGACATCGAGCGGGTCGTGAGCGAGATCCCCGGTGTCGGCGAGGTGAGGAGCGACCTCACCTTCGAGCCGGCGTGGACGCCGGACCGGATGTCGGATGACGCGAAGTTCATCCTCGGCTTCGGCTGACGCCCGCGGTCCTGGACGCGACTTAGCCGATCGGCGCGTTGTCAGCGGGTCGTGCCCGTCCTACGTTGTCGGAGCCGCTTCCACCCCCTGAAGTGAGGCGGCTTCCCCAGGGCGCAGCGTGTACGCCGGTACGCGCTGCGCCCTAGCTCTTGCAATCCGGTGTTGAGCGGCCGTCCACCCCCCGCGCCGCAGGGCGGGGCGGCCGGCCGCTCACCCGGTGTGGCTGTCGCCGCGGTCTGCGCAGGTCGGACAGCAGAACGCGAGCGCCGGCGGCTCGTCCGAATCCGGATCGTCGATCCAGTAGGCGCGCCATCCCGCCCAGCGCAGCCCGGTGAGGCTGCCGCAGCCGATGCAGGTCACGACGTTGGCCCGTTGTTGGCGATCCCGACTACTCGCGTCCACTGCTTCCCCTGCTCCCCTCTTCCTTCCCCTGCCATCACGATGGCGCTTCGTGACAAGAGCCGCTACTAGCCGTTCGGGTAGACCAACCGGCTAGGTGCGCCTTCGCAATCCGGAAGCGCCCCGGCGCCGTAATCCGAGGTGGGCTTGCCTCTCCCTTCCCTGGGGCGGCGGCCTCGGGCGCAGCGGCCTCGGCCGCGTGGCCGCTGCGCCCCGTTCGCTTCCTGCTCGCGGCCGCCGCCGCCATCTGCGCCGGCGCCGGCGGTCGCGTGTCTCCAGCGCGCGCGCCCGCTGCTCAGAGCGGCCAGGGAAGCCGGAGCGGCACGTGGTCGCCCGGCCGGTCGGCGTAGGCCTCGTCCGGGTCCTCGGTCTCCCGCGCGGCCGCGGCGCCGGGCCGCGCCGCGATCATCAGGATCACGGACGGCTCGTCGCCTGCGCCGACGAGCACGTGGTGCGTTTCGGACGGGCAGTGGAAGTAGTCCCGCCGCCGCAGCTGCCGTTCCTCTCGCCGTGGTAGAGCGCGTTCGACTGGCCGGGAGGGAGAACCCGGACGTTGACGCCGAAGTCGCGAACCGCGCCTCGCGCGGCTCGATCGGTAGACGGCGCCGCCCTTCTCTTCGTTTCGCACCGCGAGCGCCTCGCCGAGGGGCATCCGTCCTCCTCGGTCGCAGTTGCCCGCGGTCTTCGTCCCTCCCGAGTTCATACCGGCGGGCACCGAGGTTCTCACCCGGCCCGGCGATAGTCGGCCTTGTCAACCGGAACGGAAGAGGAGCGAACATTCACATGAGGCAGCGCATCATCATCTCCCTGGCAGTCGCAGCGGTGGCCCTGGTGGCCACGACGGCCGCCTTCGCCGGCACGCTCACCGCGACCGCCCAGGTCAACGGCACCGCCGGCGTCAGCCTGAATCTCCCTTCGAACCCCTCGATCACGAGCACCCTCGACGGCACCGACCAGACTGCCTCGTACGCGCCGCTCCTCGGCGTCGTCGACGCCCGCGGCTCCGGCGCCGGCTGGAACCTGACCATCTCGGCCACCAACTTCTCGGACGGCAGCGGCCACACGCTCGCCCCCGGCACCCTGACCTCCGTCCTCTCGGCCTGCCACGGCGGCAGCACCTGCACCGGCGCCACCTCGTCGGGCATCACCTACCCGCTGACGGTCGGCGGCACGGCGGCCAAGTTCTACAACTCGGCCCTGAACACCGGCCTCGGCAAGATCGACGTCACGCCGACCGTCCAGGTCGCGGTCCCCGGCAACGCCTACGCCGGCACCTACACCTCGACCGTCACGGTCGCCGCCGTCTCCGGCCCGTAGCGCGCACCTCTTCCTTCCGACGCACGTTGCCTCATGAGCGCCCCGGCCCCGGCCGGGGCGCTGTTCGTTCTAGGTTGTCCCGCGTGCAGCGCGTCTCGGTGCAGGGGGTCCCGGGCTCGGGCAAGTCGACCGTCGGGCGCGCGATCGCGGCGCGGCTGGGCGTCCCCTTCACCGAGCTCGACGCGCTGCACTGGGGCCGCGGCTGGTCGGAGGCGAGCACCGAAGAGCTCCTCGCGCTCGTCACGCCGCTCGTCGCGACGGAGCGGTGGGTGATCGACGGGCGCTACCGCAGCAAGCTGGGCGACCTCGTGATCGCTCGCGCCGACACGGTCGTCTGGCTCGACCTGCCGATCCGCGTCTGGCTCCCGCGCCTCGTCCGGCGCACGGCGCGGCGGATGGTGCTGCGCGAGGAGCTGTGGAACGGGAACAGGGAACGCGTGCACAACCTCTTCGAGCGTCCCAACCTCTTCGAGTGGGCCTGGCAGAAGCACCGCGAGGACCGCACGTTCATCCCGCGCTGGGTCGAGGCGCATCCGCAGGCGACGCTCGTGCGGCTACGCAGCGCACGCGAGGTGCGCGAGTTCGTGGAGCGCGTGAGTCGGTGAGCGAGCGCAGGGGCTTCGGCGACGAGACGTGGGAGCTCGCGGCGGCGGGCGACGCGGCCGGGCTCGATCGCGCCGCCGACCTGCTGCTCGAGCACGACACCGGCGACCTGAGCTACGACGGCCATCGAGCGCGCGCGTTCTCGCTCGCGCTCGCCGGCCGGGTCGACGACGCGCTCGCCGAGCTCAACGAGGGCTGGAGCGAGGACTGGCCGTTCCCCGCCGCATACGCGGCCGACACGGCGCGGGTGCGGTACCTCGCGGGCGACTACGAGCGCGCGCTCGACGGCCTGGAGCTCGCCTTCCGCGGCGCCGGCCGGCTCGATCCCGCGGTCGCCGCGCTGCCCGCCGCGATCGTCGCGCGGCGGCCGGCGCTGCGGCTGCGCGCGGTGCGCGTCGCACTCGTCGGCGGCACGCCGTGGCAACGGCTTCGGAACGCGGCCGCCGCGGCGACCGCGTCCTCATGGGATCGCTAGGACGATCTTCCCGAGCTGCTCGCCGGCCTCGAGCCGTTCGTGTGCCGCGCGCGCGTCGGCGAGGGGGAAGACGCGGTCGACGACCGGCCTCGCTTTGCCCGCGGCGATCAGGTCGTATGCGCCTTTGAAGTCGTCGGGCGTCCCCATCGTCGATCCGAGGATCGAGAGCTGCTTCCACCAGACGCGGTGGAGCGCCGCGGGCGGGTTCGGCCCGGTCGTCGCGCCGCAGATGACGACGCGCCCCTCTGGACGCGCGGCGTCGAGCGTCCGCTTCCACGTCGCCTCGCCGACGTCGTCGACGACGACGTGCGCGCCGCCGCCCGTGATCTCCTTCACGCGCGCGACGACGTCGTCCGTCTCGTGGTTGACCGCCTCGTCCGCGCCGAGCTCCCGGGCGCTCGCGAGCTTCTCGTCGCTCGAAGAGGTGACCACGACGTGCGCGCCGAGCGCCTTGGCGATCGACATCGCCGCGGTCGCGACGCCGCCGCCGATCCCCCACACGAGCACCCACTCGCCCGCCTGGACGTGCGCGCGGGTGACGAGCATGCGGTACGCGGTCTCGAAGACGAGCGGGAACGCGGCGGCCTCCTCGAACGAGAGGTCGTCCGGGATCGGGTGGAGGTACTCCCGCGGGACGGCGATCAGCTCGGCATGCGTGCCGTCCATGGTCTCGCCGACGATCTGCATCTTCCCGTTCGAGAGGATCCCGGGGTTGATCACGACCCGCTCGTCGGTGCCCGCGAGCACGCCGGCTCCGTCCGCGCCGAGGATGCGGGGCTTCGGCACCGAAGGGAGGCCCTTGCGAATCCAGACATCGAGGTGGTTCAGCGATGCCGCACGAAGCTGGACGAGCGCTTCGCCCTCGCGCGGCTCGGGGTCGGGGACGTCCTCGTAGCGGAGGACTTCCGGCCCGCCGTCCTCGTGTATGCGGATCGCCTTCACGCGGCACAATCCTCGCATGACGACGGACGACGTCCGCCGGTTCGGCGAGCAGCTGGGGATCGATGCGCTCGGTGTCGCGCGCGCGGAGGCCTACGTCGCGACCGAGGAGCACATCGTCGACCGGCGCGAGCGCGGTCTCTTCGCGGGCATGAAGTTCACGATGGCGCAGCCGGAGCGGTCGTGCCATCCGGAGACGCTGCTGCCCGGCGCGCGCACGGTGATCTCGGCGGCCGCCTGCTACTGGGCGCCCGAGGCTCCGCTCGAGCCGGGGGAGGGGCGCCTCGCGCGCTACACGTGGCACGACGCGTACGAGGAGCTGCGTGAGCAGCTGGACGCGCTCGGGCGGGAGCTCGGGGGCAACTACAGCGTCTTCGTCGACGCGAACCAGCACGTCGACCGCGAGGCCGCGGCTCGCAGCGGCGTCGGCTTCTACGGCAAGAACACGATGCTGATCACGCGGCGGCACGGCTCCTGGGTCGTGCTGGGGACGCTCGTCACCGACGTCGAGCTCGACCCGACACCGCCGCTCGACGCGGACTGCGGCGCGTGCCGGCTCTGCGTCGACGCGTGTCCGACCGGTGCGCTCGACGAGCCGGGGACGCTCGACGCCACGAAGTGCCTCTCGTACTGGACCCAGGCGCCCGCACCGATCCCGGAGGACTACCGCGCGCCGCTCGGTGCTCAGGTGTACGGCTGCGACATCTGCCAGGACGTCTGCCCGTGGAACCGCGGTGTCGAGAAGCGCCGCCGCGACCTTCCGGAGCAGGACGCGCACGTGGATCTCGTCGCATGGCTCGAGGCCGACGGCGCTGCGCTCGTCTCGGAGTACGACCGGCTCTACGTCCCGCGAAACGATCCGCGCTGGCTGCGCCGGAACGCGCTCGTCGCGCTCGGCAACACCGGCGGTGCCGAGCACGTCGAGTTGCTCGAGCGGCATGCAGCGGATGACGACGCGCTGATCGCGGAGCACGCGTCGTGGGCGCTCGCGCGCGTGCTGGAGCGCGCATGACGAGACGACCGCTCGAGTGGTGGATCTCCGTCGTCCGGCTGTGCGCGGTGCCGCTCGTGGCCCTGCAGGTGCTGCTCACGTCGACGTACCCCTCCGGCTACGAGGCGATCGCGTGGACGCTGCTCGGCGGCTTCGCGGTCGGCGCGGTCGTGCTCTACGCCACCGTGCGCGAGACGCGGACGTACGCGCTCGTCGCGATGGTCTTCGACTTCGTGTTCATCTCCGGCTTCGTCGTGCTGTACGCGTTCGACGCCGGCACGCCGACGCGGCAGCTGCTCTACCTGGCGATCGTGGTCGGTGCGGCGCGCTTCGGCATGCGCGGCGGGATCGCCGTCGCCATCGCGGCGATCCCCGTCTCGGCGCTCTTCGAGCAGCAGCGGGCGCACTGGTTCGACGTCGGCTATCGCCTCGAGTTCGTCGTCATCCAGGCGAGCGCGGGACTCCTGATGGCGCTCCTCGTCGGCTGGGTGGTCGAGCGTTTCAAGGAGGAGCGCACGCTCGCCGAGCAGCGAGCGGAGGAGGCCGAGACGCTGCGGGACGAGCTCGGGCGGCGCGCCGACCTGCTCGACGCCGCCAACCGCTGCGCACGCGCGCTCAGCTCGTCGCTCGACCTCGACGAGGCGTTCGGCTCGTTCATCCGAGAGCTGCGAGGGCTGATCCCGTTCGACCGGATCGCGGTCGTACTCGCCGAGGAGGGCTCGGCGCGCATCATCGCGACGGCCGGCGAGACGGCCGGCGGCGACCTCGGGCGCGGCGCCGAGTTCAGCTCCGAGAACAGCCTCATCTCGGACGTCGTCGCGCGCGGCCAGACGATCTACCGCCGCGACATGTCGCAACCCGAGTACGTGGAGGAGGCGCGGCTGCTCGAGCTCGGCCTGCGCTCGCGCGTCGCGGCGCCGCTGCTCCTCGGCGCGCGCACGATCGGGCTGATCTCGCTCGGCCGCCGCGAGGCCGACTCGTTCGCGGAGCACGAGATCGAGCTCACGACGCTGCTCGGCCGGCTCGCGGCGTCGGCGGTACAGAACATCCGCGCGTACGAGAGCGAGCGGCGGACGGTCGACGAGCTCCGGCGTCTGTCCGAGCTGCGCGCGGACTTCGTGTCGCTCGTCTCACACGAGCTGCGCAGTCCGATGGCCGCCGTGATCGGCGCGGCGCGGACGCTGCAGGCGCGGTGGCGCGAGCTTTCGCCCGAGCATCGGGAGAGCTTCCTCGCGCTGATCGGCGACGAGACGGCGCGACTCGCGTCGCTGATCGGCGACGTGCTCGACACGTCGCGCATCGACGCGGGCACGTTCACCTACCGCTTCAGCGACGTCGACGTCTCCGCGCTCGTGCGGGACATGGTTGCGGCCGCGGCGCTCGGCCAGGACGAGGTGCCGGTCGTCGCCGAGATCGCACCCGGCGTCCCGGCCGTTCGCGGCGACCCCGAGCGGCTCAGGCAGATCTTCGGGAACCTGATCGAGAACGCCGTCAAGTACTCGCCGGCCGGTGAGCCCGTCGAGGTGCGCGTCACGCAGTCCAACGGCACGGTGCTCGTCTCGGTGCACGACCACGGCCCGGGGATCAGAGCCGACGACCAGGGCCTGATCTTCGAGAAGTTCGGCCGCGTCGCGAGCACGGCGTCGAAGCCCGGCACCGGGCTCGGCCTCTACATCGCACGGTCGATCGCCGAGACGCACGGCGGCACGATCGCGGTCTCGTCCGCGCCGGGGCTCGGTGCGACATTCACCGTCCGGCTGCCGGCGTAGGCGCACAAGCTCCGGCGTCGGTGACCTGCGTCGTCTCGCGACCGCTCGCTCTTCGCCTGGATGCTGCTCGCGCGTTAGGACTTGGCCCGGCTCGGGCGCAACTCGCTCGCGAGCTCCCGGGCGCGTTGCGCGACGCGCGCGCGCAGCTCCGGCGGCTCGAGCACGACCGCCTCGCCGCGGTAGGAGACGACCTCGCCTACGAGCCACTCCGCGCTGCCGACCGACTTGTCGGCGATCGCGGCGCCGTCGACGAGCGGGCGCGCTCCTTTCTCGACCTCCCAGCGGGCGACGGTCGGCGAGTACCAGATGCGCGCCGTCGTCGCGCCGTGCAGCTCGGCCGGGTCGAACCCTTCGCGCGGCGTGAAGCGCTTGCGCGAGACGGTCGCCTTGCGCATGCGGTCGAGGCGGTAGGAGCGAGGCTGGTCGCGCTCGACGTCCCACGTGTGCACGTACCAGTGCGGCAGGCGGCGCTCGATCGAGTACGGCTCGACCGTCCGGTTCACCACCTCCTGCTCCTCCGGCTTCAGGTACTCGATCTCGACGAGCTTGTGCTCGTCGATCGCCTTCGTCAGCGTG
>Ga0136846_1224347_pt1 | contig 11102 bp, 10 predicted proteins | sample HopSoiMetagenom2_FD_96841 | JGI IMG/M metagenome (GOLD analysis project Ga0136846, IMG submission 96841) | Grasslands soil microbial communities from Hopland, California, USA - 2 Assembly 2016 (version 4) | ecosystem: Environmental > Terrestrial > Soil > Grasslands | place: USA: Hopland... | reverse complement strand
CTGCTGCACGGTCTGGCGCGCACGCGTCGGCATGCCCGCAACGCTAACAGTCCGCTCTGGAATAGTCCAGATTGGACTAGGTGTGCGACGACTACGGCGCGTCCGTGCTCTTGTCCGTGCTGAACGAGATCGGCCGGTTGTCCAGCGTGAACTGGCCGAAGCCCACGAAGAGGAGCGCGCCGGACTTCACCTTCCCGGTTCCGGCGAACGTCCCGCGCCAGGTCTCGTGCGGCTTCAGGACCGCGGGCAGGGGCGGGTCGAACTCTTTCGCATCGAACACCTGGAGGATCGTGCTGCCGTAGCGGTCCTGCCCGCGCACGAGCAGCGAGGTCGGCTGGTGCGGGTACGGCTGCGGGCCTGGTCCGCCACCGCCGAAAGCGGGCGGCACCTGGACGTCCTCAACCGGCACGCGCGCGCTGCCGCGATTCGCGATCGTCGCGCGAGCGCGCCAGCCGTACACGCCGAGGTCGATCCGGCTCACGTGCGTCGCGATCGCAGGCGCGCCGGAGGTCGGGTACACGTCCGACCAGCTCACGTGCAGTGTGCGCACCGGGGTGCCGAGCTCGATGCCCGACCTCGCCTTTCCTCGGCCGAGGCCCACGATGAGCGCGACGAGCACCAGGGCGGCGGCCACGAACGCGACCGACAAGCCGCGCTGCAGCCGCGGGCGCGCGGCGACGGGCGCGGGCAGGGGGATCAGGCCGCGCGCGGCGCGCTCCCGCGTGCGCGGGTCGACCCACGCGCCGGCGACGTCGGCCAGGATGTTCAGCAGCACGACGAAGGCTCCGACCGTGACGACGATCCCCGCCGTCAGCGGCAGGTCGTAGCCTCCCGTCTGGCCGCTGAACGCCGTGACCGCGAGCGTGCCGAGCCCGCTCAGGCCGAACACGGTCTCGACGTAGATCGCGGCGGTGATCGCGGTCCCCGCGTCGACCGCCAGCATCGGCAGCACCGGGCCGATCGCGTTCCGCATCGCGTGACCGAGGACGACGCGGCGTTCGGACGCCCCCTTGGCGCGTGCGGTCGAGATCCACGGCTCGCTGAAGACCTCGAGGAGTCGGACGCGCAGCATGCGCATGTAGAGCGGCAGGAAGAAGAGCGCGAACACGATCCACGGGATGAGCAGGTGCGTCGCCCAGTCCACCGGGCCGCCGCATCCCGGCGTTGTCGTGAGCACGCCGTTCTGGAAGACCGGCGTGCCCGCGCTCGTCCCCGTGAGCGGGCAGTAGCCGGTCTCGAAGACGCCGAGCTGGTTGCCGAAGAAGTCACGGATCGCGATCCCGAGGACGAACGGGTGCACGGCGAGCCCGATCACGCTGGCGGCGAGCAGGCTACGGTCGACCGGCGAGCGCGGTCGCAGCGCGGAGATGCAGCCGAGCGGGAGCGCGAGCAACATCATCAGCACCATCCCTCCGAGCACCAGCGACGCGGTTGCCGGCAGCGCGTCCCCGATCAGCGTCCCCACCTGCGCCTCGCGCGTCCACGCCTTTCCGAGGTCGGCGTGCCGCACGAGCTTCCAGACGAAGTCCCCGTACTGCACGAAGACGGAGCGGTCGATCCCGAGCGAGTGATCGGCCTCGCGGATCTGCTCGTCGGTGGTCGTCGTATGCGGACCGCACGCGACGACGAGGCACGCGGGATTGGTCGGGATCTCGTTGAAGACGAAGAACGTCAGGAACGTGAGCAGCACGATCAACAGGAGCCCCGACAGCAGGCGCCGGACCAGGAACGCCGCCATCAGCTCTCGCCCCGCGGGTCGAGCGCCGACCGCAGCCCGTCGCCGATCAGCGCGAGGCAGAGCACGGTCAGGAAGAGTGCGAGCGACGGTGCGACCTTCAGGATCGTCGGCGCGGGGTAGGGCAGGCCGAAGTCGTTCGACGGCCGGCCGAAGTTGAGGAGCGTGCCCCACGTGCTCGCGAGCAGGCTGCCCCAGCTCGCCGTCCCCAGCCGCAGCCCGAATCCGAGCACCGACAGCGACGCCTCGAGCACGATCACGCCGGCGGCCACGATCGTGCCCCACACGATCAGCGGACCCGTGAGATGCGGGAGCAGGTGCGTGCGGATCACGCGCCGGTCGCCCGCCCCGACCATGTGCGCGGCCTCGACGAACTCCTGCTCCCGCAGCGAGACGACGAGCGTCCGCACCACCCGCGCCGGATAGAACCAGCAGAAGAGCCCGATCACGACCGAGAGGGCGAGCACGCCCTCCTCGAAGAGGCCGCCCACGGTGTAGGCGGAGAAGCGCTGAGCAGTTGTCTGCCCGAGCGCGATCACGAGCAGCAGCAGCGGGAACGACATGAACAGCTCGGTCGTGCGGCTGACGACGGTGTCCGTGATGCCGCCGAAGTAGCCGGCGACGGTGCCGAGCACGATGCCGATCACGAGCGCGATCGACGTCGCGATGAACGCGATCTCGAGCGAGACGCGGCCGCCGGCGAGCACCCTCAGGAGCTCGTCGCGTCCCAGCGGGCCGTCGGCCCCGAGCACGAGCAGCGTGTTGCCGTGCCGCACGCCGAGCGCGTCGTTCGGCACCCAGCTCCACGGGCCGACCGGGTGGTGATCGATGCCGTGCACGGCGCCCTGGAACGGCGTATCCGGCCCGTGCCCGAGCACCGCTGCGAGGATCGGCTCCAGCACGAAGCACGCCAATACGATCGCGATCAGGACGCCGAGCGCCGCGACTGCGACCCGCTCGCGCCGGAAGCGCCGCCACACGAGCGCACGGTCGCCGACCGGAGCATGGAACGCCGCGCCGCTCCGATCGAACCCCGCCGGCGCGTCAGCCAGACGATCCGACACGACCCGATCCTAATCGGAGATCGGAGGACCCTTGTTCGCGCTCTTCGATCGCCCTCGCGGTCGCGCGCCGACCCCGGCTACGACTGCCTGAACGACACGAGCTCGTTGCGCTCGTCGCCGCCGCGCTCGGTCTGCTCGAGCACGAGGCCGACACCGCGCACGTAGAGCTTGTGGTCGATCGTGCCGGGCTCGAGCGGTGTCCATTCCTTGACGAGCAGGGCGTTCGTCGGGTGCAGCCCGGCGCCGCGGCCGAACAGCCCGATCACCTCGAAGTGGTCCTCCGCGTGCCCCTTGTAGTACTCCTGGCGGGCGGACTGGTGCAGGCGTGGGCGCGCCGGAATGAAGATCCCCGGGCGCGCGCCGTCGACTCCCGCGGTCCAGCTGCCCTCCCTCGTCCTCACCCGCCCCTGCCGATCGAGCTCGGCGGTGTCCTCGCCGAAGTACCAGACGTTCCCCGCGGTGTCCTGGCTGTACCAGTCGGCGGTTCGCTCGGCGAGCCGCCCGCGCAGGTAGAGGCGGTCGTCCACGATGACGCAGGGCGCGCCGGCGACCGTCTTCGTCCGACGCAACACGGTCACGACGTCGCGTGAGGGCTCGCCGTCCTTGGTGCCCGTGTAGACGTAGCGGCTCCCCGGCGCGAGCGGGAACCAGGGGTTGGTGACAGCCGCGCTGAAGGGCGGCACGCGTGCTGCGGTGAGCGCACCTTGCCCCGACGCGGCAACCGCCCCGGCGACGCCGAGCACCAGGGCCGTCGCGGCGACGAACGCAGCGCGGTGCGGCGTCCTTCGGCTCATCCCGGGTCAGAACTCTATGACCCGACTCTGAGCATCGTCTGAAGCGATCAGCGCGGCCCGGTGACGCGCCGGTAGCCGGTGGGCGTGCGCACGAAGACCTGCCAGCTGTAGTAGCGGAGGAACGCGTGCCGCTCGGAGGCGATCCGGTGCGCGTAATGGGCCACCGCGTCGACGTAGAGCGCGGAGTGGTTGTAGTGGAAGAGCGCGGCGCGTTCGTCGGTGCGCGCGCCGTTGGCGGCGAGATAGTTCGCCGCGCCGAAGATCGCGTCGTGCGGGTCGTGCACGTCGCCGCCGAGCCCATAGGCGCGCCACGTCGCCGGCTCGAACTGCATCGGCCCCTGCGCTCCGGCGGTGCTGACGTTTCGCACCTTGCCGAACGCCGACTCGACGAAGTTGACGGCGGCGAGCAACTGCCAGCGGACGTGGAAGCGCACCTGGGCCTCGCGGTACCACGCGAGCAGCCGCTCGGCCGCCGGCGCGGCGGCGACGCGCGGCGACGCGCCCAGCGGCGGCGACGACGCCGCGAGCCTCGACAGGTCGGCGCGCGCGGCCACGTCGTCGCGCGCGTCCGGGTCGAGGCGCACCACGGCGCGGGCCAGTGACGACGACGTGCCGAGCATCCGCAAGATCCGCTGCTCGTAGAGCGCGAGCAGAGTCACGGCACGGGGCGTCGTCCTCGAGTGATCCCAACGATCGATCGCCTCGTCCAGCAACCGCTCCGTGCGCACGAGCGCCGCCGCGAGCGGCTCCGGCGCATGGGGAATCGTCGCCGAGGGCGCCGGCAGCCCCGTCAGCGCGACGGCGAGCAGGACGGTCACCTCCCTCACCGCCCCAGTATCGACGTGACAACGGCGCGCCCAAGCGTCACAATCGGCACATGACGTCACTCGTGCAGAAGGCGATCGCGGAGGAGCACCACCTCGAGGACATCGCGCGCGATGGGTACGCGCCCGCCACGCTGCCGATCGTGCTCGGCGCGATCATGCTCGCGCTGACCGCGATCGTCGGTGTCGCGCTCGGGATCACGCTCGTCGTCTACTACTGGACATAGCGCAGCTCCGCAGGGAGACCGCGGGCGTGCACCACGACGAGCGTCTTCGTCGGGCGGCTGAGCGCGACGTAGAGCTCGCGCAGGTCGATGAGCGCCGGCTCGACAACGACCACGTGGTCGAACTCGAGGCCCTTCGACTGCCGCGGCGTCAGGACCGGCACGCCGTCCCAGAGGTCGTCGGCGGGCAGCGCGTCCACGAGCTGCTCGGGGACGATCACCGCGAGCAGCCCGTCGGACTCGGCGAGGCGCTCCGCCTCGCGGTAGGCCTCCGCCAGTAGGTGCTCCACGGCGACGCGCCGCACCGTGGGGGCGGCTGCGCCGGTGCGGTAGGAGATCGGCGGCGCGACATCAGGCGCGATCGTGCTCAGAAGCGGCAGCGCGAGCTCCATGATCTCGCGCGGGACGCGATAGGCGTGGCGCAGCTCCTCGACGACGGCGTCGGCTCCGTGCGGGAGATGCGGCAGCACCTCGTTCCAGCCCGAGTAGCGGACGGCGCCCGTGCCCTGCGCCACGTCGCCGAGAATCGTCAGGGCGCCGTCGCGCGCGCGGCGCGCGATCATCCGTAGCTGCATCGGCGTCAGGTCCTGCGCCTCGTCGACGATCACGTGCCCGTACATGCGCGGCGGCGCGTCGAGCACCGCCCGCGCCTCGTCGAGCAGCGGGATGTCGCCTTCCGACCACCCCGCACCGCGGCGCGCGAGGAGCTTCTGCTCGGTCTCGTCGAGAATGCCGTCGGCCGCCTCCGCAAGGGTCGCGCGCGTCGTGAGCAGCGAGCGGACGAGGCGATCCGGCTGCACGAGCGGCCACGCCGCCTTCAGGACCCGGTCGAGGTAGCCGTGGGCGCGTAGCGCCTGCTCGACCTCGTCGAAGTTGCGGATCGCGGCCGCGCCGAGCACGCGGCCGTACTCCTCGTAGAAGCGGCGCAGCAGGCTCATCCGGAAGCGCTCGCGGTCGGCCGCGGTCGCGCCCGTCTCTCGCACCGCGGCGAGCAGCTCGCAGACCTCGCGCAGCCGCACCGTGATGAACGAGCCTTCGAGGCGGATCACGAGCTCCTCGGGCTCGGAGACGAGCCGCAGCTCCGCCGCGCGCCGCACCACCTCGGCGAGCCGGACGTCGGCCTTCAGCTCGGCGACCGCCGGCGGATCGCGCTTCTCCGGCACCACGCCGTCGACGAGCTCGCCGACGGCGCGCTGCTCGACGCTGTCCTCGCCCAGTGCCGGCAGCACGTGGCTGACGTATTCCATGAACGTGCGGTTGGGCCCGACGACGAGCACGCCCCGGTGCTGCAGGTTCTCGCGCGCGGTGTAGAGGAGCCAGGACGCCCGGTGCAGCCCAACGGCCGTCTTGCCGGTCCCCGGCCCGCCCTGGATGACGAGCGTGCCCGCGGGGTCGTGGGTGATCAGCCGGTACTGGTCGGCCTGGATCGTCGCGACGATGTCGCGCATGCGGGTGTCGCGCGCGCGCTCCAGCTCCTCGAGCAGGAAATCCCCGACGGCGGCGCCGTCGAGGATCGAGCCGTCGAGCGCCTCGTCGGCGATGTCGAGCAGCTTGCGGCCGTCGGTCCGGAAACGGCGGCGCAGCGTGACGCCGTGGGGATCCTGCGGCGTCGCCGTGTAGAACGCGCGCGCGGCGGGCGCCTGCCAGTTGACGACGAGCTGCCGCTGCTCGTCGTCGTGCACCCAGCGCCGGCCGATATAGAGCGGCCGGCGCATCGCCTCCACGTCCAGGCGGCCGAAGCAGAGGCCGCGCTCCGCATCCTCGTACGTGCGCAGCCGCCGCGCGGCCCACGCATCCATCGCGGCCTGGGCGACCTCGCCGTCGACCTTGTCGCCTGCACTGGCGACGATCTGGCGCATCCGCTCCAGGTGCTCGTACGCGCGGTCGACGTACCGCTGCTCGGCTTCCAGCTCCGGATGGCTCATCCGTCTCAACCTAGCGACCGCCTCCGGACCCGTCACGCGGCCGGGGACGTATTCAGCTTCGTGGACCGCCGGGAGTTCGTCGCGCTCGCCGCCGCTGCGCCCTTCGGCCTCCGCGCGTCGCTCGCCGCGGCGGCAGCGCCGCGGCACGCGCTCGTGACGTGCGACGAGGAGGGCCGCCTCGCGGTCGTCGACCTGGCCGCGTTCCGGATCGTGCGCTGGATCGCGACCCCGGCGGCGCCGCGGGCGATCGAGCTCGTCGGCGAGCGCGCCGTCGTCGCGCACTGGACGCTCGGCTCGGTCTCGATCGTCGACGGTCGCAGATTGCTCCACGTCGTGGAGGGGATCGACGAGCCTCGGTATGCCGCCGCACATCCGGACGGCGTGCACGCGTTCGTCTCCGACTCGGGCCACGGGGTCGCCGTGGTCGACACCCGGAGCGGGCGCATCGTCGGCCGTTCGAGGCTGCCGGGATGGCCGCGGCACGTGTCGGTCGACGCAGCCGGCCGCACGCTCTGGGTCGGGCTCGGCTCCTCGTCGGCCCGCGTCGCCGTCGTCGACGTCTCCGACCCGCGCCGCCCACAGCTCGTCGCGTTGGTCGCGCCGCCGTTCCGTGCGCACGACGTCGCCGTCGCGCCCGACGGTCGCGTATGGGTGACCTCCGGTATCGCCGGCCGCACGGCGATCTACTCGGCCGGACGTGCGTTGCACATGACACTTGCGGCGGACGCCGCGCCCCAGCACGTGACCTTCGGCCGCGGCGTGGCATACGTCACGAGCGGCGCCGCCGGGACGCTGCGAGTGCAGTCTCTTGCGGACGCGCGCATCCTGCGGAGCACTCGCATCCCGATCGGCTCCTACAACGTTCAGTGCAGGTGGGGACGCGTGATAACGCCGTCGCTCTCGCGGGGGACGCTGTCGATCCTGGACGCGAAGGGCGCGTTGCTCGCGACCGTTCGCGTCTCGAGGTCCTGTCACGACGCCTGCTTCGCGCCGGCGTGAGGCTTTACGAAAGCCTTACTGCGTCGAGGGTGGATCTTGACGACGCGTGGGGAAGATGGTCCGCGTGAAGCGCCTGCTCCTGCTCGCGGCCGTGCTCTCAGGCCTGTTCGTCGTCGCGCTTCCGGGGACCGCGGGCGCCGCCGCGCCCTGTCGGAACAAGATCTTCAACGACTGGTACAAGGACGGCAAGGTCGCGTCGACGTATCCGATCGCGTGCTATCGCGACGCGCTCCAGCACATCCCGGTCGACGCAGGCATCTACTCGAGCCTGAGCGACGACATCCACGCTGCGCTGCGCGCGGCAGTCCGGCGCTCGCACGGCCTCAGCGCTCCGCGTGTCGTCGGTAAGGGCTTCACGACCTCCGGTGCCGGCAAGGTCGAGGGCAAGGTCGTGCCGATCAGCAACTCCGAGCAGAAGAGCGCTCCGCACGATCCGGATCCGGCTCCGGTCGCCGTCGCGCCGGTTGCCGACACATCGACGAGCAGCGGCATGCCGCTGCCGATCATCGTGCTGGGCGCTATCGCGATCCTGCTCGTCGCCGCAGGCGCCGTCGGCCTCGGCTTCCGCCACGTCCGCGGCCGCGCGAACCCCTCCTAGGAACGCAGCGGCACGAGCCGCCGCAGGCGCGCACGTTCCGCCGGCAGGTAGAAGCCGAGCGGAAGCAGCAGGAGCGGATAGACGACGCAGAGTGCGATCGCGAGTGGCAGCGAGCGCACCTCGTAGCCGATCGCCGTCAGCGCGACCGCCACGCCGCTGAGCGTCAACACGCGCCGCCACTGGTAGGGCACCGGGTACACGCGCTGCGCGTTGATCGTCATGCCGAGGAAGAGCGCCACGTACGCAGCCGCAGTCGAGACGGCGGCGCCCATCATCCCGTACGGCGGGATGAGGGCGAAGTTGAGCGCGATGTTCACTCCTGCGGCGGCGCCGGCCACGATCCAGTTGAACTGCGTCTGGCGGGCGCGGCCGATGCCGATCGCGAGCACGGTGTAGCCGGCGTACGCCGTCGTCCCGAATGCGAGCACCCCGACCGCCTCGTCGGCCCGGTAGAACGCCGGCTTCGACGGCGCGAGGATCTGCACGAGCCACGGCGCGAGGGTCCCGAGCCCGATCGAGATCCAGCAGCAGACGAAGAGCAAGTACGTGAGCACGTACGAGTACGTCCGCCTCGCCGCCGACTCGTCGTCGATCGAGTACGCGAACGCCGGCCACGCGAGCCGGAAGGCGATCATCAGGAACACGATCACACTCGATACGCGCACCGCCAGCGAGTAGACGCCGACCTCGGCGACACCCTTGAACGCGCCGACGAACAGCCGGTCGATGAAGCTGATCGCCCACAGCGCGAGTGCGGACGGCACGAGCGGCAGGCCGAAGCGGTTCATCTCCCGCAGCAGCCGCTTGTCGAACTGCAGGCCGAGCTGGTAGCGGCGGTAGACGAGCAGCACGAGGTAGACGGCGAGCGTGCCCACGAAGTTCCCGACGACGGCGCCCGTCGCGCCCTTGTGCAGGCCGACGACCAGCAGCACCGTCGCCCCCACCGTGACCAGGATGTTCGCGATGCTCGCGATCACGAACTGCACCGAACGCTCCTCGACGCGGAAGAGGTTCGTCAGCTGCTGGTAGTTCATCTGCGCCCACAGCCCGACGGCGGCGGCGCGCACGAGCCATGGGTCGTCGCCGAGCTTCAGCGCGTGCGCGACCGGCGAGGCGAAGACGACGAGCGCGAGCAGGCCGACGGTCGCCATCCCCATCACGAACCAGAAGCTCGTTCGGACGACCAGCGTGCGGCGCGCCTCGTCCTTCGAGTCGAAGTAGAAGCGGAAGAACGCACTCGAGATGCCCGCGCTCAGCACGATCACGAGCACCGTCGTCAGCGTCGTGACGAGCTCGATCTTCCCGAACCCGCGCGTACCCAGGTACGACGTGTACAGCGGCAGCAGCAGGACCGCGAGGATCCGCGAGAGGATCCCGCCGAGACCGTAGATCGCCGAGTGGCGCGCGAGCCGCCGGATCTGGAAGGCGAGCGACACCTACAACGAACGGTAGACGTCGAGCAGGCGGTCGGCGACGCGGTCGATGTCGTGCACCTGCTCCACGTAGGCGCGGCTCGCGGCGCCGAGCTCGCGTCGCAGCGCGGGGCTCTCGACGAGCGGCGCGACGGCCTCGGCGAGCGTGTCTGCGCGCGCCGGGACGATCGGGATGCGCACGCCGTAGCCGGCTGCGCTCTTCTCGACGACGTCGGGCTTCAGGTAGCTGACGACCGGCTTGCCGAGCGCCATCGACTCCAGCGCGAAGACGCCGTGCCAGCCGGCGTTGAGCTGGTCGACGACGATGTCGGCGCGCGCGTAACGCTCGCGCGCCTCCTCGTGCGGCACCCCCTCGACGATGTCCAGCTCGACGGGCAGCTGCTCGAGCGCGGCGATCACGTGCCTGGTCCCCTTCTTCTCGCGGTTCGACGGCGCGTGGACGACGAGCGGCCGAGGGTTGTCCGACGGCGGAATCGGTGTGAACGGGCGCAGGTCGAGCCCCGGCGGGATCACGTCCGCCTGCGGCACCCAGCGCTGCGCGTCGTACGAGCCCACGATCTCGGCGTCGGCGCGCTCGCCGTAGGCGAGCTCGGTGCGCGACTTGCCGCGGATGTCGGAGCCGAGGTAGTGGAAGACGCTCTTCTTCCGCAGCGCGCGCAGCAGTGGGAACTGCAGCGATTTCGGCACGAGGGTCAGCCCGAAGTAGAAGTGGAACACGTCGGTCCTCGGCGCGAGCCTCGCGAACGCCGCGAACTGCTGCGCGAGCCGCTGTGGCAGCGGCCCGTGGCGGTCGAGCGACCAGTCGGCCTCGTGGTGCAGCTTCCCGCGCTCGAACACGACGAGGCGCGCGTCGACGCCCTTGCGCCGCAGCGCCTGCACGTTCTCCCACGGGATCCCAGCGACGTTCACGGGCGCGTGCGTCACGCGCAGCTGTGGACGATCGGTCACTGTTCTGCGCCGGAGGCCGCCGCCACCACGAATCGGGGTGCGTGCAGGGCTTTCGGCCCTACGCGTTGCAGTTCCGCGACGGAGGCTGCCACCGGTTACTGCGCGTCGGACTGGTCGAACTCGAGCTGGTCGAAATAGCGCAGCGCGGTCCGGCCGGGGCGGATGCGCGAGGCGAGCCCGCGCAACTCGTCGTCGGAGATCTCGCCGAGCGCGCGCTTCACGCCGAGGTACGGCAGGTCGAAGTCCTCCTGGTAGACGATCGTCGAGATGCGTGGGTTGATCTCGATCACGTAGTCGCCGACGAGCTGGATGTTGAAGAAGTGCTCGATGCCGAGCTCCGCGACGATCTTGTTGCCGATCTCCATCAGCTCCGGGTCGTCGAGCGTGACGAAGTACATCGCGAGCCCTGCGCGCATCGCCTCGCGGGTCTTCGGATGACCCAGCACGATCTCGCGGCCGTTCGCGATCCCGTCGATCGTGCGCTCGCCGCCGGTCGCGAGCTCCATCACGAGCAGGTCGGGGCCGCCTTCGTCGGGGAGCAGCTCGACCGCCTCGTCG
>Ga0136846_1222020_pt1 | contig 11102 bp, 9 predicted proteins | sample HopSoiMetagenom2_FD_96841 | JGI IMG/M metagenome (GOLD analysis project Ga0136846, IMG submission 96841) | Grasslands soil microbial communities from Hopland, California, USA - 2 Assembly 2016 (version 4) | ecosystem: Environmental > Terrestrial > Soil > Grasslands | place: USA: Hopland... | reverse complement strand
GTCGCGGAGGGGCGCGAGCTTCGCCATTGGACCATCCCGGTCACCCTGGCCGGCCCTCGCACGATCCCCTTCCTGGAGTATCACGGCGCGCGCGGCACCCCCGACGACCAGGTCATCGCCGAGCTGCATCGGCACCTGGATGAGCGCGATCAGGTGATCCTGTACGGGCATCCCTGCTACGAAGGAGTGCGGGAGAGCGTGCTGCGAAAAGTGTTCGGCGCCGTGCTCGAGCGCGGCTATCGTTTCGTAACCATGCAGACCATGGCACGGCGACTTCAGTCGGGAGCCCTGGTATGACGATCCGCGTGCTGAGCGTGTTCGGCACCCGCCCGGAAGCGATCAAGATGGCTCCGGTGGTGCGCGCGCTGCGGAACAGCCCGGATGTCTTCGAGAGCATGGTGTGCGTGAGCGCGCAGCACCGTGAGATGCTCGACCAGGTCTTGAGCGTGTTTCAGCTCAAGGCGGACTTCGACCTGGACCTCATGACCCCGGGGCAATCGCCGGCGGACGTGGTGGCCCGGCTGATGGAGCGGATCCCGCGGCTGCTCCGGGAGATTCGCCCCGACGTGCTCCTGGTGCAGGGCGATACGGTGACCACGTTCGCCGCCGCGTTCGCCGCCTACTTCGAGCGGGTGCCCACGGCCCACGTCGAGGCCGGCCTGCGTACGGGTAACAAGTTCCACCCGTTCCCGGAGGAAATGAACCGGGTGCTCACGACGCGGCTCGCCGAGCTCCACTTTGCCCCGACGCCGCGCGCGGCGGAGACGTTGCTGCGGGAAGGCATCCCGCAGGACGACGTCGTGCTCACCGGCAATACGGTGATCGATGCGCTGCTCGCCACCGTGCGGCCGGCCTACCGGTTCACCACACCCGCGCTGGCGTCCCTGGACCCGAACCGGCGTGTGGTGCTGGTCACCACCCACCGGCGTGAAAGCTTCGGCGGGCCGCTCGAGTCGGTGTGCGCCGCGGTGCGGACCATCGTCGAGCGGTTCGAGGAGGTGGAGGTGGTGATCCCGGTGCACCCCAACCCCCAAGTGAAACCCGTCGTCGTGCGCAAGCTGTGCGACCTCCCCCGCGTGCACCTGATCGAGCCGGTGGACTATGTCGAGTTCGTCAACCTGATGGCGCGGTCCTACCTCATCCTGACCGACAGCGGGGGGGTGCAGGAGGAAGCTCCCTCCCTCGGCAAGCCGGTCCTGGTCCTGCGCGAGCTCACCGAGCGTCCCGAGGGAGTCGAGGCCGGCACGGCCGTCGTGGTGGGTACGGACCGCGACCGAATCGTCGCGACCGCCTCCGAATTGTTGACCTCGCCCGAGGCCTACGCCAGAATGGCGACCGCGGTCAACCCCTATGGTGACGGCCGGGCCAGCGAGCGAATCGCGGGGGCGCTTCGGGAGCGCTTCGAGGCCAGGTCGAGCCGGCGCCGTCGCTACGCATGAAGCTGCTGGTCACCGGTGGGACCGGCTTCATCGGATCCCACCTGGCCGAAGAGGGGCGGCGGCGGGGGGCGGAGGTGGTGGCGCTGGGACTCACGGACCGGCCGGAAGAGAAGGCTAACGCGGCCTTGCTCGAGCGGCAGGGCGTGGAAATCCTGGCCGGCAGCATCACGGATGTCGAGCTCTGCCGCCGAGCGGTGCGGGGCGCGACCCACGTGTTCCACCTGGCCGTGGCGATGCGGGAGGGCGGCAAGCGGGACGAGTTCTTCGAGACGGTGAATCTCGAGGGCACGCGGCGGCTGCTCGAGGCATGCGCGGCGGAGGGGGTCCGGCGGTTCGTCTACTGCAGCACGATCGGGATCTTCGGCCATCGCGTGCCGGGCGTCACGACGGAGGACACGCCGCTGGCACCCGGCAACATCTACGAGCGAACCAAGGTCTCGGCCGAGGCTATGGTTCGCGAGATCGGCGCGGGCCGCGGATTGCCGTACGTGATCCTGCGGCCCGCCGACGTGTACGGGCCGCGCGACCAGCGCCTGCTCAAGCTGTTCGCGGGGGTGAGCCGGGGACGGTTTCCGCTGTTCGGCCGGGGCGACGGCCGGCGGCACATGATCTACGTGGACGACGTGGTGTCGGGCTTCTTCCAGGCCTGCGAGCGGGACGAGGCGCTGGGGGAGGCCCTCATCCTCGCAGGCCCGCGGCCGTGCACCCTGCGGGAGCTGATCGCCGAGGTCCAGCAGGCGCTGGGCAGCCCGCGCTACGGGCGCAGGCTGCCGCTCCGGCCCATGCTGGCGCTGTCGGCCGTGGTGGAGGACGTCTGCCGGGTGCTGGGGCTCGACCCGCCCATTTATCGTCGGCGGATGGATTTCTTCTGGAGTGACGTGGAGTTCGATACCAGCCGGGCGCGCCGGGTCCTGAACTGGGCGCCCACCGTGGACTTGCCGGACGGGATCCGGCGCACCAGGGACGACTACCGGCGCGCCGGGGCGCTGCCGACCGAGGAGCGTGCGCAGTGAGCGAGCCGTGGCAGCTGCAGTTGTATCGCCGGTCGCTGAAGAAGAAGGCGACCGTGAAGGCGATGCTGGAGCACCTGCCCCGCGTCGAGGGGCGCCGCTGCCTGGAGGTCGGCTGCGGCACCGGGCTCACCTCCCACTTCCTGCGCCAGCGCGGGGGCACCTGGACCAGCACCGACTTCGAGCGGGACCACGTGCGGTCCGCTCGGGGGCTGGTGCACGACCGCGTCCTTCAGATCGACGACCGCTCCCTGCCGTTCCGGTCCGAGGCCTTCGACCTGGTGGCGGCCATCAACTTCCTCGAGCACATCGCCGACGACCAGCGATTCTTCGCCGAGATGGTGCGGGTGCTCAAGCCCGGCGGCGACTTCCTCTTCATGGCGCCCAAAGGCGAGCACGGCCGCGCCGGGTTCGCGCTCAAGCGGCTGTTCGGCTTCACCGCCGATCAGGAGGGCTTCGGCCACGCCCGCGACGGCTACCCGCCACGCGCCGCGCGGTCGCTGATGGAGAGCCACGGTCTCGTTGTCGAGGGCATCGACGACTACTGTCGCCTCTTCACCGAGTCGCTGGAGGACGTGCTGAACTACGGGTACCATCGCAAGGCGATGAAGGCGAAGGAGACCACGGAACAGGACTTTCACGGCGATACCGCGCCGATGTCCGCCGAGGCGCTGAACAAGGTGGGCACCGCGTACAGGGTCTACTCCGCCGTGTATCCCGCGCTCCGTGCCTGGACGATGCTGGACCACCTGATTCCGTTCACCCGGGGCTACATGCTGGTGGCCTGGGGCCGAAAGGCGGCGTGAGATGTGCGGCATCGTCGGTCGCCTGAGCGACCGCCCGGTCACCGAGGCCGAGATCGGGCGGATGTGCGACGCCATCGCGCACCGCGGGCCGGACGACTGGGGCAGCTTCGTGGAAGGCGACGTGGGCTTGGGGATGCGGCGCCTCAGCATCGTGGACGTCGCCGGCGGGCACCAGCCGATGAGCAACGAGGACGGCAGCGTCCTCCTGGTGTTCAACGGCGAGATCTACAATCACGAGGAGCTCCGGGCGCCGCTCGTGGCCCAGGGGCACCAATTCCGCACCCGCTCCGATACCGAAGCGCTCATCCATCTCTACGAAGAGCACGGCGAAGGCATGGTCGCCAAGCTCCGCGGGATGTTCGCCTTCGCGATCTGGGACCGGCGGCGGCGCCGGCTGCTGCTCGCGCGCGACCACTTCGGGCAGAAGCCGCTCTTCTACACCGAGGACGGGTCTCGGCTCACCTTCGCCTCCGAGATCAAGGCGCTCCTGGCCGACGATCCCGGCCTGGCGGAGCTGTCTCCGTTTGCCCTCGACCAGTATCTCACCCTGCGCTTCGTGCAGGCACCGGACACCTTCTTCGCCCGGATCCGGGCGCTGCCCCCGGCACACTACCTGGTGCGCGAGGCAGGGCGCACCCGGGTGGAGCGCTACTGGCAGCTCGACTATCGGGACAAGTGGGACCTGACCGAGGCCGCCCTCCTGGATCGAATCGACGGCCTGCTCGACGAGACCGTCGCGATGCACCTCATGAGCGACGTGCCGGTCGGAGCGTTCCTGAGCGGCGGGCTCGACTCCACCCTGATCGCCTCGTACGCGGCGCGGCGCCTGGGCCGAGAGCTCCGCACCTTCTCGATGGGGATTCCCTATCGCGACCTGAACGAGCTGCCGGCGGCCGCGGCCGTGGCCGCCAAGTACGGCACCACGCACTTCGCGGAGGAGGTCAGACCGGACGTGGTGCACGACCTGCCGCGGCTGGTGGCCGCGCTGGACGAGCCGGCGGACCCACTGTCGATCTGTCTGCTCCATCTGGCCCGCATGACGGCGCGAGAAGTGAAAGTGGTGCTCGGCGGCGATGGCGGCGACGAGCTCTTCGGCGGGTACGACCGGTACTCCGCCGACCGGTGGCTCGACGCCTACCGGCTGGTGCCGAGCCCGGTACGGGAGCTGGTCGCGAGCCAGGTGCTGGAGCGGTTGCCGGACCAGTTCACCTTCAAGAGCATCACCCACAAGCTCCGCTGGGTGGACCAGATGGCCCGGAAGACCGGGGGCGAGCGCTACGCCCAGAGCATGCAGTTCTTCTGGTTCAACGAGGCGCACCGGCGGGAGCTGTATACCCCGGGATACCAGGCGCGTCTCGCGGGCCGGCGCCCCGAGGCCTGCGTGCTGGAGCTGTTCGACTCGGCGCCGGCCACCGAGCCGGTCGACCGGATGATGTACGTGGACGCCGCGTCCCGGCTCACCGGTCAGTCGCTCATGATCCTCGATCGCGCCACGATGGCCTACAGCCTCGAATCGCGCTCGCCGTTCCTCGATCCGCGCTTCGCCGAGTTCATGGCCCGGGTGCCCGTCGAGTTCAAGATCCGCCGAGGTCGGCTGCGCTACCTGGAGCGCCGGCTGGGCGAGCGCTACCTGCCGCCAGAGGTACTCCGGCGGAAGAAGCAGGGATTCGCTTCACCGCTCATGTACATCATGGGGAGCGAAGTGCGGCGCCTGGCGCCGCGGCTGCTGCAACAGAGCGCGCTGGTACGCGATGGGTATCTGCGGGACGAACGGGTTGGCACGTTGGTGCAGGAGCACCTGAGCGGCCGGCGGGATCACGGCAATCGGATCTGGCTGCTGCTCACGGCGGAGCTCTGGTACCGGCACTACATATCGCGCGACTCAGTGGCGGACCTCGAGCTGGAGCTGGCGCCGCGAGCCGCGGGCGCGGCCACCGTGGGAGGGGGCGTGTAGCGATAGGGTACGGCGTGGGTGAGATTCGAACTCACGAAGGAGTTGCCCCCTTGGCGGTTTTCAAGACCGCTGCCTTCAACCACTCGGCCACCACGCCTGACCCCGAAAACTCTTCCAGGCACCAAGTGCTAGGCAAGGGGTGAGTGGAGGGACGCCGCACTTTTCTCCGCTCCGCCCCGATATACCTTCAGAGCCACTCCCCTACACCTTGATCTCGCTTCACCGTCGATGCCGAGAGCTTCCCGCCTCCCGCTTCGGTGCGAGTCCCCATCACCGAGACTTGCATGAATTCGACCGCCCTGCTTCTCAGCTGGTCACGCCCCGCAGCCGGACGAGGCCGCGCCAGCCTGGCCCACTTCCACAGCTTCCGACGCTATCTCTCCGGTCTCGAGGCCAGCAACCGGATCGGCTCGTTCGAGGTGGTGCTGTTGGACGGGCGCGCCGGGCGCCTCAAAGGGTTGTTTCTCATTCACGGTGACCGGGACAAGCTGTCCGAGCTCGCGAGCAGTGCGGACTGGCTCGACCACATGCAACGTGCCGCCGAGCACCTCGATGGGGTCGGGCCCGTGTGGGCGACGGCCGACAATCTCATGCTGCGTGAGGTCGCCGTCCCAGCGAATCGAGTCTCCGGTCCGTTCAGTCTGGCCGAGGCGTCCTAGAGCGGGCGACCGGGCGAGGGCCGTTGCGATCACCAGGCCGAAGGCGAGCTGGAGGATCGGGGGAGGAATAGCAGGAAGACGAGGCCCGGGTCCAGCTGGAGGCTGGGGAGACCGGGGAGGAGCCCGAGCACGAGCCCGCCCAGCACCAGCACGATGGGGTAGGGGACGAGCAGTCGCCGGGACAAGGCGGTGAGCGTCACCATCGCGACCAGCAGCTCGGCCCGGTGCAGGAGATCCATGGTGGTGAGCGGCTACGGGCTAAGTCGATTCCCCTTGGCCAGCTCTTCACTCACCTGTCGGGCCACAGCGTCGGCACGGGCCGCCGCCGCGCTGTCACCCGCCGCCTGAAGCATCCGCGCGGTCCCGCCGTAGATCACCGAGTAGAGCTGCAGAATGGTCCCGGACGGCGGATCTACCCAGCCATGGGGGCGCTCCCGTACCGCCGTCTTCCAGTGGTAGGTGTTCCACAGCAGTGATTTGGTCCGAGGAACGTTGACGTACCCGAGCCCGGGACTCAGCACGACGGAGTCGCTGGCCTGCACCGGCGTCGCGTGCAGCTTCCTCACGAACCCGAAGCTCTCGAGGTTGGCGCTCAGGCCGAACGTCTGATCGGGGTACCCGCCGTCGCTCCAGCTGAAGAAGATGGGGCGCTTGCCGAGGTTGTCGCGGATCAGGAAGATCGTCGCGAGGTCCTGACGCAGCAGCACGTCCTGGCCGAACTGGAGGTGCAGGCCGTGCAGATCGACGCCGCCCTCGCTCGGCGTGCGCATCGCCTCGGGCAGGCTGTCGATCTCCTGATATTCCAGATTCAGCACCGGCGTGGTGGGCCGGGGCGGCGCCGCCACCCGCTTCCACAGATCGGCCGCCTCCGCAGGGTCGAAAGGCGGGGTCTCCCGCCGGCGGAGCTGCTTGAGGTGCCACTCGGTATTCATGAGCGACAGGTTGGCCAGGGTGACGTCCCTGCGCACCCCCTCGACCTCCTGGGCGTACCAGAGCGGGAACGTGTCGTTGTCGCCCGCGGTGATCAGGATGCCGTAAGGCTCGACCGACTGGAGGATGTCGTAGGCGAAGTCCCGGGCCATCGTCTCGCCGGCCCGGCCGGCGGAGGAGCCGTTGGCCAGCAGCGGGATGAGCGCGAGGAGCAGCACCGGCGAGGCGGCGGCCCAGCGCCGCCGGACCCGGTCGCCCAGGAAGTCCGCGATCGCCAGCATCCAGCTCCCCAACCCCAGCGCCACGAACACGCCGTAGGCCGAGAACGAGCCCATGAAGAAGTAGTCGCGCTGGCGCACCTCGCGAGGAAGGCTGGGCTGGTCGGGATACTGGGAGTAGCCGTACTTGAAGTTCATGTAATAGACCAGCCCGACGGTGAGCACGCCGAGCAGCGCCGCCGCGGCGAGCCCCGCCCGGCGGTCGTGCTTCCACAACGACGCGAGGCCGGTCAGACCCAGGGCCCCGAACAAGACGGTGGCCTGCCAGGAGAACCAGCCCCAGCCGCGGGCGAACTGCCAGGTGAAGTAGTTCCCGAAGGTCGCCAGCTGGCCGCTGAAGAACGGGGCCTGCCGATCGAAGATGCTGGGCTTTCCATACTGCACCCGGTTGAGCACGTCCTGCAGGGCCTGGCTCCAGAACCCGACCGGCTCGCCTTCGTTGATCGGCGGGTACTGCCCCGCCCGCATCGGGAGCCAGATGTAATTGAGCGAGATCCCCACCACCACGGCCAGGATGCCGAGGTACACCAGCGGGTCCCCGGGCGACCGCCAGAGGGCGTACCCGATGACCCCCAGGGTGAGCAGCCAGAGAATCGGACCCAACGAGCCGGCGCCCCCCTGGATCATGTCCAGCCACGTCCCGCTCACCGCCAGCAGCAGGAAGAAGAAGGTCACGACGGCCCAGGGGCGGATGACGACCCGCCAGTCGGTCCAGAGGACGTAGATCGCGAGCGCGGGCAGTGCCAGGAAGCCCATCAGGTGGTTCGTGGCGGTCAGCGCCAGCACGTAAGCGATGAGCACCAGCCAGCGGTCCCGGTGAGGGCCGGGCTCGTCGTCGCCCCAGCGGACCACCAGGTACATCACCACCGCGATCGACAGCAGGGAAACGGTGTACACCTTCTCGTTCACGACCGACTGGTTCCATACGGTCCACAGGGTCGCCCCGGTGAGCGCGCCGCCGAAGGCGGCACCGTAGCGGGCCCAGCGATGCGGCACGATGCCCCGGAGCCACCGCTCGGCCACCAGGAACCAGAAGGCGGCCGCGCCGGCGCTGGTGGTGGCGGCGAACAGGTTGATTCTGGCGGCGTACTCCGAAGCGAGCGGCAGCAGCCCGTAGGTGTGAGCCAGGATGATGAAGAGCGGGTTCCCGGGCGGGTGGGGGATCCCCAGCACCTTGGCGGCGGCGATGTACTCGGAGGCGTCCCAGAAGGCCGTCGTCGGCGCCAGGGTGACGACGTAGATGAGGAGCACGACGGCGAAGGTCGCGAGGGCCCCGAGATAGGGCGGCCTCTCCTGCGGCAAGTCGGTCATAGGTCCGGGGTCAGTGGCGGAACTGCCGGCGGCCGGTCATCACCATCGCCATCCCGTGGCGATTGGCGGCCTCGATCACGAGCGCATCGCGGACTGAGCCGCCCGGCTGGATGATCGCGGTCACGCCGGCAGCGGCGGCCTGCTCGACGCCGTCGGCAAAGGGAAAGTAGGCGTCCGAGGCGAGGGCGCTGCCGGCCGGGTCGTGTCCCTGCTGGCGGGCCTTGTGCACGGCGAGGAAGACGCTGTCCACCCGGCTCATCTGGCCGGCGCCGATGCCGATGGCCGTCTCGTCCCGGGCGAGGAGGATCGCGTTCGACTTGACCATGGCGACGGCGGCCCAGGCGAAGCGGAGGTCGTTCCACTCCCGCTCAGTCGGCTGCCGATCCGTAGCGACCGACCACTCCTGGTCGGAGGGATCGAAGTCGAACTGGTCCTGCACCAGGAAACCGCCCCGGACCCGCTTGAAGTCGAGCGCGCCCGAGCCCCGGCTCACCGGGAGCTCCACCACCCGAAGATTCTTCTTGCCGGCGAACTGGACCATCGCGTCGTCATGAAACGACGGGGCCACCACCACCTCGACGAACAGGTCGCTCATCGCCTCGGCGGTGGCCCGGTCCACCACGGTGTTGAAGGCCACCACCGAGCCGAAGGCCGAGACCGGGTCCGTCGCGCGGGCCCGGCGGAACGCCTCGACCGCGGTGCCGGCGACCGCGATGCCGCACGGCGTGGTGTGCTTGATGACGCTGCAGGCGGGCCGGGTCGGCCAGCAGGCGACGGCGGCCATCGCCGCGTCGATATCGAGCAGGTTGTTGAAGGAGAGCTCCTTGCCCTGCCGCTGGGTGAGGTCCCGCATGCCTCGCGGCTCCTCGGTGACGTACAGGGCGGCGCGCTGGCCCGGGTTCTCGCCGTACCGAAGCGTCTGAAGACGCTCCATCGAGATGCCGAGCCTGAGGGGCAGCCCGTCCTCCTTGGCCGTCAGGAACCCCGAGATGGCAGCGTCGTAGTCGGCGGTGTGGGCGAAGACCTTGGCCGCGAACTCGCGCCGGACCGCCGAGTCGATCGGACCGTGTCGGAGCAGGTCCAGCACCTTCCCATAGTCGGTCGGATCGACCACCGGCAGCACGTACTCGTGGTTCTTGGCCGCCGAGCGGAGCATCGAGGGCCCGCCGACGTCGATGTTCTCGACCGCGTCCTCGAACGATACCTCGGGACGGGAGATCGTCCTCTGGAAGGGATACAGATTGACCGCCACCAGCTCGATCGGGACGATGCCGTGCTGGCCGATGGCCGTCATGTGCTCGGGCAGATCCCGCCGCGCCAGAAGGGCGCCGTGAATCGCCGGGTGCAGGGTCTTGACCCGACCGTCCAAAAGCTCGGGAAAGCCGGTCACCGCGTCCACCGCCAGGACCTCGACGCCCGCGCTCCGCAGGGCGGCGGCGGTGCCGCCGGTCGAGATGATCTCCCAGCCGAGCTGGACGAGACCCTGGGCGAAAGCGACGATTCCGCGCTTATCGCTGACCGAGATCAGCGCGCGAGGCATGCCGGAACGATCACGGGTGGGACTCCACGGGTTCTGGAAGCGGGACTGGGCGTCCGGCCCGGGCCGCGGCGAGGACCACCGCCGGGAGCAGCCGGTGCTCGGCCTCGAGCACCCGGGCCGCGAGGCGGTCGGGATCGTCGTCCGGAAGCACCGGCACCCGCGCGCGGGCCAGGACCTCGCCCCGATCGTAGACTTCGTCCACCAGATGCACGCTGGCGCCGCTCTCGCGCGCCCCACTCGCCAGCACCGCCTGGTGGACCCGCCTGCCGTACATTCCCCGCCCACCAAAGGCCGGCAGCAGCGCCGGGTGAATGTTGACGATGCGGCCGCGATAGAGCTCGATCACGCCGGCAGGCACCAGCTTGAGATATCCGGCCAGAACGACGAGATCGGCGCCTTCCCGCTCCAGTGCCGCGAGCCACTCCGCCGCGCTCGACGGATCGGTGAGGACCTCGGTGGCCACCCCGCGAGCGCGCGCCATGGCCAGCGCTCCGGCCGCTGCGCGATCGCTCAGGACGAGGACCACGCGCGCGGGCGCCCCGGCGCCGAGGCTCTGGAGCAGCGCTTCCAGATTGCTGCCGCGGCCCGAGGCGGCCACCGCTACTCGCATGGTCATGGGCGCTGAAAGTAATGGCTCGCGCCCCGACGGGGCAGGCGGCCGGAGGACCTCATCGCGAAGCCAGAATCCCGGTGACGGCCGCCGCCAGGTCCGGGGCCGCGCTGAACGCCGCGCCTGCACCGGGACCCAGAACGACGCCACGCCCCCCGAAGGACCTCGCGGGCTGCACGTCGCGGAGCCGGTCGCCCACCCACCAGCTGGCGGCCAGGTCGATTCCCAGCTCCTCGCCCGCTTGGCGATAGAGCAGGAGGCCGGGCTTGCGGCATTGGCACGGGCCGCTGAGCTCGGGATGATGTGGGCAGTGATACTGACCGTCGAGGTGCGCGCCGCGCTCGGCCAGCAGGTAGTCGAGACGCTCACGCGTCGCCTGGTAGGCCACCTCGTCGAGCAGGCCGCGAGCAATGCCCGACTGGTTGGTCACCACCACCGCCAGCAGCCCCGCGCGATTGAGCCGGCCGATCGCTTCGGCGGCGCCGGGCAGGAGGCGAACCCGCTCGGGATCGGCAAGATATCCGACGTCCTCGATGATGGTGCCGTCCCGATCGAGAAACACGGC
>Ga0136846_1234076_pt1 | contig 11104 bp, 9 predicted proteins | sample HopSoiMetagenom2_FD_96841 | JGI IMG/M metagenome (GOLD analysis project Ga0136846, IMG submission 96841) | Grasslands soil microbial communities from Hopland, California, USA - 2 Assembly 2016 (version 4) | ecosystem: Environmental > Terrestrial > Soil > Grasslands | place: USA: Hopland... | reverse complement strand
TGGGGATACGAACTTGCGACCGAAGAATTCCGCGACAAAGTCGTCACCGAACGCGAAAGCTGGATCATCGATAATAAAGATAAAAATTCAAATCTCTCCGCCGAAGAAAATGCGGCGCTGGTCGAGCCCGGCCTGGAGTATGCCCCGCCCGAGTTTGGAAAGTCCGTCGCGGAAGAAGTTCGCAGCGTACTCGACAGCATTTACACAACTCACGGCCACGGCGCCTGGAAGAAGAAGTTGATGATCAATGACCGCATCGCCGATTCCATTTTCCAGCAGGTGGTCACGCGCGCCGATGAATATTCCGTCCTTGCCACTCCGAACTTGAATGGCGATTACATTTCCGACGCCTGCGCAGCGCAGGTCGGCGGATTGGGTATTGCTCCAGGCGCGAACATCGGCGACGGCTATGCGGTATTCGAAGCCACACACGGTACCGCGCCAAAGTATGCCGACAAAGATGTAATCAACCCAGGTTCTGTAATGCTCTCCGGCGTAATGATGTTCCGCTACATGGGATGGAATGAAGCCGCCGACCTGATCGAAAGCGGCCTCGAGCGCACCATTGAACAAAAGAAAGTTACCTATGATTTCGAGCGCCTAATGCCCGGCGCAACCAAAGTCAGCACCAGCAAATTCGCCGACAGCATTATCGAAAGCATGGCTGCAGTTTTAACTACAGCGTAAAAGCAGCGACGGATTGTACGGATATTCACGGCTTCCAGAAGACAATTCGTATGGGGTTCGCATTTATCGGTGTGAATCCGTGAAAATCCGTGGCCAAGAAAGGTTTTAAATGCGCAAGAAAGTAAGCATCGTAGGTTCCGGCAACGTCGGCGCCACCGCCGCTCATTGGATCGCCTCAAAAGAATTAGCCGACGTCGTACTCATCGACATCATTGAAGGCGTACCGCAAGGCAAAGCTCTCGATCTGCTAGAAGCGATGCCCATCGAGAAGCGTGATTCCTACATCACCGGTACCAACGATTATGCCGACACTGCGAATTCCGACATCGTCGTCATCACTGCCGGAATTCCCCGCAAGCCCGGCATGAGCCGCGATGACCTCCTGAACACCAATCACAAAATAATGAAAGATGTGGTCAGCAAAGTCATTCAGCACTCGCCGAATTGCATTCTGATCATCGTTTCGAACCCGCTCGATGCCATGGCCCAGGCTGCATACAAAATGAGCGGCTTCCCGCGCGAACGCGTGATCGGCATGGCCGGCGTTCTCGATTCCGCCCGCTTCCGCGCCTTCATTGCCGACGAACTCAAAGTCAGCGTAGAAAATGTCACCGCTTTCGTTCTCGGCGGCCACGGCGACACCATGGTTCCTCTAGCCCGTTATTCAACCGTCGCTGGCATTCCCATCACCGAACTCATCGCTCCCGATAGACTCGCGCAGTTAGTCCAGCGCACTCGTGACGGCGGCGCCGAAATCGTGAAATATCTCAAGACCGGCAGCGCATATTACGCGCCATCTTCAGCCACGACCGAAATGGTCGAGGCCATCCTCAAAGACAAAAAGAAGATTCTGCCCTGCGCCGTTTACCTCGAAGGTGAATACGGTATCAAGGGCCTCTACGTTGGTGTTCCCGCAAAGTTGGGATCAAAAGGAATCGAGCAGATTATCCAGATCAAGCTCACAACAGAAGAGCAGACCGCACTCAACAAAAGTGCCGATGCAGTGAAAGAATTAGTGGGAGTAATAGGAGTCTAGCGCGAGCCCTCGAGCCCCTCTCGCATCTCGCAATGATAAAATCTCCTCATCCCCACGTGGGGCTATAGCTCAGCTGGGAGAGCGCATCGTTCGCAACGATGAGGTCGTCGGTTCGATCCCGACTAGCTCCACCATTTTTACCTCGTTTTTTCAACCAATTACAGCCTGGCCGGAAATTTTGTACCGTCGTTTGACCGAGGTGCAATCTCTCTCTACCATCACCCCGGGTCCACGCCTCAACTGCGACTGCGAGTAATCTCCTGGTCGTTGCCCGCAGCCTTTGCCGTGATAGTAAACAATTGGATCATGACTGATTGACAATACGTGACGCGGGTGGCTCCCAAAAGCGGTTTTGGCGTATTCAGAAACAATTGCTGGACCATAATTGGACCATGAATCTGGCATTGCAATCTTCGAGTAACTCGCCCCAATGGTTCTAGTGGACCTCGGTGCGATGCCGCTCAGGCGACATCTCGTTTTGGGGATTTTATTTCAGCTTCCATGACGGCCTCAGCCTGCAAGCTTCGGAGATCGCGAGACATGGTCGCGATAGCGAGAGTGCGACCGTCTTTTTTGTACACCAGGCTGCAATCACGTGCGTCGAGGCTCCCGTCAATATCGATAGCGTCCCACTTCTCGGCGTGGCCCACATAGTTGATGGCCACGTCGTAGTGCTGACTCCAGAAGAATGGAACAGCGTCAAACTTTTCGCGACCGCCAAGGATATTCTTAGCTGCTACTTGTCCCTGGCGCTCAGCAACCACCCAGTGCTCGACGCGAATTCGCTCGCCAGTGCGCGGATCTGGCCAGCGGGCAGCGTCGCCGGCAGCGAAGATTCCCGCCACGCTGGTTTCCATGTACTCATTGACCTCGATACCTCGATTCACCGCGAGCCCAGCTTGCTCGGCCAAAGTCAGTGACGGGCGCACGCCCACGCCCAAAACAATGAAGTCTGCCTCTAACTTTGTTCCGCCGGTTAAGGTAACTGCTCGACCATTCACCCGGCTGACAGTCTCCCCCAAGTGAAAAGATACGCCATGAGCTTCGTGAAGCTTGCGGATAAAGATGCCAACCTCAGCTCCCATTATTCGTTCGAGCGGCTGGTTCTCGGGGGCTACTACATCGACAAGAATTCCGCGGACGCGCAGCGATGCGGCAACTTCCAAGCCGATAAAGCTAGCGCCAACAACTACTACACGTTTCGCAGAAGTAGCCTTAGCAATGATTGCCTTGCTATCAGCGAACGTGCGGAGATAATGCAGCTGAGAATCAGTCGCGCCTTCAATGGGTAAATGCACTGGGTCGGCTCCGGGGGCCAACAGGAGAGCGCCAAATTCGAGAGCCTTGCCATTCTCAAGCAGTATCCGCCGGCTTTTTGTATCAAGCGATGAAACTCGTGATTGAAGGAGAAGATCGATCCGGCGGTCGCGATAATAATCCGCAGCCCGCAGAGGAATCCACTCTTCTTAGGCCGTGCCGGCCAGGTAGTCATTGGAAAGATTCGGACGGTCTACCGGCGGGAATGTCTCGGCACTCACGATGGTAAGAGGACCGTCGTAGCCCTCGCGCCGCAGCATGTCGGCCGCAGCCAGACCCGCGGCGCCTCCGCCCACAATCACGACTGAGCTTGGCCCCTCCGTCCTATTCTTGGGAGTGGGTGATGTGATCTTCTCACGAACAAAAATCATGTCACCCAATCTTTCGACTCGCCAACAAGGCACCGGATCGAGAGCGGGTGCGCGGAGCGCCTCGCCATTCCGGAGACTGAAACATGCATGATGCCATGGACAGCGCACGGTATCGCCTACGATTAAACCTTCTGCGAGCGGGCCGCCATAGTGGGTGCAGTGGGCGTCGATGGCAAATAACCCATCACCGCGGCGGGCCAGAACGACTTCTTCGCCATGTGCCCGGCCGGATATCATGCTGCCATCGCGGAGATCGCGAATCGGAAATCCATTTGTGAAATCGGGTTGGTTCGTCGCTGGGGTCTCTGCCATGATTTCGCCTCCGGATGCTTTTGATGCTGCAGTAGATATTTTGTTCGCACAACGATTGAGATCTTCTCATCACGAGAGCTCTTTCCTTACGTAAGGAAATTCTGGCTGGGCCGTCGGAAACTACATGCAAACGAAAATGATACCTCCCAGTCATCAAACGAACGTTAACACCATCGGACAACGGCGCACATTATCGTTCGCAAGCGGGAAGGCGAGGTCAAGGAGCAGGGAAGCGTCCTGTGTTCCGCTGGCCGAATGAGGCAAGACAATTGGCCATAAAGTATCACGAGTGTGTGAACAGAGGTCTCGAGCAAGAGCTAAAGCTGATCCGATGTCGCAAACAGAAGTTTGCCCTCCACTTTAATTTCCACGTCAACCAGGTAGCGGCGCGCGGCTTCGGCATCGACGTCGATCCCAAGGCCGGGCGCTTCTGGGGTTGCGACATATCCGTCTTTATCTCGCTGGATGTGATTCGCAGTGATTTCACGAGCCAGGGGTTTGGGGGAAAACGGGAACTCGCAAATTTCGTGGGAATGTAATCCGGCATACGGTTGCAGCGAGGCGCTGAGCGCGAGGTGCGATGTGAAAGTGTGATTCACAAATGTGACCTTTTTCGAAACCGCATAATCCGCAACACGCTTCGCGGGACCGATGCCGCCGATGCGCCCGCAATCCACCTGGATATAGCCGACGCGGCCGAAGTCGATGAGATGCTGTGCCATGTGAAAGTTATGAGCACCTTCCCCAGCAGCCAGTTTTACACTGCTCGTTTCGGCAAGCGATGCGTAGGCGTTAAAAGCGCTGGTGTGGAATGGCTCTTCCAGCCAAACTGTGCCCACTTGTTTAAGCGCCGGCAGACGCTCAGCTGCAGCGGCAACGTTGTCGCTAAAAATCTGGCCCACGTCGATCATCAGAAGGGCATCTTTGCCGACTCCTTCGCGTGCCGCAGCAAAGTGCTCGATATCAGTCTTCAAATCGCTTCGCCCGATTGGTCCCCAGCCGAATTTCACGGCGCGAAAGTTTTGCCGACGCGCTTCAACGGCTTGATCGTAGGTATGCGCAGCCGTGTCTCCGAACAACTGCGAGGCATATGGCAATTTTCGAAATGACTCGCGGTATCCGAGAAGCTTCCAAATCGGCTGCTGGCGGGCCTTCCCCAGCAAATCCCATAGCGCGATTTCTACCCCGGACCATGTGTGCGCCGCCTGCAGCAGGTCCATGCTGTCCAACTCGATTTGAGTGGCGATGCGAGCGATGTCTTCAGGGCCCTCCAAGCCCTGGCCTAAAACCGAGGCGCCAACTGGACGACAAGCGCCATGCGACATAGGACACACGAACGCCGCGATCGAAACCAGCGGGGAAGCCTCGCACTCTCCCCAGCCGACGAGGCCCCCAGCGGCAACTCGTACGAGCAGCGCGTCCTGGCTACCGTCCCCTTCGGTAGTGACTTCGGGCATGGAGAGATAGAAGAAATCGACGGCTTCAATTGTTCTCACGGGAAACTCCGACATGGTACCGGCATGGCAAGAACTAGAAACATACTTATTTTGTTCTTTTATACGCGTTCGCAAATGTTGACGAGCCGTAACCCGGTTAAAAAGATCACTAAACCGATGTTTGCGCAAGAAATGGTGCCTTATACTTTGTGACCATGCGCGCGCTGGTCTACACCGCTCCCGGCAAGGTTGAAATGGAGCAACGTCCTCGGCCTGAGGCGCGAACGGGCGAGCAAGAAATCGCGATCGAGGTAGCGGGCGTTTGTGGCTCAGACATTTCCGGATTTCTGGGACATAGCGCGCTCCGGCGCCCGCCGCTGGTTCTGGGACATGAGTTAGTGGGACGACGTCCGGATGGGAAGCGGGTGGTCGCTAATCCGTTGCTGAGTTGCGGGCATTGCGAAGCGTGTCTCTCCGGATCGCAGAACTTGTGCGACTCGTGGAGGTTGCTGGGTCTGGGGAATACGCCAGGTACATTCGCGGAATACGTCGCGTTGCCTGCAACACAGGTTTACGAAGTGCCTGATTCGCTAACGGCGGAGCAGGCAATTCTGACCGAGCCGCTCGCCAACATTGTGCATTTATTTCGCATCGCGTCGCCGCAACCGTTGTTCCGCTTGGCGATTGTGGGCGCGGGAACCATGGGCGCCTTGGCACTATTAACCGGGTTACGCGCGGGAGCGCGAGACGTCCTGGTGGCAGATGTGAATGACCAACGCCTGGAGACCATGCGAAAACTTGGCGCGTCTACTACCGTGAACGCGGGGAACCCAGAACATGTTGCGGAGATCCAAGGTGCGGCTGGGCGCGGCTACGACCTTGTGATCGATGCCAGTGGCAGCCCACCGGCTCGACAGATGGCATTCGATTTGTGTCGTCCCGGCGGGCAGGTTGTGTTGCTGGGAATGGCGGCACAGCGCAGCGAAATCAATTTCATCGCGAGTATTCGCAAAGAGCACCGCGTGGTGATGTCGTTTGCTTATACTCCGGTCGATTTCAAGCGAGCGCTCGATTTGCTGATCACGGGCGAGATCGATCTCACACCTTGGACCCTCCGCATGCCTCTCGAACGAGGGCAGGAAGCGCTGGAGCGCATGAGTCATGCCCCGGGAGTTTCTCTGAAAATGATGCTCGAAGTGGCGGCCCGTGGCTGATTTGGCCCCGATCTCCCGATCAAACTTGCCGCGAATTCTCGGTATGCCGCGATGGCTGGCCTTTTCGTTGCTTACCATTCTCGTCTGGGGAGCGTGGGGCGCGGTCTCTAAAGTGGCCTCTGAGGGCGTCGACGCCAACACCAATCAGGTCTTCTTCACCTTCGGCTTATTACCGCTCATCCTGATCGTCTGGCGATCACCGCGAAATGCTGGTGGCGGCAAGGGGCGGCGCATCGGAATAGCGTGGGCTTTCCTGACTGGCATTCTAGGCGGGACCGGCAACATCGCCTTTTTTCATGCGCTGGTGATTGGCGGCAAAGTTTCGGTGGTTTCCCCAGTCACTGCGTTATTCCCGGTGGTGACTGTGGTTCTCGCCGTAACGTTATTGCATGAGCGTGTGGGGACGGCGCAGAAAGTAGGGCTGGTGCTGGCGCTGGCAGCGATCTATCTGTTGAGCATGTAAATCAAACTATGTCTCACTTACCTGCATGGATGTGGTTTGCCGCGATTGCGCTGGTGTTTTGGGGTATAACCGGCGTCACCCAAAAATTAGCTACCAACCGAATTTCGAGCGAACTCTCATTCATTTGGTTTGCTTATGCCATGATCGCGATTTCGGCGGTGCTGGCGGCATTCATGCCCATTCACTGGCACCTGCGGCCTTTGATCTTCTGGGCAGCAGTAGTCGGCGGCACCCTGAACGGACTCGGAGCACTCACCAGTTTTACTGCGCTCGAGTCAGGTGGAAAGGCCGCGGTGGTGATCTCCTTGATCTCGCTTTATCCGCTGGTAACGGTAGCATTCGCGGTGACAGTTCTTCACGAACATTTGACCGCTGCACAGGCAGTCGGCGTCGGACTGGCCATCGTGGCAGCGATTTTGCTTTCGCTCGAGCCGGAGCCGGTAGATGGAAAATCTTAGCTCGCCTCGCTCATCTTGCCTGAGGCATCGACCGATCCAACCGAATGCAGTCCTTCCTGCACCAGGAACCGCACATCGGTCTGCAAACTTTCTCCCGGCGCGAGTGTTCGATGTCGTCCCGCGGCTTTCATCGCTTCGAAGTTCAGCGGATATCCAGTACAAGGTTCCAGCACCGCAACGTTGTAGTTGCGCCAGCCTCCATAGGTGGCGAAGAGCCAACAGCACGGGAAGACCTTAGGATCAAATTGCAGCCCACATGCCAGGCCAATCGCGGCATTGGTGAGCGCGCACCAGTTTCCTTTCATTTGGCTGCCATAGAAAAAATAAAGTTGGCGAGCGTCTTCGGGAGTCACGCGTCGCAAATCGACATTACCGGAAGGAGTCTTGATCAACGGCCACTGGTTAAGTTCGGGCGCGCCGGCGAGCGTTCCCGGAAAAGCGGGTTCCACCGCGACCTGCATGGGAGGGAAGTCGATGCGATGTTGCGGAGTGACGGCCATCGCCGGATGAAGCTTCCATAGAAACGAGAACGCCGTCCGTCCGCGATTGGTAAAGCAATGCTGAAATTCAATTCGCGGCTGATCACACCGCAGGCGGATGGCCTTCTCTACTTCGATCGAACTGATCGGAGTTGTATATCTCAGCCGAACGCCGACTTCATCCGGTCGCGACCAGGGCTCGGCGTCCCACTCTCCGGTCCAGAGTTCCCCGTGGTCGGGATAGCTTTCGCCTTCAATTACGGAAACTTCGTCGTTCGGAAATAACTCATCCCAGCCGCCACTCCAGACGTCGTCATACCGCAAGTTCGAAGGTAAGCGAGCCGGTTGGATTCGCGGGTTGTTCCACAACAGGTCGGCATCGAGAGGCTTATACGTAATCTGCCATATCTTCGCGCCTGCTTCAGGAAGGATGATAACGCGAAGCGACTGGTTCTCCAGCACGACACTGCGCAGCCCGCGGTACGACCAGTCCGTGCTCACGCTAAGTTTCATGAATTCGATTGCCTTTCTAAATCTCGACCAAAGTTTTGATCTACGGTGCCGTGGTCACAGTTGCGCCGCCCGAGCGGCGAATGTATTTCGGTGATGTTACAGAATTGCGAATTACTGTGGTGGAATTATCGCTAGCCACTATGCCGCAATCGAAGTTCACGTGATCGAAAATAGCGTGGCTGCGACCGGCCAGGCGGATCTCGCTGGTCGCCAGGTCTGGACGTTCGGCGGCAAGCCGCAGCGCTCCCACGGTGGAATGGACGACCTGCAAATCGGCGTCGCCGCCCAATGAAAGCCAGTCGGCATAAATGTCGGAATCGTGGACCGTAAGTTTTGCGTGACCGTTGGCCGTCAGTTCATCGATGACGCTGTTCGTGAAAGTAAGGTCCGCATCTCCGCCCGCGTAGACGTCCCAAGTGTCGGCATTTACTCCGCTTAGTTGCAAACGAAACGGACAATTTGACGCACCGGGCTCCGGAACCACCACTGGTGCTTGAGGAGAGCCAACAAAGCCGTGTGGTAGCTTCAGCGCACCTTTGCATGCAGGCATAATCGCCAGCTGTGCCCGTCCGATGTTGCTCAGTCGCACATCGCTGCTGCCGTGGACATATAAAAGAAAAAACTGAGCGGTGGTGTCGGTCAGGTCAGCGCTGGCCAGCGAACCCATGCGAAGTTTTCGCGAGAATGATTGATCAGCAGGAATATCCGAGAATTCGAGTTTATCGTTATCGCCGGTATGGGTTGATAGAAAGACCAGGCGCAAATGACGGCCGACTACATGGCTTGATCGAGAAATTTCAAGTTCGAAGATAGTGAAGTTCTGAAGCGTGGCCTGTACGTGATCCAGGTGAAATTCGGAATTTTTGGTCTGGAAGTCGTCGACGGCAACATCGCCCTTCAACTGCCAGATGGGATGCGCGCTTCCTTCCGGGATCATTGTTGATCGACGGATTGCTATCTTGGCCGAGCCCTCGCAATGCAGACTACTTGTGCCGTTCGGCGAATCCGGTGGGTCAGACACGCTGATATTCACATCTTCGAGTTCCAGGTCGGCTCCTGAAGCCACAGTAATAGGTCCACGAACATCGAGCGAAATGCCTTTGAGTTTTACCTTTCCCGAAACAGTCAGTGGTCCATCGTGTCGAAACTCTGTTTTTTCGTCGATGACAGTGCCATCTTTGAGGTCAGGAAGGGGCTTCTGTCCAAAAGCCGGAAATGCGAACATCAAAGCAAAGAAGAGGAAAATGCTTTTCATGTTGTGCCCAAGCAATCAGGGCTTGCAGAATACCTGATGCGCGTACCCCGGCTGAGTGTTTATCCGACATTCCTTCACAAATTCAGGCGTGCAGGAATTACTCGGTCGGTTTGTCAGTATGCTTTGTGCGTCGTATCCTGACCGATCGGGGTGGTTTTGATGCAGTGGTTTGGACCAGAAACGCGGCGCTGGGTTGGGATTCTAGCGGTGGTCGCCATATTGGGGTCCCACGCTAGTTCGGCGGGTGAGTCCAACCTACAAACATTACTCCAGCAAGCCTTCGATTTTCACCAGAAGGGACAATTCAGTGAGGCACTACCGCTGCTGCACCGCGCCTATGAACTCGCGCCGCAAGATTATTTCGTCAATCTTCTTCTGGGAATCGATTCTTTGCGCACTGGGGAACCAAGAGTCGCCACCCCTTTTCTGAAAAGGGCATCTCGCCTGCGGCCTAAAGAAGAATATCCTCTGGCTTACCTGGGCGAAGCTTATGCAAGCCAGGACTCGTACGGAGATGCTGCGGAAGCGTACATCAAAGCTGCGCATGTAGCGCCGGGATCTTCAGAATCTGCGGTGGCGTTTGTGGACTTTGCCTTGGCACGCTTCGCCACGATGTCTGAACGGTTGCGTAGTTCAAAAAAAGGATTATCCGCCGAATACCGCTTGCGCGCTGTGGCCCAACCCGAAGCGGACGCGTCACGATTGTCGCTGTTGCAGCGCGCTGCAGACCTTGACCCGACCGCACCCGGCATCTGGTCTGATTTGGCACGTGCCGCTTTGGTTGCCGGCGATCTCGCCGGCGCAAAGGCGTTTGCCGACAAAGCCTTGGAAGCCGATCCGAATGATGAGGTCGCGAACATTGCGGAGGCACAAATAGCAGCGCTAGATTCCGAATGGGAGCGAGCATTAAAGCTCATCAATTCGATTGCACGGAATTCTCCAAAAACACTTTCTCGTGCCGTGATCCAATGGCCCGCACAACTTCAGCCGCCGGTCTCGACAGCGGTTTCGGGACTCGCGGCTAAGTTCTTTGATTGTGTGCGAGAGGCACATAGTCGCTGCGATCTTCCCCTCGGAACTAACAAGTTGCAACCAGCTTCGGTTCTCTTCCGCGAACAAGGATGGGAACAACTAACGAAACTTCCCGCGCCGGACCGGAGCCAGACCGTTGCGTGGCTTCAGCGCGGAGTTGCGTTTGCGAAGCTTGACGAGTGTCCCAAAGCAATTCCGTCGCTGGAGCGTGGCCTATCCAAATCATCTCCCGATATTTATGGAATGCTCTTGCTCTCCTGGTGCTACTCGCGCGAGGCCGGCAAAACCGCGGAGCAGGTCCAGCAGTCCGCCAACGATGAAGCTCCGGTGCATGTCATGCGTGGCGACATCTTACTGCGGTTGCAAGCGAAAGCTGCAACGGCTGCCTCTGAATATCAGCAGGCACTCGCTAAGGATGCAAACGACCCTGCGGTATTAGAACGTCTCGCGGAAGCGCAACTCGGCGCCGGTCAGATCGATGCCGCCCGTCAGACTGCGCAAGGCGCGCTCAAGGTCGATCCGCAGCGTCTG
>Ga0136846_1228072_pt1 | contig 11106 bp, 13 predicted proteins | sample HopSoiMetagenom2_FD_96841 | JGI IMG/M metagenome (GOLD analysis project Ga0136846, IMG submission 96841) | Grasslands soil microbial communities from Hopland, California, USA - 2 Assembly 2016 (version 4) | ecosystem: Environmental > Terrestrial > Soil > Grasslands | place: USA: Hopland... | reverse complement strand
TCGCCGAATCGCTGGTGAAGGCGGGGAAGGCGTACGTCGACTCGCAGAGCGAGGAGGAGATCCGCGAGAATCGCGGCACGATCATCGAATCCGGAAAGCCCGGACCCTATCGCGCTCGCACCGTCGAGGAGAACCTCGACCTGCTGCGCCGGATGAAGGCGGGCGAGTTCCCCGACGGCGCGCACGTGCTCCGCGCGAAGATCGATCTCGCGAGCACCAACATGATCATGCGTGATCCCCTCCTGCTCCGCATTCGCCACGCCCACCATTACCGGCTCGGCGACAGCTGGTGCATCTATCCGCTCTATGATTTCGCGCACGGATTGAGCGACGCCATCGAGGGGATCACGCGCTCGCTGTGCACGCTCGAGTTCAAGGACAACCGCGACATCTACGACTGGCTCGTCAACGAGGCCAACCTCGAGAACCCGCCGCCGACGCAGATCGAGTTCGCACGCCTCGAGCTGGACTACACCATCGTCAGCAAGCGCAAGCTGCTCCGCCTCGTCAATGAAGGATTCGTCAGCGGCTGGGACGATCCGCGCATGCCGACCCTCGCCGGCCTCCGCCGGCGCGGCGTGACGGCCGAAGCCATCCGCGCCTTCTGCGACACCATCGGCGTCGCGCGCAAGCCGGCGCGCACCGAGCTGGCCACCTTCGAGCACGCCGTGCGCAACGACCTCAACATGCGCGTACCGCGCGTGATGTGCGTCGTCGATCCGATCAAGGTCGTGCTCACGAACTATCCCGAAGGCCAGGTCGAGGAGCTCGACGCGTCGTACTACCCGCACGACGTCCCGCTCACCGGCTCGCGCAAGGTGCCCTTCTCGCGCGAGCTCTGGATCGAGCGCGACGACTTCATGGAGGATCCGCCGAAGAAGTTCTTCCGTCTCGCGCCGGGCCGAGAGGTGCGCCTGCGCTACGGGTTCTTCATCACCTGTCAGGACGTGGTGAAGAACGACGCCGGCGAGATCGTCGAGCTCCGCTGCACCTACGATCCCGCCACCCGTGGCGGCGACTCACCCGACGGCCGCAAGGTGCAGGGCACCATCCACTGGGTGTCGGCCGCACGCGGCGTGGACTGCGAGGTGCGGCTCTACGACAAGCTCTTCACGGTGCCGGATCCGGAGGCGGGGAACGACGCGTTCGACTTCACCACCTTCCTGAACCCGGATTCGCTGCGCGTGATGGCGAACGCGAAGGTCGAGCCGAGTGTGCTCGGCGACGCGCCCGACGCGCGGTATCAGTTCGAGCGGATCGGCTACTTCATCAAGGATGTCGCCGATTGGCGCGACGAGCGGCCGGTGTTCAACCGCACGGTGACGTTGAGAGATACCTGGGCGAAGGTGAAGGGAGCCTAAAGCCCTCGAACTTCAGCCGGCAGGTGAGCCCAGCGGCGAGCGGACAGCGGCGAGCGGACAGCGGTCAGCAGAAGCGGTCAGCCGTCAGCGGCGGCGGCGTTTCGGGTCCACCCTCGTCGCGAAGGATGGCGGCTCGGTAAGCGTAGGTCATCTTCCGAACCTCGATCGTCTCCCTCGTGTATTTCTCCCAGTCGGCGTCGGTACTGATGACCGCTTTCCGCTCGCGGCCGTCCGCTCGCCGCTGGGCTCACCTGACCGCTGAACGGCTCTTCACTCGCGCCTGTCGCGTAGGGTGAGCGCACACCATCCTCCTCCCGTTCGCCCGTCATCCCACATGCCTGTCGTGACAGTGTAGGTGCCGAGCGGCATCCCGAGAAGCGCTCCAGCTTCGCCCGTCGCGAACTCCAGTGGCACCCCGGGACTCGTCGCCGAACATTCATCCGAGAGCCGTTCACGCGCGATGTCCCCCGCGCTGACCGGTGCCCAGGCGACCACTATCGTCGACTGCTCGATGACGAAGGACATCTCGTCCACGTTGTCGCCGGTCTGGGCCTGCTCGATTGCGCGCTGGACGGCGGCTTCGGCCTGCTCGTCGTCATCCGCATACTCCACTTGCACGAGGAGGAGCTGGCCGGCGGCCAGACGAAGAACATGGACGACGCCAGGTACGACGGACCACACGAGACAGCGTCTGTCGCCCTCGAACGCGTGGAGCTTGACCACCGGGAGATCGCGGATGCAGCGGTCGTACTCACTGGTCGGGTCGAACACCACATTCAGGGCGGCGCCGTCGGGCCGTCTGACGACCCATCGTTCGAACTTCCTGGTGATGGTGGTGCCTGGCCACCTGTCGGTGACGAAGGAGAACAACTCGTCCCGCATCGCCTCGAGGGTCGCATAGTCCGGGGCCGGGATGAACTGGTGGCCGTTCGGACCGTTCGGGTGAAAGTGCGCAGGCAGCTCGGCGGTGAAGAGCGACCAGAGATGAAGCTCCCGCCGCTCGGCGTCCGGGAGCGGATCCGTGCCTCGCCAATGAAGGAAGTCGGCAAGGTTCGCGACGATGACCGGCCCGCCTTCGCAGCTGATCGAACCGCGCCATGGTGTCACGACGTTCATCGCCATTCTTCGATGCGTTAGGACCGCTCGGTCGCATGAATGTCGCGCGCCACTTCCGCCAGATCGTCGTTCAGCTGATGGTCGCGGCCCGCGAGCCGGCGCACGCGAGCGCGCGGAAGGAGCTCCGCGTACCGATCCGCGTGCGCGACTGGAACGGTCGCGTCGTCCTCGCCATGATAGAGGAAGATCGGCACGTGCGCCGGCAGCCGCTCGGCGAGATCCTCCGGCAGCTCGTCGCCCTCGGATTCCCACCCGCCTTTCCCGATGAACGGGGCGGCGATCAGTGCGATGGCCCCGAGCGTCGCGGACAGCGGCGACTCGCCAAGGACGTGAAGCGCCAGCGTTCCACCGACCGAATGGCCCACGACGACGCCGCCGACGCCGAGCGCCGCGATCTCTCGCTCCAGCACGGGGCGCCACGTCTGCAACTGCGGATCGGCCTCGCCCGGCATGCGCGGATAGCGGACGTCGTAGCCCGGGCCAAGCTCGCGGCGCAGACTGTCGACCAGCTTGCGATCCCAGTCGTCGTGGACACCGTCGCCGGCGCCCTGAACGAACAGTACGTCGGTCATGACTCTTCGATCCAGGCGGCGACAGCGCGCCCCGCATCGGGGTGGGCAGAGTCCGGAACCGGTGGCAGCAGCGCTGCGGGGCTGATGCGCAGCCGGCGCTCGCGCGCGGGAGCGTTGTACACCGTCGTCTCGCGCATGTGGCGGGGTTGATCGTCCATGCGTGATGTCACTCGAGCCGGTGACCGATGCGGTTCCAGCGTATCGCGTGCGTCTGCGGATCCTGGGACCAGTAGATCCGTCTCGGCGTCCCGATCACCGCGTCGAAGGGGACGAAGCCCCAGTAGCGGCTATCGAGGGAGTTGTCGCGATTGTCGCCGAGGACGAAGTAGGCGTGCGGCGGGACGAGGAGCGGGCCCCAGTTGTCGCGCGACGGCTGGTAGCTCGACGGTGCGACCGATGTGGCGAGATACTCGCGCTGCCAGTCGAAGTCGTCGAAGGTGGGATCGGTCGCCGGGTCCACGTGCCAGGCGTATGGCTCGCTGACGATCCGCGAGCTCCGGTAGAGCACTCCCTTTTCCATCCGGAGTGTATCGCCCGGCACACCGACGATCCGCTTCATGAACTGCTTCGACGGATCAGGCGGAAACGCGTGCATTACCAGCGCCCCCTCCTTCAGCGTGGCGACGTCGTGGCTCGCGATGGGGCGCAGGGTGAAGTACTCGCCCGCCAGCAGCGTCGGGTCCATCCCCGTGCTGACGTTGTGGAACGATTTCCCACCGGGGCCAGCTTCCAGTCCCAGCCCGAGCACGGCCAAGAACAGGGCCGCGATGATCGACGCGCCGAGTGCTGCGAGGAGGATCGTGAGCTTACTCTGCAGGGCGAGGCTCGTGACGACGGTGAAGGTGCGTCTCTTCTTCATTGGTGAGCGGGAAGAATTCTACCGCGCATCTCGTCAGCCAGGGAGGTAGCTGCAGGTCGTCCATCACATTCTCCCATGCCGCAATGAACGACACGACCCTGCGACGGATGCGAGAGCGTCTCGTCGCCGCGACCTTTGCTCTCTCGCTCGGACATCGGGGTGCGCCTCCCACCGAGTGTGACAATGTGCGACCGCCGGCGAAGAGCACGCTCGTCGCGCACTACTATGCCACCGGCGTGCAGATCTACCGCTGGAGCGACACGGCCTGGACCTTCGTCGCGCCCGCGGCCGTGCTGACCAGCGACGCCGGCGGCAAGCGCAAGGTCGGCACCCATTACGCCGGCCCGACCTGGAAGAGCATCAGCGGCGGCAAGGTGGTCGGCACCGTCACGCAACGCTGTACGCCGAACGCCACCGCGATCCCATGGCTCTCGCTCACCGCGGCACCCGGCGAAGGATCCGGCATCTTCTCGCGCGTCACCTTCATCCAGCGCGTGCACACGACCGGCGGGCTTGCGCCATCCGCTCGGGGATATCTCAGGGGTGAGGTGGTGAGAGTACCCTACTCGGCCGAGTACTTCTTCTACCGCATCGAGTGAGGAGGTCCTGCGACTGTCAGCTAGAAGGTGATGGCGCCCGCGCCCTGCACGGAGTATCCCTCGAACGTCGAGCGGTTGGCGAGCTCGCGGAAGTACTTGAGTGCCACGCTCGCGCGCCGGTGCGGAAACCACGCGCTCAGCGCGACGCCGAGTGCGTGAACCGCGTACCGGTCGCCAGCCGACTCGGCGGGCACGCCGCTGCCGGTCGGGGCACCGAGCTGGCGCGCCAGATATCCGACGACACCGCCATACAGCGACGCGGATCCGCCACTCAGAACCTGCCCCATGAGCGATGCGTCGAGATCGAATGTATCGGCGGGCCGGATGTTCGTCCCCCGCTGCTCGGTGTGAAGCTCGTACAGCTCGAACGCCGACAGCGTCATGCGGCGGTCGCTCGTCAGATGGAGCGTCTGGCCGCTGGAGAGCGTGTGCGTCCAGTAGCCCGAGCCGACGTTGTCGCTCGCGCCGGCGCTGAACTTTCCGGTCGGCGCGAGGAAGCCGTACTGCGCCCGGACCGCGCCGCGATCTCCCGCGCTCCCGATGATCAGCGGCAGGTAGTACGAGTCGGCGAAGCCGCGCCCCTGGTTGATCGCGCCCTCGCGATCGGAGGTCAGACTGTTCCACGCGAAGGGCAGCGTCGCCGACGCGGCATAGTGGAAGCCGCCGATCGACCGGGCGCTCACCCAGGTGAAGGTGTTCATGTCCATCACGACCGCGTTCGCTCCGGTCGCGATCGTTCTGCCCGCGTCGTCCTTGGCGCGGTCGCGCGAGTACACGATGAGCTGGTTCGCGTACGTCACCCCGGAATCGGGGAGCGTCCCCGCACTCAGCGCGGTCATGCCGAGCGGATACACGCCGCGATTCTGGGCTGCGGCGGGACGTGCGGCGCAGACCGAGCACGCGACGACGACCGCCGCCAGGGCGGCGACGCGCCGCGTCGCGTCACACAGCGTCACCGGGTCGCGATGTTCTTCCAGAACCGATCGAGGCTCTCGTCTCCACCAAACAGCGTCGTGAAGATCGTCGAATCCGCGAACAGGATGTCCCCCGCGCGATCGCGCGTCGGCGGCATCCAGAGTAACAGGTTGAAGACGCGGTTGCCGGCCTCGGTGAACGGGAGCGGGTGCGACAGGTCGATCTGCTGGCGAGCGAGGACGTGGATGCAGTTTGCGTCGCTCGTCGTCACGGCATAGTGCGGCAGGTGCGGGTGGAAGTTGAACGTCTTCACCCCCTCGAGCCAGCCGCGCGTGTCGAGGTCGTTCGTCGTGATGAGCGGCTGGAGCTGCTTCGTACCGTTGATCGTCGCCGGGTGGAGTCCCCACTGGTTCTGCACCGGGAGACCGAGCCCTGTCATGATCGATCGCGTATAGCGGCCGAACCGCTGCTGGCTCGGTACGAGCGGATCGCCGTGATGCGCGTACTCCATCGCGCGCTGCTTGGTGTCGCTCGTCGCGCCGACGTCGTGATGCGGTCCGAGGATGAGCCGCGTTCCCTCGCGCGCCAGGAAGGCACGCAACGCTTCGAGCTCTTCGGGCGCGGCCTCCTGCTCGGTGAGCAGGTGATCGAGCCCGAACACCATCAGCGTGTCGGTATCGTCGAGCAGGCCGTGATCTAGTTGCTGCTTCTGCCCCGCCTGGTCGATGCGTTGGTAGACGGCGACGGGATGTCCCGTGTATTCGCCCACGGCCTCCTGAAAGCGGATGAGCCCGAGGTGGAACAGCTCGAGCGTGCCGGCGATTCCCTGCAGGAACATCTTCTCCGAGTACTCCAGCGTCTCGTACTCCGGCCAGAGAACGCGCCGTACCTCGGTCATGCTCGAGAAGCGGTTGTCGAGCTCCGTCAGGTCGCGGTTTGCCTCCCACGGATAGCTCCACGTCCAGTAGATCGAGAAGCGCTGCTTGCCGGGTATGTACTTTCGCGGCACGCGTACCTGGTTGTACGTCCGTGGACCGGGATAGCGGTTCATGCGAGCCTCCTCGCGGGTGTGCTCGCGCCGGCGAGCGTCCTGAGCGCCCGGACGCCGGGAAGAAAGAAGTACGCGCCGGCCCGGACTGTCGTGAACGCCGGGAGACCGCTGATCTTCTTTCGGACGGGCCGCTTGGGAAAGGTCATGTCGTGTGTGCCGTCGTGCGTGCCGATGAGCGGGTCACGCTCGTTCGTGAGATTGCCGAACGACGGGTCGTTCACCCACACGTTCATCGTGAACTCGAACTGCCGCGTGAGGCTGGCACCGCCGATGAAGGCCGCGATACCGCGGTCGACGCCGTCTTCGGCCGCGTCGGGGGGCAGCGCGGGGCCGTACGTGCCACCGCGGCGGATCATGCGATGGCGCTCCTGACTCTCGCCGTCGTCGCGCTGATTCATGCGGCGGATGTGCGCGCCCACCGGGCACCGATAGCCGTGTGGATCCATCTCCGCATAGTTGAAGTCGTTCGTGCGCTGGAGGTCGGCGCCGAGTGCGGGGTCATCGCTGTCCGGCGCGAGTACCAGCGGCGCACCACTGCGCCAGCGACCCATCATCTTCGCCGCGACGAGCTCCTGCGCTTCCTGCGTCGCGCCCTGCGCACGAAGAAAATCGCGGAACGCGCCCACGTGCTCCTGCATCCGGAGATACGCCACGTAGCTACCGTTGCGCGTCAGCTCGGCCGGTTGGGGCAGCGCCGGCACGACGCCACTCTCGTCCGCGTAGCCGAGAAAGAACTCTCCCGCCTTGATCGGCCGGCCCGAACCGGGAATCGGCGCCCTCGTCATGCCTTCGATCGGAACTTCGGAGAGCCGGTCGCGATACCCGAAGTGCTCGCGCGGCTCCGCGGAGATCGCCTCGAGATCGAGGAATGACAGCAGTCGCACGCCACTGGTCTCCGCCAGATATCGGGCATGCTCTCGCGCAGCTCGGTCGCGCTCGGCGCCGTCACGCGCGAACAGGATCGCGATGGCGTGGAGGTCGGGACTGGTGAGCCCCACGTCCCAGTGGTCCGGCGCATTGGCACCGGTGAGTCCAACGATCGCGGCGCGCGACGCGAGTCCCTCACGGAACTCGTCGGGGAACGAGGCGAGCGACGCGTCGCCGACGCCGAGCACGCGGAGCCCGCTCCACGTGAAGCCGACCGTGACCCAGCGAGCGTCGGGAGAGTCGGACCCGACCGACGCGCCGGTACCGACCTTGTCGATGATGCCCGCCAGCCACCGGCGTCCCGCCTCCGCGTCGGCGAAGGTCAGGAATTCATAGCGCGCGGCACGGGCCGGCGTTCGCGCGAGCAGGAAATGCTGGATGTCGTCCAGCTCGAGTTCGGCTGTCATCGCTCGGCGGGAGCGCGCCACCCGTCCACGACTACTGGTACTGATCGAGCATGACCGTGAAGGCCTCTTTCATCCTGAGCGCCTTCTTGATCTCGTCCGCCGAGACGAACGGGTATTCGCCGTACTCGAGGAAGCTCGGGCGTTGGTGATCGCGCACGAACTTGATGAACGCGGGCGCGTTCGTGCGCCAATCTTCCGGGAATCCTTCGAGCTTCTCGAAGATCGTCGTGATCCCTGTCGACGAGAAGAGCTGGATGGCGTCCTCGACGTACTTGTCGAAGTCCGTGTCGAAGATCCCCTGGTACATGAAGTAGGTGTCCTGCTCGATCGGGAACAGCACCCACCGCAGATAGTGCAGTTGCAGCGGCGCGAGCACGTGCGGGCTGGCTGCCACGGAGTCCTCGAGCTTCTTGCCGTATGCGCGGATCTCCTGCTCCGTGCCCGGCTTGATCTTCGCGATGATCGTGAAGCCGTGACACGCCGGAGTGCGCGGATACGTCGGACCGTATCGGCCGCGCTCGAGCTCGAAGAAGCCCTCGGCCGGGATCGCCATCGCGCGCGGGTTGGCCCATTCGGGCTGGTGGCCGTTGTGCGCCTCGGGCTTGTGACCGTTCGTCTTCTCGTCGATCGCGGCAGTGTTGGTCATGAGGCCTTCCGTTGGCGGAGTGAGAGCCGAGCGCGGGCTGGCTCAAGGTTCCGGCACAAGGACGGCTGGGACATTGGACGTACGACCAAGGAGCAACCTGGGCGCTCCGATGCGCGCGGCGAACCGTGCAAAGCCTGGATCGCTCGGCCACTGCGCCAGGCTCGCGACAATACTTAGGCCTTGACCTTAGTATTGCCGGATGCTAGACTCGCCATGGCAGATCGGGGAACCCATCCAATCGACCGGTGCCGACATGGTGCAATCCGCAGTCGCCGACGACGTCTTCTACGCCCTGGCCAACGCCACTCGGCGCATGGTCCTCGAGCAGCTGTCCGCCGGACCCGCCACGGTCAGCGAGCTGGCGGCGCCGTTCGACATGAAGCTCCCCTCCTTCGTGCAGCACCTCTCGGTGCTCGAGCAGAGCCGGCTGGTGAAGTCGAAGAAGCGCGGGCGAGTGCGGACGTACGAGCTCGCCCCCGAGCGAATGAAAGTCGCCGAGGACTGGCTGAGCCAACGACGCCAGGAGTGGGAGTCCCGCCTCGATCGGTTCGACGCCTACGTCAGACAACTCAAGGAGAAGGAAGCCCGATGATGAACACGACCTTCGAGATCAATCCGAAAACCGACATCGTGCTCGAGCGGTTCATCGACGCCCCCAAGCATCTCGTCTGGGAGGCGTTGACGAAGCCGGAGCACATCAAGGAGTGGTACATGCCGAGGGCGTGGGGCGCCGTCTCGCATTGCGAGATGGAAGTGCGGCCGGGCGGCATCTTCCGCATCGACATCGCCGTCGGCGACGGGCGCGAGGTCCCGAACCTCGGCTGCGTCGTGGAAGCCATCCCGATGGAACGGCTCGTCTGGACGTCGATGCTGTTTCCCGGCTATCGCCCCGCCGTCTTCGACGACATCCCGATCACGGCCGTCATCACGATGGAGACCGAGGGCACGGGCACGCGCTACACCTTCACCGCGCTGCACCGGAACGAAGCCGATTGCGAGCAGGACAAGACCTCCGGCTGGTTCGAGGGAATGGAGATCGCGCTGGACCAGCTCGTGGCGCACGTGCAGTCGCTGACGTAGCGCATCGGGACCAATCACACTTCACACCGCAACGCGATCAGATGGGAAGGCTCGTCTTCGGCATGATGCAATCGCTCGATGGCTACGTCGCCGGTACTCCGGGCGGCCCGCAGTTGCCGCCGCCCGGCGAGCAGCTCCATCGCCACTTCAACGACCACGTTCGCCAGTTGGCCGGCATGATCTACGGCCGGCGGATCTACGAGGTGATGCGCTACTGGGACGACGACCAGCCCGACTGGGGCGACGTCGAGCGCGACTTCGCCGCCGCGTGGCGCCCGAAGCCGAAGTGGGTCGTGTCGCGCACGCTGAGATCCGTCGGTCCCAATGCCACCCTCGTGCGCGACGACGTCGGCGCGTTCGTGCGTGAGCTCAGGGCGAAGCTCGACGGCGAGATCGACGTGGCCGGACCGGAGCTCGCGGGCAGTCTGAGCGCGCTCGGCCTGATCGACGAATACCGACTCTACTTCCGCCCCTTCATCCTCGGCGGCGGCAAGCCGTTCTTCTCTGGTCCTCGCCCGCCCCTTCGCTTCGTCGGTGCGGAGCACGTGGGTGAGGACGCGATGAAGCTGACCTACACCGCATGAGACGCGCATCATGAGCAAAGTCTTCGTCAATATCGCGATGAGCCTCGACGGCTACATGGCGCCGGAAGGGATGGCCATCGAGCATTGGCAGGACCCCGGGTACCAGAACTGGGGCGCCAAGTGGGGCGCGCTGATGTCCTGGCTGATGCGTCAGCAGTACTTCCGCGACAAGCTCGGCTTCGGACCGGGGGGAGAGACCGGTGCGGTCAACGACATGGTTCGCCGGACCATGGAGCGTGCCGGCGCGAACATCATGGGCAAGCGGATGTTCGAGCAGGGTGAGATCTCGTGGCCCGAGGACGCGCCCTTTCACACGCCCGTCTACGTGCTCACGCACGAGCAGCGCGAGCCGTGGGTGCGGCCGGGCGGCACGACCTTCTACTTCGTCAACGACGGTCCGGCGCGCGCGCTCGAGGCGGCGCGGAAGGCCGCGGGCGATCGCGACATCCGCATCTCGGGGGGCGCGAACGTCGTCCAGCAGTACCTGAGCATGGGTGTCGTCGACGAGCTGGAGATCACGCTGTCGCCGGTGTTGTTCGGCCGTGGGCGGCGTCTGTTCGAGAACCTGCCCGAGCCGGGGCCGCAGTTCCGCATCGACAACGTGCTCGCTGGTCCGGCCGCGACGCACCTGCGCTACGTGCGCCAGTCGGCGACCTGACGAATCGCCGCAGCCGCGCGGCCGCTAGAATTGGCGGCCGCGCCGCTGTCGTAGTCTCGAGCTCAGGGCCGGTGCGGATCGGGCGATGCCCGGCGCCACTCCACCGTCCATTCCGACACACCGGCCGGCAGCGGCGTCGGGTAGAGAGTGAGACGATCGCCCTCGAGCGTGAACCGGCGGCGACGCTCCGCGCCGATCAGGTTCGGCGACATGTTCGCGCTAATCTGGTAGACGAGCTCGTGGCCCGTCGAATCCACCGACCAGCTGGCGCAGTAGCTCACCGTCTGCGCCCAGATGGCGCGCGCTTCCGCATCGGTCGGGTGCGCCGCGT
>Ga0136846_1217216_pt1 | contig 11106 bp, 9 predicted proteins | sample HopSoiMetagenom2_FD_96841 | JGI IMG/M metagenome (GOLD analysis project Ga0136846, IMG submission 96841) | Grasslands soil microbial communities from Hopland, California, USA - 2 Assembly 2016 (version 4) | ecosystem: Environmental > Terrestrial > Soil > Grasslands | place: USA: Hopland... | reverse complement strand
CCGACGACCGGCGCGCCGGTTTGCCGGGCGACCGGGCCGATGTCCGAAATGTGATCGAAATGCGCGTGCGATACGAAGATACCTTCCGCCTTCGTCACGTCGGCTGCCGCGAAACCAATTTTGTGGGCCCGCGGCCCGCGGTCGAAATAAGCGTCGAACAGATAGACCTTGCCCTTGTAAGCGAATTCGAAATTGGCATTCGCGAGCCACCGGATGACTACGATGTCGGACTCCGGCGGCGGCAACGGCCCTCCCGTCACGGCAGGTTTGTAGCTGTTGCAGGCCTCCGGGAGATCGGCCGCAAGCGCAGCGCCAGACCAGAGCAGAACCGCGCCCGCCAACCCCGACAACAAATAGGATTTGATCATGTGTTCCTCCCCAGCCGCTTAGCCGGCACCGGCAAGCTTCGCGTCGAGGATTTTATCTGGCCGATTCACGAATGTCCGCTCTCCCGCAGCTGTCGCGGGAAGAGCGGACCATGCGCCGCTTGTGCTCAGTCCAGCCACCTGACGAGGATGTGGCGAGCTAGTGGCCGGCCGGATGGTTCCATTCCGGCAGGAGCACGATACTGTTGGGGTTGAAGCCCTGCTCCTTCAGCGTATCGATGGTGCCGACCGCTTCACCCTTGATCAGATCGATGACGGTGATCGAGCCGTCGCTCATGCCCGGCAGGTTGAGGAGCGAGTTCTGGACGAACGCGAGCTTCTCGTCCTTGGTGATGCCCACGTGATGTGCGCCTTCCGCTGCTGGGATCGACTTTATGAGCTCCGGCTTCGCGGCATTTTTGCTGATATCGAAAATATGCAGGTGTCCCGGCTTGGCCGTCGTGACGTAGAGGCGGTCGGCCTTGCCGTTAAAGTACATCTCGAGAGGGACGCCGGACTTGACGGTGGCAAAGTCGTACGCCTGGGCGACGTCGAAGTCCTTCTTCTGCGCGTTCCATGTCGCTGTCCACAGCGTCGAGCCGAACATATTGGTGACGTAAGCCACCGGAGGGTTCGACTGCGGCACAAACAGGATTTCGACCGGCGCTTCGCCGGAAGGTGAGGCTTTGTTCGAGACCTTGTGGGAGGACAGCACCTTTCCGGTGCTTGCTTCGATCACGGTGATTTGCTCGCCGGCGTCTCCCAGATCGGTGGCCCGCACCGTACTGGTGACCAGCACGCGGTCGATCCCATCGTGAATTGCGGCGCCATGCGGGTAAGGCACCGGCAACTTGATCGTCTGCGTCGGCTGATCGGTGACCGCGTCACCGGCGATCACGCTGGCCGAGCCCATGCAGGTCAAGAACCAGCGTTTGTTGTTTTCGGAAAACACCACGTCTTCGCCGACCAGACAGTCCGGCACGGCCACCGTCTTGGCGGTGAACGGCCGCTTGCTCATGTCGATGACACGCAGCTCCGGCTTGCCGAGGGCGGTCACGTAGGCCTTCGACATGTCGCGGTTGTAGAAAATGTGATGGGCGACAAGATCGGGCGGCAGCGCGATGGTTTCGACGACCTTCTTGAAGTTCGGCGACGCCGGATTGACGTCGATGATGGCGATGCCTTCCTGCCGCGTTTGGCCGGGCACCGGCGAGCGAAACGCCTTGAGCGCGTCGGGTGACTTGCTTTCATAGTTGAGCATCGCGAGAATTTCGCCCTTGCCGAACGAAGGATAGAGACAGGCAACGGCCAAGATTGCAGCAGTGGTGATCCGCTTCATTGTCGCCTCCCTGGAATGCACGAAGTATTCTCGGATTATACGGCCTGCCTTGTGACCGACCAAACAGAGCACGACGCATGATCGTCTCTCGTATGCGAAGCGGAATGATTTTCCATTTGATTTCCGCGGGCTGGCTGGCGGTGTCCGGGCTGATGGTTGTCTGTGGCAACTGGTGTCCGGCAGCCGCTCAGGTCGCAGAGCCAAAGCGTTTTGATTTAAGGATTGAGAACGATCGATTGAGCGGCGATCTGAAGGTCATCCGTGTTCGGCGCGGCGACGTGGTCGAGATCAACTGGTCGGCCAATCGCCGGACTGTGCTGCATCTGCACGGCTACGACATCGAGACCACCGTCGAGCCCGACAAGCCGCGGATTATGTCGTTCACAGCGCGCGCCACCGGGCGCTTCCCGATCGAGACCCATGGCCGGCAGCACAGCATCCTGATCTATCTCGAAGTGTACCCGCCGTAGATATTGATGAGCGCGCTAACCATGAGGATCGTGGCGGCCGCGCTGTTCTGGCTTGTGACCATGCGCGGCGCAGCGGCGCACGCGCTGGCGCAGCGCTACGACCTGCCGCTGCCGCTCGGATTTTTTCTAATGGGCGCGGGCGCCGCGGTTGCGGTGTCCTTTGTCGTCCTCGCTCTGTTCCGGCGTAACGACCGCGACCAGCTCGACGCCGCCCTTCGGCCGCGGCTGCAAGGAGCGATCCCGCGCTTCATTGTCCTTTGCTGCAGGGCGGTCGGCGGCGCGCTGCTTTTGCTGATCGTTTGCGCCGGGCTGTTCGGCAATCAGAGCACCTTCAAGAATATCGCGCCGGTCGCGGTCTGGGTCGTGTGGTGGGTCGGGTTGAGTTTTGTCTGCGCGTTCATCGGCAACGTCTGGGTCCTGATCAACCCCTGGACCGCTGCGTTTAAACTCGCCCAGCGAATGGCGGCACCCTGGCGCAATGACCTTTCCCTGCGGTGGCAGTATCCGGCATGGCTGGGCGCCTGGCCGGCTTGCGCGCTGTTCCTGCTGCTCGCCTGGTTCGAGCTGGTGGCGCCGGGACGCGACGTGCCGCGCAACATTGCCCTCGCGCTACTCTTGTATTCTGCCCTGACATGGGCGGGGTTCGTCTGCTACGGCCGCGAGTTGTGGTGCCGCAATGCCGAAGTCTTCTCGGTCGTGTTCGGCCTGTTCGGCCGTTTTGCGCCGGTGCGATTTGAAGGCAATGGCCGTTGCCACTGGTCTTTACGGCCACCCGCCGTCGGACTACTGACACGCACACCGCTCGATCCGTCGATGACGGCGTTCACGCTGCTGGTGCTGGGAACGGTGACGGTCGACGGCCTGATGGAAACACCGGCGTGGGCGGCGGTGGTGGAGCAGCTGATCGGCGTGCAGCCGTCGACCGGCGCCGCCGCGTCCTACATGGCGCTGCAGACAGCCCTGCTGGTAACCGGTCCGCTGGTGCTGGCCGCGCTTTATCTGACCGCCGTCGCGTTGATGGGACAATCGCCGGTCACGAAGCTCGCCGGCCAATTCGTGCTTTCGCTCGTGCCGATCGCCATCGCCTATCACCTCGCGCACTATTTTTCGATGCTTGCGATCGCCGGGCAGTTCATCATTCCGCTGGCGTCGGATCCTTTCGGCTACGGCTGGGATTTGTTCGGCACCATGCTGTACCGGATCGACATCGGATTGGTGGATGCGCGGTTCATCTGGTATTTATCGGTCGCGGCGATCGTGACCGGTCACATCATCGCGGTCTGGATCGGGCACGCGACCGCTTATGCGGTGTTCGACGCCGCCACGGCACGCCGCAGCCAGTACCCGATGCTGGTGCTTATGGTCGGCTACACCATGTTGAGTCTGTGGATTTTAGCGCAGCCTATTGTTGAGCCAGCCATCAAGTGATGTCGATCTTGGTCGTAGCGCCGTGGCTCGCGCGCCCAGGGGGCCGATTTACCTATTTGGCGTTTTCGAACGTGATCATATCGCTGCGCGTGACCGTCACCCATTTGGTGGTCACGGGCGGTCCGCCGCCGGCCATGTGCCAGGCGGCGTAGGCTTCGCGGAAAGCGCTTTCCGAACGCACGCAGTCCACCGGATAGATGACGGTGTAGCCGCGCTGGGCGGCGCCCGATCCAGTGCCAAGACCGACCCCTTGGGCCGAGGTGCCGCAGAGGATGACCGTCTTGATGCCGCGGGCCTTGAGGCGCTGATCGAGATCGTTGCCGAGGAATTTATCCGGCCCGCCCGGCTTCTGATCGAACAGCTCGCCCTCGCGCGGGGCCATGGCTTCGTCAATGATCTTGCCGCCACCGGGCAACGTGTAGGCGACGAACATGCTGGCGGCGCGGGCCTTATCATGCAGCGCCTTGATGGTCGGGAGCGCGGCGACGCAGCGCGGACGCTGGCCGCAATTTTCGTGCATGAAGTCCAGCAGGAACAGCGCCGTGGTCTTGGGTTCGATCGTGACCGGCTTCAAGGTCGGCGCCGGCGGCATCTGAATGGTCGACCATTCAGTGACAACATCGGTCGCGCGCGCGGGCGTGGCACTCAAGGTCGACGCGGCAATCACCACAGACACGGCGCCAAAGCGCAGCCATCCAAAATTCGCAGGCATGCGGCCCTCCTGTTCGCTGATCGAAAAGACCAAGCTCAGTCCAGTAACGTAGCATCCTGTTTGCAGGCTGTCCGCGCTGGCGCATCGTGACATTTCCCGTCACCGCCGCCCGGCATAAAGCGCGCTGATCAGCCCGATCAGCGCCATCGCGGCCATGAGCAGGTAGGCGAAGCTGCCGGTCGCCGCATAGGCGAAGCCCGAGACGAAGGTCGCCGAGGCGTTGACGATCCCCGACCAGGTCGCGGCGAAGCCCTGCGCGGTCGCGGCAAGCTCGCGCGGCACGTTGCGGGCCAGAAATCCCATCATGCCGAGATGCGCCGCCCCGAACGAGGCCGCGTGCAGGAGCTGTAGCGCCGGCAGTAGCGCCACCGGCGTATCGAACGCCATGGCGGTCCAGCGGATGACGGCGCCGACGCCACCGATCGCCAGCAGCGCCGTCGGCGGCAGCGACTTCGGCAACCGCGCCGACAGCGCGAACAGCACGATCTCCGCCAGCACGCCGAGGCCCCACAGCAGCCCGATCAGCCGGCCGTCGAGGCCTTCGGCGCGCCACTGCACGGCGGAGAAGCCGTAGTAGAAGGCGTGGCTGCCCTGCACCATGCTCGACGCCAATACGACCGCGAGAAAAGCCGGATTGCGCAGCAGCGCCTTCGGCGACGCCGCGGGCGTTTCCGCCACCGGCCGCGGGCTCGGATCAAGCGGCGTTAACGCCAGCGCCGCCACCACCACGACCGCAAGCGCCGACACGATCAGCCAGATCAGATGGCCGGGCGCCATGCGCTCGAGCAGGAAGCCTGCGCCGACGTTGCCGGCGATGAAGGCGACCGAGCCCCACAGACGCACCGGGCCGTAGTTGCGCTCCCGCGCGCCGAGCCCCGACAGGGCATAAGCGTCCGACAGCGACAGCATCGGCGACAGCGCCGCCATCGCCACCGCGAACGCCAGAAGGATGGCAATCGGGCTCGCCACCAGGCCCGTCACGGTCATGCCAATGAGTCCGACCATCGAGCCGATCACCAAGGTGGCCTTTAAAGCCTGGTATCGGTCGGCCTGATGGGTAACGATCGGCGTGACAATGATTCGCACCAGCGCCGGCACCGCGATGATGAGGCCGATGTCGCGGGCGTCGAGGCCCCTCGCCTCCAACCACAACGGGAAAAACGGCAGCTGAACACCACCGAAAAAGAAATAGGCTGCATAGAACAGCCCCATTTTGAGTGCGAATCGATCAGTGGAGAACTGGGGTGCCCCGGCCATCGATCGGTTTGCCTCGCTGGTTCGATCGTGCAGATTGGCGGAGCCGTAGCGCGTCGATTCAGCCGCGTTGGTTCAGCCACATTGGTTTAGCCATGGTCGCCGAATTCCAGCGAAGCGAGATTATGTCAGGCGCACCGTCGTCAAGCGAGTCTGCGTCCCTCAGGTCGGCGCAAGCCGACGTCAGCGCCGACGCCGCGCTGATCCTGGCGGCGCTCGGCCGGATGGAGGCGGTGGTCCGTGACGAGCGCGCGGCGTTTACCCGCCTCCGCGTGATGCTGGGCGAGATGGCGCAGGCCATCGCCCGGGGCAAGGCGGTGGCCGACTCCGAGACCGCAGCCACGCTGCTGGACGAACTCGAGCACCGCGTCGACGCGATGCTTGATATCGCCGGCCCTGGTCCCGTCGCAGAAGCGGCGGCCATCCCGGACCCGCAGCCGTCGGCAGCCGCCGCGCCGGTCGAGGCGCAAGCAATCCAACACCCGGCCGGGCCCGATCAGGTGCCGACAGTCTCCGACGTTGTCTCCCGATTCGGCTCTGATGACGAACCGCCGCCGGCGGCGGCTGCACCTCAGCCAGTCGAGGACACCGCGACCGGCGCCCCGACGGTGGCGATGTTGACCGCGATGGTGGAAGCGCTGCGGGATTCGATTTCACCCGCCGCGCCGGAGCCCGAGGCCGCGCTCGAAAGCCCGACACCTCAGGCGGCCGACGTTGTCACGCAGCCCTTGGAGGTGGCGCCGCAGCCGGAAACATCCGCGATCGGAAACACCGAAGTGGCGACGACTACCGTGGAAGCGGCGCACCTCGCTGAACCGCCAGACGCCGAGGTCGCTCAGGCTGCGGAGGCCACGTATCCCGCCGAAGCGACCGAGGCCGCGCATATTCCGCCGCCGGCCGAGCCGAAGCCTGACAACAGTGCGTTCGTCGCGATGTTGCGGGCGAGGCTGGCAGAGTTGCAAGCCGCCGAAGCAGCGGCCGCGCCAGAGCCCGCGGTGATCGAAGTCGCGGCGCAGCTTTCGGATGCGGCGCCACCGCCGGAAGCATCTGCGATCGACGGCGCCGAGACGGTGGCTCCAACCGCCGAGATCGTTGACGCCGCTGAGCCGGAGCACTTCGCTGAAGCGCCGGAGGCCGAGGCTTCTCGGGCTATCGAGGCGACGCACACCGAAGCGGCTGCGGATGTTCCGCCGCCGGCCGATCCGGCGCCTGACAATAGTGCGTTCGTCGCGATGCTGAACGCCCGGCTGGCCGCGCTGCAAGCCGCTGCCGCAGAATCGCCGCAGCCGGGGGACGCAGCTCCTCTCTCGGAGGCAATTCAGACGACGGATGTCGCAGAGGCAGCGCCAATTTCCGACCCGGCCGTCGCCGGCCTGCACGAATCAGCGTTGCTGGCGAGCCTGCAGCAAATGAGGGCACGTCCGTTTCCGCCGCCCGATGAGGGCACCGCCGTCATCTTCGCGCCAAAGCCGGAGTTCCAGTTCCTGCCGGAGTTTGGTCGCGAGCCCGCGGCGTCCACCGAACCGCCATCGGAGCCGGAACAGGCCGTCACGCCGCAGCCGGCAACGGCGGCTGCTGAAACACCGAGCGCCGCGGTCGCGCCTGATGGGACCCAGGAGGCACCATCCGAGGCTGCGGCTGCCTCGGAGACTGCGGAATCCGATTTCGATCCAGCTGATTTCCTATTCGGCCCCGAGCCTGAGCCTGATCCTGCCGCGTTCCTGCTCGATCCCGCGCCGCCGCAGCCTCCGGCCTCCCCAGCAAAGCCGAGCGTCGTGGCGCCGCCAGCCGAGCCAGCGGCCGAAAAATCGGACACCTCGCAGTCCGCCGAGCCCGATTCGCCGGCGCAGAACGCGCCCCACGATCCGCTCCGTGCGCTGAAGGCGCTCAGCGAAAACGAAAAGCTCGCGCTGTTCAGCTAAGCCGCGATCAGCCGGTGAAACAGTTCGGCGTCGACGTTGCCGCCGGACAGCACCGCCGCCACGACCTTGCCCTTGATATCGAGCTTGCCGGCGAGCAGCGCCGCGAGCCCGATGGCGCCGCCGGGTTCGACCACGAGCTTCAGCTCGCGGAACGCAAACGCCACCGCCCTGCCGACCTCGGCGTCGCTGGCGCTGACGCCCTCGCCCACGAGCTTGCGGTTGATCTCCCAGGTGATGACTCCCGGCGTGTTGGTCATCAGCGCATCGCAGATGGTGCCGCTCATGCGCGGATTGGCCTCGCGCTTGCCGCTCTTGAATGAGCGCATGGTGTCGTCGAAGCCGTCGGGCTCCGCCGAATAGAACTTCGCGCCCGGCACCCGGGCCTTGATGGCGAGCGCGATGCCGGCGATGAGCCCGCCGCCCGAGGCACCGACCACCACAACGTCGGGCTTCAGACCGAGCTTCTCCAGGTCCTCGCAGATCTCGCGGCCGGCGGTGCCCTGGCCGGCGATGACATACGGATCGTCGAACGGCGGCACCAGCACAGCGCCGCGCTTCTGCGCAATGCCGCGGGCGATCGCGGCGCGATCCTCGGTATCGCGGTCGTACAGCACCACTTCGGCGCCGAGCGCCGCGGTGCGCTCGCGCTTGGCCTGCGGCGCGTCCGACGGCATCACGATCACCGCCGGCATGTTGCAGAGCGCCGCTGCGTGCGCCACGCCCTGGGCGTGGTTGCCCGACGAATAGGCCACCACGCCGCTGGCCTTGCGCTCCGGTGCGATCGAGGAAATCTTGTTGTAGGCGCCGCGGAACTTGAAAGATCCGGTGCGTTGCAGCGTCTCGGCCTTCAAGAACACCCGCGCGCCGAGCAATTGATCGAGCACCGGCGAATTCAAAAGCGGCGTGCGGATGGCGACGCCGGCCAGCTTTTTCGCGGCAGCGTCGACGTCAGCCGCGGTGGGTAGCGCAATGGCGTCGGCGGTTGTCATCGCGGCAAACTAGGCCGCGGCACAAGCGGCGGCAAGCACGCCCGCCTCGCGGGATTGGTGGCCTTGTTGGCGGCTCGTCAAAACCCCGCCCGCGGTGGCCGTGCTCGCTAACATCGGCGACGGTCAATTTTTCCCAGCCAATCCCGGTCAACTTTATTCAAATCGCACGCCGCGCCCGGCCATGACGCAGCGCTTTTGATCAGATCGACGCCATTTCTCGATAAAATAACGATAAAACACGAGGCCGCCGACGATCCTGGGCCACGGCGGCACAACTATTCCGGGTTGCTCGGGCAGACGCCGCGGTTGCCCGAAGCGGGTGCCTTAAATCTTTATTTTCCGATTGGCGTGTTACGGCTTCGGTCACACCGGTGACCGATCTGGGAAACGGTCTGCCGTACGAGAGCATCATTAATGCTTCAAGATCACCCGTTGTTTGTCGAGCTCGAAGCGACGCTGACCCATGGACCGGGCTCGCAGCGCTTCACCATTCTGCGGCGGATGACCGATCTGTTTCTGGCCGGCTCGAACAGCTACACCGAGGAACATGTCGCTATTTTCGACGAGCTCATCGGCCGTCTGATCGAAAAGATCGAGCGCCAGGCGCTGGTCGAGTTGAGCGGCAGGCTCGCGCCGGTCGACCGTGCTCCGGTCAACGTGATTGGCCGGCTGTCGCGCGACGAGGATATCGGGATCTCCGGTCCGATTCTCGAACAATCAAACGTGCTGACGGATCACGACCTCGTCGAAATTGCCAAGACCAGAAGTCAGGCGCATTTGTCGGCGATCGCAGGCCGCAAACGGATCGGCGAGCCGGTGACGGATGTTCTGATCGTTCGCGGCAACTCCGAGGTTGCGCACAAGGTGACCGCCAACGCGGGTGCGCGGTTTTCTCGCTTTGGCCTGGCACGGGCGGTACAGCGAGCGGAAGCGGACGAAACCCTCGCCGTCGCGGTCGCCAACCGGATGGAGCTTCCCCCGGAGCTGTTGGAGCTTCTCGTCCGCAAAGCCACGACCGCGGTCAAAGAACGCCTGCTGGCGAATGCCCGCCCGGAGATGAAGGCGCGGATCACCCGAGTCTTGTCCGAGGTTTCCAGTCAGGTCGCGCGCGCCGGTGCCCCCGGCGGGGCCCAGCCGCGGGGCAAGGCAACGTTGCTCCAGGATCGGTCGCGCACCCGGGACCTGATTTCGCAGTGCGTCGAATCGCGGCGTGTCGAAGGACTGATCGACGCCCTTGCGATCCATTGCGAAGTCCCGGTCAACGCCGTCAAAAATATCGTGCAGCAAGAATCGGACATGGGAATGCTCGTTCTCGGCAAGGCTTCCGGGATCGGATGGCCGGATTTGCAAGGTATCTTGTCAGTTGCCTTCCCGCGAAAATTCAAGACACCGGAAGACGTCCAGGCGCTGTTCGCGGACTTCCGGAAGCTGACTCCTGCCGATGCACAGCGGTCGATCCGGTTCATCCGAACGAGCACAGCCAAATCGCTGGATAAGCTGAAAGAGCTGGTTTGATCCCGCGGTATCGGGCGGCCACGCTACTGCGGCCTCGGTTGTCTTGTAGGACAGCGACGCTCGTGACGGCGGGGCGCGGCAGGCGATGCAGTGCTCATAGTTCTCTCCAAGAAATGGGACGACCTCGATGACCGTCCGGATCAGAGCTTCGAACCGCCGTCCACCGCGATAGAATCACCGGTGATCCAGCGCGCGTCGTCGGACGCGAGGAAGGCGATCACCGAAGCCACGTCGTCCGGTCGCCCGATCCGCTTCAGCGCTTGCATCGACATGACGGTCTTCCGGCCGTCTTCGGTCTTGGTGAAGTTCGACATGTCGGTGTCGATCACGCCCGGCGCGACGGCGTTGACGCGGATGCCGCGTGGCCCAAGCGCCGTTGCGAAGTATTTGACCACCGTGTTGATGGCGCCCTTGGTGGCGGCGTAGGCGGCCAATGCGCCGACGGCTGCGCGCGCGCCGAGCGATGAAACGAACACCACGCTGCCGTTGTCGCTCAGGATCGGAAGCAATTGCTGGAGCAGGAAATAGGGCGCGCGGACGTTGACCGCGAACAGCTCGTCGAAATCCTTGACCGTGATGTTCTCAATCGTCGCAGCCTTCGAGATACCGGCGTTAGACACAAAGATATCGAGCCGGTTTCCCGTCAGGTTACGGATCTGGGCGGCCAGGGTATGGGCTCCGTCCGGCGCGGCGAGATCAGCGGCCACCGCGTCGGCGCGGCCACCGGCGGCGCGTATCTGATCGACCACGGCCTTCGCCTCATCGGCATTGCGGCCGTAATGCACGATGACGCGAGCGCCAGCTGCGGCAAGGGCGAGCGCCGTCGCGCGGCCCATGCCGCGGGAAGCGCCGGTGATGAGAGCGGTCTTGTTGGCGAGGTTCGTCATGATGGCGATCTCCGTTCGATTAGGCGATGCCCGTGGCATCGCTGTTGGGCATGAAGATCGTCGCTATCTGCCAAGATAACCAAGACTTTGTTTGCCGAACCTATACCTTTAAGGTATATCGACCGGCATGGAGCTTCGGCATTTGCGCTATTTCGTTGCGGTGGCCGAGGAAGGCAGCCTGACCAATGCTGCCGAGCGTCGGCTGCATACCGCGCAGCCATCGCT
>Ga0136846_1241262_pt1 | contig 11107 bp, 10 predicted proteins | sample HopSoiMetagenom2_FD_96841 | JGI IMG/M metagenome (GOLD analysis project Ga0136846, IMG submission 96841) | Grasslands soil microbial communities from Hopland, California, USA - 2 Assembly 2016 (version 4) | ecosystem: Environmental > Terrestrial > Soil > Grasslands | place: USA: Hopland... | reverse complement strand
CAGGTCGGCGAGCTCGTCGACGACGACCAGCAGGTAGGGATACGGCTGCAACTGCCGCTCGGAGCCGGCGGGCAGCACGATCTCATTGGCCAGCACCGCGCGGTTGAAGTCGTCGATGTGCCGGAAGCCGAACGACGCCAGATCGTCGTAGCGCATGTCCATCTCTTTCACGACCCACTGCAGCGCCTCTGCGGCCTTCTTCGGGTTCGTGATGATGGGGGTGATCAGGTGCGGAACGCCCTGGTACGCGGCCAGTTCGACCCGCTTCGGGTCGATGAGCACCATCCGGACCTGATCGGGCGTCGCCCGGGTCAGCACGGAGAGGATGAGCGTGTTGATGCAGCTCGACTTGCCCGCGCCCGTGGCGCCGGCGACGAGTAGGTGCGGCATCCGGGTCAGATTGGCGACGATGAACCCGCCCTCGACGTCCTTGCCGAGCGCGACCAGCATCGGGTGCCGGTCGCGCTGGGCGACCGGTGAGCGGAGCGCGTCGCCGAGCATCACGATCTCCGGGTCGGCGTTGGGAATCTCCACCCCGACGGCGCTCTTTCCCGGGATCGGGCTGAGGATGCGCACCTCCGCGCTCTTCACGGCGTAGGCGATGTTTCGGGTCAGGCTGGTGATCCGTTCGACCTTCACGCCCGGCCCGAGCGAGACCTCGTAGCGGGTTACCGTCGGCCCGCGGTTGAACCCCGTGACGGCACAGTCGACGTCGAACTCGGCGAATACCTGCTGGAGGGCGGCGATCACCTCGTCGTTCGCCTTCGTGTGCGCCAGGTGCGGCGCGCCCTTCGCGAGTCGGCTCAGCGTGGGCAGCGTGTACAGCCCGGCGCCGCCGGAGAGTTCGAGCTGCATCGGCCGGTCGATCGGCGGCGCATCCGGCTCGCCGGTTTCCGGCACACGGGGCTTGCGCGGCTTGGGCACGATCCCGGTCGCGGTTGCCGGGCCGGGCGCGAGCTCTGAGGTCGGCGCGTCCGGGTCGGCGTCCGGCACGGCGCGGCTGCGCCGCTTGCTCGGCGCCGGCTCGGCGGCCGGCTGCGCGGTACGGCTCCGGCCGAACCGGAGCAACGACCCGAGGTAGCCGAACAACACGCTGATCGGCGTGGCCGTCACGACAAGGACGCCGAATGCGCCCAGGACGGTGAGCACCGGCACCGCGAGGACCGGCGACAGCCCGGCCGAGAGCGGCTTGCCGATGGCCGCGCCGACCACCCCGCCGCCGTGCTCGCGTCCGGCTGTGGTGCCGGGGCTGTTCGCCCAGATGTCCAACAATCCGAGCACGGCCACGACCAGGGCGAGACCGCCGACCAGGACGCGTCCGCGGGCCTGCGGCTCCGGCGCCTGGCGAAGCATGTGCGCCCCGCCGGCCAGTAGGACGAGCGGGACGACGACCGCGCCGTTGCCCACGAGGGTCCGGCTGGCGCTGCCGAGTGCGTGGCCGATCGGACCTGCGGCCCGGAACCAGATCGCCATGACACTGATCAGCCCGAACGCCAGGACGCCGAGAGCGGCACCGTCGCGTCGGTGCTCCGGCGGCAGGTCGCGCGCCGTGGCGGCGTTACGGCCCGCCGCGCGGGCGGTGCCGCCGAGGAATGTCGCCAAGGCCCGCCAGAGCGCGGCGATCGCCCGGCCGAGGCCGGTGAACGGGGCGAGGAACGGCGACCGGCGTCGGCGTCGGCGCCGGACAGCGGGCCGCCTCGGCGTACGGCGGGCCGGCGGTCGGGTGCGGGTTCCGGTACTCATTCCGACAACGCTAAGCCTGAAGTCGAGACTTATTGTGAAGGCGCGACGTGGGTCTTCAGAGGCCGGCGGCGGCGAGGTCTTCGCGCAGGTGGCTGATCTCGTGCTCGGTGGCGTCGACCAAGGGCAGCCGCACCGGCCCGACGTCGAGCCCGCGCAGTCGAAGCCCCGCCTTGACCAGGATGGTGCCCTGCGTGCGGAAGATGCCGGTGTAGATCGGCAGCAGCTGCCGGTGCAGCCGCAGCGCCTCGGCGGTGTCGCCGCGCTCGTACGCCTCGATCATCGACTTCGTGCCGAGCCCGGAGAAATGGGTGGACGTGCCGACCACGCCCACGCCGCCGACCGACAGCAGCGGCAGCGTGTTCCCGTCGTCGCCGGAGTAGTAGGCCAGCCCAGTTTCGGCGATGACCCGGCTCGAGGCGACGAGGTCGCCTTTGGCGTCCTTCACTCCGACGATCCGCTCATGCCCGGCCAGCGCGATCAGCGTCTCCGTGGCGATCGCGGTGCCGGTACGGTGCGGAATGTCATAGAGCAGGATCGGCAGTTCCCCGGCGTCCGCGACCGTGCGGAAGTGGGCCAGCAGGCCGCTCTGCGGCGGCCGCGAGTAGTACGGCGTCACGACCAGCAACCCGTCCGCGCCCGCCTTCGCCGCCTGCTGCGCGAGATGGACCGTATGCACCGTGTCGAACGTCCCCACGCCGGCGAGCACCGAGGCCCGGTCGCCCACTGACTCGATCACCGCAGTGAGGAGGTCCGCTTTTTCCGCGTCGGAGGTTGTCGGCGACTCCCCGGTCGTCCCGCTGATGACCAACCCGTCATTGCCCTGTTCGTCGACAAGGTACGTGGCGAGCCGCGCCGCGCTGTCCAGATCGAGCGCGCCCGCCACGTCGAACGGGGTGACCATGGCGGTGAGCAACCGGCCGAACGGTCGGCGGGCATCCGAGGCTGCGACCATGCTGCCAAAAGTACCGTGATGCGATGGCGAACTCGCGCATCGACCGACATCGGCTCGCTACTCTGCTCGACCGCGAACGGCAGCGGTTCGCCGCCGACCACCCCCGTTCACGCGCCGCATTCGAGCAGGGTCGGCGGTGGCTGTTCGGCGGAGTGCCGATGACATGGATGAACAAGGCGGCCGGCGGCTTTCCGCTCTATGTGGACCGCGCGCGCGGCGCCTCGGTGCGCGACATCGACGGCTACGACTACGTTGATTTCGCGCTCGGCGACACCGGAGCGATGGCCGGCCACTCACCGGGGCCGACGGTTCGCGCGATTCGCCGCCGCGCCGAGGAACTCGGCGGGCTCACGACGATGATGCCGACCGAGGACGCGGCCTGGGTCGGCGAGGAACTGGCTCGCCGGTTCGGCGTGCCGCTCTGGAGCTTCGCACTCACCGCTACCGACGCCAACCGATGGGCGTTGCGGCTCGCCCGAGCCGTCACCGGCCGGCCGAAGATCCTGGTCCACTCGTACTGCTACCACGGCACGGTGGACGAGGTCCTGGTGAAGGTCGGCCCGGACGGCGCGCAACTGGAGCGCGAAGGCAACGTGGGCGCGCCCGTCGACCCGACCACGACGACCCGGGTCGTCGAGTACAACGAACTCGCCGCTCTGGAACGCGAACTCGGCTACGGCGACGTCGCCTGCGTGATCATGGAGCCGGCGCTCACCAACGTCGGCATCGTCCTGCCCGAACCCGGCTACCTCGAGGGCGTCCGGTCACTCAGCCGTGCCTCGGGCGCCCTACTGATCAACGACGAGACGCACACGATCTCCGCCGGCGCGGGTGGCGCCACCCGAGCGTGGGGCCTGGAACCGGACATGGTCACGATCGGTAAGGCGATCGGCGGCGGCGTCCCGTGCGGGGGCTACGGGATGACCGCCGAACTGGCCGAACGCATCGAGGCGATGCCCGGGCTCGACCTGGTCGACTGGGGCGGGGTCGGCGGAACGCTCGCCGGCAACCCACTGTCGGTTGCCGCCATGCGCGCGACGCTCGGCGAAGTGCTGACCGACGAGGTGTGGACACGCACGACGGCGCTGGCCGACCGGTTCGGCGACGCGGTCGAGGAGATCGTGGCGGAGTACCGGTTGCCCTGGTCGGTGAGCCGGCTCGGCGCGCGCGTCGAGTACCGCTTCTGCGACCCGGCGCCGCGCACCGGCGGGGAATCTGCCGCCGCGGGCGACGACGACCTCGACGACTTCCTGCACGTGTACCTCGCCAACCGCGGCGTGCTCATGACCCCGTTCCACAACATGGCGCTGATGAGCCCGGTCACCACCGACGCCGAGGTCGACCGGCACACCGAGGTGTTCGGCTCGGCGGTGCGGGAGCTGGCGGGCTAGCCGTCGCTCATCCTCACCTCGGAGAACCGTCAGCCCTCGGAAACATAGGGACTCGACGCGACCTCCGTGCCGTCGGGCAGCGCGCTGACCTGGAAGTCGGCGAAGGCGTTCGGTGCGATGCGCTGGAGTTCGCGCAGGCAGGCGATCGCCAGTTCACGGATCTCGATGTCGGCGTGCTCGGACGCCCGCATTGCGACGAAGTGCCGCCACGCCCGGTAGTTTCCGGTGACCACGATCCGGGTCTCGGTGGCGTTCGGCAGCACTGCCCGGGCGGCCTGCCGGGCCTGCTTGCGGCGCAGGGTCGCCTGCTCGACGTCGGCGAACTTCTTCTCCAACCCCTCGAGCAGTTCGGTGTAGGCCACCACGGCCGCGTCGGAGGCGGCGACGAACTTGGCGTGCAGTTCCGGGTCCTCGGCGATGACATCGGGCTCGACCATCGCGGCGTCCCGCTCGGGCACGTACCGCTGGGACAGCTGCGAGTAGCTGAAGTGCCGGTGCCGGATCAGCTCGTGCGTCAACGAGCGGGACACGCCGCAGAGATAGAAGGTCACCGAGCCGTGCTCGAGCACCGAGAGATGGCCGACCTCGAGGATGTGCCGCAGGTAGCCGGCATTGGTCGCGGTCGATGGGTTCGGCTTCTTCCACGACTGGTAGCAGGCCCGGCCGGCAAACTCGGCAAGCGCCTCGCCGCCGTCGGTGTCGGTCTGCCACGGCACGTCCGCGGGCGGTTCGAAGTGCGTCCAGGCAATGGCTCGAACCTGCAGCGGGACGATGTCCGGCACGTCGTGCTCCCTGGTCTCGGGGTGGGTCCCGAGCCTAACCGGCGGCGCCCACGACGGCGTTGCGGCACGCACAGCCAGGCCTCTTCGCCGGAATGCCATTGCAATGCTGGCAAAGTGATGTCATATTGACAGCATGCAGCTCGAACCCCACCTCGTCCAGGTCCACGATCAGTTGCGCGCAGCCGCGGCACTCGGCGACGAGCGCACCCGGGAGATCGCCGATGCGCTTGCGACGGCGGCGAGGCCCGCGGTCCGGCTGGCGGTGCTGAACGCGTTGACCGGCGCGGCCGAGGAGATCACCACAGCCCTGCTCGACTTCCCCGGGGCACCGATGGTGAGCGTCCGCCTCGACGGCGAGCAGGTCGCCGTCGACGTACACGCCACCCATCCCGGCGAGGCGCCGGAGGAGCCACGCCGCGACGACGGCGAGCCGACCGCCCGTATCTCGCTGCGCCTCACCGAGGCGCTGAAGGCCGAAATAGACGCCGCAGCCGAGGACGAGGGAGTGTAGGTCAACACCTGGCTGGTGCGCGCCGCCGGCGCGGCGCTGCGGCCCGGGCCGTTCGCCGGCTTCGGGTCCGGCTTTCCGTTCACCTTCACCGCCGGAGGCCGCGGACGCGGTCGAGGCGGACGAGACGACCAGCACCACATCAGTGGCTGGATCAACGGCTAGGAAGGCAGCTCCATGACCGACACCACGATCGACAAGGCGTTCCCGGTCAACGGGCCGATCAGCTTGATGGTCCGCCTCGCGCACGGCTGCGTCACTGTGGAGACCGCGGACATGCTGTCCGAGGCCACCGTCCATGTCGAGGGCGACAAGCAGGCAGCCGACCTGCTCGCCGACACGGCGGTCGAGATGCGCGGCGGCGCGTTGATCGTGCACGCGCCGCGACAGGGCGGCATCTTCGACCTGCCCATGTTCGGCGGACGGCGCGCCGGCCGTGAGCTCGACATCCGCGTCCTGGTCCCCACCGGCAGTGCCGTCAAGATCACCACATTCACCGCGCCCATTCGCATCCTCGGCGCGGTCGGTGATGCCGAGTTGGCGTTCGGGTCCGGCGACGCGGCGGTACGCCGGGTCGACGGCGACCTGCAGCTGCGCTTCGGCAGCGGCACCGCAGAGGCGGTGCGGGTGAGCGGCTCGGTCCAGCTGCGCTCCGGCTCGGGTGACGCGAGGCTCGGCGAGGTGGGCGGGAACATCACCAGCGCATGTGGCAGCGGCGACCTCTTGGTGCACGTCTCGCGCGGCACCGTCCGGTCTCGGTGCGGTTCGGGCAGGGCGCAGCTCAACGAGATCCACGGGGACGTGGACGTGGTGAGCGGCTCTGGCGGTCTCGAGATCGGGCTGCCGAGCGGAGTGAGCGCGAAGCTGGACGTGCACACCGGATCGGGACGGGTGCGCTCCGAACTCCCGATCGAGGACGCGCCGCGCACGTCGGCCGGCGGGATCACCGTCCGGGCACGTACCGGTTCCGGCGACGTCCGGGTGTTCCGCGCGGCCTGACGCCCCCTGCTCACAGCGCGGCGCTGAGCTCCTTGGCAAGATCCCCCCGGGGCGCGACCTCGATACGGTCGAGGCCGAGCCAGGACGCGGTGACGGCCAGCTCCTCCGCGAGCTCGCCGGCGACGTAGCCGGGGTCGCACCCGGGCTCGAGCCACGCGCTCTGGACGCGCAACGCGCCGGCGTGCCGGTCGGTCTTCAGATCGACCCGGCCGACCAGCGTTTCGCCGAGCAGGAACGGCAGCACGTAGTAGCCGTACTGCCGTTTCGGCTCCGGCGTGTAGATCTCGATGCGGTAGTGGAAGCCGAACAGCCGCGCGGTGCGCTCCCGGGACCACACCAGCGAGTCGAACGGCGAGAGCAGCGCCCGCGCAGCCACACCCCGCGGTCGACGCGCTTCGTGCCACAGGTAGGCCGGCGCCCGCCAGCCCACCACGTCCACCGGGATCAGTTCCTCGGCGAGGACGAGATCGGCGACGGCGGACTTGCACGAGCCGTGCGAAATGCGGAAGTAGTCGCGCAGGTCCGGCTCGGTGGCGACGCCGAGCGCGCGGGCGGCGATCCGGATCAGGTCCAGCTTGGCGTCGGCCTCCGAGGGCGTCGGCGCGGCAAGCACATCGGCCGGCAATACCCGTTCGGTGAGGTCGTAGTAGCGCTCGAAGTTGACCCGCCTCGCCGTGGTCACCCGTCCTTCGTAGAACAGGTACTCCAGCGCGACCTTGCCGTCGTGCCAATTCCACATGTGCCCAGGCCGTGGCGCAGGCCGCGGGATACCGGTGTCGCCGGCCGTGATGGGCCCATGCTCGGTGACGAGCGCAAAGACGTCCTCGACCAGCGCCGGATTGTCCTTGGCGATCCGCCGGATCCCCGGCCACGGCTCCTCGTGGGCACGCTGCATCCGCCAGCGCAGCAGCGGGTGCATCCGGTGCGGGACCAGCGACGCGGCATGCGCCCAGTACTCGAACAGTTCCGTCCCCTTCGGCCGAGCGACGTAGCCGGTGAGCCGGTCGAGCAGGTCGCGCGGGTACGGCCCGAGCCGGGCGAGAAGTGGGAGGTAGTGCGCCCGGGAGAACACGTTCACCGAGTCGATCTGCAAGATCGCCACCCGATCCAGGGCGCGGCGCAGATTCCGGGCGGTTATCGGGCCGGCCGGCCGCGGATCGGCAAAGCCCTGCGCCGCGAGCGCGATGCGCCGGGCGTCGGCGGGTGACAGCCGGTGGGTCGCGCGCGTCCGGGCCACTGGCGAACAGTACGTCGCTGCTCCGACAGCGCTCATGGGAGCATGCATCTCATGTTCGAGCATCTTGTCGAGCAGATCGGCAACGCCGTCGGCGCGTGGCTGTACGTCATCGCCGGCGCGCTGTGCTTCTGCGAGGCAGCCATCCTCGTCGGGATGGTGCTGCCGGGCGAGACGGCGCTGCTGGTCGCCGGCGTGTTCGCTCAGCAGGGCACGCTCAGCCTCCCGATCATGATCGTGGTGGCCGTCGTCGCGGCGATCGCAGGGGACTCGGTCGGTTATCAGTTCGGCAAGCGCTTCGGGCCCGGCATGCGAAGGTCCCGGCTGGGTCTGTGGATCGGCGAGCGCCGCTGGGCGGCAGTGGACGGCTTCCTGGTCCGGCACGGCGGCAAAGCGGTGCTCTTCGGCCGGCTGACCGCGCTGTTCCGAGCGCTGGTGCCCTCGATGGCCGGTATGAGCGGTATGCGGTACCGAACCTTCTTCGTGTGGAATGCCGCCGGGGGGTTGATCTGGGCGCCGGCCTGCGTCCTGCTCGGTTATGCGTTCTCGTCGTCGCTGGACGTCGTGGGCCGGACACTCACCTGGGCGCCGCTGATCGTGCTCGCGATGGCAGTCGCGGTGTACCTGATCCTGCACATTCGCAGGCGCCGCCGCGAGCACGACGAGGCCGAAGCGTTCGCGCAGGCGCACGCCGAGACGCCGAGCTGACCACAGGCGCGCCGGAGGTCGCCGTTGCGGCCGGAATTCGATCTTTGCCTCTAGGCTCTGCCGCCATGACCGGCTACGACCCGCCACCACCTTCGCAAGATCCCGGCTCGCCATACGAGGGCGGGCCGCCCTACCAGGCCGGGCCTCCGTACCAAGGGGGGCCGCCCTACCAAGGGGGGCCCCCGTACCAGGGCGGGCCGCCCTACCAAGGGGGGCCGCCCTACCAGGGCGGGTCGCCGCATCAGGGCGGCGGCTACCCACCGCCGGAGCAGCGCCGATCTGCCACCGGGCTTGTCGGCCGGCTCGGGAATCGGCTCACCCGCCGTCCGGAACCGCGGTTCACTGTCGCGCTCGCCGCGGTCGGATCGGCACTGGCGCTGTTGGGCGTGACCGTGTGGGGCGGCACCTATGTCGGCCAGGGGTTGGCCCAGTCGAGCGACGGCTCCACGAACCGTAATCTGCTCGGCGCCGGCCTGGCGGCCGCAGTGACGGTCGTCGGCTACCTACTGGTGATCGTCGTGCGCCACGGCGCCCTCGCCACCGCGGGTGTCGTCGCGGCCGGGATCGGAGTACCACTCACGGCTCTGTTCCTGACCTTCGACCTGACGAGTTCCAAGGCAGCCAACTGGGACGCGATCTTCTGGGTTTCGGTCGTGATCTGGGCGGTGTCCTATCTGGTCGTGCCCGGTGCACGCGGCCACACGTTCTTCGTGTTCCTCGTGGCGAACAGTGTCTTCGACTACGTGCTGATCAAGAACACCGACAACCTCACGGCGAACCTCGGCGGGAGTGGCGGGTTGCACGTCGGCGGTCTGGGCACGATCGCGGCGATCGGCCTCCTCTTCGGGCTCGGCTACTACCTCATCGCGTTCCTGCTCGACCGCGCCGGCCGGCACGGGCCGGCGACCGGATTGGTCTACCCCGCGTTCAACGCGACCACCGGCGGGATCGTGGCGTGGAGCCCTGACGTCCACCTGATCGGTGCCGGCGCGATCACCATCGTCGTGGGCATCCTCGTCTGTTGGTACGGCGGCCGGTACGGCCGGCGGATCACCTGCTTCGTAGGAGCCGCGGGCATCGCGTTGGGCATCGGGCTGCTCGTCTACGACGCGGCCCCGAGCGGCGGCGTCACCGCCGGCGTCACCTTCCTGCTCGTCGGGGCGGCCGTCGTGGTCGTCGCGGCGCTGCTCGCCCGCGCGCTGCGTGAACCGCACGACATGGACGCGGAGGCGGTCGTCGTCGGCTCTCGCTGACCGGCGCCTGGCCGCCGCCCGCGACAAATAGAGTGGGTCGGTGGCCGATGTCAGCGTGCGGCCGGCGGTGGCCGGCGACGCGGGCGAACTCGGCCGGATCCAGGTCGAGACCTGGCGGATCGCGTACCCGGACGTCGTGCCGGCTCCGGTGCTCGACAGCCTCTCCGCCGAGGTGGCCGGGGCCAGCTGGGCGGCCGCAATCCGGACGCCCCCCACCCCCCGGCACCATGTTCTGGTCGCGCTGGAGCAGCAGTGGCGGGTGGGCTTTGCCGCGCTCGGCCCGGCCGACGACCTGGAGTCCGACGACCCGGACCCCGGAACGACGGGACTGCTCGCGCTCATCCTCGTCGAGCCGCGATGGGGCCGGCGCGGCCACGGCTCGCGGCTGCTGGCCGCCGCGACGGACCATGCCCGCGGCGACGGCATGTCGCGCGTCCTCGCCTGGGTCCCGGAGGCCGACGTCGTGACACGGGACTTCCTGGTCTCCGCCGGCTGGGCGCCGGACGGGCTCGCCCGAGCGCTCGACACCGGCGCCGGCGAGTTGCGCGAGATCCGCCTGGTCACCGCCCTCGACGGGTAGTGACCCGTGGATAGGGTGCCGAGGTGAGTTTCACCGGTATCCCGGTTGCGGCGCTGGACTTCTACGAGGATCTGGAGGCCGACAACACCAAGGCGTTCTGGACGGCGCACAAGTGGATCTACGACGAGCAGGTGAAGGCGCCGCTGGAGGCACTCCCGACCGCGCTAGAGCCGGAATTCGCCACGCCGAAGAGGTTCCGGCCGTACCGGGACGTGCGGTTCGCGAAGGACAAGACGCCGTATAAGACGCATCAGGGCGTGCACTTCGCCGAGTCCGCGCGCTACCTACACATCTCAGCAGCCGGGTTGTTCGTCGCAGCCGGCTACTGGGACACCTCGCCGGCCGAGGTGGACCGGTTACGCCGGGCCGTCGCCGAGGACGTTTCCGGGCCGGCCCTGGAGCGGGCGATCGCGAGCGTCCGGAAGGCGAAGTTCGAGCTCGGCGGCCACCAGCTGACCCGAGTGCCACCCGGCTTCCCGAAAGATCATCCGCGGGCCGAGCTGCTGCGCTACAAGAGCCTCACCGCACACCGCGAGGTCGGCTGCCCCGCCTGGCTGGCGACCAAGCGGGCACAGGCGGAGATCACCAAGGCCCTGCGCGCCGTCACGCCGCTCGTCACGTGGCTGGAGACCCACGTCGGTCGGGGCTGATCTCCAGCGTCTCCAGGAAGTCGGCGAGGTCCGTCCACCGCGCGATGCGCAGAGGCAGCGGCATGCCGTTGTTGGCGCCGGACGGCCCGGGCACCACGAATGCCGGCCGACCGGCGACCGACCAGGGCAGCTCGCCGTAGCGCTGGGGTCGGCGCTTTCCCGCGGCCCGGGCGTAGGAGCCGGCCGCCGTCTTACTCACGAAGGCGACTGCGAGCGGCGCCGTCCGGCGCAGCGTTGCGTGGAAGCTCGCGAGATCGAAGCGCGGCAGCTCTCCGGGCGGGGACGGCTCGGTGCGCACCAAGTCGGT
>Ga0136846_1219307_pt1 | contig 11107 bp, 10 predicted proteins | sample HopSoiMetagenom2_FD_96841 | JGI IMG/M metagenome (GOLD analysis project Ga0136846, IMG submission 96841) | Grasslands soil microbial communities from Hopland, California, USA - 2 Assembly 2016 (version 4) | ecosystem: Environmental > Terrestrial > Soil > Grasslands | place: USA: Hopland... | reverse complement strand
TCGTTGAACCACTTCACTTTGCCGGTCGTACGCATTCCCAACTCCTGAAAATTTTGTGTCTTGGGGAGCGAGAACGCCCGACCCTCGACAATCTGTTACGCGAGTCTCGAAAACCTCGCGCGAGAAAACGCCAAAACGTACGGGCACTCTACCCATACCCTGGCTCGACTGGCGGAAAAAATAGCAAGGACCGGCTGAGCAGACAATAGAGAGATTTAAGGTCCTACCTTGCGGACCCTTGTGACGAAATACTCTGTATCGCCGAAGCACGAAGTCGGGATTCCGACGTGCTGTTCATATGTGAGCGACACTTGTTTCCCGGCGTACTCCTCGAGCAGGTGCGCAATAGAGTCGCTTCTCACCGTGAACGGGAAGAGTTGCGGAGTTGCTCCAGGAAGAGGCGTCATGGCAATCTCGCCTTCCCACGTCTTACAAAGCCATCCTTTTTTGGAAATCTTCTGGATATATCCGGCACGCTCGCCGGAGGAGTACGTGTATCCCAAAGCGACCCAAATCCACAGCGCCACAACGACGATCGGGAGAATGAGAAGCGTCAACAGAATCTTCAGCAACCTGCTTTTGTGTCTCGGTTTCGACGCGGAAGCGTTTGCGGCAGCCGGCGCGTCGGATACTTCTGGGGTGTCAGCCATCTGAGCTCCGCGAAGACAGGGAAGGGAAGCGTGCGCCAGTCCTGTGCACTGCCCGCGCCACGGAATTAGCTTTCGATTTGTCCCGACGCAAGCACACTTTGGCCACAATCACCCGTAGAAAAACCGCCACCGCCTTCGTAGGCAACGTCCCTGTCGGGTCGGCGCATCCCGTCGTAGTGCAGTCAATGACCAACACCGACACCGCCGACGCGGTGGCTACGGCGCTCCAGGTCGAACAGCTGGCGACCGCGGGAAGCCAGCTGGTGCGCGTGACGGTAAACAACGACGACGCGGCGCGTGCCGTTCCGGAGATCGCCAGCCGTCTTGCCGACATGGGTGTGACGGTTCCCGTTATTGGGGACTTTCACTACAACGGCCATCTGCTGCTGACCAAGTATCCGGATACCGCGAGACTTCTGGCGAAGTACCGCATCAATCCGGGCAATGTCGGTGGGAAAAGGCGGGACGAGAATTTCCGCACCATCATCCAGGTGGCTCTGGACAACCACAAACCCGTCAGAATCGGGGTGAATTGGGGATCTCTGGACCAGGATCTTCTCACGACGCTGATGGACGAGAACGCCCGCGCCTCTGAACCTGTGAACGCGAAGGAAGTTTACATCGAAGCGATGATCCAGAGCGCACTTCGCTCAGCGGCGACTGCCGAAGAGATGGGGCTCGGCCACGATCGCATCATTATTTCTGCAAAGGTTTCTGGTGTGCAGGACCTGGTGGAGGTCTATCGCAGGCTGGCCGCCCGTTGTGATTATCCGCTGCATCTCGGGCTTACCGAGGCGGGCCTGGGCTCCAAAGGCATCATCGCCAGTACCGCCGCTCTGTCGATTCTGCTCACCGAAGGCATCGGGGATACGATTCGCGTCTCACTTACCCCGCGGCCGGGCGGAGACCGAACTGAAGAAGTCCGGGTCGCGCAGCAGATCCTCCAGTCGCTGGAGTTACAGAGCTTCAACCCCCAGGTTACCGCCTGCCCGGGTTGCGGTCGCACGACGTCGACCTTCTTTCAGCATATGGCTGAGGACATCCAGACGTATCTCCGAGAGCAGATGCCGACGTGGCGTGCGCGTTATCCCCGGGTGGTAGACATGAAAGTGGCGGTGATGGGTTGCGTGGTTAACGGCCCAGGGGAGTCAAAGCACGCCAATATCGGAATCTCGCTCCCAGGCACTTTTGAGGAGCCGAAAGCGCCCGTCTACATCGATGGGAAGTTGTCGGTGACCCTTAAAGGCGAAACGATCGTGCCCGAATTTTTGCAGATTCTCGACGATTACGTCGAGAGGACTTACGGCGCCGCAGCGCCTGCGGTTGAGCAACCCACCCGCTAGCCCGCCCGTTGGGCGAGCTCCGACGATACCTCGTCGAGCTCTTTCATTATCGGTGCGCTGAAGCCCACCTCGGCGAGCCGCTCGTACACCCGGCGATACCAGCGAGCGGTTCCCGCTTTGCCGCCGCTGAAACGGGCCCAGACTGTCTCGGGGTCGACGGTTCTTCTCAAGTCCGAGATGATGGAAGACGCATTGTGAATTTTGTCGGCAGCGCAGACCCAGCGCGCGTCCTCGTTGGCGCTCAGGAGCCGTTCCAGGTAATCGGTCTTGCGCTCCTCTCCTGACAGTTCGACTCCGTCGTCATCCTGGCGCCGATAAGTAACAGCGAGAACCGTGTCCAGAACCCTCGGCCCGAACTTGTCGCCGATTCTTTGCTCCAGCATCTCGCGCGTGTAGCCGTCCCGCACGCAATCTTCTATGACATCGTGGAGAATACCGGCAACGACCGCGTCGTCGCTGCGGCCGTACCTCGTGAGAATGATCGCGACGTTGGCGGGATGCGTGAGGTAGGGAAGCTTCGTTCCCTTTCGCACCTGGCGATCGTGGTGCTTCGCCGCGAATGCCAGCGCGTGATTTATGACGTCCGAATAGCCGGTGGCTGTCATTTCGCTGTCCCGGCAAACCACGCTACGAGCATTTCGAGCCCCTGCTGATCGGCGGGTTCAAAAGCATCCAATCGCTCGGAATCTACGTCGAGAACTGCTATTAGATCAGCCCGCTTATCGAACACGGGTACGACGATCTCGGATCGCGATCGTGCGTCGCAGGTGATGTGTCCGGGAAATTGCCGCACGTCGGGAACAACGATCGTTTTCCGTTCAGACGCCGCACTGCCACAAACACCTTGTCCGAACGCGATTTCAAGACAGCCGAGGCTGCCCTGGTATGGCCCGACGCGCAGGAGCTGGCCGGGAATAGCTACCCGATAGAAGCCGGTCCAGAGATGTCAGAACGCATGATGGACGAGCGCAGCCATCGTCGCCATAGCAGTTATGTCGTCGTCCGTGCCGTCCAGAATCGCGGCAGCGTGTCCCTTCAGCTCGTCGTAAGCGCGCGCCTTCGGAACATCGCGTAGATCAGGAATGGTTTCGGCCATTCCGGTTACTGCGCGGTGGCAAGCTCCGGCTGGAACGATCCGGATTGGCGGGTGGCGCCGAGCATTTCTTCTCGCGTCTCGAGCTGTGGCATTTCGGCATCCCACAGCACGAGTCCGTGAATGCGCATATCCGCACCACGGAGAGTATCTACGGCCGACTTGAGGCCACCGACGGTGGTATGGGCGATTCGCGCGCAAAGAATTACGTCTGGTGCCGGTATAATGCTGCTGGCACTTCTTTGAACGTAGCTGGTTGGCGCAGCGATGATAATGAAGTCATACCTGCGCTGCATTCTCGCCAGTTCTTTTCTGACTTCTTCGACGACGTTTGGTTCGGGCAGCCCGGAACGGCGCGTGCCGCTCGGAAGCACATCCAGCGGACGGTCGCGGCCAATCGTGGTCGGAACAATCGCTTCCGGCCAGGTAGCGCTGCCAAGAATGATCCCCGACAACCCGGGATCGGGCCGCGTGCGTAGCACACTGGCAACACTGCAGGTGGTCGGATCGACGTCGACGAGCAAAGTACTACGCGCCTCATAGGCGGCCGACGCCGCGAGATTCGCCGCAACGGTGGCGACGATTCCCGGGTCGTCGCCGGTAATGGTGACGATCGGGACGCTCGCTTCCACCGACGCAATATGCAGATACAGCGTTCGGTAGCTCTCGGAAACCACGTCGATCAATGGTGGCGCCTCGACATCCGCTTGTCTTCGACTCCGCTCGACAACGATCTCCGGTGGCTTGATCACCGTCAGCACCCGGGCGCCACTGATCTGTTCCGCCTCTCGAGGATCCGCAATGTGTGGGCGCTTCAGCTCAGTGCCGAATGATGCAGCGAAACCCACGGCGAGGGCGAGGACTACAGCCGCCGCCAGCATTGCCCATGGTGGCGCGCCGACATTGGCAAGCTCGCGCGCGCGAGCAGATTGCTGATCAATTCGCGCGTTCTTCTGATTGATCTGGTCCAGCTGGCGGACGGCAGTCGTGTAACTCTGCTGCGCCGCTGCACGCTGGGCGAGCAGTCGCACGGTGTCGACTGTAATCACCGGTTTGACGACGGGTGCTGGCGTCGGACGAATCAGCACGAGCTTCCCGCGCACTTCGCCGCGCTTGGCATCTGCAATTCCCTTGATCTCGCGGCCAATGGCCGTCGCCCTCGACGTGAGCGCCAGGTACACCGGGTCGACACCGCCGACCGCACCGAAAGCATTTCTCTCTCGCTCGATATCCGCCAGCGAATCGAGCAGCACCCGCACCCGTGGGTCCGCGGCAACCGTCGGCGATGCCGCCAGAGCCCTGTACGAAGTGGGAAGGGGAGCGTTCTCAGCGCGGTCGATCAGGCGGTTCAGCGTGGCCAGCTCCGCGCTCAACGTATCGCGCAACGCCCGCACGGCTGGGGGAAATGTGTCGATCACGGCCGCCGGCGCCGGAACCAGCGCCTGCCGTGTCGCGTTCAGGATCGAGTCGGCTACGTTGATCTGCGCGGCGTATCGATCCCTGGCGGCAATAGTCGGAGTGGAGTCGGTTCGCGCTTCTATGTTCTGCGCGACTGCGAGTGCTTTCCGGGAAGCAGTTCTTGGAACAATTACGAACGCGATCAGCGCCGCAATGAACACTACACCGCCGACGATTCCGAAGACGAGGACACGTCGCAGCGCATTGCGGGCTCTCGCTGCCATCCAGAGGTAGGCAGAGCCGCCGCTCATCCGGGCGATGCTATGAACGTTCATTAGTCAAAGATTCACCGCTGGTCACTCGTGCGCAACAAAAACGGCGGGAGCTTGCGCGCCCGCCGTCCAGTCACGGTCAATTCTTATTGAACGGTTATGACGCCCTTCATACCCAATGCAAGATGCGGAACACAATGGTAGGGGTACTGGCCCGGCTTGATGTTGGCGAAGGAAACGGTGACTGACTCGCCCGTATTTGTCTTCAGGGCGCTGGAGAGCTCACCCATCTTGTCGGTACCCATGTTGGCGTCGAGCTGGCCTTTTACATCCGCTGGAATCGTAGCCGGATCGAAAGCAACGTTGTGAGGACCACCGCTCGTCACGACGAACTTGATGCCGTCGCCCTGCTTCACGCTGACGTTGGCGGGCTCGAAGCGATAGCCCTTGGCATCGCCAACCATGTTGACGGTGATCGTCTTACCGGAAATCGGAGCTGCTGTCGCCGTTCCCCCGGTCGCCGGGGTTGTGCTGCCAGGGGTAGTCGTCGTTGTCGTAGTCGCAGTGCTTGTATCCACTGCAACGTGCGTCGTATCGGCTGGCGACTTTTCGCCACCAGCGCACGCGCCGAGCGTGAGTACTCCAGCTGCAACTGCGAATCCATAGAACCGCATCTTTTTGAGGCCTCCCAGAGCCGTACAGTAGTGCACTTACATAAGGTGAATTTGTAGCTTCAGAGATTGTGAATTTATTCACAAGCTCGCCAAGAAGCAATCAACGCCGCACCTTCGCTGTCATGATTCGTGCCCTGACGCTGTCCCGTCCGAGATGATCGCCATTCCAGGTGTCGACCTCCGAGCGGGGGCATGTGTCCAGCTTGCTGCCGGCTCTTTTGATCGGGAGCTCTTTCGCATTCCCGATCCGGTCGGCGTGGTGTCTGCCTGGAGACAATACGGTTTTAGGCACCTGCACCTCATCGACCTCGACGGGGTGGCCGGGACAGGAAGCAACGCCAACGAGATTCAGGCTATACTGGGCGCGACAGACGCGGAAGTTCAGGTCGGAGGGGGTATACGCACCGGCGAGGTGATTCAGCGTACTCTCGAAGATGGGGCACAGCGAGTCATTATAGGAACGCGCGCGCTGGAAGATCCCGATTGGTTAGCAGAGATGGCCAGCCTGTTCCCCGGTTCCATTGTGGTCGCTGCCGACGTCCGCGAGCGGAAGATCCTTTCACGCGGTTGGTCTCGAGCCCACCCGAAGTTTGTGCTGGACCTGGTGGAGGATCTGAACGGCCTGCCGCTGGCGGGCATTCTGGTTACAGCGGTACACCGTGAAGAGGCGATGCGCGGACCGGATTTGCCTCTGATGGAAGACGTTGCCGAAGCGGCAGACTTTCCGGTGTTCGCATCAGGCGGCCTGGGCAGCCTCGGCGACCTTCGCGCACTTGCTGATCGCGGTGTTGCGGCGGCCGTAGTTGGCGCGGCTCTCTACAGCGGAGCGTTGGATCCGTGGGTCGTCGCCGAGGAGTTCTCCGAATGAGACAAAGCCGGCGAGGAGCACTTCGCCGGCTTTGTCTCGTCTAGAACAGGGCTATCGTTCGCGGGTCCAGCTTCGATGGATCACCGACGTAGGCGAATCGGAAACCACGCATGTAGCGCCGCGCCACTCGCTGCACCGCCTCTGGACTCACGTTTTTCAGCTCGTCCACGAACCTCTCGGCTGCGCGATAGTCGCCTTCGTATAGCTGCGACCGCGCCAGAAAATCTGCCTGAGCGGCGTTCGTCTCGTTATCCAGAAAGTACTCCGTGATGAATTGCTGCTCGAGCTGCTTGAGCCCGACAGGGTCCAGCATCCCCTGCTGCAGATCGACGACCGCCGCTCGCATCAGCTTCAGCGTCGTGTCGGGTGAGACCGTTGATACGTACAATCCCCCTAACGTGGCGGCACGATCAACGAACGGCGCGTGCACGTCGTATGTGAGATTCTGCCGACTGCGGATCTCCGCGAACATGCGTCCGGTCAGAACCGAAGTAGCGACTCTGAGCGCCGGATAATCAGCGCCGCTCGCCAGGGGTCCGCTGTAATACCCGAGTATGTAATTCGTGGGAAGTTGACGACGCTCGATCACCAGAGCGGTCGGCGCTTCTGGCACGCGCGGCGGCGCTGTCCACTTATAGTTGCCTTTCGGCAGCTGCGCGATCGACTGGTTCACGAGTCGCTCGATGTGCGCGCGATCGATGTTGCCGACGACGACGAGAAGCATGCGCGAGGTAACGAATTGCGTCCGATGGTACTCGCGCAACGCCGCCGAGTCGATTGCCTGAATGGATTTCTCATTGCCGACGACCGAGACTGAATACGGGTGCCCGACGAGAGCAATACTGTCCGCGAGATAGTCGGCCATCGCATCCGGATCATCGCGGCGCTGTCGGATAGCCGAGAGGTACTGGGTCTTTACGAGCGCCAGCTCGGACTTCGCCAGCGTCGGGTGCATCAGACGGTCGGCGAAGATAGCCCAGGTGGAGTCGAACACTTCGGCGCTCGAGCGAATGCCGAACATCGTCCAGTCAGATCTGGGTGCGTCTACTATCTCGCTTCCGAGTCTGGCCATCGCACTTCGCAGTGCGTTTTTGGGATAGTGCAACGTCCCACGTTCTGACACATCGAGCAGGATCGCCTCGATTCCGGCGTTCGCCTCCGTGACCTGTCTCGCACCACCAAGGAGGTAGAGATTCGCCGCAACGACATTGTTGGCGTCATTTTGTCTGAGGATGACGTGCACGCCACCCACGTCGAACGCCGTGGTTGCGGACGTCAGCGCTACTGCGATCGCGAGCAGCATCAGCGGGTCCCCGCCATTACGACGTCACCTGCGCCGAGTTTGAGCGCCTGCCGCGCTTGCGGAGCAATCAGAACTCCCGTGACGTACGGCTTCCCGATTATGTAGCGGCGCGCGTACGCGCGTAGATCCGCGAGTGTTTGTTGTGCCATGTTATCGACGTATCCCATGTAGTACTCCAGGCTCGCCACGCTCCACCAGAATCCGAGAGTATGCGCAAAACCTGACGCGCGCTCGCGATCGAAGGCGGAGGTTACTGCCCGGTGCGCCTTCACTGCCTCGAGTTCCTCCGCGGTGATGTAATTTGGCGTGTCGAACTTCGCGATCTCCGCATAGAGCGCGGTGAGCGCATCGCGCAGCTGTTCTGGAGAGGTCTGGCCGCTAATGCTGATCGGACCGGTGTGGTTGAGCGTGTAATAGTTCACGCCGACACCCTGCCACAGCCCGCTGTCGACGAGTCTTTGCTGAAACTTGGACTGTGGATCATTCAGGACGTCCGAGAAAACATCAGCCGCGTACGTCGACTTCGGGTCCTGACCCACGCTCGGGCCCTGCCAGTTGATCTGGACGGTGACCGCGCTCACAGGTGCTTCCACAACTACGCCTTCGTTCCGTTGGAGCGGTGGAATCGCGGGAACGGGATCAGTCGCGAACGGGTCTGGGCCCTTCGCCCACCCGCCCAGCTCTTTCTCGGCCAGGGCAAAAACGGCAGCAGGATTTACGTCTCCGGCAACGATGAGGGCTGAATTGTTCGGCACGTAATACTTGGTCTGAATCGCGCGCATTTTCTCCGGCGTCGTCGTGGAGACGATCTGCCGATTGCCAATCGTATTTTTGCGGCTGTAGTTCCCGGGATAGAGCTTCTGATCGATCTGCCGTTGCAGCTCGAAGAATGGACTGGATTCCTGGCGGTCGTATTCGCCGATTACCACCTGTCTTTCGCGATCCAGCTCGTCCTTTCTGAAGAGTGGCGCCCGAATCGCCGCCGTCACCAGCTGGATGGCATCACCCAGCTTCTCCGTCGGAACAGTCATGTAGTAGTTGACGACTTCTTCACGGGTCGTCGCGTTGAAGACTGCTCCAAGATCGGAAGCCTGATCCCAGAACTGGTTCGGCTCCGGGTATCTTTGATCCGCCTTGAAGAACATATGCTCATACATGTGAGCCAAACCCTCGTATTCGGGCGTTTGGGTGAATGAGCCGTTCTTGACGTCGATTTCGACGGTAGCGAGCGGAACTCCGTGGTTCTCGACTACGATTACCTCGAGGCCGTTCGGCAGGACCCGACGCTGGATGATTTTCTCGAGCTCCGCACGCTGGCCCCGCGCCTGCACTGGAGCAAGTACAAATGCTGCGATCGCGATAGTGGCGCAGTAGCGCAGGAACCCATTTCTTTCGGACATGTCAGAATCAGTTAAAGCTCACCCGGAATCTTACCGGGAATTGACTAGTAGGCTGGATGCCAAGAGGCTCAAGCGCAATGAGCCTCTTGGTCAATACACCACATTCAAGATCGGTGGTCCAGCCGATGTGTTTTACGATGCAACATCGGCCGATGATCTGGCAGGGGCCGTTGGAGCAGCGAGGGACCTGGATATCGAGTACTTCGTGCTTGGACTTGGCGCCAATATCCTGGTTGGAGACAAGGGATTTCGCGGATTGGTCATCCGCAACACGTCCAGTCATCTCGAGTTCCGCGACGACGGACGTCTCTGGGTCGAGAGCGGAGCAGTCATGGCGAAACTCATACCGCTGGCCGTCGCGCGCGGATTGTCCGGACTGGAGCACTACGTTGGGATTCCCAGCACGGTTGGCGGCGCCGTCTGGCAGAATCTGCATTTCCTTTCTCCCGCCCCTGCCCGCGAGCGCACCATGTTCATCGCCGAGGTTTTCGAGTCGGCCGAGCTCTTCACTCACGATGGCAAGAGGATCACAGTTGATCGTGATTACATGAACTTCGGCTACGACACCAGCACTCTTCACAAACAGCGTGACGTGGCGCTGGCTGTGACGTTCAACCTCGAGCCATGCGACCAGGCCGTCATGCACCGCATCATGCAGGAGAACCTCAGCTGGCGCGGTGGCAAGCATCCGTGGCTGGAGTATCATCCGAGCGCGGGTTCGATCTTCAAGAAGATCGAAGGCGTCGGCGCGGGCAGGCTGATTGACCAGGTCGGGCTGAAGGGTTTCCGTCACGGAGATGCCCAGATCTCACACATTCATGCCAACATCATGGTCAATCTGGGCAAGGCAACCGCCAAGGACGTGCGCGAGCTGATCTCAATGGCGCAGAGCAAGGTGGAAGAGCGCTTTGGACAGCACCTGGAACCCGAGATCGGTTTTATCGGCGAGTTCTGATCGCGGAGTTCGACGTTTGCACCGCCCTCTGCTCATCACGACGTCGAAAGCTGCTCCGCCCGGTCTGTTGCTTCAGTCCATTTTGCGAACGCGGCGTCCAGCTTTTGTTTCGTTTCCTCCAGCTCTCTGCCCGTGATGAGCGATTTCTGGGCGCCGTCACGAGTCGTATACAGCTCGGGATCCTCCAGCAACGCGGATAGCCGCCCGATTTTCTCTTCCAGCGCTGCAATCTCCTTTTCAGACGCTTCGATCTGACGTCTGGATTCGCGCAGCGCGGCACGACTCTCATCTGCCTTGTCCTCGCGCCGGCGCGTCGACTTCCGCTCCTTCACCCGCCGCAATGACTCGCGTTCGGCGGCAGCGACGGCTGCGGCATGTTCGCGTTCGCGGCTGCGCTCTTCCCATTCCGCAAAGGATCCTGCGAAATCCGTGATGTGGGTCCCGTGGAGGACCCACACCCGTGATGTGAGGGCTTCGAGCATCGCGCGGTCGTGGCTCACCAACAGAATCGTACCTTCATATTCTGACAGTGCGTCCTCGAGAGCCTCGACCGACTCGATGTCGAGGTGGTTTGTAGGCTCGTCGAGCAGGAGGAAATTCGCGCGCGTCAGCACCATCATTGAAAGAGCCACGCGTGCCTGCTCACCGCCCGACATGTTATCCGCGCGCCGTTGGGCCTCTTCGCCGGAAAAACCGAACTTCGCCAGGTGTCCCTGAACCTGCCTGCGCTCCCAGCGCGGCCTCAGCTCGCTAATCACCTCATAAAGAGTCTTGCCCCGCGGAACTTGCGTCATGTCCTGGCGATAGTATCCGGCCTGGATAGATCCGCCCAGCCTCAGCTCACCCGACAGGATTGGGTGCTCACCCAATAACGCGCGAAGAAATGTCGATTTACCGCTGCCGTTGGGCCCGATGAATCCGATGATGTCGCCGCGCTGAATCGTGGCGGTGAAACCCTGGATTAGTGTTCTTCCCTCGACGCCCAGGGTGACGTCGCGAGCAACGGCCACCTGATCCCCGCCCCGTTCTGACATATCCAACCTCAGTCCGAGCGAGCTCGCTTCTTCCCCGGTCGGACTGCTGAGGCGCGGTACACGGGTCAGCCTTTTTCGGCGCCCCTTGGCCTGCTTGGAATTCTGTCCGGCGATGTT
>Ga0136846_1235807_pt1 | contig 11111 bp, 8 predicted proteins | sample HopSoiMetagenom2_FD_96841 | JGI IMG/M metagenome (GOLD analysis project Ga0136846, IMG submission 96841) | Grasslands soil microbial communities from Hopland, California, USA - 2 Assembly 2016 (version 4) | ecosystem: Environmental > Terrestrial > Soil > Grasslands | place: USA: Hopland... | reverse complement strand
CGACGGGTGGACGGCCCGCGTCGTTGCGTTCGCGCGACGGCGGACGCGATTGGGCGGCGTCATGCTCGCGCATCGGCGAATGCGGCCGCGCCGATTCGTGCTCGCGAGGCGCGCGTGCCTGTCGATCGCGTTCGCGCTCGCGCTTGTCTCGCGGCGCCCGCGCGGGCCCGCGATACAGCGATTCGCCGCTCGGCGGTTTGCGCTCGGACATGACAGGCTCCTGGTTCGGCGAACATTATATCCACCGTTGGCCGCTACCCTTCGGTGAGCGCGGTTTTTCTTTTTGTAGGAGCGGCTTGACCAGACATTCGTCCGTTAAAAACAGCCGCGATCATTCGGAGGCCGGTGCCTTTCATCGCGGCTGAAGCCGCTCCTACAAGAGCGCGTTAACCACCATGACTCTTGTCCACCGACGCGACCTCGCGATCCAGCGTCTCCAGCATATGCGTCCGTTCTTCCGGCGAGCGGGTGTATCTGGCCAGCAAAAGATAGAACGCCGGGATCACGAACAGCGACAGCAGGGTCGACAGCAGCACGCCGAATACGACGACCACGCCGATCGCCCGCCGGCTGGCCGAGCCGGCGCCGTGCGCGAGCACCAGCGGCATCGCACCAATGATCGTCGCGACCGACGTCATCAGGATCGGCCGTAGTCGCGTCGCCGCGGCGTCAAGAATCGCGGCGTGAATCGGCAGGCCGTCGTCGCGGCGCTAATTGGCGAATTCGACGATCAGGATGCCGTTCTTGGCCGCCAACCCGATCAGCATCACGATCCCGATCTGACTGAACAGGTTGATCGTGTTGCCGGTCAGCCACAGCCCGAGCAACGCGCCGAGCACCGCCAGCGGCACCGTCAGCATGATCACCAGCGGATGCAGGAAGCTTTCGAATTGCGCGGCGAGCACGAGGAACACGATCAGCAGGGCCATGCCGAAGGTGAACATCGCCGCGCTCCCCGACTGCAGGTATTCGCGCGACTGGCCGTTGTAGTCGATGTTCGCGGCTTGCGGTAGTTCTTCACGCACAACCTTCTGCGTCCATTGGATCGCCTGGCCCAGGGTGTAGCCGGGCGCGATGCCGGCGCTGAGCGTGATCGCGCGCAGCCGGTTGAATCGATTGAGCGTGCCCGGCTCGGCGATTTCCTTCACCGTGGCCACCGCCGACAGCGGCACCAGCGTGTTGTCGCGCGAACGCAGATACAGGTTCCGAAGGTCGTCGATGCTGGCGCGATGGGCACGATCGGCCTGCAGCAGCACGTCGTACTCCTTGCCGTTGTCGACGAAGGTGGTCGCCTTCAGCGAGCCGAGCATGGTCTGCAGCGCCGAACCAATCTCGCTGGTCGGCACATTCATGTCGGCGGCGCGATTGCGATCGACATCGACGCGAAGTTGCGGGCGCGTTTCCTTGTAATCGGAATCGACGTCCTTAAGTCCCGGATTACCTTCCATGCGCTTTTGCAGCAGATCGCGCCACTGCGCCAGCTGCGCGTAATCCGGCCCGCCGATCACCACCTGCAGCGGTTGCCCGCCGCCGCGCACCAAACCCTGGCGCACTTGCGGGATCGCGCGCACGCCCGGGATCGATGCAAGCACCTTGCGTGCTTTGTCCATCATGTCGTTGGTGCTGATGTCACGTTCGTTCCACGGCTTCAGGATGACGATGGTCGCACCGCTGTTCATTTCGTTGCCGCCGCCACCAAAACCGGCCGGCACGCGCGAATTGACCATCAGCACCGGCCGGTCGTCGCCTTCGAACTTGAGCATCCGTTGCTCGACTTTCTGCACCTGCTTGACGGTGTAGTCGAAGCCGGCGCCTTCGGGGCCGGTGACGCTGACGAACATGGCACCGCGATCCTCGGTCGGCGCCAGTTCGCGCGGCACGGTGGTGAACAGGATCCCGATCGCCACGACCGCGACCAGCATGGCGATCACAAAACCAATCGGGCGGCCGACGACACTGCCGAGGCGGCGGCGATAAGCGGCGGTGACCGCCTTCAACCGCGCGTCCATCCAGTGATTGAAGCCGGTCTGCTCGCGCGTATGCGGCTGCAGCAGCAGCGAGCACATCATCGGCGACAGGCTGAGCGCGACAAACGCGGAAATCGCCACCGCGCCGGCCAGCATCACCGCCAACTCGCGGAACAGGCGGCCGTTGTTGCCCTGCAGGAAAGCCATCGGCACGAACACAGCGACCAGCACCGCGGTGGTCGCGATCACCGCGAACGCGACCTGACGCGTTCCGCGCATCGCCGCCAGCGGCGGCGGCTCGCCGAGATCGGAACGGCGCTGTCCATTTTCCAGCACGACGATCGCATCGTCGACCACCAGACCGATCGACAGCACCAACGCCAGCAAGGTCAGCAGATTGATCGAAAAACCGAACGCCCAAAGCACGGTGAACGACGCCAGCGCGCACACCGGCACCGTCACCGCGGGAATCAACGCCGCGCGCAGACTGCCCAGGAACAGCCAGATCACCAGCAGCACCAGCGTGATGGCTTCGGCCAGCGTGGTGTAGACCTCGTGCACCGCGACGTCGACGTATTGCGTCGAGTCGTAAGTGATGCCGAGTTTCATGCCTTGCGGCAGGTTCGGGTTGCTCGCGGCGATCATCGCCTTGACGTCGTGCGCGACCTGCAGCGCGTTCGCGGTCGAGGTCTTGACGATGCCCAGGCCGAGCATCGGTTTGCCGTTACCGGCGAAGTAGGCGCGGCGTTCGGCCGATTCGAGCGCGACCCGCGCGACTTCACCCAGGCGCACCACGTGGCCATCGCTGCCGCGCACGATCGGCAGCTGCGCGAATTGTCCGGGGTTGAGGAAGCCGCGTTCGACGCGCACGTTGAAATCGCGGTCGACCGACTCGATGCTGCCGCCCGGCAATTCGACGTTCTCTCGTTGCAGCGCCGCCTGGATGTCCGAGACCGCCAGACCGCGCGCGGCCATGGCGGCCGAATCCAGCCAGACGCGCATCGCATAGACCTGGCCGCCGCCAAGCTGGACCTGCGCGACGCCATCGATATTCGCCAATTTGTCGACCAGATAGCGATCGGCGTAATCGGTCAACTCCAGCGTGTTCATTTCCGGGCTGGTCAGGTTCAACCATAGGATCACATCGGCATCGGCTTCGACCTTGGCGACCTGCGGGCTCTGCACATCGACCGGCAGTTTCGACAGCACGCGGCTGATCGCGTCGCGAACGTCATTGGCGGCGTTTTCGATGTCGCGCTTCTGGGTGAACTCGATGGTGATGGTCGAGCGACCGTCGCGGCTTGATGATTGCAGCAGGTCGACGCCCTCGATGCCGCTGACCGCGTCCTCGAGCACTTGCGTGATGCGCGACTCGACCACGGCTGCCGAAGCGCCGGTGTACGTCGTGGTTACCGACACCACCGGCGGATCGATGTTGGGCAATTCCCGCAACGGCAGCTGCGTGAACGCGATCGTGCCGAGCACGATCAGCAACAGGCTGACGACGGTGGCGAAGACCGGGCGGCGGATCGACAGATCGGCGATCAGCACGCTCAGCCCCGCTTCGACTTGGCGCCGGCGTCGTCGCCGCCGTTGATGGCGGTTCCGGCTTCGACGATCTTCGAGCCCGGATGCAATTTCACCGTGCCTTCGACCACCACCCGATCGCCGGCCTGCGCGCCGGAAACGATTTCGACCGCGCCGGGGCGACGCGCGCCGATCGTCACCGGCACTTGTTCGACTTTGTCGTCGGCGCCGACGCGGAACACGAAGGCTTGCGCGCCGATCTGCTGCAGCGCGAGCTCCGGCACCTGCAACGCAGTTCGCGGCGGCTGTTGCACGGCGACATCGAGCAGCATGCCCGGACGCAGCTTGCGTTCGGGATTGGCGATTTCCGCTTGCACCGTGATGGCGCGCGTGACCGGATCGACACGTGAATCGAGAGAAGTAATCGTGCCGTCGAAGGTTTGTTCCGGATAAGCCTCGCTGCGCGCGATCACCGGCTCGCCCGTGGCCAACGCCGGCAACTCGCGTTCGGGCACCGGGAAGTCGAGCTTGATCAGCGACACGTCATCGAGCGTAGCGATCACCGTCCCGGGGGTGACCAGCGAACCCGGGCTGACCTGGCGCAATCCAAGCACACCATCGAACGGTGCGGTGATCACCCGATCGGCTAGGCCGGAGCGGATCTGGTCCATATGCGCTTTGGCGGCATCGCGGGCCGCGCGCAGTGCGTCGAGCGCGCTGGCGGCGATCAACTGCCGCGCGACCAGGCCCTGCTGGCGTTCGAATTGCTGCTCGGCATTGCGATAGTTCGCCGCCGCTTCGTTTAGACCGGCGACGTCGGCGGCGTTCGACAGCGTCACCAGCACTTGCCCGGCATGGACCAGCTCGCCGCTGTCGAAGTCGACGCGTTGCACGGTTTCGCTGACCTTGGCGGTCAAGGTCACCGATTCCCTGGCGTGGGCGGTACCGATCGCATCGATCGTGTCGCTCCAGGGCGCGGGCTGCAGGATGGTCGTGGTCACGGTCGCCGGCGCGTTGCCGCCGCCCTTCTTGTCGGCGCCGCTGCCGCTGCCGCAGGCCGACAGCAACACGGTCGCGAACAAAGCCACGGTTACCAGCGCGTTGCGCATCACGGCAGGTCCTTGAGTTTGTTGTGGCTGCCGTCGCAGAACGGCGGCGTCTTGGTCGTCTTGCAAACGCAAAGCCAGGCGCGCTCGTTGCGCTGGGCGACGAAACTCTTCGGCACGATGCCGGTGCCGATATGCGAGTCGTCGCAGAATGGCTGGTCAGCGCTGCGACCGCAGGCGCACCACCAGTATTCCTTGCCGGCTTCTAGTTGGACCACGATCGGTTGTTTTGGCATGGGCGTTCCGAATTCAAGTTTGGACGAGGACCGGCAGGGTGGGAATTAGTTCAGGCGGATGCACGATCACGACAATTCGACTTCCACCGCCGGTGCCCCGGGAGGATTTCGCGCGCGCAGAAAATACACGAGCGGGACCGCCGCCAGCGTCAGCCACATCATCAGCCAGAAGTCGTTGACGTAACCGATGACCGCGGCCTGGCGGGTGATCTCGACGTTGAGCGCGGCGGCGCCGATCGGTGAGGACGGATTCCACAGCGCCGGCAGCGTACTTTGCTCGACGCCGTAAGCCGGCACGCGCGCGGCGATTTCGGCGTGATTGATTTGCGTCGCCCGCGACAGCAGGGTCATCACCGCCGAAATGCCGATGCTCGATCCCAGATTTCGCACCAGGCTGAAAAGACTCGCGGCATCGGTGCGCATCTGCGGCGGAAGCGTCGCGTAGGCGACGGTCGACACCGGCACGAACACCAAGCCGAGTCCCAAGCCCTGCATGAAGCCGATCCAGACCACGTCGGACTTCGACACGTCGACGCCGAACTGGCACATGAAATACAACGATCCGACGGTCAGCAGCATGCCGATGAAGATCGGCCAGCGCGCATCGATGCGGCCGCTCAGCCGGCCGACCAGCATCATTCCGATCATGGTGCCGACGCCGCGCGGCGCCAACAGCAGACCGATGTCCATCACCGGGTAATGCACGATCTGGCTCAGGTAGGGCGGCAACAAGGCCAGCGTCGCGAACAGCACGATGCCGACGATGAAAATCAGCAAGCAGGCGACCGCGTAGTTACCGTTGCGCCACATGCCCAGATCGAGCAAGGCGTGTTCGCGCCCGCGCCAATGCACCCAGTACAGGTACATGCCGAGCGCGCCGAGCGCGGCTTCGATCTGGATTTCCAGCGAGCCGAACCAGTCCTGCGATTCGCCGCGATCGAGAAACAGCTGCATCGCGCCGATGCCGACCGCGAGAAATGCCAAGCCGCGCCAGTCGAACGGCCGCGCCCACGGCGTATCGCGTCGCACGCTGGCGAGTATTCCCATCAATGCCAGCGCACCGACCGGCACGTTGATCAGGAACACCCAGCGCCAGCTGAAATTCTGCGTGAGCCAGCCGCCGAACGGCGGACCCAGAATTGGCCCGATCATGATGCCGATGCCCCACAGCGCCATTGCCGCGCCATGTTTTTCGCGCGGGAACACGTCCAGCAGCAACGATTGCGAAATCGGCACCAGCGAGGCACCGAACACGCCTTGAGCGATGCGAAACAACACCATTTCGCCGATGCCGGTGGCCAGGCCGCACAGGATCGACGCCGCCGTGAACCCGCTGACCGCGATCACCAGCAATCGCCGCCGACCAAACGTGCCGGCCAGCCAGCCGGTCACCGGCGTGACGATCGCCGCGGCGACGATGTAGGAAGTCAGCACCCACGCCGCCTGATCCTGCGTCGCCGACAGCGACCCTTGCATCTGCGGCAACGCGACGTTGGCGATCGTGGTGTCGATCGCCTGCATCAGCGTCGCCAGCATGATCGACGCCACCATCAGGCCGCGGCTGCCGGTCGGCTGCGCTTTTTGCACGACGCTGCTCATGCGGTCGCGATCAGCGTGCCGCGGTCCGCGCTGATGGCGGCGCGGTCGCGACGTCGACGGTCACGTCGGCGCTCATGCCCGCGCGCAGTTGCGGGGCGTCCTTCGGCGCTTGCGTCAGCTCCAGTCGCACCGGAATGCGCTGGACAATCTTGACACAGTTGCCGCTGGCGTTCTGTGCCGGTAGCACGCTGAATTCGGAGCCCGAGGCCGGACTGATCGATGCGACGCGCGCCGACCAGACGATGCCGGGAAAGCTGTCGACCTTGAATTCCGCCGGTTGCCCGACCCGCATCTTGCGCAGATCGGTTTCCTTGAAATTCGCTTCGATCCAAACCGGCGACAGCGCCACCAGCGGCATCGCGACCTGGCCCACGTTCAAATATTCCCCCACCTGCAAATCATGCGTGGCGATCACGCCGGCGACCGGCGCCGTCACGTCGGCATGCTGGAGATCGAGCTTGGCTTTTTCCAGCGCCGCAAGCGCGGCCCGATATTCGGGCAGTTGCTGCACGCGCGCGCCGGCGTCGCCGCCGAGCGCCATTCGCGATTTCTCCAGGGCGGCCGCGGCCGTGTCGCGTGTGGCACGGGCAACGTTGAGCGTGTGCAAGGCATCGTCGGCGGCCTTGCGCGCGACCAGACCCTGCTTGACCAGGCTGGCCTGGCGCGCGTAATCCTCCTGTGCCCAGCGCAGGCTGTCCTCGGCGCCGCGCAGGCTGCTTTCGGCTTCCTGCACCGAGGCGCGATTGGCGCCGGTGCTGTTGCCGACCTCGTCGAGTCGCGCCTGCGCGGCTTCGACGGCAATGCGCAGCGGCTCCGGATCGATCCGGAACAGCAACTGTCCCTGTTCGACCGACTGGTTCTCTTTGACCAGCACTTCGATCACGCGACCGGCGACTTGCGGCGCGATCATCACGTGTTCGGCTTTCACGTAGGCATTGTCGGTCTCGGCCTTGCCGCGATGCGACAGCCATTCCCAACCGAACAAGATGGCGATCAGCAGCGGACCGGCGATCCATAGCCAGCGCTTCGTGTTGCGCTTCGATTTGGTCGCAACGGCCGAGGTCGGCAGCTGCTCGTTGGGCGTCTTGCTGGTCATGGCTTGGCCTGCTTGCGTGCCGGCGATTGACGGCCCTCTCGGTCGAGTTCGCCGAGCCGATCCTTGACCTGATCGAGCACGCGGATGGTCGTCGCGAAATCGTCGGGATCGATCTCGCCGAGCAAGTCTTCGCGCAAGGTCGCGGAAATGCGTTTCATCCGCCGCATCACATCGTCGGACTTCGCCAACAGATACAGGCGCCAACAGCGTCGATCGGCTTGATCGGCGCGTCTTTCGATAAACCCGGCAGCTTCCAGGCGGTCGATCACGCGACCGATGGCGATGGCTTCCATTTCCAGTTCCTCGGCCAGCTCGGACTGACTCAGGCCTTCCCGTCGCTCGATCCGGCTGAGCGCGCGCCACTGGGCACGAGTCAGCTCCAAATGCGCTGAACGCCGGTCGAATACTCGCCGCCACAGCCGGGTGATGTCGCCGACGGTGTAGCCGAAGGCGGATTTGTCGACAGTCGAATTCATAGCCGACAATATAATTGCCTAGGACATTATTTTCAAGGACGATGGTCACGGTTCGGCGCCCGCCGCCCGCAGATCGCCTTCGGTGTCCGGAAGCACATAAGCGTCGCGCATGAGGACATGCTGAGTTGTCCTTTCCGCAGCGCCGGCGCGATCGTCAGGATGCAATCCAGACCCTTTCCCTGCGCCCGCGCCGCCTGCCATGTCCGCCCAACTACAGCTGCACGGCCCCGTCCCGCTCACCGGCGACAAACCGGCCCTGCTCGCACGGCTGGTCGAAGGCCTCGATGTCACGGCGCTGTGGTGGCTGTCCGGCTATGCCGCAGGACTGGCGCAACAGCCGGCCAGCCCGTCACTGTCACTGCTGCCCGGTGGCGCGACGGCCGCCCAGGCGAGCTCCCGCCTGACCATCATTTACGGCAGCCAGACCGGCAACGCCAAGCGCGTGGCCGAGCGGCTGTCGGCGAGCATCGAAGCCGCCGGTGTGCCGGTCCGGCTGCTGCGCGCCGATGCCTATCCCTTGCGCGAACTCAAGCACGAACGTTATCTCGCCATCGTCATCAGCACTCAGGGCGACGGCGATCCGCCCGACGATGCTCGGGATTTCGTCGATTACCTTTCCGGATCCCGGGCACCGCAACTCAAGAGCCTGCATTACGCCGTGCTCGGCCTGGGCGACTCCAGTTATCCGCAATTCTGCGCGATCGGCCATCAGCTCGACGCGCGTTTGGCCGAACTCGGTGGCAGCCGCTTCGCCGCCGTCGGCGCGGCCGATGTCGATATCGATACGGTGGCCACGCCCTGGCTCGGTGAAACTTTGCGCGCAGCGACCGAAGCGCTGAAGGCCGAAGGCCCGCCGGCCAACGTGATTCCATTGCGGCTGGGCGAATCGCAGGCGCATCAGCCGGCGCCCACCTGGTCTCGCGATCAGCCGTTTGCGGCGGCCGTGCTGCGCAACCAGCGCATCACCGGCCGCGACAGCCGCAAGGATGTGCGACATCTGGAATTGTCGCTCGAGCATTCCGGCCTGAACTATCAGCCCGGTGACGCCCTTGGCGTCTGGCCGAGCAATCCGCCGGCCTTGGTCGAGTCGGTGTTGCAGCTGCTGCAACTCGACGGCGACGCCGAGGTGCGCCATGACGGACAAAATCTGCCGCTGCGTGTTTGGCTTGGCGAGAAACGCGAGCTGACCCGGCCGAGCCGTTCCTTCGTCGCCGCGCATGCGGCGGTCGCGCGCGCGAACGATCTGAATCGACTGCTGGCCCCGGACTCCAACGCGGCGCTGGTCGAGTTGTTGAATAGCCATCAAACCATCGATCTGCTGCAGCGCTGGCCCGGACGCTGGAGCGACGACGAGCTGGTCGCCGCCCTGCGACCGCTGACGCCGCGCCTGTATTCGATCGCTTCATCGATGAAGTCGGTCGGCGACGAGGCCCACCTCACGGTCGACGTGCTCGGCTATCAGGCGTTCGGACAAGATCGTGTCGGCGCCGCATCGCACTATCTCGGTGCACGCCAGGCCAGCGCAACTGCGCCGATCTACATCGAACACAACGAGCGGTTCCGTCTGCCCGCGGATGGCAGTCGCGACCTGCTGATGATCGGGGCCGGCACCGGCATCGCGCCGTTTCGCGGCTTCGTGCAGGAACGCGGGGCCATCGGTGCCGCTGGCAAGCATTGGCTACTGTTCGGAACCCGGCACTTTCGTTCGGACTTCTTGTCTCAACTGGAATGGCAGCAGGCCTTGCGCGATGGCCGCTTGCATCGGCTCGACCTTGCGTTTTCACGCGATCAGGCCGAACGCATCCACATCGATCAGCGACTGCGCGAAAACGCCACCGACGTCTACGCCTGGCTGGAAAACGGCGCGCATCTGTACGTCTGCGGTTCGGTGGCCCTGGGCAAAAGCGTGCACCAAGCCCTGCGCGACGTGCTGATCCGGGTCGGCGGCCGCGGCGAAACCTCCGCCGATGAATATCTGAAGCAGCTGCAGCAAGCGGGCCGATATGCCCGGGATGTGTACTGATGAGCGCCAATCCTGTCGAAGCCATCAAGGCCAACAGCCGCCTGCTGCGCGGCAGCCTGCTGGAAAGCCTGGCCGATCCGGTCACCGGCGCGCTGCGCGAGGCCGACCAGACCCTGATCAAATACCACGGCAGCTATCAGCAGGACGATCGCGATATCCGCGAGGAGCGCCGGCAGCAGAAGCTGGAACCGGCCTACAGCTTCATGATCCGAACGCGCACGCCCGGCGGCGTCGTGACGCCGGAACAATGGTTGAAGCTCGACGCGATCGCCACGACCTATGGCAACCACGGCCTGCGCCTCACCACCCGCCAAGCGTTCCAGTTCCACGGCGTGATCAAGGGCCGGCTCAAGTCGACCATGCAGGCGATCAACGCCGCGCTGATCGATACCCTCGCCGCCTGCGGTGACGTCAATCGCAATGTGATGGTCGCGGCCAATCCGCTGGCGTCGCGCGCGCATGCCTGCTTGCAGGACTGGGCGGCAAGACTGTCCGAGCATCTGCTGCCCAATACTCGCGCCTATTACGAGATCTGGCTCGACGAACAACGGGTTGCCGGCAGCGAGGAAGAAAGCGAGCCCTTGTACGGCCCGACCTATCTGCCGCGCAAGTTCAAGATCGCATTCGCCTTGCCGCCGATCAATGACGTCGACGTGTTCGCCAACGATCTCGGCTTCATCGGCGTGCTCGAAAACGACGAACTGATCGGCTTCAACGTCACCGTCGGTGGCGGCATGGGCGCCAGCCACGGCGATCCGGAGACCTATCCGCGCCTTGCCGATGTCATCGGCTTCATCACGCCGGGCCAACTGTTCGCGACCGCCGACGCGGTGCTGACCACGCAGCGCGATTTCGGCAATCGCGTTGTCCGCAAGCGCGCGCGGCTCAAGTACACGATCGACGATCGTGGGCTGGAGTGGTTCATTGCCGAAATCCAGCGCCGCGCCGGTTTTGATCTGGCGCCCGCGCGCGAATTTTCGTTCGAGCACAACGGCGATCGCTTCGGCTGGAGCGAAGGCGAAGACGGTCGCTGGCATCTGACCCTGCAGATCGAAGCGGGACGCGTCATGGATCGAAAGGG
>Ga0136846_1240541_pt1 | contig 11114 bp, 9 predicted proteins | sample HopSoiMetagenom2_FD_96841 | JGI IMG/M metagenome (GOLD analysis project Ga0136846, IMG submission 96841) | Grasslands soil microbial communities from Hopland, California, USA - 2 Assembly 2016 (version 4) | ecosystem: Environmental > Terrestrial > Soil > Grasslands | place: USA: Hopland... | reverse complement strand
CGGTCGCTCGAGCTGATGGCCTACCACGCCGAGATCCCCTGCGGCTCCTGGGCCGCCTTCAAGCTCTCGCGCTACCTCATGACCTTCACCGGCGAGGCCCGCTTCGGGGACTGGATCGAGACCATGCTCTACAACGGGATGGGTGCCGCCTTGCCGACCGGGCCCGACGGCCGCACCTACTATTACGGCGATTACCGCCTCTCGGCCGGAACGAAGCAATTCTACTGGCACGAGTGGACGTGCTGCTCGGGCACATATCTGCAGAACGTCGCCGAGTACCATAACGTTGTCTTCCTCAGAGATCCCGGCGCGATCTACGTCAACCTTTACATTCCGGCCGAGGCCACCTTCCTGCACGAGGGCGCCAAGGTACGGCTCACCCTCGAGACCGACTACCCCGAGACCGACACCGCCACCGTCAGCCTTTCCCTCGAAGCCCCAGCGCGCTTCACGCTGAGGTTCAGGATCCCGGGCTGGGCGAACGGCGCCTCGATCGCGCTCAACGGCTCTCCGCTCCGCATCGGTGCCGAGCCCGGCCGCTGGGCGAGCGTCGAGCGTGCGTGGCAGTCCGAGGATCGGGTAACGATCACGATCCCGATGTCACTGAGGGCCGTGCCGGTCGACGCTCACCATCCCGATCGCGTGGCGTTGATGTACGGGCCGGTCGTGCTGGCCCAGGATGAGGCGTGCTGCCGCCGGCCCTTGTCCCTGGCTCCCGCCACCAGCCTGACTACCCGTCTCGTGCGGGAGGGGCCGGGGCTCCGCTTTCGGATCACCAACACGGTGCCCGAGCGCCACACGCGCTTCCTCCAACCGCTCTACGATTTCCCGGCGCACTGGCCCTATTGGGTGTATTTCGACCTACACGCGAGGCCGCTTTATTAGCCCGGCACGAGCGCGGAGGGGCGTCCTGCCGCGCCTCCTCCCAAGCCGGATCAGCTCTTGTCAGCGATCTCTCGGCCGGTCACGACCGTGGCACTGCCGTCGAGGATCGGCTTGGCGATCTCGAAGAAGCGGGCCACCGCTTCGGAAGCGTTGTGCCGCTCCGCTGCGGCCTCGTCGACATAGCGCTCATACGTCGTGAAGACGCAAGGATCGTTCAGGTCCTCCGAGACGAAGTAGCTCACCGTGCCGGGCTCGTCGGCCCGAACGTAGGCCACGACGTCGAGCAATGCCTGGCGCAGGACGACTTCGCTGCCCTTTTGGGCGCGAAGGACGGCGGTGATCGCTATCACGGCAGTTCCTCTCGGTCGGCGGCGGATCATGGACGGCTGCAGGCGTCCGGGGCGCGGCCGGGAGGCCTGCCGTTGTCGGCCCTGCGCTCCCCGGGCTACGACAAATCGGCCGGGTGGCGCGTGTGCCAGTCGGTCACCTGCTGGAAGGCGTGCCCGGCACGGCAGAGTACGTCTTCCGACACGCGCGGCCCGACCAGCTGCACGCTGAGGGGAAGGCCGTCGTGATCGATCCCGGCCGGCAACGTGATGGTCGGATTGCCGGCGAAGTCGAACGGCGCCGTGAAGCGCAACATGCGCAGCAGAACGGTGTCGTCCTGGCCGTACTCGCCCATGCGGGCCAGGCTCGGCACCGGCACCGGCATGGTCGGCATCAGGAGGAGGTCGACCTCCTCGAACACGGCCGCTAGCGCGCCGGAGAACTTCAGCCGCTCGTGCATGATCTCGCCCAGCTCGATCCCGGTCAGCTTGCGGCCGGTCTCGATCAGCTGGGCGAGATCCGGTCCGTACTCGGAGGCGTGGATCGGGTAGTGCTCCTTGTGGGCGATGGCGGTCTCGACGCCGCATAGCGGAATCCAGCCGCGCAGCAGTTGGTCCGTCGGCGGGAACTGCACCTCCCTGGTCCTGGCGCCGAGCGCCACGAGCACCTTCTCGGCCTCCTCCACGGCACCGACCACCTGGGCGTCGATCTGGCTGCTGTTGTAGGAGCGGTCGATGCCGACCCGCAGGCCGCGGATGCTCCGGCCGGTCTCGGCGAGGTAGTCCGGCACGGGATCCTGGATCGCCGTCGGGTCGTTCGGGTCGGCCCCGGCGATGACGCCCAGGATGGCGGCCGCGTCCGCGGCGCTGCGCGTCATCGGCCCGATATGGTCCATGGAATCGGCCAGGGCGAAGACACCGTAGCGGCTAACCCGGCCCCAGGTCGGCTTGATGCCGGTCAGGTTGCAGGTGGCCGAGGGGAAACGGATCGAGCCGCCGGTGTCGGAGCCGAGCGAGCCGTAGCAGAGCCCGGCCGAGGTGGCGACGCCCGAGCCGGACGAGGACGAGCCGACCCAGTGGGCGGCGTTCCAGGGATTGAGCGGGGCCTGGTCGCTCGGGTGGTGGGTCGTGTAGGCCCCCTCCGTCATCTTCAGCTTGCCGAGCATGACGGCGCCGGCCTGCTCGAGCCGGTCGACGACGGTCGCGTTGCGCTCCGGCGTCCAGTTCCGGAACAGCGTCGTGCCGGCCGCGGTCGGGGCGAAGGTGGTGTTGCAGAGGTCCTTGACGGCGATCGGCACGCCGTGCAGCGGCCCGCGCCAGATGCCCTTGCCGATCTCCTGTTCCGCCGCCTTCGCCTGATCGAGGGCGCGCTCGCGCAGGACCAGAGCGTAGCTGTGATACTTTCCGTCGAGCTGCTCGATCCGCTCGAGGAGCGTCGTCGTGACCTCAACGGGCGAGATCTCGCGCCTGCGGATCTGCTCCGAGGTCTGCATGAGTGTCTGGAAATGCAAGGACTCTGAACCCATCGGCCTTTCCCTTCGGCGAACGCACCCATGATGAGCGTCGGTGAGCGAAGCGGCCAGCCCCAGGCCGCAGCCGGCCCGCGGGCGACCTTCCACTTACGGCTCGGCTGACCGGCCATCAGCCCCGGCTTCGGCGCGCGCCCGGTCGCGGAGCTCGCGGCGGATGATCTTGCCCGTGGCCGTGAGAGGCAGGGCGTCGAGGAACTCGACCTCGCGCGGGTACTCGTGCGCCGCCAGGTGCCGCTTCACGTGGTCCTGCAGCTCGGCCACCAGCGCCCGCGTCGGCTCGTGGCCCGGCCTGAGGACCACGTAGGCCTTCACGATCTCGGTCCGCTGCGGATCCGGCCTGCCGACGACGCCGGCCATCTGCACCGCCGGATGCGCGATCAGGCAATCCTCGATCTCGCCCGGGCCTATACGGTAGCCGGCGGAGGTGATGACGTCGTCGTCGCGGCCGACGAAGCGGATCCAACCGTCGGCATCGCGCACGCCGACGTCGCCGGTCACGAGCCAGTCGCCGCGGAACTTCGCCGCCGTCGCCGCGTCGTTCCGCCAATAGCCCAGGAACATGACCGGGTCCGGACGCCGCACCGCGATGGCGCCTTGGGCGCCGTCCGGCAGCACCGCCCCGTCCTCGTCGACGATATCGACGTCGTGGCCCGGCGCGGGCCTGCCCATGATCCCCGGCCTCGGCGGCATCAGCCGCGCGCAGGAGGCGACCACCATGTTGCACTCTGTCTGGCCGTAGAATTCGTTGATGGTGACGCCGAGCGCTTCCCGTCCCCACTCCAGCAGCTCCGCGCCGAGCGTCTCGCCGCCGCTCGCGACGGTGCGCATGGCCACCTGCCATTCCGGCCGGTAGCTCGACTTCATCATCTTCAGCGCCGTCGGCGGGATGAAGGCGTTGCGCACGCCGTGCTGTCTGATGAGCCTGAACGCCGCCTCGCCGGTGAACTTTTCGAACCGGCACGCCACGACGGGCACGCCGTGATGCAGGGCCGGCAGGAGGACGTCCAGCAGGCCGCCGATCCAGGCCCAGTCGGCGGGGGTCCAGATCCGGTCGCCCGGCTCGGGGAAGAGGTCGTGGCTGACCTCCACACCCGGCAGGTGGCCGAGCAGGACGCGGTGCGCGTGCAGGGCGCCCTTCGGCTGGCCGGTCGTGCCCGAGGTGTAGATGATGAGCGCGGGGTCTTCCGCCCGCGTGCTCGCCGGCTCGAAGGTGTCCGATTGCGCGGCGATCCCGGCGTGCAGATCCGCTGCTCCGTCGCGCGGCCCGTCAGTGCACAGCACGAGCTCGAGATCCGGGAGGAGATGCCTGATCCGGGCGATCGTGGCGGCGCCTTCGGCGTTGGTGACGATCGCGCGGGCGCCGGAATCACCGAGCCTGAAACTCAGGGCGTCCGGGCCGAACAGCGTGAAGAGCGGGACGGCGATGCCGCCGAGCTTGTAGACCGCGATGTGGCTGAGGGCGGTCTCCGGCGTCTGCGGGAGCAGGACGCCGACCCTGTCGCCCCGCTCGATGCCGCGCTGGCGCAAGAGATTGGCGAGCCTGTTCGACACGCTCCGCAGCTCACCGAAGCTGTAGTGGCGGACCGAGCCGTCGCTCTCCGCGAAGGTGAGCGCAAGCCTGGCAGGCTCCGCCTCCGCCCACTTGTCGCAGGCGTCGACGCCTATGTTGAAGAGCTCGGGAACGCCCCACCGGAACTTCTGCTTCAGCTCGTCGTATGTCGCTACCTTCGGAAGCATGGACACCACTCCCGCCAAGGCGCCGCGATCCTCTGACGGCTCCTCACTGTACCCGGAAGGTCGGCGCGATCACCTGCCCTCCCTGACCTGATCGCGGTCTCTCCCCCGCTCAATGGCTGATCGCCGCGAAATCGCCCATCGCCGCGGCGTCGGAAAGCTCCGCCGCCGCGAGCTCGCGCACGATCGCTCCCTTTTGGATCAGCAGCACGCGATCCGACAGGGCCTTGATGAAGTCGATGTTCTGCTCAACCAGGAGGATGGTGAGGCCGCGCTGCTGCCGCAGCAGCCTCAGCCGCTCGATGATCTCCTCCACGATTGAGGGCTGGATGCCCTCGGTCGGCTCGTCGAGCAGCACCAGCCGAGGGCCCTGGACGAGGGTCCGGGCCAGGGCCAGGAGCTGCTGCTCGCCGCCGCTCAGGGCGCCGCCCGGGCGGTCGAGCAGGTCCTTGAGGCGCGGCAACTCGGCGAGGATGGCCTCGATGGCGTCACCCTGGCGCCGCCCGAGCGCCGCGACCGCGAAGCGGAGGTTGTCGCGCACCGACAGCCCCGGGAAGATGCCGCGGCCTTGCGGCACGTAGCCGATGCCCAGGCGCGCACGCCGGTGGCTCGAGGCGCGCGTGATCGGCACGCCGTCGAACCGGATCTCGCCGGCGGTGGCCGGCAGGATGCCGATCAGGGCCCGCAGCAGCGTCGTCTTGCCCATGCCGTTGTGGCCGAGGATGCCGACGAACTCGCCCCCGGACACCGTCAGCGAAAGATCGGCCAGGACCGGGATGCCGCCGTAGCCGGACCGCAGCCGCTCGACTTCGAGCATGTCAGGCCACGCCTCCACGGCCGAGATAGACGTCGCGCACGACCGGGTCGGCGATGACATGGTCGAAGGAGTCCTCGATCAGGATCCGCCCTTGGTGGAACACCGTCACCTTGCGCGCGATCTGCCTGATGAACTGCATGTCGTGCTCCACGACGACGATCGTGGCGTGCTCGTTGACCTCTCGGATCAGCCGGGCCGTACGGTCGCTCTCCTCGTCGCTCATGCCGGCGGCCGGCTCGTCGAGCAGGATGATCTTGGGCTCGCACACCAGCACCATGCCGATCTCCACCCACTGCCGCTGGCCGTGCGCGAGCTCGCCGACGTAGCGGTCCAGGATGGGGCCCAGCGCCAGGCGGTCCGCCACCGCGCCCGCGGCCGACTTGGCCACAATGCCGCGCTGCCGCGTGTGGGCGGCCAGCCAAAGGTTCTCCCGCACCGTGAGGCCGTTCATGACGTCGGGAACCTGGTTCTTGATCCCGACCCCGCGCCGGCCGATCTCGTGCGGCTGCGCGCCGACGATATCGTGGCCGTCCAGCAGGATCGCGCCCGACGTCGGCCGCAACTGCCCGGTCAGCATCTTGAAGAACGTGCTCTTGCCGGCGCCGTTGGGCCCGATCAGGCAGCGCAGCTCGCCCGGATCGAGGCGGAAGTCCACGGCAGCGACGGCCGTGACCCCGCCGAAGCGCTTCGACAGGCCGCGCGTTTCGAGGATGGGGCCTCGGCCGGTCATGCCGGCCTTGCCGCGCGGAAGCGACGACCCAGAAGGCCGAGGAATCGCCCGATCGTCGGCAACAGACCCTCGCGGAAGACGAGGACGAACAGCATCAGGACGAGGCCGAGGACGAGCGTCACCTGCCCGATGCCCTGCGTCCCGAGCCAGTTGCCGAAGTACTGCACCAGGCCGGTCCCGACGATAGGACCGATCAGGGTCGACCGGCCGCCGACGATCACCCAGATCACCACCTGGGCGGCCTGGTTCAGGTTGAACATCTCGGGCGCGACGAAGTTGCCCCAGACGGCGTAGAGGACGCCCGCCAGGGCGGCAATGCCCGCGGCGAGAACGAAGGCGGCGAGCTTGAACTTCCGGCTGTCGTAGCCCAGCAGCTCCATCCGGCGCTCGTTCTCCCGAATCCCGACCAGGACACGGCCGAAGGGCGCGAGCAGCAGCAGCCGGAGCCCGACATAGACCAGGAGCATCAGCGCCGCGGAGAGGTAGAACACGCCGTCGATCGACAGCTGCGCCGCGCTGTCCCAGGGCAGCTGCAGCGACGGCACGCCGGGAATGCCGTTCTGTCCGTTGAGGCGAACGCTGCCGATCACGTATTCCGGGCCGGAGGTGGAGCGTATGGTCTTCTCGAGGATGAGCGTCACCACCAGCGTGATCACGCTCAGGTAGATGTCGCTGATCCGGCCGTAGATCATGAAATAGCCGAGTACTAGGGCGAACAGCATCGGCAATAGGATGCCCGCGACGAACGGCCAGTGCGTGACGCCGGCGTTGAGCGAGAGGACGGCGTAGGAGTAGCCGCCCAGGCCGAAGAACGCGGTCTGGCCGAAGCTCAGCACGCCGGCATACCCCCACAGGAAGCTCATGCTCAGCGCCAGCAGCGCCAGGATGAAGATGATCGAGAGGTCGAGCTGCAGCGCCATGTCGACGTAGGACGGCATCACCATGAGCGTCACCGCGAGGGCGGCGACGAACAGCCACCACCACCAGCGTGGCGGGATGGCCGCGTCCGAAGCGAACTCCTGGTTGACGGTCACAGCCCGGACCTCAGGCGCCCGGTGATGCCCAGCGGCAGGAGCCGCAGCAGGGCGATGGCGACGATTAGGACACTCACCTCGCCCGCTACGGAACTCCGGACGTAGGACACGATGCCGTCGATGGTGCCGAACAGACCTGCGGCACCCATGGTCCCCAGCAGCGGGAGGTGGCCTCCGGTGATGACGGTGATGAAGGCCTTGGCGACGAAGAACACGCCCATGGTCGGGGCGGCCCCGGTGATCGGTACCAACACCGCTCCGGCGAGCCCGGCAAGCGCCGAGCCGTAGCCGAAGGTCATCATGTACATCAGGCCACGATTGACGCCTAACACGCTCGCCACCGTCGGATCCTGCATGGTGCCGCGCACGAGCAGCCCGAAGGTCGTGAATCGGGCTAGCGCCCAGGTCGCGGCCAGCATCGCGACCGCTATGGCGATCAGCACAAGGTTGTACGAGGAGATGTTCGTGCCGCCGAGGGCGATATTGCCGAAGCTGGTCGAGACGCTCCGGCCTTGCGGGCCGAACAGCGTCGTGACCACGCCGACCAGGAAGAGCGAGAGACCCCAGGTTGCCAGAAGAGTGTCGATGATTCGTCCGTAAAGGAAGCGGATGATCAACCGCTCCACCAAGACGCCGAACAGCCCGATCAGCAGCGCAGCGGCGACATAAGCGGCCCACAGCGGGAGGCCGGCATTACTCGCCAGGACGCAGACATAGGCCCCCAGCATGATGAACTCGCCTTGGGCCAGGTTGATCACCCTCATCATACCGAAGATGACCGCCAACCCGAGGCTGATCAGGATCAGAATGGCGACCGAAAAGACGATCAGGTAGAGACCCGTCCAGATCTGCTCCAACCCGACAGCTCCCACCTCGAGACTCAGGTGATCGGTGTTGGGCGGCCTGCGGATCGCCCGGACGAGGCCGCCTACAGCTGCGGCTCGTACTGTTTGGTGTCGTTGGGGTTCTTGTGCAGATCACAGACAGCCTGCGTGTCCGAGGGTGCCCGTTGCGAGAACGACTTCACGACGTCGAAGCTCTGGCTCGTGTTGCCGACCCCGATATGGATGTCCATCGTCGTGTGGTTGGTCTGGCCGTCGATCTTGTAGAGCCCGCCCGCCCCGTTGTACGTGGTGCCGTCGAGCGCCGCGATCACGTCGTCTGGACGGACGCTGCCGGCCTTCTTGACCGCCTCCGCCCACAGCATCATGCCGCGGTAGCCGTACTCGCCGTACTCGCCGACATAGTCGTTCTGGCCCGAATAGGCCTTGAACTTCGCGACGAAGCTCTTGGCGGCCTCGGTCGGCAGCGTGTCGATGAAGGAGGTCGCGATGATGATGCCTTCGTTCTCCTGCGGGCTCAGGGTCGCGTTCTCGCGCCCGACCCCGTAGGTCGAGCCCACCAGCATCATGTTCTTTTTGCCGATCGTCGCCTCGTACTGGCGGTAGAACGACATGTGCGCGTCGCCGACCAGGGCGGACCAGACGACATCGGGCTTCGCCGCCTGGATGCGGCTGATGACCGGCGCGAAGTTCGTCACGTCGAGGGGGAAGAACTCGACCGCGAGGTCCTGCCCGCCGCGCTGGCGGATGAACTTTTGCATCCACTTGGCGGTGATCTGGCCGTAATTGTAGTCGGCAGCCAGAATGTAGCCCTTCTTGGCCCCCTTCTCGCCGACGACGTAGTCGACGAGCGGCTCGATCTGCTGGGCCGGCACCATACCGGTGCAGACGTGGCGGCGGTCGCAGACCCCGCCCTCGTAGAGCGCGTTGTAGAAGTAGAGCCCCTTGAAGCGGTCCACGATCGGCCGCATCACCTCCCGCGACGAGCTCGTGACCCCGCCGTGCAACACGTCGACCTTGTCCCGCACGAAGGCCTGCGTCGCGTACTGCGAGTTGAGCTGGTTGTTCGACTGGCTGTCGTAGAAGATCAGCTCGATCTTCCGGCCGAGGAGACCGCCGGCCGAGTTCAGCTCGTCAACCGCCATGGCGGCGGCAGTGATCTGCTTCAGGCAGTAGATGTTCAGGCCACCGGTGCGGTCGAGGATGTTGGCGACCTTGATCGGCTGCGTGTCGGCGATGCCGACCCCCTTCAAGAGGGTCAGGCTGCTGCCGAAAGCCAAGGCCCCGGAGCTCGCATGGAAGAACTGCCGTCGCGAGAATCTCATGTCCCCTCCCATCTAGGTCAGCGCGGCTGGTCCGCCGACGCTCACGGGTTTTCTTCCGTTGCGGAGCCGCCAGCTTGACCAGCGATCGGTCAAAGCGGGGTCTACCCGCACGGAGCGGTCACGCGAGCCCGTCGGGGCAAGCCGACCCGGTCGTGGGCCGTGCTACCGGCCAAGTCCGCTCGGCCACGCTCTTGTTGTCCCCTTCTTGCATGGGGCCTATCACCTCGCAAGCCGGCCGTCGGGCGAGCTGTCAGGCTCCGGCGGCGTCCCGCAGCGACGCTCCCTCGCCGGCGGCGTGGTACATGATCCGCTCCTGCGTCACCTCGCGCCCCCGCAACTCGGCCGCGATCCGGCCCCGGTGCATGACGAGGATACGGTCGCTCATCGTCAGGATCTCGCGCAGGTCCGAGGAGATCATCAGCACCGCCATGCCCGCCCGCGCCAGCTCGCGCAGCAGGCCGTGGATCTCCGCCTGGGCACCGACGTCGACGCCGCGCGTGGGCTCGTCGACGATCAGGGCCTTTGGCCGGGTCGCGAGCCACTTCGCGATCACCACCCGCTGCTGGTTGCCGCCGCTCAGGTGCTTGACCGCCTGCGCGACCGAGGGTGTACGGATCGCGAGACGCCGCACATACTCCTCGGCCAGCCGGCGCTCGGCGCCCGCGCGGACGATCCCGAACGGCGCCAGCCGGCCCAGGGACGGTAGGGCCAGGTTCTGCCGGACCGAGAGGGCCGTCACCAGCCCCTGCTCCTTGCGGTCCTCGGGCACGAGCCCGATCCCGGCCCGGATCGCGTCCCGGGGCGATCGTAGCCGTACCGGCGCACCGTCGACCAGGATCTCGCCGGCGTCGGTGGCGAGGTCGCCGAAGAGGGCGCGGGCGACCTCGGTCCTGCCCGCGCCGACCAAGCCCGCCATGCCGACAATCTCGCCCTCGCGCAGCGTCAGGCTGACGGCGTGCAGGACGCCGCGCCGGCCGAGGCCGCGCGCCTCGAGCACGGTCCGTCCCTTCCGCGTCGCCTCGGCGTGCCGCACCTCCCCGACCTCGCGCCCGATCATCATCCCGATCAGGCCCGCCAGATCGGTCTCGGCGACGCGCCTCGTCGCGACGCGGCGGCCGTCGCGCAGCACGGTCACGCGATCGCAGAGGTCGAAAATCTCCTGCATCCGGTGCGAGACGTAGACGATCCCGATCCCGTCGGCCCGGAGCCGGCGGATGGCCGCGAACAGGAGGTCGCTCTCGCGTTGGGTCAGCGAGGTCGTGGGCTCGTCGAACACGAGGACGCGAGCCGACGACGAGACCGCGCGGGCGATGGCGACGAGCTGGCGCGAGGCCATCGGCAGCTCGCCCAGCGGCGTGCCCGGGTCGAGCTCGACGCCGAGCCGGCCGAGCAGCCGGGCGGTCTCACCCTGCATCCGCCGCCGGTCGACCAGCCCGAAGCGGCCGACCGGCTGCCGGCCGAGGAAGACGTTCTCCGCCACGCTCAGGTAGGGCTCGAGCACCAGCTCCTGGTGCACGACCGCGATCCCCAGTGACTGCGCGTGGCGGGGACTCGTCACCCGCACCGGCTCGCCGCCGAGCCGAATCGTCCCCGAGTCGGGCCGGTGCACGCCGCAGAGGATCTTGATCAGCGTCGACTTGCCGGCCCCGTTCTCGCCCAGGAGCGCGTGCACCTCGCCCGCGCGCAGCTCGAAGCTCACCTCCTCGAGCGCCCGGACGCCGGGAAACGACTTGCTGACGCCCTCGACCTCGAGGACCGGCGGCGCCTGCGGCGTCACCGCGCGTCCTCCTGGGCCCGCGTGCAGCGGGCGAGATAGGCGTCCAGCTCGACGAGGCCGTACTCGGCGATCACCTCGCCCACCTCGAGGGCCGGATCGGCGCTCGAGAGCG
>Ga0136846_1209797_pt1 | contig 11115 bp, 13 predicted proteins | sample HopSoiMetagenom2_FD_96841 | JGI IMG/M metagenome (GOLD analysis project Ga0136846, IMG submission 96841) | Grasslands soil microbial communities from Hopland, California, USA - 2 Assembly 2016 (version 4) | ecosystem: Environmental > Terrestrial > Soil > Grasslands | place: USA: Hopland... | reverse complement strand
ATCTCCTCCAGGCGGCCCACGCCGCGCCCGTTCATGGCCACCACCCGCCGCCCGAGCAGCCGCTCGACGCGGATCTCGCCCTTCACTTGCCGCCCTTCGTGGACTTGCCGGAGGACGCGCCCGAGCCGGGGATGCGCCGGACGATCCGGTCCTCCACCCAGTGCTCCCAGGCCATGGCGCTCGTGTCGCGCGCGTCGAGGTCGAGCTTGATGTCGACGTCCCACTCCAGGACCCTGGCCGGCGGAACCCGCAAGGGCTCGCCGTCGCTGACACCCAGGTGGCGGGCCAGGGCCGCGATCCAGTCGCCGAGGAGCGGGCTGAAGCGACGGGCCAGGGCCGGGGCGCCGATCTCCAGGAACGCGACCCGCGGCGGGCCGTCGTCACGCATCTCGAGCACGATCCCGTCCACCTTTCCCATGTACTCCTCGCGCCGGTCCAGGACCTGCTCGTCGAGCACCTGGCGCACGAGGTCCATGGTCACTGTCCGCCCAGGATCTGCAGCGGCACCACCACCAGGGCCATCAGGAACCCCGCCCCCACGATGAGCACGATGACCGCGTTCCCCACGCGCGTGTTGGTGTGCGGGCCGACATAGGCCTCGTCGTTGAGGAGCACGAGGAACGGAAACACGACGATGGGCAGGACGATGACGGTGAGGGCCATGGACAGGAGGGTGAGGCGCAGGGGATCGATCCCGGAGAGGATCACGAGCGCGGCCACCCCCACCACCACCGTGTAGACGAGGCTGAAGCGCGCGTCCTGGCGCGGGACGAGGTCCTCGCTCCAGTTCCATCCCGCGGCCTGGGCCACGGTGTAGGCGAAGTTGAGGGCGATCTCGAGGGCGGCCCCGAAGCAGCCCACGCCGAGGGAGGCCGCGAACAGGACGAGGCCCCAGCGGCCCAGGGCCGGGGTCAGCATCAGGGCGGCCTGCTCGTAGCTCTCCACCGCGATGCCGCGCGGGCGGAGCACGAGCGCGCTCGTCACCAGCACCGCCATGGAGATCGTGCTGCCGAACCCCATGCCGAGTCCGGACACCAGCCGGTTCGTGACCAGGTCCTTCTCCGACCATTTCTCCTCGACCGCGCCCGAGGCGTAGAAGTTGAGGAGGTAGGGGCTGATCGTCGCCCCCAGGATGCTCACCGCGATGAACCCGTAGCGGGCGTGATGGTGCGTAGGCAGGGTGGGCAGGAGCCCGTGGGCGACGTCCGACCAGTGCGGGTGGAGCCGGAACACGGCCACCACGAAGCAGAGGCTGACGAGGCCGAGCAGCGAAACCCCGTTCTCGATCATGCCGAAGGTGCCGCGCCAGAGCAGGACCCACACCAGGAGCGCGGCCGGCAGCACCCACCACAGGAGCGCCGTGCCCGTGAGCAGCCGGACGGCGATGGCGATGCCGCCGATCTCGGAGGCGAGGACGAGGACGTCGAGCAGGGCCTCCGCGACGAAGGGGACGGAATAGAAGTGCACGCCGAAGTGCTCGCGGATGGCCGCGGCGACGGTGTGACGGCTCAGGGCGGCCAGCCGCCCCGCCATCTCCGCCAGCACGGCCACCCCCATCGCCGCCAGCGCGATGGCCCACAGGAGCTGGAACCCGAACGCGGAGCCGGCCTGGGCCGAAGTGGAGAGCGAGCCGACCTCGATGAACCCGGCGAAGCTCGTGACGACGCCGAGGAGGAGCTTGAGGACGTTCTTCACGCGCCCGGGCCCTCGCGCAGACGCGCGGCGGAGGCGGAGAGGGCGGCCGCGGAGCGCGCCACCGCGTCGGGGTCCTCCTTCTCCACCGCCTCACCGCGGGCGGCGGTGAGCGCCGACATCTCGGCGATCTCCCGCGCGGCCGTGGCCACGCGCGCATCCGCGAGATCCGGCGCGGAGGCGAGAGACGCGCGCTCCTCCTCGAGGCCGCGCTGGCAGCGCTCCAGGGCCGCCCGCGTGAAGCGTGTGCTCAGGCGGCGGTCGGTCCAGCCTTCGACCGCGAGGTGCGCGCTCGAGGCCCAGGAGAGAGCGCCCTCCGTGGCATCACCGATCGTGCGGCGCGGATCGGGTGCGCAGCCGGACAGGGCGAGTGCGATCGCGACCGCGGCCGGCCCACGCCGAGGGCCGCCCGTCACTGGAGCGTGTAGAGGTAGGCCGCGATGTCGCGGCCGTCCTGCTCGGTCACGCCCATGTCCGGCATCACGTTGGGCCGCCGGATGTCCTGGGGGTGACGGATCCAGCGCACCAGGTTCTCCGGCGTGTTGGGCAGGGCGCCGGCCAGGTACATCCGCGCCCCCAGGCTCGTGAGCGGAGGCCCGACGAGGCCTTGCGGACCGCCGATGCCCGGGATGGTGTGACAGGTGGAGCAGCCGTACTTGCGGATGGCGGCCTGGCCGCGATGCGGGTCTCCGCCGCTGGTCATCCCGCGCGCGGCTTCCGCCCGGGACTCGGCGCACCCGCCGGCCAGGATGGCGGCCGCGGCGAGCGCGGCCGCCGCCCATGCTCGCCTCCGTCCGCGCTCAGACATCGGGGCTCGCCAATGGACCGCGGACGAGGTCCGGGTCGCCGAGGGCGACGCGCCGCTCCGCCTCCCCGATCCAGGCCGCGACCAGGCCCAGGCCGAGCACCACGAAGGTCAGCCCCGAAGGCACCCACATGTAGAGGCCAGCCAGGTGCTGGTCGTCGATGGGATCGAACCCCCAGGCCGCGCTGCGACTCGCGTAGGCCGGGTACCAGAGCACGCCCGCGAAGGTCAGCAGCGCGCCCAGCACGCTCGTGTGCACGGACGTGGCGAAGACGAACAGGGCGGCCACGCCGTACCCCATGCGTCCGTACCCGCCCTGCACGAGCGCCCACCAGAACAGCGCCGCCGTCCAGAAGAAGCACAGGTGCTGGAAGCCGTGCACCGTCTCGCTGGCCAGCGCGGCCTGGAACAGCCGCGGCATGTGCCAGATCCAGACCGCGAGGGCGTGCACGACGAGGACGACGAAAGGCGCGGTGAGCCAGGACCAGGCGCCGCGCACCGCCGGCCGCCTCGCCCACGCCCCCGCCGTGTCCCGCCAGGGCGCGGGCAGGGCCCACAGGACGGGCAGGAACGGCCGCCCGATGACGAGCAGCGGCGCCGCCACCACCATCAGGATCTCGTGCTGCGCCATGTGCGCGGAGAAGAGGATGTCGCTCAGGGCGTCGAGCGGGGACACGAGCGCGATCCAGAGCGAGCCCCAGCCGGCCGCGAACGCGGCCGCCTCCCACCAGCGCACACCGACCCCGCGGCCCAGGCGCGACCAGAGCCGCCGCGTCCCGATCGCGTAGAGGCCGCCGCTCAGCGCCAGGAGCGGCACCACCACCGGCGAGAGCGTCCACCACCGCAGCACGGAGGACGCGTCCAGGTGGTGCTCGCCGCCGTGGGCGAGGAGGGCGACGAGCGCGTCAGTCACAGGGTCCCAGGATGAAGGTGGGAATCGTGCTCGCGGCGATCACGATCGCGAACACCACGCCACTGGCCACACCGGACAGGGACAGGAGGCGCGCGCCCTCCACGCCGCGCGGCTCGCCGGCGAGCCGTCCCTCGCCCGGCCAGCTCGTCCAGGCCAGATAGCCGGCGAAGAGCGACGCCACCATCGCGATCAGCGCGATGAGGACGAGGACGAAGCGATGACCGGTGGAGCAGGTCCAGGTCACGAGGGCATAGCTGGCCTGCTGCTGGCCCAGCCAGACCAAGGGCGGCACGAACAGTCCGATGAGCAGCCCCCGCCGCTCCTGCTCCGTCGTGGGAACCCGCTCCCGCGCGGTCTCGTCGTCCGCCATCAGAGCAGCCTCGGGGCGACGTAGAGGAGGAGGAACAGCAGCACCCACGACCCGGCCACGAAGTCCCAGTACAGCCCGCCGGTGACGACCCCCAGGCGCTGCTCGTCGTGGAAACGGGCGGGGTCGAGGATCATCACCAGGATCACGACCGTCTCCAGCAGGCAGGCGATCACGTGCATGGTGTGGGCGCCGAGCACGGTGTAGACGATCGACCCGTAGGCGTGCGTCGAGTAGGTGAACGGCAGCGCCTTCCAGATCGCGGCCCGGCCGGCCAGGAACACGATCAGGAGCGCGAGGCCCAGGACGAGGCCGATGATGCTGCCGATGCGGTCCCCCTGCTCGGCCGCCTTGTCCGCGTAGCGGATGGGGATGACGCTCACGAGCAGCACGAGCAGGTTGACCACGGGCCAGAGAAGGGGCGGCGGATCCGCGCCCGCCGGCGGCCACACCGGGAGCCAGAAGCGCAGGTAGAAGTAGGTGGCCACGAGCAGCGCGAACACCGTGCCCTCGATGACGAGCATGAACACCTGTCCCCACCAGATGAGGGCGTGGGTGTCCACCGACGAGTCGGGGAGGAGCGAGACGTCGAGGGCGGGCCGCGTGCTCACGGCGTGTCCGCGCTCAGGCGCGGCGGGCGGGCTCTGACGCGGTGCTCCTCGGGCGCGGGCACCGGAGGCTTGCCGCGCGGCCAGAACCAGCCGAGGAGCGAGATCCCGACGGGCAGGACCAGCCAGGGCACCGCGCGCGGCGAGAAGATGGAGGCGACCAGCAGCGCGCACAGCGTGACCGCGGAGGCGAAGGGCCAGATGGTCGGCCCCGGCAGCACCTCGCGGTGGTGCGGCGTGGCCTCCACGGTGTTGGTGACCAGGATCTCGCGGCGGTCGTTGCGGAGGCCGGTCACCACCGGCTGGTCCGGCCGCGCGTCCCACATCGCGGAGCGCCCGGAGACGGTGGGCAGGAACAGGAACCCGTACTCCGGCGTGGGGGAAGGGATGGACCATTCGAGGGTCTCCCCCGCCCAGGGATCCCTGCCCGCCACCACTCCGGCGCGCAGGCTCATCGCGGCGTTGACCAGGAACAGGACGACCGCCACCGCCATCACGAAGGCGCCGACGGTGGCCAGGAGGTTGAGCGGACCCCAGCCCATTTCCGCCGGGTAGGTGTAGACCCGCCGCGGCATCCCGCGGAGGCCGAGCTGGTGCATGGGGAAGAAGGTCAGGTTGAAGCCGACGAACAGGAGCCAGAACGTCACGCGGCCCAGGCGATCGTCCATCATCCGGCCCGTGGCCTTGGGGAACCAGAAGAAGAAGGCGCCGAAGAGCGGGAACACCGCTCCCCCGATCAGCACGTAGTGGAAGTGGGCCACCACGAAGAACGTGTCGTGCACCTGCAGGTCGATCGGAACCGAGGCCAGCATCACCCCCGACAGGCCGCCGATGACGAAGATGGCCACGAACCCGAGCACGAACAGGAGCGGGGTCTTGAAGCGGAGACGGCCCGTCCACAGCGTGCCCAGCCAGCAGAAGATCTGCACCCCGCTCGGGATCGCGATCATCATGCTGGCGGCGGTGAAGTAGCTCTCCCCGAGCTGGGGGATGCCGGTGGCGAACATGTGATGGACCCAGAGCCCGAAGCCCAGGAAGGCCGTGGCCACCAGCGACAGCACGAGCGGCATGTAGCCGAACACGCGGCGGCGGGAGAACGTGCCCACGATCGTGGAGACGAAGCCGAGGGCGGGGATGAAGATCAGGTACACCTCGGGGTGGCCGAAGAACCAGAAGAGGTGCTGCCAGAGCAGCGGGTCGCCACCCTCGGCGGGGTTGAAGAAGTGCGTTCCCACCAGGCGGTCCAGGATCAGGAGGGTCGTGCACACGATGACGGCGGGCATGGCGAAGATCACCATGAACGACTGCACGAGCATCGACCACACGTAGAGCGGCATCCGGTTGAGGGACATGCCGGGGGCGCGCATCTTGAGGATGGTGACGATGAGCTCGGTGGCCACGGCGAGGGCGGAGACCTCGGTGAACGTGATCATCTGGGCCCACACGTCCACGCGCTTGCCGGGCGAGTACTGGGGTCCGCTCAGCGGCGTGTAGGCGAACCAGCCGGCGTCCGGCCCCGCGTTGATGAAGAAGAACGCGTAGACCATGAGGCCGCCGCACAGGAACATGTAGTAGCCGAAGGCGTTGAGGCGCGGGAAAGCCACGTTGCGCGTCCCCACCATCAGGGGGATGAGGTAGACGGCCATGCCCTCCATGACCGGCACCGCGAACAGGAACATCATCGTGCTGCCGTGCACGGTGAAGATCTGGTTGTACTGGTCGGGTCCCAGGAACCGGTTCTCCGGACGCGCGAGCTGGATGCGCATCAGCAGCGCCTCGATGCCGCCGAGCAGGAAGAACACGAGGGCGGTGACGACGTAGCGCAGCCCGATGGCGGTGTGGCTGACGTTGGAGAAGAAGCCCACGATCCCGGTGGGCTCCGCCCAGACCTCCCGAAGGGCGGCCGTCTCGCGAAGGGCGTCCTCGTCGGTGATGTGCGGCCGCTCCGCGCTCATTGGAGGCTCCCCAGGTAGTCGAGCAGGGACTGCAGGTCGTCCGGCGGGAGCACGTTGGGGGGCATGGCCGCTCCCGGCTTGACGCCCTGCGCGTCCAGGATCCACCCCGCGAGGTGCCCGCGCGTGTTGGGCAGGATGCCGGCGGCGATCGTGCTCCGGGTGGCGAGGTGGGTCAGGTCGGGCGCGGTGCGACCGCCGGCCCCGGTCCCGCGGATGGTGTGGCACATCGCGCAGGGCAAGGACGTGAAGACCTGCTGGCCGTGCTGCTTGTCCGGGGTGTCCGGGGCCGGCGCCGGCTCCACCTGCGCCCGCCGCCAGGCCTCGAACTGCGTCGGCGACTCGGCGACCACCCGAAGGGCCATGTTCGCGTGCTGCAGCCCGCAGAATTCCGCGCACTGCCCGCGATAGACCCCGGGCTTGTCGGCCCGGATCCAGATCGTGTTCCGGTGCGTCGGAATGAGGTCGATCTTGCCGCTCAGGTTCGGCACCCAGAAGCTGTGGATGACGTCGCTCGAGGTCAGGATGAAGATCACCGGCCGGCCGACCGGGATGTGGATCTCGTTGGCGGTCTCGAACTGCTGGCTCGGCGACGGGTCCTGGTAGGTCGCCTGCCACCACCACTGGTGTCCGGTGAGCTCGATGTAGAGCGCATTGGGATCGCCGTGCTCGGAGAGCGCCTTGCCCGTGCCCACGCTGGCCACGAGCAGGATGAACAGGATGAGGGCGGTGGCGGCGGTGGCGGTGGCCACGGCCCGGGTGAGACCGCGATCGCTCGTGGGGCTGGCCGTCGCCTCCGCATCGGCCGGCCGTGGCGCGGGATCGCCGCGCCGGCGGGCGAGGGCGGCGAAGAGGAACCCGATCACGAGCGCGTAGACGGCCGCGCACACGGCCAGGAACACCCACCACAGACGCGCGATGCGCTCCGCCTGCGGGCCGGCGGCATCGAGGGCGGACTGCCATGCGCTCATGGCTTGGGCTGCGGCTGCGCGTTCCTCTCCAGGTGGTCGTTGCGGGGAGGGACGGCGTCCGGCGACTCGAGCGCGGAGAGGGAGCGCACGTAGGCGACGATCTGCCAGATCTGCTCGTCGGGGATGTGGCCGCCGAAGGAGGGCATGCCGTTGGGCCGGCCCTCGACGATGGTGGCGTGGATGTTCTCGGGCTCGCTGCCGTAGATCCACACGTCGTCCATCAACGGCGGGCCGATCCCGCCTCCGCCGTTGAAGTGGCAGCCCGAGCAGTTGTACCAGTTGTACAGGCGCTGCCCTTCCGAGATGGCCCAGGCATTGCCTTCGTAGGGCCCGACCTTGATGTTGTCCGGAAGGGGTTGTCCCGGCTGCAGCGGCGGAATTCGGACAGGGGCCCAGCGCGCGTCGGCGGCGGGCGCGCCACGGAACTGCCGTTTCTCGCGCCAGCAGGAGAGCGTGGCCACCGCGCAGGCCAGGACGAGCACGACGGCGCCACGGGTCCTCATCCCTGCCCTCCCGCGTCCAGGCGAGGAACATCGTAGGCGGAGAGGATCGCGTCGATGTCGCGGCGGCGGCGCGCGATCACGCCGTCGATCCGCTCGCGGAGCGCGATGTCGCCGCGCCGGACGCCCATCGCGATGTCGAAGGTGAAGGGCAGGGCCGGCGGATCCAGGGACGGCGAGACGGCAGAAAGGACCAGCGGAACCGGCGAGCGCCGCGCGAAGTAGCCGGCGAGCGGCCCCCACACGATTGCGACATCGATCTCTCCGCGCTCGACCGCTTTCACGATCCGCGCGGGCGGATCCGGCTGCGTGTAGTCGCCGTAGACGGTGTAGCCGACCACGTTCTCCACGATGCCGCGCCGAGCCAGGGCGTGCGCGGGCGGCGCGTTGGCGTAGTCGTTGCCGATCATCTGCACGCCGATGCGCAGCCGGAGCAGCGCCGGGTCGTCCAGCGAGCGCACGTCGAGGCCGCGGTCCTTGCGCGTCACGAACACGTAGGTGGACCGGTAATACGGGGACGTGGCCAGGACGCGCTCGAAACGGGCGGGAGCCCCGACCAGGAGGTCGCACGTCCCCGCTCCCAGCGTGTTGCGGACGAAGCCCCGGCGCTGCGCCCACCAGGTGTAGCGCAGGTCCGCGCCCAGGTCGCGGGCCACGAGCTCGGCGATCCGGTTCTCGAACCCCTCGCCGCGCGCGTTCGAGAAGGGGAGGTTGTTGGGGTCCGCGCACACGCGCAGGACGGGCCGGGGGCGGCCGGCGCGTCGGGCGGCCACGACGATGCCGAAGCCGGCCACCGGCAGCGACGCCGCCGCGAGCATGATCCCGAGGCGTACGCCACGGCGCCGATCAGAGCGAGAAGACATAGAGCATGCCTCCCGCCGTGGTGGCCTTGGGAAGATCGGTCATGGCGTTGACGAAGCCCAGGGCGCCGGTGCCGTCGCGAGGGTCGAGCCCCGCGGGCACGATCGCCCCCGCCCACCCGCCGACGCCCGAGAAAACGGCGATGTACTGGCGGCCGTCCGGTCCGCGATAGGAGACAGGCTGCCCGATGATCCCGGACCCGGTCTTGAACTGCCACAGCACCTTGCCCGTTTTGGCATCGAGGGCCTTGAACCAGCCCTCCATCGTCCCGTAGAAGACGACGTCGCCCGCGGTCGTGAGGGCCCCGCTCCAGGCCGGGAAGGCCTCCGGCACCGCCCAGACCTTCTTGCGGTTGACGATGTCCCAGGCCAGGAGCTCGCCGCGATTGCCGCCGGGGCCGGCGTACATCTTCACGTTCATGCCGACGAACGGCGTGCCCGCGATGTAGTTGGCCTCGGTGCCCTCCTCGTCCATGCAGAGGTTCTGGTGCGGGACGTACAGGAGGCCGGTACGGGGCGAGAAGGCGGAGGGCTGCCAGTCCTTCATCCCCGGCGCGGCCGGGCAGATGTCGCGGACGACCTTCCCGATCTGCGGCTTCTTGGCATCCACGCCCTGCAGCTCGCCCGTCTTCGTGTCCACGCCCGACGACGAGGTGACGTACCCGAACTGGTCCGCGGAGAGGACCTCGCCCGTCGTGCGGTCCATCACGTAGATGTAGCCGTTGCGCTCGGGACGGACGAGCACCTTCCGCGTCTGGCCCCCGATCGGCAGATCGAGGAGGAGCTGCTCGTTGATGCCGTCGTAATCGTGGAGGTCGTGGGGCGTGAGCTGATAGGCCCAGCGCGCCTGGCCGGTATCGGCGTCGCGGGCGAAGATCGTCGTCGACCACTTGTTGTCGCCGGGCCGCTGCTCGGGGTTCCACGGTCCGGGATTGGCCGTCCCGTAGTAGATGAGGTTGAGGTCCGGGTCATAGGAGATCCAGCCCCACATCCCCGCCCCGCCCGTCTTCCAGGCCTCGGGAGGCCAGGAGGAGACGCCGAGGTCCTTGCCCTGGTCCTTCTTGTAGAAGGGCTTGAAGTCGGCGCCGATCAGGACGTCGGCGTCGGGCCCGGTGTGGTACGCCTTCCAGGCCGGCTTTCCGGTGGCGGCGTCGAGGGCCTGCAGCCACCCGCGGATGCCGAACTCGCCGCCGCTGTCGCCGACGAGCACCTTGTCCTTGACGACGAGCGGAGCCATGGTGAGGCTCTCGCCCATGTTGATGTCGGCCACGCGCGCCACCCAGGCCTCCTTGCCGGTGGCGGCGTCGACCGCGATCGTCTGGCCGTCGAGCGTGTTGTAGAAGATCTTGCCCGCGGCGTAGCTGGCCCCGCGGTTGACGGTGTCGCAGCAGGCCACGCCCTGGGCCGCCTGCATCACCTTCGGCTTGTAGGACCACTTCGCGGGCGCGCCCGGCTGCGTCAGGTCGAGGGCGTAGAGCACGTTGGGCGACTGCGGCGAGTACGGGGTGACGACGTACATCGTCCCGCCCACGACCAGGGGCGCTCCCTCGTGACCGCGAGTGACGCCGGTGGAGAAGGTCCAGGCCAGCTTGAGCGATCCGACGTTCGCGCTCGTGATCTGGTCCAGGCCGCTGATGCGCGTGCTCGCGTAAGCGTGGGCGGGCATAAGCCCCGGCCCTTCGTCGGAAGCGGCGGCGCCCGGCGACGCGGTGGCGGAGCTCACGGCCGCGGGCCGGGCGGGCGGGACCGCGGCCTGCACTTCACCCGATCCCTTGCGGCACCCGCCGCCGGCCACCACCATCACGACGACCAGCGGAGCCAGGCGGCCCGGCCGGCGATCACACATCAGTCGACCTCGAAGGAGTGAATCTCGACGTACCTCCACGTGTACCACGCTCGCGCGAGAGGCGGTGGGAGCGGCGCTACTTTTCAAGCGCACGGCTCGGGTTGCCGCCGCCCGCGATCAGCCGGCCAGGCGGCCGACCACGAACGCGAGCAGGAAGCCGGACACGGTGATGATGCCCGTGTACTCGTGCGCCGTCTCGAAGGCCTCCGGCATCATGGTGTCGGCGAGCATGGTCAGGATCGCGCCGGCGGCGACGGCGACGATGGTGGCGATGACGGCGGGCGCGAGGTGGCGCCCGAGGGCGAACCCTCCCAGGGAGGCAAGCCCGGAGACGATCGCGATCGAGGCCCAAACGGAGAAGACGTAGCGCGCGCTGCGCCCCGCCCGCTTCATCCCCGCCGAGCTCGAGAGCCCCTCCGGCACGTTCGACAGGAAGATGGCGGCCACCGTGGTGAGGCTGACCCGTCCTCCTCCGAGCAAGGAGACGCCGATGGCCACCGATTCCGGGATGCCGTCGAGGAGCGCTCCCACCGCCTCTCGCGCGAGCGTGGTACACGTGGAGGTACGTCGAGATTCACTCCTTCGAGGTCGACTGATGTGT
>Ga0136846_1242032_pt1 | contig 11117 bp, 10 predicted proteins | sample HopSoiMetagenom2_FD_96841 | JGI IMG/M metagenome (GOLD analysis project Ga0136846, IMG submission 96841) | Grasslands soil microbial communities from Hopland, California, USA - 2 Assembly 2016 (version 4) | ecosystem: Environmental > Terrestrial > Soil > Grasslands | place: USA: Hopland... | reverse complement strand
TTGGTCGTCTCGAGCTCCTCGTTCGTCGACTGGAGCTCCTCGTTGGTCGTCTCCAGCTCCTCGACGGTGGACTGCAGCTCCTCGTAGGCGTTCTCGAGCTCCAGCCGCGAGTTCTCGATCTCCTCCTGCAGGCGGTGCTGCTGCGTGACGTCCTGGAAGATCACGGTCGCACCGAGGAGCGTGTCGTCCGACGCGATCGGGGTCACGTGGACCTGGAGGTCGCGCACGTCGCCGGTGGCGACCGCCGTCGCCACCGCCTCCAGGACGACCGCGCGGCGCTCGCCGTACGCGGTCTCGAGGTGCGAGCGCAGCTCGACCGGGCGGTAGGAGACCTCCAGGTCCTTCAGCGGGCGGCCGACGTCGGTCGGCGCGATGTGAAAGAGCTCGCGCGCGCGGCTGTTGGCCAACAGCAGGTCGCCCGCCGGATCGACGACGATCTGGGCGGCCGGGGTCGCGTCGAAGACCGCGTCGGGCAGCGACTCGGTCGGCTTTGGGATCGCCGGCTGCCGCCCGCCGACGCTTTCGAGCAGGCGCTCGCGGAGCGTCCCGCGCGGCACCTTCTGGAAGATTCGCCGCTTGAGGTTGACCGGCCGGAACAGCTCGGAGTGCGTGATCAGCATCTCGGACTTCCCGAGGAGCAGATAGCCGCGCTTGTTCAGGGCGAAGTGCAGGCGCGCGAGGATGTGCGCCTGCGTCTCCGCGTTGAAGTACATCAGCGTGTTGCGGCACGTCAGCAGGTCGATGCGTGAGATCGGCGCGTCCTGGACGAGGTCGTTGCGGCCGAAGATCACAGCCCGGCGGAATTCGGGCCGGACGACATAGCGCTGGTGGATCCGAACGAAGTAGCGGTCGAGGATCTCGCGCGGCAGGTTCTCGACGTCCTTGGCCGAGTACGCGGCGTGGCGCGCGTGGTCCAACGCCTCCATGTCGACGTCGGTCGCGTAGATCTTCACGCGCCGCACGTACGCCTCCTGGCCGAGCGTCTCGGCGAGCAGGATGGCGAGCGTGTAGGGCTCCTCGCCGGTCGCGCAGCCGGCCGACCACGCGCGGATGGGGTCCTCCTCATCCATGCCGGCGAGCAGTTGCGGCACGACCTCGCTGGCCAGGGCGTCCCACGCCGGCTCGTCGCGGAAGAAGCCGGTGACGTTGATGAGGACGGTGTTGAAGAGGAACGCGAACTCGTCGGGGTTCACCTCGAGGTAGTCGAGGTAGTCCACGTAGGACGAGACGCCGACCTCGTCCATGCGTTTGCGGATGCGGCGCTCGAGCGTCGCGCGCTTGTAGCCCGTGAAGTCGAACCCGCGCGCCTGCTTGAGGTGTTCGAGCAGGATCTCGAGCGGCGCGTCGCTCATGCCGCGTCAGGTCCCCAGAGCCCTTCGACCGCCGCGCGAAGCTGCGCGGAGCGGTGCACCAGGTCCCGGCCCCGCTGCTCGAAGAGGGCCGCCGAGTTCGCGCGCCCGTCGCCGTGCGCGCGATGCGCCATGCGGGAGAGCAGCGCGACGCGATCCTCGATCGTGCGGACCGCCGTCCACAGCGCCTCCTCGACGGACTCGGCGTTGGCCGCGTTGAGGCTGTCGAGCGAGTAGGCGTGGCCGACCGAGCAGTTGAAGCGCAGCAACCCCGAGTGGTCGCTGCCGAAGAGGACGCCACCGCAGTCCGGGCATGTGAAGCGGGTCCCCTCCCCTCCGACGTCGGGGATGGCCTCGCGCGGGTCGGGCGCGGTGAGGTCGAGGTCCGACACGGGGTCGGCACGCGGGCGGTCCGGGGGATCGGTCATGGCGAGATCGGGAACGTCGGGGACGGACGCAGCGACATTGGCGGAAGAACGCCGCGCCAGCCACGCCCCGATGGCAGCGACGGGCAGGACGGCGTCGACCTCGACGTGACGCAGCGCGGCGCGCGGCATGCCGTCGTAGAGCGCCTCGTCGGGGTCCTGCACGACGACGGCTCCGCCGGCCCGCTTGACGTCGAGCAGGCCGGCCGACCCGTCATCGCGCGCGCCCGAGAGCAGCACGCCGACGACGGCCGCACCGAAGGCCGCCGCGGCGCTGCGCAATGCCGGATCGACCGCGGGACGGTGACCGTTCTCCTTCGGGGCGTCCGACAGGTGCATCGTGCTGTCGTGGACGAGCAGGTGGCGGTTGGGCGCGGCGACGTAGATGTGGCCCGCGCGCAGCGGCTCCTGCTCGGCGGCTCGGTGCACCGGGAGCACGCTGTTGCGGGCCAGGATCTGGGGCAGGGAGCTCCGGCCGTCGGCGGCGACGTGCAGGACCACGAGGACCGTATAGGCGAGGTCGGCGGGCAACCCGCGCGCAAAGCCGGTCAGCGCCTCGACTCCGCCGGCCGAGGCGCCGACGACCACCAGCGCTTGTGCCGGCGGCGCGTCCCGAGGCTGCTGCCGCGTCACCATCCCAGCTTAGTCTTCCTGCGAGCTCGCCGTGCACAATGCGCGCCGGGTGCGCCGAGCGGTGGCTGCGGACGGCGGGCGGACGATCGGCGGGCCGGCGATCTCCGAGGATCGGGTTGCCCGGCAACGCACCGGTCAGCGGTGCCGCGTCGACCGGCACAGGGCGGGGAGCACGAGATCCTCCCCTCCACCAGCCGGGGCGGTACCGCGAAGCGAAGCCGCGGTGCCGCTCCGTAGAGTCTACGTGCGGTCGGGCTCGCGCAACGGCACGAGGACCAAGCGTTTGAACTGGGCGACCAGCACGCCGTCCTGGTTGAAGACGCGCGTGTGGACCTTGACGGTGCCGCGGTCGGGCTTGCTGCGCGACACGCGCTTCTCCAGGACCTCGGACTCCGCGAACAGCGTATCGCCGTGGAAGACGGGCGCGGGGTGCGACAGCTCCTCCGTGACCAGATTCGCGATCGCCTTGCCGCTGACGTCGCCGACGCTCATGCCGAGCGCCAGGGAGTAGACGAGCGGCCCCACGACGACGTTGCGGTCCTGCTGGCTGCGCGCCGCGTAGACGTCGTTGATGTGCAACGGGTGATGGTTCATGGTGAGGAGGCAGAACAGGTGGTCGTCGGCCTCGGTCACCGTCTTGGCCGGCCAGTGCTGGTACACGGCGCCGACCTCGAACTCCTCGAAGTAGCGGCCGTAGGGCCGGGTCCCGGACGCCTCGCGCGCGGCTTGGTCCGTCTCCACGCGCGTCGTGCTCTGCTCGGTCATGGCCCGATCCTGTCATGCACGGACGTGCCCGGCGACCGGGCGAATATCGTCGGACCATGCGCAGCCCCCGCGCCTTCTTCGAGCCGCTGGCCCTCGGCGCGCCGCCGCCGCTGCGCGAGATCCCGGTCAAGCCCGCGCGCATGATCCACTTCGTGGACTTCTCGAGCGAGAAGATGGTGGCGAAGGTCCCCGAGATCGCGCCCACGGTCGACGTGCTCTTGGGAAACCTCGAGGACGGCGTGCCGGCCGAGCGCAAGGAGGCCGCGCGGGCGGGCCTGATCCGCGTGGGCGGGGAGCTCGACTTGACGCCGACGGCGCTCTGGGCGCGCGTCAACGCGCTCGACTCGCCGTGGGCGCTCGACGACCTCACCCAGCTGGTCGCGGCGATCGGCGACCGGCTCGAGGTCGTCATGGTGCCCAAGGTTCAGGGGCCGTGGGACATCCACTACGTCGACCGGCTGCTGGCCCAGCTCGAGGCCAGGTCGTCGCTGCCGCGCCCGATCCTCGTCCACGCGATCCTCGAGACCGCGCTGGGCGTGGCCAACGTCGAGGAGATCGCGACCGCCTCGCCGCGCATGCAGGGCATCAGCCTCGGCCCGGCCGATCTCGCGGCGAGCCGGCGCATGAAGACGACGCGCGTCGGCGGCGGACACCCCGGCTACCGCGTCGTCGAAGATCCCGATCCCGCGCGGCCCGACGCGCCCCGCGCCGAGGCCCAGCAGGACCCGTGGCACTACACGCTGGGACGGATGGTCGACGCGTGCGCGGGCGCGCAGATCCTCCCCTTCTACGGGCCGTTCGGAGACATCCGCGACACGGTCGCCTGCGAGGTGCAGTTCCGCGCCGCCTTCCTCCTGGGCTGTGTCGGCGCGTGGTCGCTGCACCCGGTGCAGATCGACATCGCCCGGCGCGTCTTCTCGCCGGACCCCGACGAGGTGCGCTTCGCGCGCAGGGTGATCGCGGCGATCCCGGACGGTCGCGGCGTGCAGATGATCGACGGCAGGATGCAGGACGACGCGACGTGGAAGCAGTGCCGCGTGATCGTCGACCTGGCCGAGATGCTGGCCGCGAAGGACCCGGAGCTGCGGGCGGTCTATGACACCTAGCTCGCGCGGAGCGCGTAGGTAGCATCGGCGCGAAATGGATCGCCGCGCCGCCATCTCGAACGCGCTGACGACCGCCATGAGCCGCTTCTACGGCAAGGGACCGGAGCGTGCGCGCACCTACTTCTGCGACGACAACGTCGTGTGCGTCCTCGAGGGCGGCCTGACCGCCAACGAGGAGACGCTGCTGTCGGCGGGCGAGGAGGACGCGATCCGCGCCTACCGCCAGCGCTTCCAGAGCGTCATCGCCGCCGAGCTCATGCGCGCCGTCGCCGACATCACCAATCGCGATGTCCTGACCTACCACAGCCAGATGCTGTTCCGTCCGACGCGCTCGTTCGAGCTCTTCGTGCTCGACGGCGCCGTCGAGCGCCCCGATGCGAGCAGCTAGCGGCGCCCCGCGACCGCTAGTCGACCAACGGCAGGACGTTCTCGACGCCGGTCAGCTGCAGCACGCGCCGCACGATGCCGCTGGGCTCGATCCGCAGCTCGACGTCCGAGCGCCGAGCCTGCTCGGCAGCGCTGAGCAGCAGCGAGATCCCGGTGGAGTCGATGAAGGTCACCGCGTGCAGGTCGACGATCACGTGGGAGCGGTCGGCCAGCGCCGCCTCGACGGTTCGGCCGAGCTCGGGCGAGGTTTCGAGGTCGACCTCGCCCTCGGCGGCGACGACTACGACGTTCGTACCCGACCTGACGTCGAGCAGCAGGGCGGGGCGATCGGGCGTGGAGGACGGGGTCGGCATCACAGAGCTCCGGAACCGGGACGGGAGGCGGAGGCCGGCGACGGGCTCAGGGGACCCGCTCGCGTTCCCGCTGCGATTGCGCGACGCGCCTCCCTGGGCCGGGCGGTGCGCCTCGCGGCAGTCTAGCGCCGCTTGGCGCCGACGCCGCGTCCGGCGCCTGTAGGCTCCGCGCCTTCTCGTAGGCGGCCCGGAGCGGACAGTGGCGTTCTCCGAAGACGACCAGCGCGGCGCCGCGGCCCGTGACCGGGTGCGCTCGCGCCGCACCTGCCACGCCGTGCCGGGGTCGAACGAGCGCTTCCTCGAGAAGGCGGCGGGGCTCGCCGCCGACGAGGTCTTCCTCGACCTCGAAGACGCCGTGGCGCCGGGCGAGAAGGACCGCGCGCGCGAGCTCGTCGTCGCGGCGCTGCGCGAGCAGACGTTCCGGGCCCCGACCGTGGTCGTGCGCGTCAACGGGACCGACACCCCCCACTACTACCGGGACCTGATCGCGGTGGCCGAGCGGGCCGGCGAACGCCTCGACGCCGTCATGCTCCCGAAGGTCCGCACGGCCGGCGATGTCGAGATGACCGACAAGCTGCTGTCGCAGATCGAGCTCGCGACCGGCCTTCCGCCCGGGGCGATCGGAATCGAGGCGCAGATCGAGGACGCACGCGGATTGCTCGCCTGCGAGGCGATCGCCTCCGCCTCGCCGCGGATGGAGACGCTCGTCTTCGGGCCGGGCGACTACTCGGCCGCGGTCGGCATCCCGGTGACGACGATCGGCGGAGCGCCCGAGGGCTACCCGGGCGACCACCTCAACTACGTCTACTCGCGCCTGGTCGTCGCCGCCCGCGCCGCCGGCATCCAGGCCATCGACGGTCCCTATGCCGCCGTGCGCGACCTGGACGGGCTGCGCGCGCGGGCGCGCCTGGCCCGCGCGCTCGGCCTCGACGGCAAGTGGACGATCCACCCGGCCCAGATCGACGTCGTCAACGAGGTCTTCACGCCCACGCGCGAGGCGTGGGAGCGCGCGGAGGCGATGCTCGCGGCCTACGAGCGGGCGGGCCGCCAAGGGCGCGGCGCCGCGGTCTTCGACGGCGAGATGATCGACGAGGCCAATCGCAAGATGGCCGAGCGCGTGGCCCGCGCCGGGCGCGCCGCCGGCTATCGGACCGGGGCGACCGACGCCTGAGCTGCCCGAGGTCGAGCGCGCCCGCGCGCTGCTCGAGGCGCGCGCGCTCGGCCGGCGCGTCGTCGCGGTCGACGACGGCGACACCTGGGTGTGCCGGCCGCATGCTCCCGGCGAGATCGCCGCGGCGATGACAGGCGTCACGCTCACCGCAGCGCGCCGCCGCGGGAAGTCCATCTGGTTGGAAACGGACGACGGCGACGGCCCGGTCCTCGGCATCCACCTCGGCATGGCCGGCCGCGTCGTCGTCGACGACGCCGAGGCCGGCGATCCGCGATCGGAGGCCGAGCGCGGCGACCCGCGGCGCTGGGATCGCTTCGCGCTGACGTTCGCGGACGGCGGCCGACTGGCGCTGCGCGACGCGCGTCGCCTGGGACGGGTCCGGCTCGAGCCCGACCTCGATGGCGTCGGCCCGGACGCGGCGCGGATCGGGCGCGTCGCCTTCCGCGAGCGCGTCGGCCGGAGCAGTGCGTCGATCAAGGCTCGGATCCTCGATCAGTCCGTGCTCGCAGGGCAACCTGCTCGCCGACGAGGCGCTGTGGCGCGCGCGCATCGATCCGCGGCGGCCGGCGCAGACGCTGGCCGTCGAGGACCTCGACCGGCTGCGGCGCGCGATCCGCGCGGCCACGCGCGACGCGATCCGCCTCGGCGGCGTGCACACGGGCAGGATCGTCCCGTTCCGCGGCCCCGGCGAGCGCTGTCCGCGCTGCGGCGCTCAGATGCAGCGCGCGACGGTGGGCGGGCGCACCACATGGTGGTGTCCGCGCGAGCAGCGCTGAGCCGATATCTCGTCGCCGCCGCGTTTCCCTGCGTCTGAAGGGAATAACTGCGACGTGCGCAGGGTCGGCGAACCGCCCGACGCCGACGGTCGAGATCTCGGCGGCTTGCGCGCGCAGGCGCGCAGCGCGTGGCGGGTGCTTTCGCGACGCGAGCGCCTGCGCCGGACCCCCCAGGAGCTGCGGCTGGCGAGCGAGCTCAATGGCCTGCTGTACGCGAGCGCGGGCCTCGTGACGCTGCTGACCGTGCTGGTCCCGGGGAGTCGTCTGGATCCCGCCTGGCTCGTCGTCGCGCTGGCGAGCGCGAGCCTGCTCTTCGGCGTCGCGGTGCTCCTCGCCGGCGGGCGGACGCGCTGGCCGATGGCGCTCTCGCATGCCTCGACCATCGCGGCGCTGGCCCTGGTCGCGGTGCTCATACCGGCGACGGGCGACGCGACATCGCCGGTGCCCGTGCTCCTGTTCTACGTCGTCATCTACTCGGCGTTCTTCTACACCCCGCGCCAGGCGGTCGCCTACTGGCTCGGATGCGCCGCGGTGCGTGCGCTGCCGCTGCTCTACGCCGACGGCGCGATCATGCTCAACACGCTCCGCCAGCTCGTGGTCGACGTGCCGACCTACTTCATCGTCGGCAGCATCGTCGTCGCCGGACGCGAGCTGCTGGCCGGCGCGGCGACCTCGGCACGCGCGCTCGAGGCCTCCCAGGCGGCGCTCCTGGACCAGCAGTCGTCGCTGCGGCGCGTCGCCACGGCCGTTGCGGCGGGAACGCCGCCCGAGGGCATCTTCGCGCTCGTCTCCGCCGAGGCGGGGCGCCTGCTGGACGCCGGCGCGGCGGCGATCGTCCGGTTCGAGGTCGCCGGCGACCACGCGATGGTGATGGGGACGTGGGCCACGCGCGACCAGGGCAGCGAGGCGCGCGTCGGGAACCTGCACCGGCTGAGCGAGGGCAGCGCGCTCTCGCGCCTGCGCGCACGGGGCGGCCCGCTGCGGCTGGACGGTGGCGACCGCGCGCAGGTCCTCGGCCTCGGCCGCGGCGATGTGCTCGCGGTCCCGGTCCACACGGGCACGAAGGTCTGGGGCGCGGTCGTCGCGGTCCGGGGCGGCGGCTTCCCGGCCGCCGCCGGCGAGCGGCTGCAGGAGTACGCCGACCTGATCGGCACCGCCATCGCCAACGCCGAGGACCGCGTGCTCCTGCAGCGCCAGGCCGGCCGCGATCCGCTGACCGGGCTGCTGAACCACCGCGCGTTCCACGAGCGCCTGGCCGAGGAGGTCAGCCGCGCGCGGCGGCGGGCCCGTTCGCTGGCCGTCGGCATCGTCGACGTCGACCGCTTCCGCGATCTCAACGACCGCGTGGGCGCGGAGGCCGCCGAGGTCGCCCTCGCCGAGGTCGCCGCGCGCGTGCGCGAGGCGCTGCGCGAGGAGGACATCGTCGCCCGCCTGGTCGGCGACCGCTTCGGTGCCATCTTCGTCGAGAGCAACCTGTCCGAGGCCCAGGCGGCGGCCGAGCGCGTCCGCCTCGCGGTCGCCGAGCCACCGCTGCGTCACGGCCTGCGCGCGACCGTCTCCGTCGGGCTGTGCGACGTCGACGGCGTCGCCGTCCCCGACGACTTGGGCCGGCGCGCGGCAGACGCGCTGCAGCGCGCCAAGGAGGCCGGCGGCAACCAGGTGCGACGCTTCATGCGCGACGAGGCGCCGGCGTCGGGCAGCCCGGGTGGCGCCGAGGACCTCGACCGCTGGCACGCGCTGCTCGGGCTGCGTGCGCTCGCGCGCGCGATCGACGCCAAGGACCCCGCGACCCGCGAGCACTCCGACCGCGTCGCCGCGCTCGCGACGCGCCTGGCCGCCGTGCGTGGCTGGGACGAGCGCGCCGTGGCCCGCCTGCGGGAGGCGGCGCTGCTGCACGACGTGGGCAAGATCGGCGTCCCCGACGCGATCCTGCTCAAGCGCGGTTCGCTCACCGCGCAGGAGCGCGAGGTCGTCAAGGAGCACTCGCCGCTCGGGGTGCACATGGTGGCCGGCGTGCTCGAGGCCGACCAGGTCGGGTGGATCGCGGCCGTACACGAACGGCCGGACCGGACGGGATACCCGGCCCGCCTGGCCGCGCCGGAGATCCCGGAGGGCGCCGCACTGCTGGCCATCGCGGACGCGTGGGACCTCATGACGAGACCACGTCCCTACGCGGCGCGCCGGACGCTGGACGAGGCCCTCGACGAGTGCGCCGCCCTCGCCGGCCGCCAGTTCGACCCGCGGGCCGTGGACGCCCTCAAGACGTTGCACGAGCGCGGCGAACTGCGGCTCGCCGCGGTGCGCTTGCACGCGCCTGAAGAGGCGGCCTAGCTCTGACGTCGCCCGGAGTTCGCCGCTTGCGGCGAACGGAGGGCAAACAACCTAATCCGCGTTCGCCGCTTGCCGCGAACGGAGGGCGAAACCAGCTAATCCGCGTTCGGCGAACGCAAAGCGAAACCCTCCGTCTCCGCCGGCTCGGTCAGCGACCCGTACACGTCCGGCCGGCGCGTCCGCAGGAACGGGAACAGCTCGAGCCAGTCGCGGCGCTGATCGAGATCGAGGTCGGCGACCAGGACGGCGGGCTCGTCGCGCGGCGCCTGCACGAGCTTGCGCCCATAGGGATCGGAGATGAAGGACGAGCCGTAGAAGCGCAGCGGCGGCTCGTCGCCCGTGCGGTTGACGGCGATCATGAACGTGCCGTTGGCGATCCCGTTGGCGACGATCACCTGCTCCCACAGCGGCTCGGTGTCGAAGTCCGGATGATCGGGCTCCGACCCGATCGCCGTCGGGTAGACGAGGACCTCCGCGCCGCGCAGCGAGTACGCGCGCGCGAGCTCCGGGAACCACTGGTCCCAGCACGTCGGGAAGCCGAACTTGGGCTCGGGGCCGGTCGCGAGCTCCACGACGGGCGCCGCGTCGTCGCCGGCTGGACCGGGCCGGAAGTAGCGGTCCTCGTAGTAGCCGGCCGTGACGGGGATGTGCAGCTTGCGGGTGCGCGCGACGAGCCGGCCCTCCGGATCGACGCAGATCGCCGTGTTGAAGCCCAGCCCGTCGCCCTCGTCGGCCTGCTCGTAGAGCGAGGCGTGGACGAAGGCGCCGGTCTCGCGGGCCATCGCCGCGGCGAACGCGAACGTCGGGCCGGTCTCCAGCGGCTCCGGCTCGGCGCCCGCGGCCTCCGGGCCGCCCGGCGTGGTCGCGAAGTAGGGCGACAGCGTCAGCTCGGGCAGGCACACGACCGTCGCGCCCTCGCCGACGGCCAGGCGGATGCCCTCGGCGACCCGCTCGCGGTGCAGGTCCGCGTCGGGGGTGAAGCGGTGCTGGACCGCGCCGATGCGCAGCAGCGCGCGGGTCGGCTCCTCGACCCGCGCCCACGACGTCGGCGGGGCGCCGGTCGCGGTGATGAGGCGGTAGCGGTAATCGTCCATGTCGTGGTGCTCGGCGTCAGCGGCGCGCGCGCCGCGTGCGGTTGCGCTCCTCTTGACGTTCGACGACGTTGGCGATGAGCCGCAGGTACTGATCGACCCCGCTGACCTTGAGCCGGCCGTCCTCGTACGCGTCGCGCCAATCCGCGACCTTCGCCCCGTGCTCGACCATCAGGTTGAAGAAGTCGCGGCGCATCTGGACGGCGACCCGCGCGTCGGCGGCGATTTCGCGCTTGACCTGGACCTCCGGCATCTGCAGCCGGAACTGCTGGACGTCGCCGCGGCCCTGCAGGTCCACCCGCACGACCAGCTTGAGCTGCTTGAGCGCGGGGACCTCGTCGAGGAAGCCGCGCACCGCCTGCTCGATGAGCTTCGGGGCGTCCTGCGGAGCCATGTGCGCACCCTAGCGCCACGTGGTCGGCCCGCAGACCTGCCGACGAATGCTCCGCGCGCGGCTGCCGAGCACGAGCGGACATGCGCCTGCTGGGCCCTGTTGGCGCGGCCTGGGCCGTGGCCGGCCGCGGCTCCGCCTACTACGGCCCTACCCGCGCGCGCCGGCCGCGCGGCGGGCCGAGCTGCGCCGGCCTGCGTTCACCTGGCCTCCGCGCTCAGACCCGATGGCGCTTTAGCAGCTTGCGGCCGATGACCATGCGCTGGATCTCCGACGTGCCCTCGCCGATGAGCAGCAGCGGCGCGTCGCGGTAGATCCGCTCGATCTCGTACTCATTGG
>Ga0136846_1235661_pt1 | contig 11117 bp, 5 predicted proteins | sample HopSoiMetagenom2_FD_96841 | JGI IMG/M metagenome (GOLD analysis project Ga0136846, IMG submission 96841) | Grasslands soil microbial communities from Hopland, California, USA - 2 Assembly 2016 (version 4) | ecosystem: Environmental > Terrestrial > Soil > Grasslands | place: USA: Hopland... | reverse complement strand
CTGCGCAGTACGTTCTTCCACTGAGTGGCCGGAATCTGGTCAGCTTCGAAGGCCCGACGCACGTCGTCGCCGGCGATCTGCCCCTCAGCCTTTCCCCGCTCGATGAGCGCCATGACAGAGACGGACTCGGCGATCTCGGGCGGGAGCGTACGGGATGTGCTGGCCGACACGAACAACCTCTCGGAACGTTGGAAAACGGCTTCCGGCCCCGTCCACTACGGACAGGGGCCGACGACCGCCGACTGGGGATGGGCCGACGGCGCGGGCAAAGGGCCGGGAAGATGCACAGCGCCTAGAACGGCGTCCGTATTCCTTCCGCGGCTGTCACCTCTTAGGTCATCGCGCTGCTTCCGCGAGCGTTACGCCCAATCTGCGTGGCCCGAGTCACACCCCGTAAGCATCCAAAAGCGGTCAGACATGGTCAGAGGTGGTCAGCCCTGGTCACGACCAGGCCATCCCGACCGCTCCGCGCCCGCACTGACAGCCGTTTTCACGGCCAGGGCAGACGCTTGAGGAGGTTCGCAGCCTCTCCGTCCCACCGCTCACCGCGTGATCGCCCGGTCTCACCGCCGGACCCCACCGAGCCCTCTCGGGATCCGGCAGGGCCCGGCAGTGACAGTTCGCGAGCGAACGATGCATCCGGAGAGTGACGCAGTCCCCGATGGCGCCGCCCTCGGCGCGCGGTCAGTGCTCGCGCGGGGCCGGGACCACGCGCTCCACCTCGGGGTGCACCATGAGGAGCTGCCGCATGGCCGCCTCCGCCGCCGCGCCGTCGCCCGCCCCGAGAGCGTCGACGATCCGGGCGTGGTGCGCCAAGGACGCCTCGGTTGGCCGGTCACAACCGGTGATCGGGCCGCCGGACACCTGGAGGGCGGCGGACACGATCCCGGAAAGGTGCTCGAGCATGCGGTTGCCGGCGAGCTGGATGAGCAGCGAGTGGTACTCGGCGTCGGCGCGGGAGAAAGTCAGCGCGTCACCCTGACTCATGGCGTGGCCCATGATCTCGACCATGTCGACGAGCCTCTGCTGAACCTCCTCGCGCCCGTGCCCGGCTGCCAGCCGAGCGGCGAGCGGCTCGATCGTCCAGCGCAGCTCGCTGAGCTCGCGGCGCTGATCGTCGCGCTGCGGCCCGAAGGCCCGCCACTCGATGATGTCGGGGTCGAGGAGGTTCCAGTCACTGACGGGACGCACGCGCGTGCCCACGTTCGGCCGGGCGCTCACCAGGCCCTTGGCCTCCAGGACACGGAGCGACTCACGGACGACGGTGCGGGAGACCTCGAAACGCTGGCCGATCTCCTCGGGCACGAGGGGACGGTCCGCGCCCAGGTCGCCGGAGACGATCATCTGGCCCAGTTGCTGGACGAGTTGACCGTGCAGCCCGCGACCGCGGCTGCCCGCGGTGCGGCGGCCTACGCGGCCCAGCTCCGGGTCCGCGGCGTCCCAGGAAGGGACTCCGACGCGGCCGGCACCGGGGGCCTCGGCGTAGGGATAGCGGTCGAGCCCGCCCGGGCCGACGAGACCGGAGTCTGCGGAGCGGGCGGCGGTCATCATGGTGTGCGCAAGGGTACTCACGGATCCTTTGTCGGCTCCGCCTTCAACTCCCTTGAGGTCTTTGGTGAAAAGCACACGAAAGGGTGATCGCTCACCCCGTCGCAATTGACGCCTTATCGAAAAGAAACGGGCGTTCCCCGGGGAGTTGTGCGCAGGGCAGGACTCGAAGGGTGCGGACGATCGTCATCGGACCCGGCTGCGCAGAGTCGTGAGCAGATACGCACACAGCAGAGCAGCCAGTGACAACGCCAGCGCGCCACCCACAGGTTGGGCGATCATGCGCGCCCCGGCGGCCAGATACCGCTCGCCCCCGAACGGCCACTGCGCCAGGAACAGTTCCCGCAGCCGCACGGAGAACCCGGCCGCACTTCGCACGGACGAGCCCCCCAACGTCTTTTGTACGAGGGGCACCACGAGGACCGGTACGGCGACCACCGCCGCCAGCCCGGCCGTGGCGGACCGGAAGACGCCCGCGGCCAGCACCCCGGCCCACGCGCAGCCGATCACGAGGCCGGTCCAGCTCGCGGTCAGTGCGAGCCAGTCCGCGGGAACCTTGGCCAGCTCCCGTCCGTAGACGAGGTAGAGCACTTCGGCGTCGCAGCCCACGGCGAGGAAGGCCAGCAGCAGGCCGGTGGTCGCGGCGACGAACAGCTTGGCGGCGAGCAGCCCCAGCCGTCGGGGCACGGCGCCGCGGTCCACCGCCAGGGCGGGATGGCGGAACTCGTCACCGAAGGCGATGGCGCCGAGCAGCCCGGCGCCGAGTGCCGCGGGCGGCAGCGGCAGCTCCTGCGGCCAGGCGGCCAGCAGGCGGTGCTGTGGAGTGTGACCGATGCGCGCCAGGAGTACGGCGACGAGCGCGGACGTGACGAGCACGGCGGCCCCGGCCAGAAACCCGGTGCCGACACCGCAGGCGCGACGCAGCTCGTAGCGCAGAGGACGCAATGGACTCGGAGCGGGGCGCACGGAGATGGGCGGTGGAAGCGGAGGCAGGCTGTCGGAGGTGAGGGCGCCGGACGTGCGCGGTCGGGCGCCCTGAGGGCCCGCGAGCGCGGATGTCGCCGAGGTGCGGTCGACGGTCGGCTCTGAGCCCCGGGTGGCCGTCGGCAAGCAGCTGGGGGTCCCGCTCGGCGCGGGGGGACGGGTCGCCGGGACTGCCTCGGTTGACGCCGAGGTGGCAGAACCCGGGCCCACGTCAGCGTCCTCGGGCGTGACCGCATCGGTCACCGACCCCTCGCCGGGTGTCCCGAGCGGCTGCACCTCTCGGCGGTCGGAGGCGACGCCGGGCCCCATGTCGCCGGTTTCGTCGGCGAGTTGGTGTACGAGGATGCCGTGCCGGAACGCGGCCTCGCCGATGTCCGCGCAGGTACTGCCGTACACGGAGAGCCGATTGTCGGCCTCCTGTACGACCTCCACGGAGCGCTGCGCCGTGCGGGCCTCTTTGGCCAGCAGGGCCGCGAGACGGGTGGCGTGCGGACTGCGGACGACGACGCGTGGGCGCAGCCGGGTGCGGGAGAAGTCCGCGACTTCCTGGTCGGCGACGAGTCGTCCCCCTTCCAGGGTGATGATCCGGTCGGCCGTGCGAGCCGCCTCCTTGGGATCGGTGGTGGTGCACAGGACGGTGCCGCCCTGGGCGGCGTGGGCGCGCAGCATGCCGTGCAGCCAGTGGCGTTCACGGACGGACAGCCCTTCGGTGAGGCCGTCGAGCACGAGGGTGTGCGGGTCCGCCAGCAGGGCGCAGGCCAGGCCGAGCCGGCGGTCCATGCCGCGCGCCAGGGTGCCCAGGCGTTCGTCGCGCAGGCTGACCAGGCCGACCACCTCGAGGACTTCGTCGGCTCTGCGGACCGGGACGCCTGCGGCCGCGCACAGCATGCGGAGTTGGCCTCGGACGGTGCGCGCGGGGTGCCCCGGTACATCGCCCAGGAGGACACCGACCTCACGTGACGGATGGGCGATGCGGTGCAGAGGGCGGCCTCTGAAGTAGGTGATTCCGCGGCCCTGTTGGAGTTCGAGCATGAGCCTGAGCACCGTTGTCTTGCCGGCGCCCGGGGTGCCGAGGAGCGTGGTGACGCAGCCCGCGCGTGCCTCGAAGGAGACGTCGTCGACGGCGGGGGGAAGCTCCTTGCGAGGGTTGCTGGTCAGTCCGAAGGCCTGGATCACTCGTAGCAAGATAGCGCGTTATGTCCGTTTTACCGGGTGTGGCGGGCCCACTGAAAGGCAGGCGTTGCCCCAGCGGGGGCGGTGTCAGACCTCGGGACGCAGCATCGGAGGGTTGAGCAGGGTGGCGCCTCCGGCTCGGAAGAGCTGAGCGGGACGCCCGCCCTGCCGGGTGGTGGTGCCTCCGGTGGGGACGAGGAAGCCCGGGGTGCCCGTGACCTTGCGGTGGAAGTTGCGCGGGTCGAGGGCGACGCCCCACACCGCCTCGTACACACGGCGCAACTCGCCGACGGTGAACTCGGTCGGGCAGAACGCCGTGGCCAGCGACGAGTACTCGATCTTGGAACGGGCGCGCTCAACCCCGTCCGACAGGATCTGCGCGTGGTCGAAGGCCAGTGGTGCCGCCTGTTCACCGTCGCGCCCGTAGCCGCCCTGCTGCAGCAGTTCCTCGACGGGTGCCCAGCGCGCGCTGTTGGCGTCTCCGCCCGCCCGGGGAGCGGGCAGGTCGGGGGCGAGCGCGAGATGGGCGACGCTGACCACCCGCATCCGGGGGTCGCGCTCGGGGTCGCCGTAGGTCGCGAGTTGTTCCAGGTGAGCCCCGTTGTCCTGCGCCGGGGCGACCGGGTCATGGGCGTGCAGGCCGGTCTCCTCGGCCAGTTCCCGCGCTGCGGCCTGGGACAGGTTCTCGTCGGCCCGCACGAAGCCACCGGGGAGCGCCCAGCGTCCCTGGAAGGGCGGCTCACCCCTGCGTACCGCCAACGCGCACAAGGCATCACGACGCACGGTCAGCACGACCAGGTCCACGGTGACGGCGAAGGGCGGGAAGGCTGACGGGTCGTAGGGCATGGCGCGATCATAGTCGTCTGCCTGACGATAAACACTCCTCTCTCCGGCCGCGCCCATGGCTGATCCACACTGGTCGGGCACGCGTGCCACCGGTCTCTTCCGATCGTCTCCCGGGATCTGTCGACGAGGTCACGCTCCCAATTGCAGTCCTGCGGCAGCCTCCTCGACCATGGCAATGCCGAGACGGCCGACCCGTACGGAGAAGGGGGCACCCGCTATCCGCAGCCCGGTCAGGCTGATCTCGCCCAGTGGCACGCTGCGTACCGGTCGGAGCATGACCGTGCTCGCCGGGGCGTCCGGACGGATGCCGGCCAGGGTGGCGAGCAGCAGCACCCCCGAGGCCGCGGCGGTCGCCGACGGCCGGCAGGCCGCCGGGTGGGGCAGCGGGGCGCCGGTGTCCGTGCGCTGCTCTCCCGCGTACATCTCCGGCAACCGGTACTGGAATGCCTCGGCTGCCGCGAGGAGGCCGCGCAGCAGCGCACTCGCCTCCTTCTCGTACCCGGCGGTGGCCAGGCCCGCGACGGCCACCGCGGTCTCCTGGACCCGCACGGCGCCGCTCCGGTGGCCGAACGGGTTGTACCCCGCCTCCTTGACGCCCAGGCCGCGCAGTCCCCAGCCGGAGTCCATGGCCGGGCCGCCGAACAGCCGGGCGAGTTGTTCGGTCTGCACCTTGTCGAGCAGTCCGGGGGCCGGCTCGCCCGCACCCAGCAGACCGGTGTCGAGGAGATGGGCGGCGATCGCACCGAAGTGCGGCACAGTGCGCCCGTCCGGAGTTCGGGCGGCCGCAGGTCTGCCACCGCTCCGGTCGTCGAGCCAGAAGTCGGCCCGGAACGCGGTGCGCAACTCCTGGGCCCATTGCCGCAGCCCGGCTCCGCCCGGCCGGCCGTACGCGTCGAGGAGGTCGGCGCCGAGCAGGGCGGCGCGGTGCGCGTGGGCCTGCGTCTCGCAGCGCAGCGGGCCGCCCGGCTGCGGATCGGGCAGATAAGTGCCGTCGCCCACGGTCGCGCGCAGCCAGGTCAGACAGCGCTCGGCGGTCGGGAGCAGTTCCTCCGTCGTCTGTTCCGGGAGTCCCCAGCGACGGGCCTCGGCGAGGAGCACGGGGAAGAGCAGTGTGGCCTCCGTCCCCGTGCAGCCCGGTGGCAGATGCGGGCCGGCGTCCCTGCGTGGTCCGGGGATCATGCCGGATCTCGGGCCCGGCCCCGGGAGCTGGGTGCGGGCGAGGGTTCGCAGCGTGCCCGCCGCGAGCCCGGTGCCCAGCGGGAGGGTCATGCGGGCGGCGGCGAGAGCCTCGGCCGGGGCCATGCCGCAGCGCCACGGTGCCCCTGCCGCGAGATGGGTGTCGGAGGGATGCGCGGGGTCACGCAGGAGCAGGGCCTGCAGGTCGTCGATGCTGGTCCTGAGGAGCACCTCGACGCGTGGATCGTCGCCGTCGGCCCGTGCCGACGCGAGAGGACTGGTCGCCGCGCGACCCACGGCTCGGACGGGTCCCGCGCCATCCTGTCGTATGCGCAGCTCCAGGGTCGTGGAGCCGCCAGGAGGCAGTTCGAGTTCCCAGCGCAGCAGGCCGGCGGAGGCCAGCGCGTCGGCGGGTGGCGGGTCCGCCGTGACGGCGGCGCCGCCGGTGGCGCAGGACCAGCGCAGCCCGGAGGCGTGGACGCTGGCGGGCAGTTCAGGGCCTGCGGTGCCGGAGGCGATCGTGCCCAGGTCCGCCAGGTCCGTACCGAGTGACACCTCGACCGGCAGGCGCAGTGGGCGCGGCGCCGAGCTGTGCAGGGTGATCCGCTCCGTGCCGTCCGCGTGGCGGATGCGCTCGACGACGACGTCGGGGTCCGGCCCGCCGTCCGGCGACGCGCGTAACGTCCCGACGAATCGGGCGCGGTCGGCGGCGGTCATCCGGGCCTGTACCGGGAGGGGTTCGCGGCCGGCCACACGAACCTGGCACCGGGCGAGCACACGCCTGCCCCCGCGATAGAAACCCTCCAGCCCTCGGCCGGTGAGCTGCCCCTGGTCCGTGGAAATCGCGAGCCCGGGGAGGGCGACGCAGATCAGGGTGGTGTGGGTCGGGGGCAGTTGGGCGGGACGGCGGGCCGCAGGTGCTGCAGCGGACGGTGCTCGTGAAGCGGGAGACGGCGCGCTCCTGGGCAGGGGTGCGGAAGGGGGCCCGCTGCCCGGGAAACGCGGCTGCGAGCCGCGTGGGTCCCCTGCGCTGCCGGGCACTCCGCCGCCACCTCCTCGCACGGGCGGCGTGAGTGAGTTTGCGGCCCGCCGGTCGTCGTCGGCGGCCGCGGGCGGGGGCGGCGGATGCATGGGCGGCTTCTTCTGCTCTCTGGGCGCCGAGGGCGCGCTCTGCGCCTGACAGGGGGCTTCGGCGGGACGGGGGTGATGCGGCGGCTCGGCCCGTCCAGGGTTTCCGCCACTCAGGTGAACGGACCAGGGCTTCCCCGAGTCACGCCTTCGGCGGGACAAGCCGACCGAATGGCGGTGAGGCGGAGCATGCGTCCGGCCAGTGCCGGGACGACCGCACCGGCTGTCCCCTCGGTCGGGGCGGTGAGGTGTCCGTGAGCCGTCCTGGCATCGGTCAGTTGTACGTGGGAGGTACTGACGCTGCTCAATCGCCGGTGCCGTGTTCCACCGGGACCGGACCGGCCGTCCACCGGCGCCCGACCGCACGGCCACCAGTCAGTCGTCCCGTCACCGGCCGGTCGCCGCTCAGGTGTCCCGCCTCCGCACAGCCTTGAGCCGCCCGTCACCTCGTCGCACGCACCCCCGTCGGCCGTCCCGCCCCTGCCGATCCGCCCGCCCCGCGCCTGCGTCCCGCCCTGCCGCCCGTGAGCTGCCCCGCCCCTGTTCACGCATCGTTCCCCTTCGTCCGGCCGCGGCGAGGAGCAGCTCCTTCCGTGTCGGCGCCGCGCCGACGTACGACGGGCCTGCCCGAGATCTGGGGACGAGTACCGCCCGTCCCGCCGGCGCGGGGGCGGGTCTCGGCGCCGTCTGCCGGGCCTACCCGACGTCGACGCCGCGTTGCCGACTCCAGCGCCCGGGTGGCGCCACTGACCGATGTCGAGCAGGACGGGGGACCCGCGAGGTCGGACGGCGTGGCGCGTTCGGTGCCGTCGATCCGGCCGTCGCTGTCGATCAGCTGCGCGCGATCGGCCCCGCCCGTTCCTCCGAACCGCTCCATGGCCTCGAACCCCTCCGGGTCCTCGTCCCAGTCCAAGCCCGTGTCGTCCAAGCCCGTGTCCTCGCCCGCGTCGCCCGTCCCCGTCCGCCCGACGGGCGACGTCGTCCGGGGCGGCCCGGCGGCCCCGTGCGCTCGGCCGCCGCGCTCCGCGCGCAGACAGCGGCGGATCGACTCCGGGTCCAAGCCCTCGTTGCAGGCCTGGTGCAGCAGTCGGGCGAACAGGTAACCGGGGTCCGCGCCGAGTGCCATGGCCAGGGCTTCCCTGGCCTCCAGATCGTCGCCGGTCGACCATGCGACCCAGCCGGCGAGCGTCAGCGGTGCCGCGGCGTGCTCGCGGTACGGCCCGACGCAGCGACGGGCGAGTGCCCTCCAGAGACGTAGGGCGGGTGCCGCCTCGTCGCCTTCCATCCACTCCGCCGCCCGATCGCGGGTCGTACGATCCTGCAGGCCCAGAATCAGCGTGGCGGCCTCGCCGTGTGTGAGCAGTTCGTCGTCTCGGAGGTCCGCCAGGAGCGTGCCGGACACGGTGGGCGCGTCGGCGAATCGGTTCCTGATCAGGTGGGCCTGTCGTAGGGTCTCGTCGGCCACGTCCGCGCGGCTCGCCGTGTCGAGGATCCGTGGGACCAGGCGGGCGTTCGCGGTATCCAGCGCTCGTTCCTGTTCCAGCGCCGCAGCGGTCTCCCAGGGATGGAACCTGGCCCGCAACTCGCTCAGTGTGCCCCGCACTTGGAGGCCGGCATAGGTCGCGGCGGCGGCCAGCACCGAGGTTCCCGGCAGGCCCATGGGCACCCCGTCGTCCGGACAGCAGTCGGGCGTCACACAGCAGTAGGACCAGAAGCGGTTGTCGGCGATGCACAGCGCCTCGACCACGGGAACGTCGAGCCGGCCGCACTCGGTGCGCAGCAACTGGGCGAGCGGGCGCAGCCGTTCCCGCACCTGATGCCGGGGTTCGCCCTTCGCCGGTTCCTGGCAGAGGTACACCACCATGCTCTCGGGCCGTGCACCTCTGCGCTCGCTTCCGGTCACCAGACCGCGCGTCAGTTGCTGTGCGACGGCGGGCCAGTCGTCCGGGTTCGCGGGAATTCCGAGCCGGGCGCGGCCCCCGAACCGGCCGCGGCCCTCCCTGTCGTGCAGCGCGACCAGGACGATGCTGTCCTCGGGGTGGTAGCCGAGCAAATAGGGCAAGGCGTCGGCCAGTTCGGCCGGGGTTCGGAGGGTGACCTGATGCGTTTCGCCGTGATTCGTCATGCCGTGACGATCTCGCGGATTTCCAGATTCCGCTTGAGCCTGTGGATAACTCCGGCCAGGGGCACGTCAAATGCAGCTCCGGTGGGAGAAGACCGCCGCTACCGGCCGCCCTCGGACCTCGACGACCGGGTGCCGCGCCTCGAAGCCGACGACACCAAGGGCGGCCTCGGCGCAGCGGCGGTCTCCAGATGCCTGTGCGCGCAAGGGCCGCGCCCGATAGCTGAACTTGTCCTGCGGGAACAGCGGGCCGCGAGGCCCTCACCCGGCCAGGGCAAGCTCCCTCAGCCGGCCAGCGCCAGGGTGAGCGGGAGTACCTGGTCGGCTCCGTTCTGGCGCAGCAGACGGGCTCCTACCGCCAGGGTCCAGCCGGAGTCCATGTAGTCGTCGACGAGCAGGACCGGGCCGGGGTTGGCGGCCAGGGCGGCGGCAAGATCGTCGGGCACGGTGAACGAGGCGGCCAGGGCGCGCAGTCGCTGGGCCGAGTTGCTGCGGTGTGCCGCGTGCTCGTCGGCCTGCGCGGTGTACGCGAGGCTGCCCAGCAGCGGGAGTCTGCCGACCCGGGCCAGGCCCCCGGCCAGGGAGGCGATCAGCTGAGGGCGAGTGCGGGAGGGCATGGCGACGATCCCCACCGGTCGCGCCATCGCGTCGGGGGAGCCGCCGGCCCAGCCGCCCGGCGAGCGGGCCCAGTCGGTCACCACCGTCACCACGGCGGCCAGCACGTCGTCCGGCACCGGCCCGTCCGGGGCCTGCGCCGTCAGCAGCGGGCGCAGGCGGTTGCCCCAGCCGATGTCCGAGAGACGGCCCAGTGCGCGCCCGGTGGCCGCCTGCTGGCCCACGGGGATGCGGCCTTTGAGGTCGACCCCCACCGCGGGCATACCCGACGGCCACATCCGGCGCGGCTCGACCTCCACCCCCGGACGATCGAGCTCGCCGGTCGCCGCGGCGAGGGCACCCGGCGAAACGGCGGGGTCGAACCAGGGCCCGGCGCAGGTGTCGCAGCGACCGCACGGGACCGCCTTCTCGTCATCGAGCTGCCTCTGCAGGAACTCCATCCGGCACCCGTCGGTCGCCACGTAGTCCCGCATGGCCTGCTGCTCGGAGGCCCGCTGTTTGGCGACCCAGGCATAGCGCTCGGCGTCGTACGCCCACGGCTGCCCTGTCGCGGTCCAGCCCCCCTTCACGCGTTTGACGGCCCCGTCCACGTCCAGGACCTTCAGCATCGTCTCCAGCCGTGAGCGCCGAAGATCCACCAGCGGTTCCAGCGCGGGCAGCGACAAGGGGCGCCCCGCCTCCTCCAGAACCGTCAGCGTGCGCCGCACCTGCTCCTCCGGAGGGAAGCCCACCGATGCGAAGTACGCCCAGATCGCCTCGTCCTCCCGCCCAGGCAGCAGCAGCACATCCGCATGATCCACACCGCGCCCCGCGCGCCCCACCTGCTGGTAGTAGGCGATCGGGGACGAGGGCGATCCCAGGTGCACCACGAATCCCAGGTCCGGCTTGTCGAAGCCCATCCCGAGCGCCGACGTCGCCACCAGTGCCTTCACCCGGTTGGCCAGCAGATCCTCCTCCGCCTGCAACCGATCGGCGTTCTCCGTCTTCCCCGTGTACGAGGCCACCGGATAACCCCGCTGCCGCAAGGACGCCGCGACCTCCTCCGCCGCCGCCACCGTCAGCGTGTAGATGATCCCCGAACCCGGCAGATCCCCCAGCCGCTCCCCCAGCCATGCCAGGCGATGCGCCGCGTCCGGCAGGGCCAGCACACCCAACCGCAGACTCTCCCGGTCGAGCGGTCCCCGCAGCACCAGGGCGTCGCCCGCGCCCGTGCCCAGCTGCTCGGCCACGTCCGCAGTCACCCGCGCGTTCGCGGTCGCCGTCGTGGCGAGTACGGGCACCCCGGCCGGCAACTCCGCCAGCATCGTGCGCAGCCTCCGGTAGTCGGGGCGGAAGTCATGGCCCCAGTCGGAGATGCAGTGCGCCTCGTCGATGACGAGCAACCCCGTCTCCTTGGCCAGCTTCGGCAGGACGGCGTCGCGGAAGCCAGGATTGTTCAGGCGTTCGGGCGAAACGAGCAGGACATCGGTCTCGCCCCGGTGGACGGCCGCTTCGACATCGTCCCACTCCTCGACGTTGGCCGAGT
>Ga0136846_1243511_pt1 | contig 11119 bp, 12 predicted proteins | sample HopSoiMetagenom2_FD_96841 | JGI IMG/M metagenome (GOLD analysis project Ga0136846, IMG submission 96841) | Grasslands soil microbial communities from Hopland, California, USA - 2 Assembly 2016 (version 4) | ecosystem: Environmental > Terrestrial > Soil > Grasslands | place: USA: Hopland... | reverse complement strand
GACATCGCCGAGATCCCGGTCGATGAACAAGAGCGACCGCTGCCTCCGCCGCCACCCCCGGTGAAGAGTGCACTGACCCACGGGCCGGTCCTGCGCACGTTGCTCGGGCTTGCCTGGCCGAACGTGATCGCGCTGTCGGCCGGCACCTGCACGGTGATCGCGGAGACCTCCTATATCGGCCGGCTCGGCGTCGAGGCGCTGGCCGCGATGGCGCTGGTGTTTCCGACCGTGATCCTGACCATGACCATGTCCGGCGGCGCCATGGGCGGGGCGGTGGCCTCGGCCATCGCACGTGCCCTCGGCGCCGGAGACCGCGAGCGCGCGGGAACGCTCGCCGCGCATGCGCTCCTGATCGGGATCACCTTCGGCCTCGTCTTCATGCTGGGCATGCTGATCTTCGGGCCCAAGGTGCTCGAGATGCTCGGCGGCCGCGGCGATGTGCTGACGCATGCGATCGCCTACACGCAGGTGTTCTTCGGCGGCGCGGTGCTGCCTTGGCTGCTCAATACCATGGCGGGCGTGTTGCGCGGCACCGGCAATATGAGGCTGCCGTCGTTCCTGATCCTCAACTCCGCCGCCTGGCAGATCGTGCTCGGCGGCACGCTGGGGCTCGGACTTGGACCCGTGCCGCAACTCGGCATGCGTGGCGTCGCCGCCGGCGCGCTGATCGCCTATTGCATGAACATCGGTGTGATGGGCTGGTACCTGTTCTCCGGCCGTGCCCGAATCGTGCCGAAATTGCGCGGCCTGCGGATCGAGTGGGCGATGTTCTTCGACATCCTGAAGGTCGGCGCCATCGCCTGCTTCTCGCCGTTGCAATCGGTGCTGACGATCTCGATCTTCACCCACATGCTGGCGAAGTTCGGTACCGCGATCCTCGCCGGCTACGGCATCGGCGCGCGGCTCGAATTCCTGCTGACCTCGATCGCGTTCTCGTTCGGCATCGCATCGGTGCCGATGGTCGGCATGGCGATCGGCGCTGGCCGCATCGCGCGCGCCCGACGCATTGCCTGGATCGCAGGCGCGAGCGCCTTTGTCGCGGTCGGCGCGCCGGCGTGCCTGGTCGCGCTGTTCCCCGATCTCTGGGTCAACATCTTCACCGACAGCGCGACCGTGCGCGCGACCAGCCACCAATATTTGTCGACGGTGGCGCCGTTCTACGCCTTCATCGGGCTCGCCTCGACGATGTATTTCTCGTCGCAAGGCGCGGCCAAGGTGATCGGCCCGGTGCTGGCGCAGACCGTGCGGCTGATCTACATCAGCGTCTGCGGCTGGTGGCTGTCGACGCATGACGCCACTGCGCAGAGCTTCTTCTGGCTGGCCGCAAGCTCGATGGTCGTGCTCGGCCTGCTGTCGTGCTCGAGCGTGGTGCTGACGCGCTGGGGACCGCGCGAGAGCAAGCCTGCAATCAGCCCGGCGCTTTCGGCCGTCGATTAGCGATGCCTGTGGCGGCGATGGCCGCCACCGCCGCCGACGTCGGCGAGCCGCATCAATTGCGGGATCATCGCCATCATGTCGCCGCCGCCCGAGCCGCCGAGCATGCCCATGATGTCGCCGCCGCCGGTACCGGTCGGCACATAGCCGCCTCCGCCCATCGGCATGTAGCCGCTGTAATTCGGCGCGCCGAAGCCGCCGCCGAGGCCACCAAGGCCGCCGCCGCCCATCATGCCACCAAGCCCGCCGCCGCCGTTCTCCGTCATGCGGCTCATCATCGGGCCCATGGTCTGCATCAGCGAGGCGAAGCGGCGCTTGCCCATCTTCGCCTTCATCATCTCCAGCATCGGCGCCATCTGGGTCATCATGTCCTCGCCGCCGGCGCCGCCGCCGCCGAGGAACTGCGCCTTCGCCGGCACGCTTGAAATGGAAAACAGCAGCAGCACGGCGGCTGCTTGGCAGATCACCTTGTTCGCACCTCTCATGGCATGCTCCTCGCGTGCGTGGCTCCGCCGGGAGAGTGGAGCCAACCGGACGCACGCCGCCATGGTTACGGCCGAGGAGGTGAGGGTTCTGTGAGAAAGATCACGCAGGCGTCCGGCTAGGCCGCTGGCGGAAACGCCTTGTGCATGGCGACCACGGCGTTCCTGGTCTGCTCCCGGACGTAGTCCGCAAGCTCGTTCGGCAGCATGTCGATGGTCCAGAGCAGGCGGCACGTCGCCTCGCCGTCGGCGATCACCTGCACCGAGGCGCTGTAGTGCTTCAGCCGTTCGTTGTCGATCGCATAGACGAGGCGCTGCCGCTCATCATTGCAATCGACCAGCACCTCGCGCGCCACCGAACCGTTGGCGAAGGTAACGACGCGGGCATCGCCGTCGAGCTGACATGCGGTGACGAAGCCCGGCACCAGCCGCCGATGCAGCGCGCCGAAGTCGCGCACCGCGTCCCAGACGTCGCGGGCGGAAGCGTTGAGAGGAATGTCGTTGTGGATGGAGGCCATGAAAGTGTCCTTGATTAGGATACGTGGTCGTCACAAACACCGTCATTGCGAGCGCAGCGAAGCAATCCAGAGTCTTTCCGCGGGGGCAGTCTGGATTGCTTCGTCGCATCCCTGCAAAATTGCTGCGCAATTTTGTCACGAGCTCCTCGCAATGACGGAGCGAGCGGCCAAAGCTCAGCTGCACACCGCCTCGACATTGTTGCCGTCGGGATCGATCAGGAACGCCGCATAATAGGTCGGGCTGTAATCCTTGCGCGGGCCGGCGCCGCCATTGTCGCGTCCGCCGCTGTTCAGGCCCTCGCGGTGGAACGCCTTGACCGCGTCATGAGTCCCGGCGCGAAACGCGATGTGCGCGCCGTCGGCCTTCCGCCCCTTGTTCAGATGCAGCCACAGCGCCGGCTCGCCCTTCGGCCCGAAGCCGGCATAGCCATCGCCGCTGGAGCACAGGACATAGCCGAGCGGCGCCAGCACGGCTATGTAGAAGCGCGTGGCGGCATCGAGATCGGCAACGCGAAGTCCGATGTGGTCGTACATATTCGTCTCCATTGCAAAGCGCGCCGCGAGTGGCGCGCGCCGGAGACGAACCTAGTCAGTCGACGGCAAGCCGTGCTTGGAGAATCTTGCGCATCCCACTCTAGTTCGCCGGTGCCCCCGCCTGCCACCGGATCACCCGTTTCAGATGATAGACCTGCACCCACATGTTCGTTCCGATCACGCTGATCGTTGCGACGATCAAGGCGGTGAGCTTCTGCGGCGCATGAAGGGCGAGGACGAGCAGGAACGCGGAAAGTGCCGCCGTGACACCGAAGCTGAACCAGAGTCCAACCAGGCGTGGCGCAAACCAGGCCGGCTGACCGTCGGTGTCCCACTGCATCGGAATTCTGCGCAAGCTGATCTGGCGGCCGTAATGGACCGCACAACCCGCGATGAAGGCGAGGCCGACGGCAAGCGCCACCAGCGTTGTCGCAATCAAGTCACTCGAGGCACTGTTCATCCGCCGGCTCGTCGCCTGAACGGGCGTTGATCGCCCTGCGGTTGTAATATCGCGCGATGTGCCGCAAGCGCCAGTGCGTCGCACCCGTCTGGTCAACAGACCGTTACCTGCGAAACGGCCGGCATGTCTCAGTTGAGGACGAGGCGTTCCCGGAAAATCCTGCGCTCTCCGCGCGAGGCCTGCCGGAACTTGGTCGGCGACACGCCGGCGGCGCGGTGGAAGGTGCGGACGAAATTGGAGAGATCGCCGAAACCGACGTCATAGGCGATGTCGGTGACCGCGATATCGTCCTCGGTGAGCAGGCGCGCGGCGTGCCGCAGCCGCGAACGCACCAGATATTGATGCGGGGTGACGCCGAGCACGGCCGAGAACAGCCGCAGGAAATGGAACGGACTGAGGCCTGCCTGTCGCGCCGCCTGTTCGAGATCAACCTCGGCATGCGAGTTGGCGTCGATCCACAGCGCGGCTTCGACGGCACGACGGCGGTCGCGTGCGGTGGGCGTGGCCGCCTTGCGCGCCTTGCCCGAGACGATGTCGATGAAACGGCCAGCGAGAATTTGGCCGATCTCGTCGAGGCCAAGATCGCTGTTACCGTCTGCCGCCGTCTGGGCGAGCTCGCCCAGCACCATCAGCTCGGGCAGCGGCGGTGTCGCGCCGACCTGCCAGATCTCGCGCCGTCCGCCGAGGGCATCGACCAGGTCCTCGCCGAAGAAGAAGCCCAGGCAGACGTCGCCGCTGACATGCTCATGCGTGCAGGTGTATTCCTCGCCGGGGGCGCCGACCAGCATCGAGCCTGCCACCAGCTCGAAGAAGCCGGCGCGGCAATGGCAGCCGAAGCTGCCGGAGCGGACGTAGGCGATGGAATGGCCTGTGCGGCACTCGGCGAACGGCTCGTCGTCCGGTCCCGCATCGCAGCGGAACTCGAAAACCGTGATTGAGCCTGTCGTCAGCAGCGGGGTTGCATCCATGCCGCCTATCTAGGTGGGCGCTCGCGGCGGGGCAACGGGCAGCAGCACCTCGAACAGCGTCTTGCTGGCGACGGGGTGGGCGCCCTCGAGCGCCAGCAGCCGCCGCTTGGAGATCACGCCGCCATAGGGCGACAGCCGGTCGGTGTAGTTGCCGGTCTCCAGCACCCGGTGGCAGGGCACGATCAGCATGTAGGGATTTTTCGCGACCGCCTGCGCCACTGAATGCGCCGCACCGGACGCTCCCAATGCCTTGGCGATCTCGTGATAGGTGCGCGTCTCCCCCCGCGGGATCGTGCAGGCGTGTTCGTAGACCCGCCGGTTGAAGCCGGGAACGCCGCCGGCATCCAGGCTAACGTCGGAAAAATCGGGATCGCTGCCTTGCAGCAGGGCCGCGATGCCCTCGATCGCAAGCTCGGCATTGAGCGGAGGCTGCTGCTCGCGCGCCTCCGGATGGACCGCGAAAATCCGGCGGCGGGTGTCGATCTCCCGCGCCTGCGGCAATTGCACGGCTACTATTCCCGTGCTGCTCCAGATGATGCCGCAGCGCCCGATCGCCGTATCGAATATCGTATAGCCACGCCCCACCATGCACACGCCCCACTCAGTGCACGTCTCTCCCCAGACACGCGATCATAACACCGCCACAATCCGGCGCACCTGGAATCTTGCCGAGACGTTAACAACCGTCCGGCCGGGCGCGCCAAACCGCTTGGCGGCAGGCGCCGTCTCGGTTAATCAGGGCGGGCGCAAAGCGCCTCCGCGGGCGTAGTTCAATGGTAGAACGGCAGCTTCCCAAGCTGCATACGAGGGTTCGATTCCCTTCGCCCGCTCCAGCTTCCCCGATCGCGATCCCTTTTGACCTGATCGACAAGCCAAGCGCGGTCGTGCGCATCGCGAACATTCTAATATATTAGCCTCTCGCTCCCGGCGTTCGCCTCTGCCCGCGCTAAGCTCTGCCTTGTCCCCGGCGGGTGCGGTCCGGCCGCCGCTGATGTTTGGATGAAGACCATGGACCAGCAAAAGCTCGACCGTGCCATCGGTCGCCGACTGAAGACGGTGAGGACGCAGGCCGGCATGACGTTGAACGAACTCGCGGCTCGCTCGGGCGTGAGCCGGGCGATGATCGGACGGGTGGAGCGGGCGCAGAGCAGCGCGACGGCGTCGCTGCTCAACAAGCTTTGCGCCGCGCTCGACGTGTCGCTCAGCGACGTGGTCGCGCTGGCGGAGAAGCCGCCGGAGCGGCTGGTGCGGCTCGCCGACCAGCCGCATTGGCGTGATCCCGAGAGCGGCTATCGCAGGCGGCACGCTTCGCCGACCGATGCGGCGAGCGGGATCGAAATCATCGTCGTCGATCTGCCGGCCGGTGCGCGGGTGCCCTATAGCCCTTGGGGCCGCAACGCCTTCACCCAGCAACTCTTGATGCTGGAGGGTACGATCGCCGTGCACATCGATGCCAAGACGGTGCGCCTGCGCGAGGGCGACTGCCTCGACTTCGACGTGATGCGCGCGGTGATCTTCGAGAACGAAACCAGACAGGACGCGCGCTACGTCATCATCACGCGGCGTGGCACATCTTACGGGAAAATGTGATGTCGCTGATCGTGCGGGACGCCACGCCGGAGGATGCCGAAGACATTCTGGCCATCTACAATTACGCCGCGATCAACACCACGGCGGTCTGGACCGACGGCCCGGCCGATCTGGCTTCGCGACGCGAGTGGATGCGTGCGCGACAGGAGGCCGGTTATCCCGTGATTGTCGCAATGAAGGGCAGGATTGTGGTTGGCTTCGCGTCCTTTGGCGATTTCCGCCCCTGGCCCGGCTATCGGCACACGGTCGAGAATTCCGTCTATGTCAGTGAGCGGCATCATCGCGCGGGCATCGGCCGCAGCCTGATGCTTGCTCTGATCGAGCGTGCCACGGCGCTGAACAAGCACATGATGGTCGCCGCGATCGAGGCCTCGAATTCCGCCTCCATCGCGCTGCATGCGTCGTTCGGCTTCGCCGAGGTCGGCCGCATGCCTGAGGTCGGCTGCAAGTTCGGCCGCTGGCTCGATATGGTCCTGATGCAGAAGCGGCTTTCAAGCGCAGTGGAGCCGTGACGATGCAGATCCGGACCGGCGACACGTTCGATCCCCGTGTGATCGCGCTGCTCGACCATCATGTCACGGCCGCGCGGGCGCAGACCGCGCCGGGCAGCGCCCACGCGCTCGATCTGGCGGGCCTTCGCGCGCCGGACGTCGCGTTCTGGACCGGCTGGGACGGCGATACGCTGGTCGCGACCGGCGCGCTGAAGATGCTCTCGGCCGACCATGGCGAGGTGAAGTCGATGCATACGCTTCAGGCCACGCGGCGGCGCGGCTTTGGCGGCCAGATGCTCCGTCACATCATCGCCGAGGCCCGCGGGTGCGGCCTGACGCGGCTTAGCCTCGAGACAGGCTCGTGGGATTATTTCAAGCCGGCGCATGCGCTCTATCAGTCTCACGGTTTTGTGCTCCGCGGCCCGTTCGAGGGCTATGCCGAGGACCCCAACAGCCTGTTCCTGACTCTCGATCTGAGCAGCGGCTGATCGCCGGCCGGTGCAAGCGGATGCGAAAAATGTGGTCCTGCCCCTCAAAATGAGTTGCGTACCTCAAAACGCCTCTGCTAGCCTTCAGCCATGGCCCAAGAGACCGTCTCCGACACGCTCACAGCCGCCGCGCTGACCCTGAAGGACATCGCGCGCGAGGCGGGCGTGAGCCTGGCGACAGTGGATCGGGTCCTCCACAACCGCCCGGGCGTGCGGGCGGACACGGTCCGGCGCGTCAGGGAGACGATCGAGCGCAATGCCTTCCAGCCGCACGTGGCTGCAGCGGAGCTTGCCCGCGGCCGCGCGCGTCGCTTTGCCTTCGTGATGCCGTCCGGGCCCAACCCGTTCATGCAGCAGATCGAGGCCTATCTCGGCGAGATGTCGGCCTGGCTGTCGGCGCGTCGCCTGAATGTCGAGATGATCGCGACCGACGTGTTCGATCCGTCCGTGCTTGCGGCCTCGCTCGAGGCACTGTCGGGCGACTATGACGGCGTTGCCGTGGTGGCGCTGGATCATCCAAGCGTCCGCGCCGCCATCAACGATCTCGTCGATGCCAGCACCAAAATCGTCACGCTGGTCTCGGACGTGCCGTCGTCGCGGCGCCACCATTATGTCGGCATCGACAACATCGCCGCGGGTCGCACCGCCGGCGCGCTGGTCGGGCGGCTGGCCGGCGGACGATCCGGCAAGGTCGCAATCGTCGCGGGATCGCGGGGCCTGCGCGACCACGCCGAGCGCATTTTCGGCTTCAACCAGGTGATGGCCTCGGAATTCCCTGATCTCAGCGTGCTGCCGGTGCTGGAAGGGCGCGACCAGGACGAGCGTTCGGAGCAGCTATTGGCGCGCTTGTTCGGCAGGCATGCTGACATTGTCGGCCTCTATAACGTCGGCGCCGGCACACAAGGCGTCGCCAACGCGTTGAGCGATGCCGGTCGCGACAAGCAGACGGTGTTCGTCGGGCACGACGTCACGGCGCTGACGCGCCGGCTGCTGTTGCAGGGGGTGATGGATGCCGCGATCTCGCAGAACCCGGGACATGAGGCGCGCGCCGCCGTGCGCGTGCTGCTCGCGCTCGCCCGCGGCGAGCCGATCTTGCGCGAACAGGAGAAGATCAGGATCGATATCGTGATGCGGGACAATCTGCCCTAGCGGCAGCGGGAGTTTGAACGGCACGTTGCGGCAAAGGCGACTTCAAGCTCGCCCACCGCGACAGGCAAAAGGGAGGATGGCGTGTATCTCGGGATGGACATCGGCACGTCCGGTGTGAAGGCGGTGCTCATGAGCGATGCCGGCGCGATTGTCGCAACGGCGGCGCGCGAGCTTGCGCTGTCGCATCCGGCGCCGCTGTGGTCCGAGCAGGATCCCGACGCCTGGGTCGACGCGGCGACCGGCGCGGTCGATGATCTCGCGAGCCATCATCCGCGTGAGGTCGCGCAGGTGCGCGGCATCGGGCTATCAGGCCAGATGCACGGCGCGACGCTGCTGGGCGAGGACGGCCGCCCGCTACGCCCCGCGATCCTCTGGAACGACGGCCGCTCGCAGGCCGAATGCGGCGAGCTGGAGCGTCGCTGTCCGTCGTTGCACGACATCGCCGGAAATCTCGCGATGCCCGGCTTCACCGCACCGAAGCTGCTCTGGGTCGCGCGGCACGAGCCGGACATCTTCGCGCGCGTCGCCAAGGTGCTGCTGCCGAAGGCCTATGTGCGCTATCGCCTCACAGGCGAGATGGTCGAGGACATGTCCGACGCCGCCGGCACGCTGTGGCTCGACGTCGGCGGTCGCCGCTGGTCAGAGGCGCTGCTGCACGCCACCCGGCTCGATCTCCGTCACATGCCGGGCCTCGTCGAGGGCAGCGCGGTGAGTGCCCTGCTTGCGCCGGAATTCGCGCGGCGCTGGGGCATGGCGAAGAATGTCGTGGTTGCAGGCGGCGCCGGCGATTGCGCGGCGAGCGCGATCGGGCTCGGCGCCATCATGCCCGGCGATGCGTTTCTGTCTCTGGGAACTTCGGGTGTGGTGTTCCGCGTCACCGATCGCTTTGCGCCGGCGCCAGCCTCGGCTGTGCACGCCTTCTGCCACGCCCTGCCCGGGCTCTGGCACCAGATGGGTGTGATGCTGTCGGCGGCGGCCTCGCTCGCCTGGCTTGCAGACGTAATGGAGACGCCGGCCGCAGCGCTGCTGGCGCCGCTCGGCGAGCGCGTCGACGGACCAAGCCCGGTCCAATTCCTGCCCTATCTCGACGGCGAACGCACGCCGCATAACGATGCCGCCGCCAGCGGTGCTTTCGTCGGCCTGCGTGGTGCCACCGGGCGCGGCCAGATCGTGCAGGCCGTGCTCGAAGGCGTCGCGTTTGCCGCGCGCGATAATCTTGCGGCACTCAGCGCCGCGAGCGGACCCGTTCACGAAGTCGATCTCGTCGGCGGCGGCTCGCGCTCGCCGCTCTGGGCCCAGATCTGTGCCGACGTGCTCGGCATTTCCGTCCATCGCGTCGAGGAAGGCGAGGTCGGCGCCGCGCTCGGCGCCGCGCGGCTCGGGCGCCTTGCCGCGACCGGCGAAAATCCGGCCGATGTCTGCACCCGCCCGCGCCGGCTTGCGAGTTTCGCACCCCGGGCATCCGTGACCGCTGCCTACGACGAGGCCTATCGCCGCTGGCGCGCGCTCTATCCCGCCTTGAAGGAGACGATCTAAGTGAACGCGTCAGCCAAATTCTTCGATGCAAGCACGCCCGTCGCCTTTGCCGGCAAGGATGCGGCAAACGCGCATGCCTTTCGCTGGTACGACAAGGACCGGCTCGTGCATGGCCGCAGGCTGGAGGACCATCTGCGCTTTGCGGTCTGCTACTGGCACTCGCTGTGCTGGCCGGGTGGCGATCCTTTCGGGGGCGAGACGTTCCTGCGGCCCTGGCACCACGGCACCGATGCGATGGCGCAGGCCCGCGCCAAGGCCGACGTCGCCTTCGAGCTGTTCCGCCTGCTGGATGTGCCCTTCTTCACCTTCCACGACGTCGATGCGGCGCCGGAAGGTGCTTCGCTCCGTGAATCCGTCGCCAATCTCAACGCGATCGCCGATCTGTTCGAGGCGAAGATGGCATCAAGCAAGGTCCGGCTGCTCTGGGGCACAGCAAACCTGTTCACGCATCGCCGTTACATGGCGGGCGCCGCCACCAATCCGGACCCCGACATCTTCACCTATGCCGCCGGCCAGGTCCGCGCTGCCTTGGAGGTGACGCATCGGCTCGGCGGCCAGAACTATGTGCTGTGGGGTGGCCGCGAGGGCTACGAGACCCTGCTCAACACCGATCTCAAGCGCGAGCTCGACCAGCTCGGCCGCTTCATCTCGCTGGTGGTCGAGCACAAGCACAGAATAGGCTTCAAGGGCCCGATCCTGATCGAACCGAAGCCGAAGGAGCCGACCAAGCATCAATACGACTTCGACGTCGCCACCTGCTACGGCTTCCTCGAACGCTACGACCTGCTCAAAGACGTCAAGCTCAACATCGAGCAGAACCACGCCATTCTCGCCGGTCATTCCTTCCATCACGAGGTCGCGCTGGCCGAGGCGCTCGGTGTGTTCGGCTCGCTCGACATCAACCGTGGCGACGATCTGCTCGGCTGGGACACCGACCAGTTCGCGATGAACGTCCCCGAGCTCACCCTGGTGTTCCACGAGCTCCTGAACCGCGGCGGCTTCAGCTCGGGCGGGCTCAATTTCGACGCCAAGATCCGGCGGCAGTCGATCGACCCCGACGATCTCATCCACGCCCATGTCGGCTCGATGGATGCCTGCGCGCGTGCCTTTCTCGCCGCCGCCGACATGCTCGATGCCGGCGCTCTCACCGCGCCGATCGAGAAGCGCTACGAGGGCTGGGCCGGTCCGGAAGGCCGCGCCATTCTCGGCGGCCAGCGCTCGCTCGCCGATCTCGCCGATCGTGCGCTCGGCGCGGGCTTCGACCCGCAGCCGCGCTCGGGACGGCAGGAATATCTGGAATCACTGGTCAACCGTTACATCTGAGCAGGGCTGTCGATGACAAGTGCTGACGCAACACCGGTTCTCGATCTCCAGGGCATCGGCAAGGAGTTCGGCGCGATTCGCGCGCTTCATGACGTCGACATGCAGGTCTTCCCCGGCGAGGTGGTCGGCCTGATGGGCGACAACGG
>Ga0136846_1229670_pt1 | contig 11119 bp, 10 predicted proteins | sample HopSoiMetagenom2_FD_96841 | JGI IMG/M metagenome (GOLD analysis project Ga0136846, IMG submission 96841) | Grasslands soil microbial communities from Hopland, California, USA - 2 Assembly 2016 (version 4) | ecosystem: Environmental > Terrestrial > Soil > Grasslands | place: USA: Hopland... | reverse complement strand
GGAGATCGCCGTCCTCGCGGGCGCGACGCTGGATCTCCTTGATGGCGTCCAGGCAGGTGTCGAGCGTGCCGGCGAAGTCCTGGTGCACCTGTTCGGGGTCGGAACCCTCGACGAAGTAGGGCCGGTAGCCGTAGCCGCGCATCAGTTCGGCCAGCTCCTCGTTACCGATGCGGGCCAGGACGGTCGGATTGGCGATCTTGTAGCCGTTGAGGTGCAGGATCGGCAGCACGGCGCCGTCCACCGCCGGGTTCAGGAACTTGTTGGAGTGCCAGCTCGCGGCCAGCGGGCCGGTCTCGGCCTCACCGTCGCCGACGACGCAGGTGACGAGCAGGTCGGGGTTGTCGAACGCGGCGCCGTAGGCGTGGACGAGCGCATAGCCGAGCTCGCCGCCCTCATGGATGGACCCCGGTGTCTCCGGCGCGACGTGGCTGGGGATGCCGCCGGGGAAGGAGAACTGCCGGAACAGCGCGCGCAGGCCGTTCTCGTCCTGCCCGATGCGGGAGTACACCTCGCTGTAGGTGCCTTCGAGGTAGGCGTTGGCGACGAGGCCCGGACCGCCGTGACCGGGGCCGGTGATGTAGATGGCGTTGAGGTCACGTTCGCGGATGGCGCGGTTCACGTGCACGTAGATCAGGTTGAGCCCCGGGGTCGTGCCCCAGTGCCCCAACAGGCGCGGCTTGACGTGCTCGGCGGCCAGCGGTTCGCGGAGCAACGGATTGTCCAGCAAGTAGATCTGGCCCACGGACAGGTAGTTCGCCGCCCGCCAGTAGGCGTCGATGGCGGCGAGTTCCTCGGAGCTCAGGGGGGTGTGGACAGCAACGTCGGTCATGCGGTGAACCTTTCCGGATCAACGAGACGGTGGGAAGTGTTCCCACGCGTCGAGCCAGGACGTGGGAACGCCCGCCGGGCCAGGTGGCCGGGCGGGCGTTCACGGGGGGACTTCGTCAGTCGGCGATCACGGGCTCGGGGACGGTGTGCTTGGACCGCTTGCCGGCCAGCACCTCCTTCTCGACCGGGACGCGGTGAGCGTGCCAGAGGCCGAGAGCGCCGAGCAGGGCGAACAGGGCCGAGCCGATCCAGGCGGCGACGGCGGCGATGCCGGCGATGCTGCCCATCTTGCCGAAGGCGTAGGCGTTCAGCAGCAGGCCGCGGAGGGTCTCACCCTTGAACATCGTGGCCACCTGGCCCTGGAGCTTCTGGTTGTTGGGGTCCTTCATCGCCGCGCCGCTGAGCTGGGAGTAGGTCTTGCCGCCGCCGATGCCCTGCAGGTGGATGCGGATGAAGTGGTTGGCGTAGGTCGCGGCCTGGTCGCCGGTGGTCAGCTGCTGGCCGGCGTACTTGCCCATGGCCGCGGCGTCGGCGGCGGGCAGCTCCTTGAGGCCTTCCTTCGGGGGGAAGAAGATCTTCTGCTCGGAGAGCTGCGAGTGAACCTGGTCGCCGACGAAGCTGTTGGCCCAGGTGAGCAGGCCGCCGGCCACGACGAGAAGGGCGGCGAGGCCGAGCCCGATAGTGCTGGCGATAACGTCGAACGTTCTGCGCCTCATGATGACTCCTTGTCTGGCGAGACGGGCTTGCGGAGTCCATCTCTTTCGGTGTTCCTTGACGGTTCAAATTCTTCGCAACTTCACACCGAGACAACCGGGTCCAAAGACCGGAACGCGACTGGGCCTACGTCGCGCCGTAAAGATGCCCTTGGATGCCCGCAGGCTGGGACCGCCGCCTCAGCCGGCCAGGACGATGCCCAGCACCAGGGCAGCCAATGCGCTGACGCCGGTGAGGGCGCCGAACACCGCGAGGCCCGCCTTGGTGCGGGCCCGCGCGTGCAGGTAGGCCGTCAGACCCGAGACGAGGACGACCGCGAGCTTGGCGTACAGCACCGCGTGATACCGGCCGGAAGGGGAGTCGGTGTGCTCGACCTCGATCACGTTCCAGATGCCGGTGGCCACCAGCACGGCGAACGCCGGCCACGCGATCTGGTTGAACCGGCGGGCCGCCGCGCGCGGCACCTCCGCGCCGGCTGCGCGCAGCGTCGGCACGAGCGCGGCGAGGACGAGCTGCCCGCCGACCCACACGGTCGCGGCCAGCACGTGGAGAGACAGACGGACGGTGTCCCAGGCCGGCGCCAACACGCCTCGACCGTAACGCCCGACGCCGAGGCCGGACGTGCTCGGCATCACCTCACCGGAGCGGTCAGATCAGAGGGAACGGAGAAGTTGCCTTGGGACGCTCACGAGCGTGCCTGACAAGATCAACGGATTGCCCGCCCACATCCTCCTCGTCCACGCCGTCGTCGTGCTCGTCCCGCTTGCCGCACTGCTGTCGGTCGTCGCCATCGCGTGGCCGGCCGCGCGCCGCAAGCTCGGCGTCCTCGTGCCCATCTGCGCGCTGGCTGGGCTTGCGTTCGTGCCCCTGGCCACGCAGGCGGGGGAGTGGCTCCAGGAGCACGTGAAGGAGACGCCGCTCGTGGAGAAGCACACCAGCCTCGGGGACGGCCTGCTGCCATGGGCGCTGCTGCTGTTCGTCCTCGCGACCGTGTTCTGGCTGCTCGACTTCGCGCCGGCCCGCAGCTGGCGGCTGCCCGCCTTCGCCACCACCGTTCCCGCCCGCGCGGTCGTGAGCATTGCTCTCGCCGCGGTCGCCGTGGTGTCGGTCGTGCAGGTCTACCGCATCGGCGACTCCGGCGCGAAGGCCGCCTGGCACAACCAGTACTCCAACTCGGCCACCGGTCAAGGCGACGACGGCTGAGCCCAGCCGGCCGGCAACCGCACCCGGAACTCGGTCGCTCCGGGGCGGGAGGACACGGCGACCTCCCCGCCGTGGGCGTGCACGATGGCGGCCACGATCGCCAGCCCCAACCCGCTGCTTCCCGTGCCGGCCACCCGCCCGTCGTGCGCCCGGACGAACCGGCCGAACAGTCGGCTCCGCAACTCCTCGGAGATACCCGGCCCGTCGTCGGCCACGATGATCTCGGCCGCCGACCCGCGGCCCGCCCCGTCGATCCGTACCGACGTGCGTACCGTCGTGCTGGCCGGCGTGTGGGTGCGCGCGTTCGCCAGCAGGTTGGCGACGACCTGGTGCAGCGCGTTCGCGTCGCCGGTCACCACCACCGGCTCCTCGGCCAGCTCCAGCTGCCAGCGGTGATCCGGGCCGGCGACCCGGGCGTCCCCGGTCGCTTCGAGGACGATGCGGGTGAGATCGACCTCGTCGCGGGCGAGCGGCCGGCCGGAGTCGAGCCGGGCGAGCAGCAGGAGGTCGTCGACCAGCCGGCCCATGCGCTCGGACTCGGCGCCGATCCGGTCCAGCGCGTGGGCGACCTCGGCCGGCAGAGGTCCGTCGCTGCGTCGGGCCAGTTCGGCGTGGCTGCGGACGACGGCCACGGGCGTGCGCAGCTCGTGGCTCGCATCGGCGACGAAGCGGCGCAGGCGCTCCTCGCTGTCCTGCCGACTGTGCAGCGACGCCTCGACGTGCGCCAGCATGGCGTTGAACGCGGCCGCGAGCTGGCCGAGCTCGGTGCCGGCCGGCGCGGTCGGGGCCCGGTCGGTCAGCCGGACCGTCCCGCTGGACAGCGGCCGGTCGGCGACCCGGGCGGCGGTGTCGGCGACCCGGGTGAGCGGGCGCAGCGAGAGCCGGACGGACACGAGCACGCCCAGCCCCACCGCGAGCAGCGTCCCGCCGAACACCACCGCCTCGATGGCGATGAGGCGATGGATCGTCTCCTCGATCGGGTGCAGCGGCAGCCCGGTGACGAGCACGTCCCCATCTGCTCCCCGCTGCGCCAGCAGGCGGTAGGGGCCGAGACCGGGAAGGTCGCGCGTGCGCGGGCCCCGCGCGGGTCGAAGACGGGCGAGCACCGCGCGGTCGGCGGCGCTGGGTTGTGGCCTTCCGTCGTCGGCGTCGTGGGCGATCACCCGGGCCGCAGTCACCACGCCGTTCTTCACCCGGGCCCCGAGCGTGCCGGCGGACTGGCCGGGAACGTCGAACTGCCGCGCGTCGTCGCGGTCGGCGTCGGCGTGCTCCAGCGACTGCGCGTATCGCCCGCCCGCGTCACTCAGTTGCTGGTCGAGCCGATCGAGCAGGAAGCCGTTCAGTTGAGCGGCCGTCACGACGGCGACCAGGGCGAAGGCGACGGTGACCAGTACCAGGACGACCGCCACGATGCGGGTGCGCAGCCGCCACTCGCGCCATCGGCGCAGCCTCATGGGGCCGGCTTGAGGACGTAGCCCACGCTGCGCACCGTATGGATCATGGACGGGCGACCCCGGTCGACCTTCTTGCGCAGGTAGCTGATGTACAGCTCGACGACGTGCGCGTGCCCGCCGAAGTCGTAGCTCCACACGCGGTCCAGGATCTGCGCCTTGGACAGCACCCGCCGCGGGTTGAGCATGAGGTAGCGCAGGAGCTCGAACTCGGTTGCGGTGAGGTCGATCGGCTCGCCGCCCCGGCTCACCTCGCGGGCGTCCTCGTCGAGCACCAGGTCGCCGACGACGATCGCGGCGTCGGAGTCGATGGGCGCCAACCGGGCCCGCCGCACCAGGCCGCGCACCCGCGCCAGCACCTCTTCCATGCTGAACGGCTTGGTGACGTAGTCGTCACCGCCGGCGGTGATGCCGGCGATGCGGTCCTCGACGGAGTCGCGGGCGGTGAGGAACAGCACGCAGACCGCCGGATTCAGGGCGCGCAGGTCGTGCAGGACGTCGAAGCCGCTGGCATCGGGCAGGTTGACGTCGAGGATCACGACGTCCGGTCGCGCGTGTTCGGCGAGGCGGCGCGCCTCCGCCGCGTCATGGGCGGCGCGGACGGCCCACCCCTCGTGGGCCAGCATGCTGGTGAGCACCTCGGCGAGGTCGGGTTCGTCGTCGACGACGAGGGCGCGCAGCGGCGTCCCGTCGGCATGCGTCAGCGCAACGGTGTGGGGCACCCGTCCAGGATCCTGCCCCTCGACTGGGAAGTCGCTCTGCGAAACCTCTGAATCTGTCGACGACCCCGTCCGTCGCGCGGTCGGTGGACCGCGCGGGAGCGAGAGGACGGGCCCGGCCGCTGCCCCACCGACCGCGCCCGGGCCCGTCCTCCCTGCTACCCGGCGGAGCTAGCTCGCCTGGGCGTAAGCCGACGCGAGCTGGATCTCTGCTCCGGCGGGGAGACCGTAGGCCGCCTTGCCGAGGACGATGTCGACGCCACGCACCGTGATGCTCGTGCCGCTCTTGATCTGCTGGTTGATGACGATCTTGCCGATCCCCAGCTTGATCACGGTGTTCTTCTTGACGCTGAGCGGGATGCGGTTGCCCGCGATCGTCAGGTCGACCAGCTTCATGGCGCCGGAGGCGGAGGTGAGGGACGCACTGGCCCTGACCTTCACGGCCGTGGCCTTGATCAGACCGCCCAGCAGGTTGATGTCGCCGACAGCGGCGGTCGTGGTCACCGTGGCGACCTTGCCGTTGTTCACGCCGACCCCGGTCGTCTTCACCGCCCCGATGCGGCCGACGCCCTTGAGGTCCACGGCGGCGAGCGACGTCGTCGTGACCCGGCCGTCCGTGCCCTGGGCGAAGACGGTCGTCGGAGCCGTCGGGTCGGAGCGGACCGACAGCGTCTTGCCGACATCGGCGGTGATCCGCGTCGCGAATGCGCCACCGATGGTGCTGTGCCCGGTGTCGGGCGAGCTGTCCGGAGCGACGATCGTGTAGGTCGGGTTGACGTCGATCTCCGCGCCCTCGTCGGAGTTGCCCTCCGGCTTGAGCAGGGTTACGCGGAGGCCGGCGCCGATGCCGGCGCTGTAGTCACCGTTGTTCCCGACGAGCCCGGCGTTGATGCCGACGGCGGCGATGTCACCGACGCGAACGGTGTAGTTCTCCGGGATGTTGACCGGCAGGTTCACGCCGATGATCTTGAGGTCGGCGAAGTCGCTGTGCGTGGTGCTGCTCGACACGCCGTTGATCCGCGAAGTCGTCGTCACGGTGGTGATGGCCTTGGCGGTGATCAGGCCGCCGAGCAGGTTCACGTCGGCCGCGCGGGCCTTCGCCGTGACCTGCTGCCCACCGGTCACCGACTTCACCTGGACCGAGGTGTTGATCGCGCCGAGCGTGAGGACACCCTGCGTCTTGAGGGCCGCCAGGTGATTGGTGTCGGCGGCGCCGGGATCCCGGCTCAGGACGCTGGACTCCGCCGACAGCTGCGACGTGACCGTGTTGTCCAGTGCCTTGATGGTGGAACCGCCGGCGTAGCCGTAGTAGTAGTACGCCACTGCCGCTCCGGCCGGCAGGACGGCGACCAGGGTGGCCGCTCCCAGAACGCTCGCGGCAACGGCCGCGGAGATGACTTTGGCGCGCATTTGTACCTTCCCTCAGACCGGCGGTTGCCGGTCACCCACCCCAGATCGCGCTGCGACGCCCCCGTCACGATCCGAGACGCCTGCGCGATGGCACAGGACGTCCGTAACGACCAACGACGCTCCGCCTGCGCAGATACGATCTAGGACCTACCCGGTTCGTGGCCCGGTTCACGGCGACTTGGCCGCGTGGGTCGGGTAGACCCTGCCCGTGAGCACACCGACTCCCCGGGCGAGGCGCGCGCGGGGAGAACGGCGTCCGAAGGCGGCGGAGCTGATCGCCCGCCTGTACGACGACCCGCAGGAGTGTGCCCGGATCGCCAGCCTGCGGTACGTCAGCCCGGACGAGCCGGGATTGACCCGGATCCGCCGCGGACGCGGATTCACCTACCGCGACGCCCGGGGCGCGACCGTGGTCGACGTCCACGTCCGCGAGCGGATCAGCCGGCTGGCCATCCCGCCGGCGTGGAGCAACGTGTGGATCTGCGCTTCGGAGGACGGGCACCTGCTCGCGGTGGGGGAGGACGACCGGGGCCGTAAGCAGTACGTCTACCACGAACGCTGGCGCTCGATCCGTGACCAGCTGAACTTCTACCGGCTGATCGGTTTCGGCGATGCGCTGCCGGTGATCCGCGCTGACGTCGACCGGCAACTGCGTCGCCGAACTCTTGACGCCGACCGGGTGCTCGCGACGATGCTGCGGATCATCGACCGCGCGGGGTTGCGGGTGGGCAACGAGGTCTACGCGGAGGAGAACGAGAGCTACGGCCTGACAACGCTGATGAAGCGACACGTCACCGTCCAGGGCAACACGACGCGCTTCTCGTTTCCCGCCAAGTCGGGCAAGCAAGCCGAGGTGGCCGTGCGCGATCCCGGCGTCGCGCGGGTGATCAAGCTCCTGCTGGCCCAGCGCGGGCGGCGGTTGTTCACGGTGGACGGCGCGCCCGTCGGCTCGGAGGTGATCAATACGCGGCTGGCCGAACTCACCGGGGCGCATCTGACGGCCAAGGACTTCCGCACCTGGATCGGCACCACGACGGTCTTCCGGCACCTGCGCGCACACCTGCCGGCCGACGACCACGCCGAGACGCACGTGCTCGCCGCCATCGACGCCGCGTCGATCGCCCTCAACAACACCCGGACGGTTGCACGGGCCCACTACGTCCACCCCGAGGTGATCGACGGCTACACCTCGGGTGAGCTCGAGCGCTTCCTGCACGGCCGGCGGACCCAGCCCGACCGCTGGCTGGACCCGGACGAACAGTTGCTGCTCGGCTACCTCGCCCACACCCTCGAGCAGCGGGCCGGTGAGCTGTTCGCCGCGGCGTAGCGGCATCGTGGGGCTTCGTGGAGACCTTCACCAAGCGCAATCCGGCGCCCCTGGAGGCGGCGGGCTTGCGGTGGTTGGCCGAGGCCGGCGCCCGGGTGCCGCGAATCGTGGCCGAGTCGGCGAGCGAACTCGTCCTCGAGCGCGTACCTGCCGGGACGCTGAACGCCGCCGGCGAGGAGGAACTCGGCCGGATGCTGGCGCGCATGCACGCTGCCGGCGCTCCACGCTTCGGGTCCTTGCCGGCGGCCGGCCGGTTCTTCGTCGGCGCGTGCGAGCTGCCCTCGCCGGAGGGCGACGACTGGAACGACTACTACCTGCAGCACCGGTGCCTGCCGCTGGCTCGCCGGGTGGGGTTGGAGCGGGAGGTCGCCGCGGTGCGGGTGGACGCTCCTGTCGAGGCGCCGGCCCGGCTGCACGGTGACTTGTGGAGCGGCAACCTCCTGGCCGGCGCCGACGGCCGTCCCTGGTTGATCGATCCGGCGGCCTACGGCGGGCATCGGGAGGTCGATCTCGCCATGCTCGATCTGTTCGGACGGATCCCCGCGCGCACTGCGGCGGCCTATGACGAGGTGGTGCCATTGGCCGAAGGCTGGAGCGAGCGGATCCCCCTCTGGCAGCTGTTTCCCTTGCTCGTCCACGCGGTGTTGTTCGGGGGCGGATACCTGCGACAGGCGGCCGAACTGGCCCGCCGCCTGCGCTGAGCCGGCCGGGCCTCGTGGTCGTGCGCGGCACGGTCACGAACGGCGACCACGCACGGAACATCGTGACGGCCGACGTCACGCCTCTCGAGTGACACCCGTTGCTCGAGAAAGGGCCACCCATGACCTCCACGACGACCGACCTCGCCACCGCCCGCGTCCTCGCCGACAAGCTGATCGCGTTCCTCGAGACCGGCGAGCTCCCCGCGGGGCTGTTCGCGCCCGACCTGTTCCTGGACTTCACCCTTCCGCTGTGGCGGCTGCAGGCCAGCAGCGCCGACGACGCGGTCGCAGTTCGGCTCACCGGCCACCCCGCTCCCGGGCGGGTGCCGCGATCGCGCTTCGACCGCACCGATTCCGGATTCCTCCTCGAGGTGGAAGAGACCTGGGAGCAGGACGGCGACTCCTGGTACTGCCGCGAGCTGATGCGGGCCGACGTCGTCGACGGCGTCATTACCGAGCTGGCGGTGTACTGCACCGGCGATTGGGATTCGGCCCGGCAGGCCGAGCACCGGGCCGCGGTGCCGCTCGTCCGGCCCTGACCTGCAGGCCTACCATCGCCGTCATGTCCGGGTCGGCGCCCCGCGCGGCGCGGCTGGCCGCCTTTGCGGAGGCCGAACGAGCCGGCGACGCGGAGGCGATGGCCGCGGCCGCGCTCGCGCTGGCCGACGGCCGGCCCTTCGGTGCGGATCCGGGGCGCGTGCCGGCGTTCCTGCACGCGGCGTACGAGCGTTCGGCCGGTCGCCGCCGGGTCGAGCTGGCGGTCGCGCTCGCTCGGACCTGGGTCTACGCCAGCCGTCCCGACCGGGCGGCCGAATTCGCGGCCGAGGCCGAGCGGGTGGCCGTCACCCTGGACGACCCCACGCTCGTCGCGGCGGCGCTGGACGCCTCGTTGCTCGTGCACTGGGGTCCGGACGACCTCGCGACCCGCGCCGGGCTGGCCGCCCGGCTCGACGTCGTCGTCGCCCACGTGCCGGACGTCGAGTCGCGGATGTCGGCGCACCTGTGGTCGCTCACCACCGCTCTGGAAGCGTTGGACGCGATCGCGGTGCGCCGGCAGGTGCATGCGCTCGAAACGTTGGCCGAAGAGGCGGGGACGCCGCGCACGGGCTTCTACGCCGCCGCTCGCCGGGGCATGTTGGCCCTGCTCGAGGGCGACCCCGAAACCGCGCAGGCCTGCCAGGAGCGGGCGGGGTCCCTCGGCGAGGCGGCGGGAGAAGCGGACACCGTCGCGATCGTCCACACGCTGGCCGCCGGGGTGGCGCGCCAGCGGGGCGACCGGGCCGCGCTGGCCGGCGAGGCCGCCGTCTACGAGACCTTCGGGCTGGCCGAGGGCGTGCCGGCCGTGGCCGCGGAGGCGGTGCTGCTCTGGCTGGAGGGCGGCGAGGTCGACCGGGCCGCCAGCCTCCTGGCCCAGCTCGCCGGACCGGATTTCGCCGCCGTACCGCGTGATCACGACTGGCTGCTCGTGCTCGCCACCCTCGGCGAGGTTGCCGCGCGACTGCGCGACGAGCCGCGCTGCCGGGCCGGGCTCGAGCTGCTCGAGCCGTATGCCGGGCGCGGGGTCGTCAATGCGGGGGCGGTGGCGTTCGCCGGCGTGGTGGACGACGTGCTGGCTCGCCTCGCCAGCGCGCTCGGCCGAGCCGACGACGCCGACCGGTGGCGCGCGACAGCCGGGGAGGCGTACCGGCGGCTCGGTGCGACCTGGCTGCTTGGCCGGCTCGGCGCGCCGACGGCGACCGCGGGCTGGACGGCTGAGCTCGTGCCGGGAACCGCGGGCACCTGGACGGTCGGTACCGCGGGGACGCGCGCGGCCGTCCCGGACATGCGCGGGTTGCGCTACCTGCACCTGCTGCTCGAACGACCCGGCGTCGACGTCCCGGCGCTCGATCTCGCCGCGGCGGTCGCCGGCCACGGCGGAGTGCAGCAGGCCGACGTCGGGGAGCTCGTCGACCGCCGAGCCGTCGCGGCCTACCGGCAACGCATCGCCGACCTCGAGGCCGAGCTGGCCGAGGCCGAGCAATGGGCCGACCCGGCGCGAGCCGCGCGGGCCCGCGACGAGCACGAGGCGCTGGTCGCGCACCTCGCCCAGTCGGTCGGCGTGCGCGGGCGCCAGCGCCTCGTTGGGAGCAGTTCCGAGCGGGCGCGTGTCGCGGTTCGGAAGGCGATCGCCGCCGCGATCGAGCGGCTGGCCGAGGTCGACCCGGCGCTTGCGCGGCTGCTGCGCAACACCGTGCGGACGGGCCGGGTCTGCCGGTACGAACCGGACCCCACCCACCCGGTGCAGTGGTCGTTGTGAACTGACGCGGCGGCCGGACCGAGGTTCTGTTCTCGGCTCGCGCGCCGCTGGGGGTGAAAGGCGCAGCGACGAGGGGAGTCTCGCCGTGCTCGCGTTCGCGCTGCTGGCCGGCGGTTTCGGCCGCCTTGGCGGCTGAAAATCCCCGAAATTACTCGGCTAGAAACTCGATATATACGAACAACTGCGCTATTCTGTGAGGTATGACCAGCCGGTTCAGCTCGCTCCGCACGGGGCCGAAGCTGGCCCGGCGGCTCGCGCGCGTGGACCTCGGAGCACTACCTGACGACCAGTTGCTCGACTACCTGCACGCGGAGGCCCGTCAACTGTCGTTCCAGCAGGCCGAGCTGTGGCGAGCGATGGCCGAGGTCGGGCGCCGCGCCCCGCTCGCGTTCGATCATGGCCAGGTGTGGACGCCGCAGCGGCGTTTCGACTCCGCCGCCTGCGAGATCGTGGCCGAACTGCGGGTCTCC
>Ga0136846_1220442_pt1 | contig 11119 bp, 8 predicted proteins | sample HopSoiMetagenom2_FD_96841 | JGI IMG/M metagenome (GOLD analysis project Ga0136846, IMG submission 96841) | Grasslands soil microbial communities from Hopland, California, USA - 2 Assembly 2016 (version 4) | ecosystem: Environmental > Terrestrial > Soil > Grasslands | place: USA: Hopland... | reverse complement strand
TCGCCATAGCCCTTGACGAGCCCGCGGCAGGCCGCGACCTCGACGCCCAACAGGTAGTCGCGCTCGGCGGCGGCGCGGACGGCGCCGAGCCAGTCCTCGAGCGCGCGCTGCTCGGTCCGGTTCCGCAGCGAGCGCGGGCGCAACGGCTTTAGCGACGCGACGCCGTAGAGCATGAGGAAGCCGGCGATCGAGGAGGTGCGGACGATCCGGCCCTTGCGGGTGAGCCGCGCGACCGCGCCCCGCGCCCACGGCGTCGCGAGGAGCCAGCGGCCCCAGCGCTCCGGCAGGGTGTCGGCGATCTCCTCGACGCGCGGGTGGAAGAACTCGGCGATGTGGAGGAGCTGGTTGTCGCCGAGCTTCACCTCCTCGCGCACCCGGGCGAAGCGGCTTGCCCGGACCTTGAGCTCGGCGACCCGGATCGTGTCCTCATATGCCATAGCGAGCGCGAGCTGGCGCGCCACTTCCTCGACAAGGCGCCCGTCGGCGCCGGCCCGGCGCTCGAGCGCCAGGAACGGGCGCAGGCGTTCGATGTAGAGCCCGGCATAGGCGGTATCCTGGTAATCGGTGAGCCGCTCGAGGCCGAACCGCACGATCGCACGTGCGCCATCGGGGAATTCCTGCAGGCGCGCGGCGAGCGGGGCGGGCAGGCTCGGCATCGGTTCGCGGACCGCGGCGGCCGGTGCCTCCATGTCCCGCCCGTCCAAGGTCGGCGGCGGCAGGTTCGCGGTCGTGACGGCGTGAATTGCTGCGGCAGGCGCGCCGCCCTGCGCGGCTTCGAAACCGGCCTTGAACGCCTCGAGGCTGGCCTCAACCCCAACCCGGCCGCGCCGGATCGCGGCCTCGAAGGCCGGGCGCCCGAAGGGGAGGGCGTCGGCGCCGGCAAGCGCGCCGAACAGCACGGCGTTGATCGGGCTCCGTGTCGCCTCGGCGATCGCCGCCATGTCGAAGGCGAGGAAGCGCTTCGCCGCGGCGCGGCAGCCGTCGAGGAGCGCCGCCGCGTCGACGCGCCCGTCGGCGAGCGCGATCTTCTCGGTCATGGCGTAGACGCGGTGGGTCGAGGCGACGACGGTCGTACGGTCGGGCGTCACGAAGCCGCGCTGCACGGCGCGGCCGGCCTCCATCAGCTCGGAGGCGATGACCACGTCGACGTCGCCCGGCATCGGCATCAACGCCAGCACCGGATCGCGCCCGGCCGCCTTGGCGGCAGCCTTCGGGAACAGCTCGAGATAATAGACCGTCGCGCCGGTGCGCTGGGCGACGCCGGGGACCGAGGTCGCCTGCACCAGATAGCCGCCATGCTCGGCGAGGTCGACGATCCAGTCCGAGAGCACGCCGCCGCCTTCGCCGCCCATCGCCAGGATGGCGACGGTGATCGGCCGCGGGCCGGGGACGAGCGTCGTCACGCCGCGGCGGTCCGGCGGCGCTCGAGGCGGCGCTGCAATGCGCCGATCGCCGCCTCGCGCATCCGCGCCATGAGGCGGTCGAAGGTGTTCGGGTTGTTGATGATCGAGGCCCGGTAGAACGACGGGCAGAGCACGGCCGCGTGCGCGACCTCGCCGCAAAGCCCGCAGCCGACGCAGGAGTCGATCACCTTGGTGACCGGCTCGCGCCGCAGCGGGTCCGGGTTCGGCGCGACGGTAAGCGACGGGCAGCCCGAGAGGCGGATGCAGGAATGGTCGCCGGTGCAGGTGTCGGCATCGACCCCGAAGCGCTCGCGGACGACGCGCTTGCCGGCTTTCACCGCTTTCGCCGTCAGCGGGCGCTCGCGGCGCTGGCGGTTCAGCATGCATTCGGACTGGGCGACGATGACCTTCGGACCTTTCGTCGCCGTCGTCAGCGCCTCCTTCAGCGTGTCGCGCATCTTGGCGACGTCGTAGGTGTTGCGCAGCGTGCGCACCCAGCGGACGCCGACGCCGCGCACCGCCTTCTCGATCGAGTTCCTGGTCGAGCGGATGTCGTTGTGCGCCGCCGAGGAGAGGAGGTCCTGGCCGCCGGTCGCGGCCGAGTAGCCGTTGTCGACGATGATGTGGACGTTGTCGCTGCGGTTGAAGACGGCATTGCCGATCGAGGACACGAGGCCGTTATGCCAGAAGCCGCCATCGCCGATGACGGCGATCGCGCGCTTGTCGGCCTTGGCGTTGAGCGCCGCGGCGCCGGCGCCGCCGAGCCCGTAGCCCATGGTCGTGTTGCCGATGTTGAACGGCGGCAGGATCGAGAACAGGTGGCAGCCGATGTCGCAGCTGACGTGATGGGCCCCGAGCTCGCGCTCGACGAGCTTCATCGCCGCGAAGATCGGCCGCTCCGGGCAGCCTGTGCAGAACGATGGCGGGCGGATGTGCACGTGCGGCGCGACAGCGCCCGCGGCCTTCGCGAGCCGCGCCTTGTCGAGCGCGTTCCCGGCCCCGGCGGCGCCCTCGACGAGGTCCGGCCGGTAGGTCTCGATGAAGCGCCGGACGCCGTCGCGCACGACGCCGCCGGTGTACTCGCCGGCCATCGGCAGCATGCTCTTGCCTTCGATGCGGGTCTGGATGTCGGCCCGGCGCAGGATCGTGGCGATGCCCTGCTCGATGAACTCGGGCTGTCCCTCCTCGATGACGAGGATGGCGCGCTTCGCCTCGCAGAAGCGGGTCAGCTCGGCATCGATCAGCGGGTAGGTGACATTGAGGACGTAGAGCGGCACGCGGGTGTTGCCGAACGAATCGGCGAGCCCGAGCCGCTCGAGAGCGCGGATCGCGGTGTTGTACATCCCGCCCTGCATGACGATGCCGATGTCGCGAACGTCGCCCTCGAAGACCTCGTTGAGCTTGTGCTCGGCGATGAACCGCACGGCGGCAGGCCAGCGGCCCTCGATCTTCTCCTTCTCATGCGCGTAGGTCATCGGCGGCAGCGCGATGCGGTTCGTGTCCCGCACCGGGCGCTCGAGAGCGTCCTTCAGCGTGAAGGAGGCCCGGACGTTGTCCTTCGCCGTGAACGAGCCGTAGACGTGGCAGGCGCGGATGCGCAGCTCGAGCATCACCGGCGTGTTCGAGGCCTCGGAGAGCTCGAAACCCTTCTCGACCATGCCGACGATCATCGGCAGGTTCGGGCGCGGGTCGAGGAGCCAGACCTGCGACTTCATCGCGAAGGCGTGGCTGCGCTCCTGCATGATCGAGGAGCCCTCGCCGTAGTCCTCGCCGACGATGATGAGGGCGCCGCCCTTGACCCCGCCGGAGCCGAGATTGGCGAGCGCGTCCGAAGCGACGTTGACGCCGACCGGCCCCTTGAAGGTGACGGCGCCGCGCAAGGGGTAGTTGACGGACGCCGCGAGCGTCGCGGTCGCGGTCGCTTCGCTGGCGCTCGACTCGAAATGGACGCCGAGCTCCTCGAGGATGTCGTTCGCGTCCGCGAGCACGTCGACGAGGTGCGAGATCGGCGCGCCCTGGTAGCCGGCGACGTAGGTCACGCCTGATTGCAGGAGCGCCTTCGTGACCGCGAGGATGCCTTCGCCGCGAAACTCCTCGCCGGCGCGGAGGCGCAAGAGCTTGACCTCTTCCTTGAACGACCGCTCCGCCATTCCTGGTCTCCGGCGCGGCAGGGCGCCTTTACTGCGGAGCGCATAGTAGGAACCTCGGCGCGCAGGGTCAAAATGTACCGGGTCGTCCCGGCCGAAGCGAAGCGAAGAGCCGGGACCCACGGCCCGCCCGCCGGCGCTATGGATCCCGGATAGCCGCTGCGCGGCTTCCGGGATGACCCTCGGGGACGGGGCGGTTCGCCCGTTTGACAGCACGCGGCCGTTACGCTGAATTCGCCCGCAATATCCGCGGCCGCCGCCCCAATCCGGGCCGGACAAGAGCCGCCGGAGCTTCACGGGAGGACAACACCATGCGGGCGCGTCTCGCTTCCCTGATTGTCGCCGCGACGGCGGCCGTGCTCGCGACGGGCGCCCCGGCCCAGGAGACGACCCTGCGCGCGGTGTCGGCCTTCGTCGAGACCGGGACCTACGTGAAGCGTTTCCAGCCCTTCATGGATAAGGTCCAGGCGGACAGCAGAGGCGGCTTGCGCATCAACTTCATCGGCGGCCCTAAGGCGATGCCGCCCTTCGAGGTCGGCAACGCCGTCAAGAACGGCGTCGTCGACATGGCGCTCGTGACCGGCGCCTTCTACACCAACGTCTTCCCGGAAGCCGACGCCTGGAAGCTCACCGAGCGCCCGATGGCGGAGCTGCGCCGGAACGGCGGTTTCGACCACATGCAGAAGCTCTACAACGAGAAGATGGGCGCGCATTTCCTGGCCCGCATGATCGACGAGACCCCCTTCCACCTCTACCTCAACAAGCCGATCACCGGCCCGGACCTGACCGGGCTCAAGGTCCGCATCACGCCGGTCTATCGCGACTTCTTCCAGGCGCTCGGCGCGACGGTCATCCAGACCGCGCCGGGCGAGGTCTACACCGCGCTCGAGCGCGGGGTCGTCGACGGCTATGGCTGGCCGATCCACGGCATCTTCGACCTCGGCTGGCAGGAGAAGACGAGATACCGGGTCGACCCGGGCTTCTACTCGGCCGAGGTCTCGATCATCGTCAACAAGCGCAAATGGGACAGCCTCACGGACGAGCAGCGGGCCGTGCTGACGCGGGCCGGCGAGGCGCTCGAGGCGAACTACGCCGACGTCGCGAAGGAGAACGCGGCCGAGGCGGAGAAGCAGAAGGCCGCCGGCATCCAGGTGATCCGGCTCGACGGCGAGGCGGCGGAGGCCTGGCGCAAGAAGGCCTACGAGGCCGGTTGGGCCGGCGTCGTCAAGCAGAGCCCCGAGCACGGGCCGAAGCTGAAGGAGCTGTTCTCCAAGGCGCCGTAGCTCCGCGGCGCCGCCGTGCCCGCAGGGATCGTCGAGCGGCTGTCGCGCGCCTACGGCCGCGTCCTCGACCTCATGATGCTCGCCGCCTCGGCGCTGATCTTCGCCATGACGATGGTGATCGGCGCCGACGTGCTTCTGCGCAACATCGGCGCCGGCGGGCTGCCCTGGAGCGCCGAGATCTCCGAGGACGTCATCTACCTCGTGACGCTCCTCGCCGCGCCCTGGCTTCTGCGCCACGGGCAGCACATCCGGGTCGACATCGTGCTTCGGGCGCTGCCGCGCGGGCTCGCCTGGGGACTCGAATGGGTCGGCGACGCGCTCGGCCTTTTCTGCTGCCTCTATTTCGTCTGGTACGGTGCCGGCGTCGCGGCCGAGAGCTTCTCGACCGGGGCGCTCTCGATCAAGACCCTGATCACGCCGGAATGGTGGATGCTGGCGCCCTTGCCGGTCGCCTTCGCGCTGCTCGGCGTCGAGTTCCTGTTCCGCATGCACCGGCTTGCCCACGCGGCGCGCGGGCCGCGCGACGACGCCGTCTCGGCCGCCTGACGCCCGCCGCGATGTCCTGGCAGCTCGCGGCGCTCCTGCTCCTTGGCGGCTCGACCGTGCTGATCTTCCTCGGCATGCCGGTGGCGCTGTCCTTCGTCGCCATCAACCTCGTCGGCGCGGTGCTGTTCCTCGGCGGCGAGCCCGGGCTTGCGCAGATGGCGCGCAACAGCGTCGTCTCGGTGCTCAATTTCTCCCTGACCCCGATCCCGCTCTTCATCCTCATGGGCGAGGTCCTGTTCCACACCGGCCTTGCCCTCAAGGTGATCGACGGCGTCGAGCGGCTGATCGCCCAGGTGCCGGGCCGGCTCGCGGTCGTCGCGGTCGTCGCCGGGACGGTGTTCTCGGCGATCTCCGGCTCGACCATCGCGACGACGGCGATGCTCGGCTCGCTGATGCTGCCGGTGATGCTGGCCCGCGGCTATCACCCGGCGATGGCGACCGGGCCGATCATGGCGATCGGCGCCGTCGACATGCTGATCCCGCCCTCGGCCCTGACGGTGCTTCTCGGCAGCCTCTCCGGCATCTCGATCTCGAAGCTCCTGATCGGCGGCGTCGTGCCCGGGCTGATCCTCAGCGTCGCCTTCATCGGCTACATCGTCCTGCGCGCCAAGGCGAACCCGGCGCTCGCGCCGTCGGCGCCGATCGAGCGGCTCGCCGGCTGGGCGCGCTACCGGCTCCTCGTGCTCTACGTCTTGCCGCTGGTGTCGATCTTCGGCGTCGTCGTCGGGGCGATGTCGGCCGGCATCGCGACGCCGACCGAGTCCGCAGCGCTCGGTGCCATCGCGACGATGGCGCTGGCGCTCGCCTATCGGGCGCTCACGCTGGCGGCGCTGATGCGGGCGTTGCGCGGCACCGCCGCGATCTCGGGCATGATCCTGTTCATCATCCTCGGCGCCACGACCTTCTCGCAGATCCTGAGCTTCGCCGGCGCCTCCGAGGGCATCGTGTCGTCGATCCTCGGCCAGGGCTTGTCCACCTTCGCGGTCGTTGCCGGCATGATGGCGCTCCTGATCTTCCTTGGCGTGTTTGTCGACCAGGTCAGCATGATGCTGATCACGCTGCCGGTGTTCATGCCGCTGGTGCAGCGGCTCGGCGTCGACCCGATCTGGTTCGGGGTCCTGTTCCTGATCTGCATGCAGCTCGGCCTGCTCTTGCCGCCGCACGGGCTCCTGCTCATGACTATGAAGGGGGTGGCGCCGCGCGAGGTCACGATGGCCCACATCTTCCAGGCGGTGGTGCCCTATATCGCGATGAGCATCCTGCTCTTGGCGCTGATCCTCGCCTTCCCGCGCATCGCCACCTGGCTGCCGGAGCTCATCGGCTAGCTACTGCGCCGTCATGCCGCCGTCGATCGTCAGGATCGTGCCGGTGGCGAAGCGGCTCTCGTCCGAGGCGAGAAAGAGGATGCCGGCGGCGATCTCCTCGGGCGTCCCGAGCCGGCCGAGAAGCTGGCGCGCCTCGAGCGCCTTGCGCGAGTCCGCCGCGACCGGGCTCTTCCTCAGGATCTCGTCGAAATAGGGCGTGTCGATCGTTCCCGGCGCGACGGCGTTGCAGCGGATGCCCTCGGCGACGTGGTCGATGGCGATGGCGCGGGTGAGCGCCGCGACCGCGCCCTTCGAGGCGCAGTAGGCGGCGCGGTTGCGGATGCCGACCGTGGCGACGACAGACGCCGTGTTGACGATGGCGCCGCCGCCGTTTTTCGCCATCGCCGGGATGGCGTGCTTCGAGCATAGGTAGACGCCGCGCACGTTGACCGCCATGAGGTCGTCCCAGGCCTCTTCGTCGGTGTCGACGACGGTGCCGGCGAAACCGTAGCCGGCGTTGTTGACGAGCACGTCGAGGCGGCCGAAGGCCTCGACCGTCTGATGCACGACACGTTGCGCATCATCGTCGCGGGAAACGTCCATCATCGTCGGCAACATCGTTGCGCCGGCGGCCGCGCCCTCGGCGGCGACCCCCTCGGCCGCCTGCTGGCGCTTGTCGGCGACGACGACGCGGGCGCCCTCCTTGGCGAAGAGCAGGCAGGTGGCGCGGCCGATGCCTGAGCCGCCGCCGGTGACGATGCAGACTTTTCCTTTAAGCCGCATGGACTTCCGCCTTGTCTTTCACCCAGCGCAGGATGTGGCGCGCGACCGCGACGAGGTCGCCGTGCTGGTTCTTGACCTAGATGTTCGAGAGCGATTGGCGCTTCACCGGGTCGACCGTATCGATTGTGTAGGTGAGGCTCACGGTGTCGCCGATGAACACCGGCCCGAGGAAGCGGATGCGGTCGTAGCCGAGCGACACCGGCGTCTCGTCCCCCGCGGTGCCGCCGCACTGGTCGATCATCATCGTCGAGCCGGTCGACATGAACCCGACCAGCAGCACCCCATGGGCGATCCGGCGGCCGTATTTCGACTTCGCCATGTAGGCTTCGTTGACGTGGTTGACGGCGAGATCGCCGGTGATGCCGGCGAAGAGATAGACGTCGCTCTCGCCGACCGTCTTGGCGAAGCTGACCCGATCGCCGGGCTTGACGTAGAAGTCGCTCATCCTGGGAAGCCCCTGTCGTTCCTCGCCATTTCTATAGCGGGTCATCCCGGCCGAAGCGAAGCGGAGAGCCGGGATCCACCCGCATGCGCCGGCGCCATGGGTCCCGGGTCGCCTGCGGCGCCCGGGACGACCCTGGAGAGCGGAGTGCCATCAGGCCGGGATTCTCGCCGGCTCCGAAGCCGTCTCACCAAGCCGGACCACGCCCTCGATGGCAAGCGCCGCGACCTCCTGCGAGGAGAAGCCGAGCTCTTGCAGAACCTCCGCCGTCTGCGCCCCGAGCGGCTGCGGCGGCAGGCGCACTTCGGCGGCCTCGCCGTCGTAGCGGAGCGGGTGGTTGACGAGGGTGATCGGCGCCTGCTCGGGGCCTGCCCCCGGCACCGTGACCAGGGCCTCCATGTGCCGCACCTGCGGGTCCTTCTCGATCGCGGCGTAGTCCTGCACCGGGGCGTTCCAAAGCTTCCTTTGGTCGAGGATCGCTGCCCATTCGGCCGTCGTTCGCGCCTTGAGGGCGGCCGCGACGAGGTCGCCGATCTGGTCCTGCCGGGTGAAGGAATCCGCCTCCGTAAACGTCGCCAGCCGAGGCTCGCCGACGGCGTCGGCGAGGTCGGCGAGCGGGATCAGCGACAGGGCGATGTGGCCGTCCGCGGTCGGATACACGCCATAGGGCGCGCCGTAGTACCAGCCGGCTACGTGCTTGTGCGCGTTCACCTTTTTCGGCCGGTCGGGGGCGTTGAGCCACGCGACGAGCGACTCGGCCTGCAGGTCGAGGGCGGACTGCATCAGGCTCGCGTCGACGCGGCAGCCCTGGCCGGTGCGCGCGCGGCGAACGAGGGCGGCGAGCACGCCGAGGGCAAAGAGCGCGGCGCCGTGATGGTCGATCACCGAGACTCCGGCCGGCCGCGGCCCGTTTGCGGCCTGGCCGGTGATCGCCATCATGCCGAACAGCGCCTGCGCCAGAAGGTCCTGGCCGGGCCGCTCGGCATAGGGGCCGTCCGGCCCGTAGCCCGAGGCCGAGGCGTAGATCAGGTCGGGCTTTCGCGCCTTCAGCGTCTCGTGGCCGAAGCCGAGCTTCTCCATCACGCCGGGGCGGAAGTTCTCCGCGACGACGTCCGCCGTGTCGACGAGCTTCAGCGCAATCTCCTTACCTTTCAAGGACTTGAGGTCGAGCGCGATCGAGCGCTTGTTGCGGTTGGCGCAGAGCTGGAGCATGCTCTGGCCGTCGCACCAGAGGCCGCCTGAGGACCAGTGGCGCTGCCAGCCGCCCTCCGGCGTCTCGACCGCGATCACGTCGGCGCCGAGATCGGCGAGCGCCTGGATCCCCATCGGCCCCAGGAGGAAATGGTTGAAGCTGACGACGCGGATGCCTTGCAGAAGGTCGAGCATGGGCTCCTCTTAAGCTGCAACGACCCGGCCGGTGCGACCGGACGTTGCCGCCGATGATGTGGGATGATGCGGAAGATGATGCGCGATGATGCCGACGATGATGCGCATCACCCGACCATGACGAAGGCCATCATCGACGATGACGCGCGCCGGGCCGGCGAACCTCGCCCGAGCCTATTCGGCCGCGATCGCGAACGCGCCCTCGGGCTCGATCCGCGCCGCCTCGAGCGCGGCCTTCAGGCCCGCGATCTCCGCCTCCGGCAGCTTCACGAGCGGCGGGCGCACCACGGCGCGCTTGAGGCGGCCGAGGAGCACGAGGCACTCCTTCATACGGTTGTGCATGTCGAGGAAGGGCGGCGCGTAGAAGGCCTGCTGCAGCGGGTAGAGGCGGTCGTTGACGGCCTGCGCCGCCGCGAGGTCCTGCGCCTTCACCGCCTCGAGCAGCGCCACCTGCAGATCGGCGACGACGCTGCCGGCGCCGGAGAGGAGCCCGTTTGCGCCCATGACGAGCGAGCTCATCAGCCAGGCGCTGTGCGTCGTCAAAACCGTCACCGGCCTGGGCAGCCCCTGCAGCGTCCGAATGGTGCGCTCGTGCAGCATCGGGTCGGCGCACCAGTCCTTCACCGCCCGGATCGTCGGCACCGCCTCGATCACCCGCAGCAGCGTCTCGAACGGATAGCCGAGCCCGGTCGCGGCCGGGTACTGGAACAGGATGATCGGCAGGTCGGTCGCGTCCGCGATGCGCCCGAAATGCGCGAGCGCCATCTCGGGGCGGAGCTGCCCGCCGGCCGCCATGCTGTTCGGCGGGAAGACGAGGAGCGCCGAGGCGCCTTCCTCCGCGGCCATCCGGGCGATCCGCGCCGCCTCGAGCGAGCCGTCGGCATAGACGCCGTTGACGAGCGGCAGCCGGTCGCCGACCGCGGCCGCCGACAGCGCCAGGATGCGCCGCTGCTCCTCGACATTGCAGGCATGGACCTCGGAGGCGTGGCCGTTGACGGTGATCGCCGAGATGCCCCGCGTTGCCGCGACCTGCGTCAGATGCCGGCGGGTCTCGGCCTCGTCGATCGAGAAATCCTCGTTGAACGCGAGCAGCGTCGCCGGAATCACTCCCGCGGGAACGTAGCCCTTGTGGCGGCCCATGGCGTTTCTCCCGAAAGCGTCGTTGTTGGCGCGGAACCTATCACCGCAGGTCGGGCGGTCACAAGCGAAGGGGCGCGATGGTATGTCCTAATTTGGGCGCTAATATCGTCGACTCAGTAGCGCCTTTCATGATCTGGTGACTTTGCTCCCGTATAGGTAGCATTGAAGTTTCGTAGGCGTTTCCCGCGCGGCCCATGCCAGCAACGAAGTATCGAGTTTACCAGTGGGGCCCCCGCGTGCTCACGGCTGCCGGTCAGCCGGCAGGAGCTACCGGCGCGGCGCGCGTCGCGATTGCCGGGGTTGCAAAAAGGCGACTGCGGCGGACCCCTACAGCGTGGTCAATGAGGTGGTGTGCAACGCGCTGGCACGCTCGCTGGTGCTCCCATGTCCGCCCGGCGCGACCTTAGACAATGCGGGAGAAACCTACTTCTTCTCGCTCGACTTCAGCCTGGCCGGGCAGGCGCTTCCACCAGTTGATCCGGTCGCCGTCGTCGCCGCCTTCCCGCGCCTCTCGTGGGGTATCATTCTGTTTGATTCGCTCGTGATGAACCATGACCGGCATACCGCCAACCTGGCTCACGATACGAGCACGAGCCGCGTACAAATCTTCGACCACAGTCACGCGCTTTTGCAGGCTGGCGCGGGTGACATTGCGGCTATGCTGGCAGCCGCTGACGGTCAGCTC
>Ga0136846_1242808_pt1 | contig 11120 bp, 11 predicted proteins | sample HopSoiMetagenom2_FD_96841 | JGI IMG/M metagenome (GOLD analysis project Ga0136846, IMG submission 96841) | Grasslands soil microbial communities from Hopland, California, USA - 2 Assembly 2016 (version 4) | ecosystem: Environmental > Terrestrial > Soil > Grasslands | place: USA: Hopland... | reverse complement strand
GCATGGCGAGTGCGCGCGCGATCGCGACGCGTTGCTGCTGCCCGCCCGAGAGCTGCGCGGGGTAGGCGTCGAGCTTGTCGGCGAGGCCGACGCGGTCGAGCAGCTCGCGGCCGCGACGCTCGGCCTGGGCGCGGTTCTCGCGGTGCACCACGAGGGGCGCCTCGGCGACGTTCTGCAGTGCCGTCCTGTGGGGGAAGAGGTTGAAGCGCTGGAAGACCATCCCGATCTCCGCACGCTTGCGCGAGACCTCGCGCTCGCGCAGCTCGTAGATCTTGTCGCCGCGCTGGCGGTAGCCGACGAGCTCGCCGTCGACCGACAGCCGGCCCGCGTCGACCTTCTCCAGGTGGTTGATGCAGCGCAGGAAGGTCGACTTGCCCGACCCCGAGGGCCCGAGCATGCACATCACCTCCCCCGGCTGCACCTCCAGGGAGACGCCCTTGAGGACCTCCAGGCGCCCGAAGCTCTTGTGGACGCCCTCGGCCTTGACCATCGGCGCGCTCATCGGCGCTCCTGCGACTCGCCCGGGACGGTGACGGGCACCGTCGCGTGGCGGAAGGAGAACACGTTGCGCCGCAGCCGCTGCAGTGGGGTGTCGGGCAGCCGGCGCGCGGCCCCGCGCCCGAAGTACCGCTCCAGGTAGTACTGGCCGATCGAGAGGATCGTGGTCACGATCAGGTACCAGAGGCTCGCGACGATCAACAGCGGGATCTGACGGAAGTTGACCGCGTAGATGAGCTGCACGGCGTAGAGCAGCTCGGTGTAGGCGATGACGCTCACCAGCGAGGTCGTCTTGAGCATGGAGATCGTCTCGTTGCCGGTCGGCGGGACGATCACGCGCATCGCCTGCGGCAGCACGATCCGCCGCATCGTCTGCAGCCGCGTCATGCCCAGCGCGTGCGCCGCCTCGTGCTGCCCCTCGTCGACCGACAGGATGCCGGCGCGCACGATCTCGGCCATGTAGGCGCCCTCGTTGAGGCCGAGCCCGAGGATCGCCGCCACGAAGGGCGTGATGAGCGTGTTCGCGTCGGCGGAGGCCAGGTCCGGGGCCAGGAACGGGATCCCGAGGTGGATCCGCGGATACAGCGCCGAGACGAAGTTCCAGAAGAGCAGCTGCACGAGCACGGGCGTGCCGCGGAACAGCCAGATGTAGAACCACGAGGCGCCCGACACGAGCGGGTTGGGCGAGAGCCGCATGACCGCGAGCACCACGCCGAGCACGATCCCGATGGCCATCGAGACGACGGTCAGCTCGAGGGTCACCACGAGCCCGTGCAGGACCCGCGCGGAGAAGAAGTAGTCGCCGACGATGTCCCAGTGGAAGCGCGGGTTCGTGGCGACCGAGTGGACGATCGTGGCCGCCAGTACGACCACGATCGCCGCCGCCACCCAGCGTCCGGGGTGGCGAACCGGCACCGCGCGGATCTGCTCCGGCTTCGCCGGCGCGGCGACGTCCTGCCGTCCAGCCGACGCCATCAGCCGGCCTTCCGCGTCGTCAGCTCTCGGCCGCGTTGACCTGGGGCGCGCTGATCGCGCCCCGCTGGATTCCCCACCTGGTCAGGATGCGCTTGTACGTCCCGTCCTGCATGAGCGCCTCCACCGCCTTCTGGACGGGCTTGACGAGCCCCGAGCCCTTGGGGATCGCGATGCCGTACGGCGCCGTGCCGTAGGGCTTGCCCGTCACTTGGAACTGCCCGTTGGACTTCTTGACGATGTAGGCGGCGACCGGCGAGTCGGCCATCCCCACCTGGGCGCGACCGCTGGAGATCGCCAGGTTCGCGCCGTTCTGGTCGGGGAACGTCAGGACGTTGACCTTGCACTTCTTCCCCTGCGCCTCCGCGTCGGCCTGCTGCGTCGTGCCCTTCTCGACCGCGACCGTCTTGTTGCACAGAGCGGCCAGCGACATGACCGCCGGGCCCCCGGCCTTCGTGTAGAACGACGTGCCGGCGCTGAAGTACGTCACGAAGTCGACCGTCTTCTCGCGCTCCTTGGTGTCGGAGAACGACGACATGCCGAGGTCGTACTTCCCGTTGGCCAGACCCGGGATGATCGCGTCGAAGGTGGCGTTGCGCACGTCGACCTTGACGCCCATGACGCGCCCGATCCCCTTGGCCAGGTCGGCGTCCATGCCCTGCACGGTCTTGCCGTCCGAGGCCAGGAACTCGTTCGGCGGATAGGTCGCGTCCGCGGCCACCACGAGCGTCTTGGACTTGTACTTGGGCGGCACCAGTCGCGCGACCGCCGGGTCCGCGCTGCTCGCGGCGCCGGACCCCGTGCCCGTCGGCGTCGCGGACGATCCCGACGTGCCGCCTCCGCCGCCGCAGCCCGCGACGAGCGCCGCGAGCGCCACCAGGGCCACCGGCCACGTACCGAGCTTCATGTCTGTCTCCTTCTGCGCGCGTTGCGCAAAGTTCCTCCCAGCGCCGGGATCCTAGTGCCGATCGCACCCGAAAGGGACGGGCGCACGCCGGCTGAACGGCGGGCGCCGCGCGCCGGACGGCGGGCCGTGCGGACCACGAGCGCGGCGATTCGCCGCCCGAGATGCCACACTGGGCGCCGTCCCGACCCGGTCCGGGCCGTCCAGCCTGGCGACCATCACCACTGGAGGACTCTTTGGCCGCCCGGAGCGTGAAGGCCATCAAGCCCTATACCGCTGAAGTCCGCGAGGAGGCGATCCGCCGCTTCCGCGAGGAGCACGTCGCCCTGTCGCTGCCGCCGGTGGTGGTCGTCATCGCCGCGCTGGACGAGGAGGAGTCGCTCGGCGGCGTGCTCGAGGGGATCGCGCCGGAGGCCTGCGGGCTCGAGGTGGGAACCCTGGTCGTCGACGACGGCAGCACCGACCGCACGAGCGACGTCGCGCGCGACCACGGCGTCCAGGTCGCGCGGCTGCAGCGCAACTGCGGCCACGGGATCGCGCTGCGCGTCGGCTACCCGCCCGCGCGCGAGTACGGCGCGCGCTAAATCGTGACCCTCGACGCCGACGGCCAATGGGACCCCGCGGAGATCGAGGACGTCCTCGAGCCGCTGGCCGCCGGCGAGGCCGACTTCGTGATCGGCTCGCGCGTGCTCGGCCGCGCCGAGACCGACGACGCGCTGCGCCAGGCCGGGGTGCACGTGTTCGCGCGACTCGTGCGGCTGCTGACGGGCGTGCCCGTCACCGACACCTCCAGCGGCTTTCGCGCGATGCGCGCGGACGTGACGGCCACGGTGCGCCAGACGCAGGTCCAATACCAGACGTCCGAGCTGCTGCTGGGCGCGATCGCCCACGGCTACCGCATCGCCGAGCGCCCGATCGTCATGCACAAGCGGACGGCCGGCGAGAGCAAGAAGGGGAGCAACGCGCTCTACGGCTTCCGTTACGCGCGCGTGATCATCGGGACGTGGCTCCGCGAGCGACGCGCCGCCAAGCTTGCGCCGGGCCGACAGGAGATCGATGCCGCGCACTTCGGATAGCGGCGAGGTCGCCGTCGAGGACGTCCGTCCGCCCGCGGTCGCGCTCGGGTTGCGCTCCGTGCGCTCGCTGCGCGCGCGCCTGCGGCCGCTGGCCGCGCGCGTCCGCCCGTTGGTTCCGCTGGTGCGCGTCCTGGGCTTCGCGGGCGCCGTGGCGATCGTCGCCTACATGGGCTTCCGAGCGGCACGCGAGGTGAAGCCCGACGAACTGGCCTTCTGGCCGCTGCCCCTGGCGCTGCTCGGGGCGGCGACATGGTGGCTGCTGCTGGCGCGGGGCTGGGCGCTGTTGCTGACGGGGCACAGCACGCGCGGCGACATCTCGACCTGGTGCCGGACCCAGGCGCTGCGCTTCCTGCCGGGCGGCATCTGGGCGCCGGCCTCGCGCGTCACCGTGGTCCACGGCGGCACGCTGGACAAGCTCTCGACGGTCGCCGCCGAGAACCTGCTCGCGCTCTCGGCCGCCGTCGCCATCGGCGGCGTCTGCCTGGGCGCCGCCGGCCGTCCGCTCTTCTTCGCGCTCGGGCCTGCACTCGCCGTGCCGCTCGTCGCTGCGCGCTACCTGCAGAAGCACTCGCGCATCGCGCCGGCGCGCACGCTGACCGCGACCGGCAACTACGTGCTTGCGTTCCTGGCCTACGCGGGCGCCGCGATCCTCGTGCAGGCCGCGGTGTCGGGCGAGACCCACCTGGCGGCCGTCGCCGGCGCCGGCACGATCGCGTGGGCGGCCGGGCTCGTCGTGGTGATCGCCCCGAGCGGCGTGGGCGTCCGCGAGGTCGCCTACGTCGCGCTGCTGTCCGGGATGTTCCCCAAGGCCGAGCTCGCGGCGGCCGCGGTGACGATGCGCCTGATCATGATCGTCGCCGAGCTCTTCGTGCTGCTCGTCGCCGGTCGCCCGCCACAGCCGGCGGTGGCCGCACCGGCGCCGGCCGCACCGCCCGCGGCCGAGGCCGACGGCCCGTAGTACCCGCGCTTGTTGTGACGCGTTAGGCCGATCGGGATCCGCTCCGGCGGCCGGTAAGGTGGGGGGCCGCAAAAGAGGCGAGTCGCGGCGTGCACGCGGTACGCCGGTCACTAGCGGAGGAACACGTGCGCATCTTGGTCCTGGGCGGTGATGGGTTCTGTGGCTGGCCCACGTCGCTTCATCTGTCGCAGCGCGGGCACGACGTGACGATCGTCGACAACTTCGCCCGCCGCAACGCGGACATCGAGCTCGAGGCCTCGTCGCTGACCCCCATCGCGCCGCTGGGAACGCGGCTTGCCGCCTGGAAGGAGCTTTCAGGCCGCGAGATCGGCTTCCGCTGGCTGAACATCGCCGAGGATTACCGGGAGCTGCTCGACCTCCTGGCCGAGTTGCAGCCGGAGGCGGTCGTGCACTTCGCCGAGCAGCGCGCCGCGCCGTACTCCATGAAGAGCTCGTGGCACAAGCGCTACACGGTCAACAACAACATCAACGCCACCCACAACCTGCTCGCCGGCATCGTGGAGTCCGGGGTCGATGCGCACGTCGTGCACCTCGGGACGATGGGCGTCTATGGGTACGGCGCGGCCGGGATGAAGATCCCCGAGGGGTACCTGCGCGTGCGCATCGAGGTCGAGGAGGGGCGCGAGATCGAGCAGGAGATCCTGTTCCCGCCGAACCCCGGCAGCGTCTACCACATGACCAAGACGCAGGACCAGCTGATGTTCGCGTACTACAACAAGAACGACGAGGTCCGCGTCACCGACCTGCACCAGGGCATCGTCTGGGGGACGCAGACCGCCGAGACACGCCTCGACGAGCGGCTCATCAACCGCTTCGACTACGACGGCGACTACGGCACGGTCCTCAACCGCTTCCTGATGGAAGCGGCGATCGGTCACCCGCTCACCGTGCACGGAACGGGCGGTCAGACCCGCGCCTTCATTCACATCCAGGACACCGTGCGCTGCATTCACCTCGCCGTCGAGCGCCCGCCTGAGCGCGGCGAACGCGTCCGGATCTACAACCAGATGACCGAGACGCATCGCGTCATCGACCTCGCACACATCGTGTCGCGGCTCACCAACGCCGAGATCGACCTGGTGGACAACCCGCGCAACGAGGCCAGCGAGAACGACCTGGTCGTCGAGAACCGACGGCTGCTCGACCTCGGGCTGGAGCCGATCACCCTCGAGGACGGCCTGCTCGAGGAGGTGACGGAGATCGCGCGGCGCTACGCCGGCCGGTGCGACGTCGACAAGATCCCCGCGCGCTCGCTGTGGCGCCCCCGGAGGATCGCGCGCCCGGCCGACGAGGCCGTCCCCCCGCCCGGGGTCGAGGTCGCCGCGGCCGAGTAACCAAGCCGCCCGCCCGACCGCAAACCTCACACTCGTCGGGGCGTTGACCGACGAGGGATGACGCAGGCCAGGCCGCGTGCGCGCCGGCCTACTGGCACCATCCGCTGTTCACCTCCGCGTCGGGCAGTTGGAGCTCGATCCGCCCGCTGTTCGAGGTGCTCTACGACGCGGGCGCCGACGTCGTCCTGAACGGACATGCCCACCAGTACGAGCGCTTCGCTCCGCAGGACGCCGCCGGCCGCCGCGCTCCGGGTGCTGACGGCACGGTGGCGGAGTCCCGTCCTCGCACGCGCCGTCGACGCGCCCGTCGGCACCTCCGCCCCGCCGCCGACGCGCTGGGGTTGATCGTCGATCGCCTCACGCTGAACGCGCTTCGCGCGGTGCACCCGCTGACGGCGACGCTGCGCGTGTGTCGGCCGCCGACGCGGCCGGCAACGCCACCGCGCTCTCGCGCGTCGTCACGCTGCGCCCGGAGCGCCGCCCTCGACGCGGCGCTTGAGCTCCTGCGGGCGCGCGTCGACGAGCAGCCCGCGCACCGCGCCCTCGACCGGGCCCCGGAGGAGCATCCCGATGATCCGGCCCGGGTCGCTGTCGAGGGTGTAGGTGGCGCGCGTGCGACCGCCGCCGAGGTCCTCCAGTGTCCACGCGCCGTCGACCGACTTCAGGTCGCCCTTCTCCTGCGTCCAGGACAGGCGCGTGGGGGCGTCGTAGCGGAAGCGCACGTGGGTCTTGACGCGGCGGACCTTGATGTCGTTCTCGGTTTCGACCAGCGACGGGCGGCCGTCGGCGTCGCGCTGCAGCGCGCGCATCCCGACCAGCCCACCCTGCCACTCCGGGGCGCTGAGCACGTCCTGGACCACCGCCCAGACCTCGTCCAGCGGCGCGCCGATCTCCGCGCTCGCGCTGCCACCCATCCGCGCCATGCCGTCCTCCTGTCGCCGTGACCGTCCGGATGAGATGGTGACGGCTGGTCGCCGCGCGCGCGGGCGCGTAGGCTCGGCGGCGAGTCCCCGCCCGAGGAGAGGAGCCGTCGTGGCCACCACCGAGTCCCGCCCCGCAACCGTCCCCGCGCCCGCCGCGCCCGCCGCGGCCGAGACCGTCTTCGTCGACCGGTTCTGCGACGGCATCATCGGTCCGAGCGCGGAGGTCGTCGGCACGGTGCGCGAGGGCGGTCACATCGTGGCCAGCACGGCGCCCGGCTGCTGGGGACCGATGATCACCCCGGCGATCAAGGGCGGTCACGAGGTGACGCTGCCCGTCAACGTGGACGGCGCCGAGGTCGGCGACGGGCTCGTGCTTCGGATCCGCTCGATCGACGTGACGTCGACGGCGACCGCGTCCGGCAACGACCGCACGATCGAGGGGCGCTTCAACGGCGACCCGTACTGCGCGAAGGTCTGCGCGGAGTGCGGGGCGCAGGACGAGGCGACCGTCGTCGAGGGGATCGGCCCCGACAGCGTCCGCTGCGCGGCCTGCGGCGCGCCGGCGGCGCCCTTCGCCTTCACCAACGGGTACACCATGGCCTTCGACGAGGCCCGGCGACTGGGCCTGACCGTGGCCGCGGACCAGGCGGAGGCCTACGCGCGCGACGCGGCGCACGCCGCGGCGCTCCCCGCGCGCTCGATCCAGAACCCGATCCTGCTCTTCGCGCCGGCCGACCTGGTCGGCGTCGTCGCGCGCGTTCGCGCGTTCATGGGTCAGCTGGGGACGATGCCGGCGATCGACATCCCGGACTCGCACAACGCCGGCGACTTCGGCGCGTTCCTGGTCGGCGCGCCGCACGCGCGGGCGGTCACCGCCGAGCAGCTCGCCGCGCGCACCGACGGGCACATGGACATCGACGCCGTGCGGGCCGGGGCGATCGTCGTGTGCCCGGTCAAGGTGCCCGGCGGCGGCATCTACATGGGCGACATGCACGCGATGCAGGGCGACGGGGAGATCGCCGGGCACACCGCTGACGTCTCGGGCACGGTCACGCTCCAGGCCTCGGTGATCACGGGCCTGGGCAACGACGGTCCGATCCTCTTCCCCGTCCTGGAGGACCTGCCGTTCCTGGCGCGGCCGGTGACGCCGGATGAGCGCGCCGCCGCCGAGGCGCTGGCCGCGCGGACGGGCGGCGGCCCGATCGAGCACAGCCTGCCGATCTCGTTCGTCGGCTCGGGCCCCGACCTCAACTCCGCGGTCGACAACGGGTTGCGCCGCGCGGCCGCGGTGCTCGGCATGGAGGTCCCGGAGGTCATGAACCGGGCCACGATCAGCGGCGCGATCGAGATCGGTCGCGCGCCGGGCGTCATCCAGGTCACCTTCCGCGCGCCCGTGGAGGCGCTCGAGCGCTGCGGGCTGGCCGCGCTGGCGCGCGAGCAGTACGGGGAGTAGGGGTTTCGTCCTTCGTTCGTCGACAAGCGACGAACTCCGGGAGTAGGGGTTTCGTCCTTCGTTCGTCGTCAAGCGACGAACTCCGGACGACGTTAGCCCCCGGCCACGGGCAGCACGAGCGCGACCGTCTCGCCGTCGCGCAGCGGCCGGTCGCGCGCCGCGATCTCACCGCCGACCGCGACGGCGACGCTTTCGATCCGCTGCGGTGCAATGCCCAGCTCGGGCGCCAGCGCGGCGACCAGATCGCGCGCGGTCGCGCCGGGCGCCAGCGCGACGGTGCGCACGCCTCCGCCGCCGAGGCGGCCGCTGAGGCGCACGTGGACGGTCGGTCCGGCGTCCATGCCGCCAGCGTGATGCGGGTGCGGGTCGCAGCGCAAGGGGGCCGAGCACGCGGCTAGCCTCCGCGGCGCCATGGACGAGCTCACCTTCCCCGGGCGCGTGGCACTCGTCACCGGGGCCAGCGGCGGCATCGGCGCCGCTCTGGCCCGGCGGCTGGCCCGGGCGGGCGCGGCCGTCGCCGTCGCGCACGGCGCGGGCGCGGATCGCGCCCGGCAGGTGGCCGCGGCGATCGAGGCCGACGGCGGGCGAGCGATGCCGGTCGCCGGCGACCTGCGCGAGCCGGGCGCGACCGACGCGCTCGTCGACGCCACCGAGGACGCGCTCGGGCCGGTCGACATCCTCGTGGCCAACGCGGGCATCGCCCGCCCGGCGCCGCTGCAGCAGGTCGACCTGGCGCTGTTCGAGGAGACGATGGCCGTGAACCTGCGCGCCCCGTTCTTCCTGACCCAGCGCGTGCTGCCCGGGATGCGACGCCGGCGGTGGGGGCGAATCCTCTACGTCACATCCGTGGCCGGCTTCACCGGCGGGTTGGTCGGCCCGCACTACGCCGCGTCGAAGGCGGCGCTGCACGGGCTCGCGCACTACGTCGCGAGCCGCGCCGCCGTGGACGGCGTCACGGTCAACGCGCTGGCGCCGGCGCTCATCGCGGGCACCATGATGCTCCCCGGCCCGGCGGGCGAGGTCGCCAGGCGCGTCCCCGTCGGGCGCCTGGGCGAGCCCGACGAGGTCGCCGATCTCGCGCACGCGATGCTCGCCAACGCCTACCTGACCAACCAGGTCGTGGGGCTGGACGGCGGTATGTACCCGCGGTAGGCCGGGATCCGGCGAATCGCGCCGCGGCCGCCGCGCGGCCGGTTACCCTGAGGCAATGCCCGAGGCGATGGCCAAGGTCGGCGACGTCGAGCTGTGCTACGAGACGTTCGGCGATCCGGCGGATCCCGCACTGCTGCTGGTGATGGGGCTCGCGACGCAGATGCTCGGCTGGCGCGAGGACTTCTGCCGGGCACTGGCGGAGCGCGGCTTCTTCGTCATCCGGTTCGACAACCGCGACATCGGGCGCTCATCGCCGATCCCCGGACCGGCCCCGACGATGCGCCAGCTGCTGCGCCGCAGCCGCCACGCGGCGAGCTACACGCTCGAGGACATGGCGGCCGACGGCGTTGGACTGCTCGATCACCTGGGGATCGAGCGCGCGCACGTCGTGGGCGCCTCGATGGGCGGCATGATCGCCCAGACGATGGCCGCGCGGTACCCGGAACGCGTGCTGTCGCTCGTGTCGATCATGTCCAACACGGGCGCGTTGTGGTCCGGCCAGCCGGCCTTCCGCGTCTACCCGATCCTGCTGCGCAAGCGCGCGACGGACCGCGAGGAGTACATCGAGAGCACGATCCGGACCTACCGCATCATCGGCTCGCCCGCCTTCGAGCGCGACGAGGAGGAGCTACGCCGGGTGGCGGCGGAGAGCTTCGACCGCGGGCACGACCCCGCGACCGCGGGCCGCCAGCTGGCCGCCATCCTGGCCTCGGGCGACCGCACGCCGCTGCTGCGACGGATCACCGCTCCCACGCTCGTCATCCACGGTACCGCCGACCGGTTCGTGCGCCCGTCCGGCGCGCGGGCGACGACCCGGGCCATCGCCGGCGCGCTGCTCATGATGATCGAGGGGATGGGCCACGACCTGCCGCGTGCGGCCTGGCCGCAGATCATCGAGGCCATCGACGCGAACGCGACGCGCGCAGGGCATCGCGCGGCGGCCGCCACGGCGCCGCAGCGACGGGCCGCCTGACGCGCTGCGGCGGGGCGGCTGCCCGCCGACCTCGCCCGATCCTCGTGGCCCGCGGCGGGTAGCGCGCGTCCATGCTCCGCATCTCGACGAAGTCCCACGCGGCCGCCGACTACGCGACCGGCGCGCTGCTGCTGCTGCGCCCCCAGCTCACCGGCGCGCGCGACGGACGCACGCAGGCCATCCTGCGCGGTGTCGGCGCGGCGGCGGTCGGGCAGGCCCTCGTCACCGACTGGGAGCTGGGGGCGGCCCCGCGGCTGTCGGTGCAGGGGCACCGGATCAACGACGCCGCGACGGGCGCGACCCTGCTGGCCTCGCCCTGGGTCCTCGGCCTGCGCGGACGCGGCGCATCGGCGTGGTTGCCGGCGATGCTGGTCGGGGTGGTCGAGCTCGCCGCCGCCGTCGTGAGCGAGGGCCGCCCGTCGGGGGATGCGGGACGAACGGAGGCGCAGGTCGCGGCCGGCGCCGCGCAAGAGGGCGCGCTGCACACCGCGCCCGTGCCCGGATCGCCGACCGAGCACGAGGACCAGCGGCCGGGGGCCCTCCGCACGCCGTCCGGCGACGCGCCGGCGGCAGAGGAGGTCGCGGGGCTGCGACCCGACATCGCGCCCGCGCCGGTCGAGGCGCCCGGCCCCTCGGTTCCGGCCTCCGGCCCGCCTGCTTCGACCACCGAGGTCCAGGAGCAGGTGGACCGCACCGTCCCGGACGCCGAGGAGCTCGGGGTCGCGGACGCGGACCCGATCGACCAGCTCGCCGCCCGCGAGGAGGCCGCTGCGGCGGCCGAGGCCGCGGCCATCGGGGGGCCGGTCGCCGGCGAGACGAACGACGACCCGGCGATGCGTCCCGTCTACGAGGCCGG
>Ga0136846_1229892_pt1 | contig 11121 bp, 10 predicted proteins | sample HopSoiMetagenom2_FD_96841 | JGI IMG/M metagenome (GOLD analysis project Ga0136846, IMG submission 96841) | Grasslands soil microbial communities from Hopland, California, USA - 2 Assembly 2016 (version 4) | ecosystem: Environmental > Terrestrial > Soil > Grasslands | place: USA: Hopland... | reverse complement strand
GGACCCGGCACGGTCATCTTCACCTGCCGGGTGGTATGTCTCCTGAGGAAAAGCAAGTCGTCCACTTCGACGGCATGCTTGCGCCTCACCTTGCCGACGATCCGCGGCACCGGATTGGGATGCCCCGAGCGGTCGAGCGCGGTCCCGGGACGGTCGATGTCCACGCCCTCGAGCGCGGTGGCAAACCGGTTCGAGTAGCTCTCGCGCCGCGTCTCTCCGTCGGTGATAACGTCGAGCCCCGCCGCCTCCTGGGCGCGGATTGCGAGCACGGTCGCATCGTCCTGTGCTCCTTTCAAAAAAGATTCTTCAACCCGCCAAAGCTCTCGCGCACGCACGCGCGGCGGAAAGCGCCCGGCGAGCTTCTTGCGATCAATCAGCCATTCCGGCTGCGGGTAGCTGCCGACCAGCGTGGTTGGAAAGAGCATTCCTATCCTGCCTTTTTACCCTGCCTTTTTACCTGCCTACGAATTTGGGGGAAATTTTCCTGAGCCGGGCTGGGTCGATGCGCCCGCTGCGCTGGATATAGCTCCAGGCGAACTCGCGCGGCGCGAGCCGCATGTGCTCGGGGAACCGATCGTACCAGTTGCCGCTCGCGTCCGCCGCCGCCACGAGCTTCTCCACGATCGGCCTGCGCGCCGCTTCGAACGCAGTCAGTGCTTCGGGCATTTCATTCTCGTGTTCAACCAGGGACTTCGTCAGTGCGATGGCATCCTCCATCGCGAGCCGCGTCCCGGAACCGATCGAGAAGTGCGCGGTGCGCAGGGCGTCGCCGATCAGCACCACGTTGCCGGCGTGCCAGCGTGCATTTCTTACGTTGGGGAAATTCCTCCATACCGACTTGTTCGAGACGAGACGGTGCCCTCCCAAGGTCGCCGCAAACGTGCCTTCACAGTATTGCAGCGTTTGCGCCTCACTCATCCCGGAGAAGCCAACGCGTTCCCACGTGGCCGAATCGCATTCGAAAACGAACGTGCTCATTTCCGGCGAATGCCGGTAATGGTGGGCATTGAAAGTCCCATGCTCGTTCTCGACAAAGGTCTGCGTCAGCGTGGCAAAAAGCTTCGTGGTGCCGAACCAGGCGAACTTGTTGCCAAGCGGGGTGACGGTAGTCCCGAAATCGGCCGTGCGCCGGACGCAAGAGTTCGCGCCGTCCGCGGCCACTACAAGGTCATAGCTTTTCAGCTCCTCCGGGGAAGAGATGACCTTCGAGAATTCGGGCGCGATGCCGGCGCTCGCCGCGCGCTGCTGCATGAAGCGCAGGAACTTCAGCCGCCCGATCGCGGAAAAACCGATGCCGTCGATGACGACCGGCGTGCCGCGATGCACGACCGTGAGGTCGGTCCAAGCCTCCATGTGCGGCGTGATGGCATCGTAGGTCTGCGGATCGTCGGCGCGCAGGAATTCAAGCGCCCGGTCGGAGAACACCACGCCGAAGCCGAAGGTGGCGTCGGGCGGGTTCTGCTCGACCACGCGCACTTCGGCGCGGGGGTCGGCTTTCCTGAAGAGATACGAGAAATAGAGGCCGGCGGGACCGGCGCCGACGACGAGGACCTTCATTACCCCCAGATTCTACGTGCCGCGTCGACGCAGAGTTTCAGTTTCGCCCGCTCGTCGGCCTCGGTCACCGGGTTGCCGCCCATGGTGCTCGCGAAACCGCATTGCGGGCTGATCGCCAGGTTCGCAGGATCGATGTACTTCGAGGCCTCTTCGGTTCTCTTCTTCAGCGTTTCCATCATCTCGAGCTGCGGGGTCTTCGAGCTGACCAGACCGAGCACGACGCCCTTTCCCTTCGGCACGAAGCGCAGCGGCGAAAAGCCGCCGGCCCGCGGCGTGTCGAACTCCAGCAGGAAGTGATCAACTTCGGTACGGCCGAAGAACTTTTCGGCCACGGCGTCGTAGCCGCCCTCGGACAGGTACATGCCCTTATAGTTGCCGCGGCAGACATGCACGCCCACGGCGACTCCTTCAGGGCGATTCCGCACGGCGTGGTTGATGGCGTCGACGTAGAGATCGGCCAGCTTGTCCGGGTCGCCTCCCGCTCCCTTAACCTTGGCGCGAGCGGCCGGGTCGCACAGGATGGCGACCGCCACCTCGTCGAGCTGGACGTACTTGCAGCCGGCCGTAGCGAGATCGGCTATTTCCGCCTGATACACCTTGCCGAGGTCCTTGAAGAACGCCTCGGCGCTGTCGTACGCGCTTCCCCAGTCGGTGAAGCGGTAGAAGTGCATCGTCGAGGGCGCCGGCATGGTGATCTTGTTGTTGCCGAAGCCGAGTTCGTCGAGCGTGATCGGCTCGGCGCGTGACACCTTGCCCTTGACGTACGGCGCGGTGAACTTCGATTGGTGGCCTTCGGCATCGTGGAAGGTGAACACGGCGTCCTTGACCTCCAGTCCCTTGGTCAGGCGGACGAACTTTTCCCAATAGGAAATGCGCCTGAATTCGCCATCGGTCAGCACCTGCAGGCCGCAGTCGCGCTGCAGACGCACGACTTCGCGGACCGCCTCGTCTTGTGCGGCGCGGAAAGCAGCGTCGGTCATTTCCCCGAGGGCGTGCTTTCTGAAGGCGTCGCGCAGCGCGCGTGGGCGCAGCAAGCTGCCTATGTGGTCGGCGTGATACGGGACCATGCTTCTCTCCTCCTTAATCGAATTCTATTGTGCTATAGAATTCGACGCAGGAGAGGAGGCCATGCCATTGGCTGGAGCGTCGCGCGCCGAGAAGACCGCCCGCCGGCTGCCGGAGATTACCGACGCGGCGGCGAAAGTCTTCGCCCGTCGCGGCTACCATGGCGCCTCGACGCAGGATATTGCAGACGTCCTCGGCATCCGCCAGGCGAGCTTGTACTACTACTTCGACTCCAAGGAAGCGGCGCTCGAAGCCGTATGCGCCAGCGGCCTGGAGGACTACGCCGTCCGCGCGCAGCGCATCCTTCGCTCGAAAGAAGATGCCTCTAGCAAGGTGGCGCAATTGGTGCATCAGCACCTCGCGCCTTTCGCCGAGCGGCTTGAATACACGCAGGTGTTCCTGAGGGAGCGGCGATTCCTGCCCCAGCCGGCGCGGCGCCGCATTCGCGAAAGCGAGCTGCGCTACGAGCGAATCATCCAGCGGGTCATGGAGCAGGGCGTGCGTTCCGGCGAGTTCCGCCGCGACCTCGATACCCGGATGGCGACGCTGGCGCTGCTTGGCCTTGCCAACTCCGCGGCGCTGTGGATCGCAAACGAGCCGGGCGCCACGATCGAGGGCACCACACGAGCGTATGCCGAGATGCTGGTACGCGCGTTTCGGGCCGGACACTGATGCAGACCGCTCTGTCGCTGCTGGCGGAACGGGCGCAAATCAATCCCCGCGGTATCGCCCTGCGCGCGAAGCGCCTTGGCCTGTATGAAGAGCGCACGTGGAAGGAGTACGCGGACCGGGTGGCGCGCTGCGCGCATGGCGTGCGGGCCCTCGGATTGCAGCGCGGCGAGCGCGTCGCGATCATGGGGGACGCCTGCGAGGAATGGGTGATCGCGGATCTCGGCGCACAGGCTGCGGGCGCGGTGACCTTCGGCATCTACCCAACCGCATCCCTGGCAGAGGTGGAGTACCAGCTGCGCGACGCTGCGGCCTCGCTTTTCATCGCCGAGGATCAGGAGTACGTGGACAAGGTGCTGCCCCTCCTCGGGCGCCTGCCGCGGCTGCGCCGCATCGTGGTGATCGACGACTCGGCGATGTTCGGCTACGACGATCCGCGCATCACGCGCTTCGCGGATCTGATGGGTCAGCGCGGCGAGCCGCTGGGGGAGCTTTGCGGCGGCATCCGGCCCGAGGACCCGGCCTTCATCGTCTACACCTCGGGCACGACGGGGCATCCGAAGGGCGCGCTCGTCAAGCACGGCACCCACGTCTCCGCGGCGCGCAACATGCTCGAGCACTACCCGCTGCTCGGGCAACCTGGGCAACGCACGGTCGTTTATTTGCCGCTGTGCCACATTCTCGGCCGCGATGTCGGCATCACCCTGCCGCTGCTCGGCGGGCCGACGCCGCACTTCGGTGACGACGTCGAAGATCTGCAGCGGACGCTGTATGAGGTGGCGCCTACCGTGCTCGTCACGGTGCCGCGCTATCTGCAGAAATTCGCCTCGCAGGTGCTGATCCGCATTGGCAGCACCACGCCTGTGAAGGCGCTTGCGTACCGCCTGGCGATGCAGGTCGGCCGGCCGCATGCCAGGGCGCGATGGGAAGGAAAGGCTGGAAGCCCCGTGCTCTACGCGCTCGCCAGGCTGCTCGTCTTCCGGCCGTTGCTCGAGCAGATCGGCCTCGACCGGGTGCAGCTCGTCATCGCCGGCGGCGCCCCCTTGCCGCCCGAAACGACTGCGCTGTGGCACATCTGGGGCGTCAATCTGGTCGAGATCTACGGCCAGACCGAGCAGGCGGGCGCGATCATCTCGGGCCAGCGCGGACCGTTCCCGCGTCCCGGCAACGTCGGCACCGTGGCGCCCGGCTTCGAGCTCAGGCTCGATCAGCGCGGCGAGATCCTGGCGCGCGGGCCGCACCAGTTCGCCGAGTACCTGAACAACCCGGACACGACGCGCGAGGTCAAGGGAGCGGACGGCTGGCTGCGCACCGGCGACATCGGACAATTCAACGATGGCTGCCTCCGCCTGGTGGATCGCGCCCGGGACTTCATCGTGACTGCCGGCGGCAAGACCCTGTCGCCCTCCTACATAGAGAACCTGGTGCGCGCGAGCCCGTACGTCGCCGAGGCGATGGTGATCGGCCATGCGCGCAAGTACGTGACTGCGCTGATCGAGATTGACTACGACGCGGTAGCAGACTGGGCGCGCCGCCGCGACATCGCCTATACGGGCTTCAGCAGCCTCGCCGAGCACAGCGAGGTACGCAGGCTCATCGAGGCGGAAATCGGCAAGGCCAATGCCACCCTCGCGCGCGTCGAGCAGGTGAAGACCTTCCGCATCTTGCCCAAGGCGCTCGATCCGGAAGAAGAAGGCGAACCGATGACGCCTACCCGAAAGCTGAAGCGCGCGCTGATGCTGGAGCGCTTCAAGACCCTGGTGGAATCGATGTACGACGAGCGCGAGGCGCAGCTCGTGGCCCGTGAAGTCGGAGACCTATTGACCTAGGAGGAGAGACCATGAGGAAGCTGCTTTGCATCCTGGCGTTGCTCGCCGGCGCGGCCCACGCGCAGGACGCGTACGTCATCGGCGTGTCCGCTGCAATGACCGGGCCGGTGGCGCCGAACTATGCGCCGGTCGTCGAGGCGATGAAGGCGTACCTCGAGCACGTCGACGGACGCGGCGGAATCAATGGGCGCAAAGTGCGCATGGTCGTGCTCGACGATCAGGCGCAGCCTTCGCGAGCGGCGACCAACGCAAAGCAGTTGCTCGACCAGGAGAAGGTGCCGATGCTGCTCAACGTCAGCCTGTCTTCGACGTATGCGCCGATGATCGCGGAATCCAAGCGCACCGGCGTGCCGCTCTACTTCGCCGGCGCCGTGTGCCCGAAGGAAACGTATCCGCCGGCCGATCCTCTGCAGTTCTGCTCCACCGCCTTCGGCGCCAACCTCGATTCGCAGGCGGCGCTTGCGTTCGTCAAGGCGCAGGCGAAAGACCCGGTGCGCATCGCCTTCCAGGCGATGGCGATTCCCATCGCGCGTGCCGAGATCGACTACGCCGAGGGCCTGTCGAAGACGCTCGGCATGACGGTGGTCGAGAAGCAGATTTCGCCGCCGCCCGCGCCGGACTACACGCCCTTCGCGACCAAGCTGGTGGAGGCGAAGCCCAACTGGGTCTGGTCGTGGTCGCCCTGGGTGGCGCAGGTCCGCACCTTCGAGTCGATGCGTCGCCTCGGCTGGAACGGCAAGTACCTGACTTGGGCGCACCTGAATGCCGAAGAAGAGCTTGCGCGCATCAAGGACGGCGACTTCTACGTCGTCGGCACGAACGCGTTCCTGGAAGACAACCTGCCGGTGCACGCCGAGATCCGCGCCGTGGCGGCACGCGCCAAGCTCGACTATCCGGTGTCGTACCTCACCGAGGGCTTCGTCGCCGGCCTGGTGGTGGAGCAGGCGTTGCGCAACACGCCCTGGCCGCCCACCCCGCAGAAGGTGCTGGCGGCGATGAACAACCTCAAGGTGGACATGAAGGGCCTGCGCGGCGGACCGCTCGAGTGGACGAAGGACAACCACTTCCGCACCAAGCAGTACTACCGCGTATGGCGCTGGGACCGTGCCGGCAACCGCATCGTGCGCGCGCAGGACTGGCAGGCCATCGAGGTGAAGCGCTAGCGGCGTGCAACTCGCGGTCAACATCGCGGTCCTGGCGTCGATCTATGCGCTCATCTGCTGCGGCTATGTGCTCATCTACCGCGTCAGCCGGGTGCTGTCGCTCGCTCACGGCGAGCTCATGCTGCTCGGCGCCTACGGACTGTACGCCACGGCGTCGCTGTTCAAGGGGCACCCGCTGCTTGCCCTCGCCGCGGCCGCCGCGCTCGCGCTCATGGTCGGCGCGGCGGTCTATCTGGCGCTGATGTGGCGCATGACAGGTGAGTCGGTGCTGGCGGCGGTCCTCGCCACCATCGCGCTCGGCATCCTGCTGCGCGGCGCCATGATCCTGGTTTTCGGCACGCAGACCCAGTACCCGTTGCGCGACCTCGGCTGGAGCAACGCGTCGGTGCCCGTCTTCGGCGCACGGATCTCCACCGTGGGTCTCGCGCTCGTTCTGGCGACCGCGGCGGTGTACTTGGGCTTGTTCGCGTTTCTGCGCTGGACGCGCTGGGGAATCCGCATGCGAGCCGCTGGGCAACACCCGCTGCTCGCGGCGCAGCGCGGTATCGGACTGCACGGCGTCTATGCGCTGGCGTGGGGCCTCGCCACCTTTACCGGCGGCATGGCCGGGATGCTGATCGCCTGTGACGCGGGGCTGGAGGGCACGCTCGTCATCATCGGCTTCAAGGCGTTTCCCGCGGCGCTGGTCGGCGGACTGGACAGCCTGGTGGGCGCGCTGGTCGGTTCGCTGGTGGTCGCCGCAGCCGAGGTGCTGCTGATCCACCACGTCGATCCGCTTCTGTCAGACGTGGTTCCCTTCGCAGTCCTGCTGGCCATGCTGGCGGTGCGCCCCTGGGGGCTGTTCGGCACGCGAGAGGAGCTCGACCGGGTATGAGCGGGTACTTTCGGATAAGATATTCCGAGGACTCCGCCCTCCTCGATACGCGAACGCAGAAGGCATGGTTCGCCGCCTTCCTCGTCGCGCTCGCCGTCTATCCCTTCTTCGCCGGAGCGCTCTGGCTCGATCTAGCCAACCAGGTGCTGCTCGGCTCGATCGGCGCCGTGGCGTTGATGCTGCTCACCGGCTACGCGGGACAGATCTCGCTCGGCCACGCGGGACTCCTCGCGGCCGGTGCCTTTACGACCGGCATCCTGTGCAAGGAGCTCGGCGCGGCTTTTTGGCTCACGTTGCCGGCCTCGGCGGCGGTCGGCGCGCTGCTCGGCCTGATCTTCGGCCTGCCAAGCCTGAGGCTGCGTGGCCTGTACCTCGCCGTATCCACCCTCGCGCTGCATTTCATCGTCGTGTTCCTCGGTGGCGAATACGAAACCAAGCGCGGCTTCTCCACCGGCATCGTCATCGAATCGCCCATCGCCAGCGCGCTCGGCTGGTACTTTGCCCTCCTTGCCGCAGCCGCGGCAACGCTGCTTCTCGCGCTCAATCTGCTGCGCTCGCGCACCGGACGTGCCTGGCGCGCAGTGCACGGCCGCGAAGCGGTCGCCGAAGCGCTCGGCATCAGCGTCCAGCGCGCCAAGCTGTCCGCGTTCGTCGTCTCTTCGACGCTCACCGCCGTGGCCGGCTGCCTTTTCGCCTACTTCCGCGGCTTCGTCTCCGCCGAGGCGTTCTCGCTCTACCTCACCATCCAGTACGTGGCGATGATCATCATCGGGGGCATGGGCTCGCTGCTGGGGGCGCTTCTCGGGACGGCGTTCGTCGTGCTGTTTCCCTACGTAATCGACGGCGGCATGAGGCTCCTCGGTGTCGCCGATCGCCTTGCCTCGGTCGTTTTTGCGGTCAACTATGCTGCCTTCGGCCTGGTCATGATCCTTTTTCTGGTGTTCGAGCCGCAGGGCCTGGTCGGCCTGTGGCGCCGGGTGCAGAACTGGTTCCAGCTATGGCCGTTCAAGCAGCGTCCGCTCGCCAAATGACGCCGCTCCTTCGGCTGGACAAGGTTGAGGTGACCTACCACCGGGTCATCACGGCCATCCAGGGCATCACGTTGGAAGTGGCGAAAGGCTCGATCGTCGCGTTGCTAGGCACTAACGGGGCGGGCAAGACGACCACCTTGCGCGCGATATCCGGTTTCATCGGGCTGGACGATGCTTACATCACGGACGGCTCGATCACCTACCGTGCCCAGCGCATCGAAAACCGGCCGCCCCACCGCATCACTTCGCTCGGCATCGCGCTCGTTCCGGAACGGAACAAGGTGTTCGAGAACCTCGCCGTGGACGACAACCTCGAGGCCGCGGTGCCGCGGCGGGGCTCGCGCTTCGGCAAGGACCTGGTGTACGAGTATTTCCCGGCGCTCGCGCGACTGCGGCGACGGGAGGCCGGCTACCTCTCCGGGGGCGAGCGCCAGATGCTCGGAATCGGCGGGGCGCTGATGTGCGCCCCGGAGCTGCTTCTGGTCGACGAGCTCTCGCTCGGCCTCGCCCCACTCGCGCTCGAAGAGCTCGGCCACGCTCTGCGCCGTATCCGCGAGCAGCTCGGCACCACCCTGCTGGTAGTGGAGCAGAACGCGCACGTAGCTCTCGACCTCGCGGACTACGCCTACGTGATCGAGAACGGCCGCATCGTGCTCGACGGCACGCCGGAGAAGCTGCGCGCCCACCAGGACGTCGGCGAGTTCTACCTTGGCGCGGGCAGCGGCGAGCGTCGACGCAGTTATCGCGACGTCAAGCAATACCGACGTAGCAGGCGCTGGTATGGCTGAGGCGGTGCTCGAGCTGAAAGGCGTATCCCTCGCCTTCGGCGGACTTAAGGTCCTCGACGACGTTTCCTTCGCGGCCCGCGCCGGGGAGCTGCTGGCGCTGATCGGGCCGAATGGCGCAGGCAAAACGAGCGTACTTAACTGCATCTGCGGACTTTACCGGCCGGCGGCCGGCGAGATCCTGTTCAAGGGACGCGCGATCACGTGCGAACGGCCGCACGACATCGCACGCGCCGGCATAGCGCGCACCTTTCAGCACGGCGAATTGTTCGCCGGGATGAGCGTGGTGGAGAACCTGCTGGTCGCTCGCCATGCACGGCTCGCAACCGCGCTGCTCGGCGAAGCCCTATTCACGCCCGGCGTGCGGGCGGCGGAATCGGCGCACCGCCGCCGCGTCGAGGAAATCCTCGATTTCGTCGATCTGGAGCTCTATCGGCACCACGCCGTGGATACGCTGCCTTTCGGCCTGCAGAAGCTCGTCGGCTTTGCGCGCGCTTTGGCGATGGAGCCGCAAGTGCTGCTGCTCGACGAGCCATCGGCCGGCCTGAACCGGGACGAGCGCGAAGACCTCGCGCGCTACCTGTTGCGCATCCGGCATGAGCTCCGCATCCCGATGATCTGGGTCGAGCACGACATGCAGATGGTAGCCGACCTCGCCGACCGCATCTGTGTGCTGAACTACGGCCGGCGCCTGGCGGAAGGAGCACCGGACGTGGTCCTGCGCGATCCCCAGGTTGCGGAAGCCTATCTCGGCAAGGCCGCCGCCTAAGCGGCCAGCAGCGCCACCAGCTGCTCGCGCAGCCAGCGGTTGCCCGCATCCGCCTCGAAGCGCTCGTGCCAGTGCACGCCGACGTCGGCCGGCGGAATCGGCACCGGCACCGGCAGCGTCTTGAAATTGCCGCGCTTTTCGTAAACCCGGCCGACGCGCGCAGGCAGCGTGAGGATCAGGTCGGTGCGCTCGAGCACCATCGGCACCACGGTGAAGTGCGGCACGCGCAGCGCGATGTGGCGCGAAAGGCCGGCGCGGTCGAGCGCCTCCTCGATGACGCGATGGCCGCCGCGGTAGGTGACTAGGACGTGCGACGCCTCCATGAATCGCCTTTTCGTCAGCGATTGCACCGGGTGATCGGCGCGCATCAGGCAGACGTAGGGATCGCGGAACAGCGCGGTTCGACGGATCGGCGCTCCCAAACCGGGCAGGAATCCGACCGCGAGGTCGAGGCCACCGGCGGCCAGCGCCGCGCTGATGTCTTCCACGTCCACGCCCGCCGCCTCCAGGCGCACCCCCGGCGCCGCGCGCTGCACCCGTTCGATGAGCGGCGGCAGGAACTCGATCTGGCCGAGGTCCGACATGTAGAAGCGGAAGGCGCGCGTCGAGGTTGCCGGATCGAAGCCCGGGCCGTGCGCGAGTGCGGATTCCAGGAGCGCAAGCGCCTGCCTGACCGGCTCGGCGAGCTCGCGCGCGAACGGCGTCGCGTCCATGCCGGCCTGAGTCCGCAGAAAGAGTGGATCGCCGAATACCGTGCGCAGCCTCGCGAGCGCGTTCGACACCGCCGGCTGAGTGAGGCCGAGGCGCGCAGCGGCCGGGGTAACGCCCCTTTCGTGCAGCACCGCGTCGAATACCCGCAGCAAGTTGAGGTCGATGTCCTGAACATTCATGATGGTGATTCATATCATGAGCATCATTGATTTGACAAATAAACCGAGGGCCGCCTAACCTCGACCTTCCTGAGAGGAGGGAATTCATGCAGCGAATCCTGTTTCTGGCCCTGCTCGTGCCGGGCCTGGTCCACGCCCAAGAGGTCACGCTCCGGCTGGTGAGCGCGTTCCCGGAAAACCAGTTCTACGTGAAGCGCACCATCGACTGGATCGGAGACGTGAACAAGGACGGCAAGGGCGTGCTGCAGATCAACTTCATCGGCGGGCCGAAGGCGATTCCGACCTTCGAGGTGGGCAAGGCCGTGCAAACAGGCGTGGTGGACATCGGTTTCAGCACCGGCGCCTTCTATACCAACGTCATGCCGGAAGCGGACATCCTGAAGCTCTCGGAGACGAGCGCCGCCGAGCATCGCAGGAACGGCGGCTACGAGCTCATCAACAAGATCTGGGCGGAGAAGGCCAACATGCGCTTCCTCGCCAAGGTGGTCG
>Ga0136846_1224800_pt1 | contig 11121 bp, 14 predicted proteins | sample HopSoiMetagenom2_FD_96841 | JGI IMG/M metagenome (GOLD analysis project Ga0136846, IMG submission 96841) | Grasslands soil microbial communities from Hopland, California, USA - 2 Assembly 2016 (version 4) | ecosystem: Environmental > Terrestrial > Soil > Grasslands | place: USA: Hopland... | reverse complement strand
CCGGTTGCCGGTCGAAGCGCTTCGCGACCGCGGCGAGGTAGCGCTGCGCGCCCTTGCGGCTGACGATCACGCGGAGCTTCAGCGCCGTGTCGGCCGGGGCGGTGAGCGCGCGGCCGACGGCGGCGCGGACGGCGGCCATCGCGCCGATGCGCGCGGGCGCGACCGCGAGCCGGTGTCGCGGCACGACGAGCGTCAGCGGACGCGCGAACGACTCGGTGACGGCCGCGAAGGCATCGTCGGAGGTCATCCCGCCGACCTGGACGCCGGAGATGGTGACGCCGCTCGCGATCGCGGCCGGCGCGGTGGTGGTCGTCGTGCCCGTGGTCGTCGCGGCGACCACGCCCGCCGACAGGCCGCCGGCGGCAGCCAGTCCGAGCACGAACAGCACGAGTAGCCCGACCTTCCTCATCCCGCTGGAAATACTAGTTATCGAAGATGCGCGGATCGTTCGTGATCACGCCGTCGATGCCCAGCTCGTCGAGCCAGGGCAGCAGCGCGGCGTCGTCGACGGTCCAGACGAGCACCGGCACGCCCAGGGCGTGGCAGCGCGCCACCGCGGCCTCGCTGAGCACCTCCCAGTACAGGACGGCCGCGGTCGCGTTCGAGCCGGCCAGCATCGAGGCGATGCGCCGTGGCAGCGCGCGCCGGAGGCCGCGGACGATCGCCCGCGCCGGTGGCTGGAAGGCGCGCCGCTTGGTCAGGCCGGTGCGGTCTTGCGGGTACGTCCGCCCGAGCCCCAGCCCCGGCTCGACCGCGTGCAGCGCGCGCAGCGTGTTGGGGCGGAACGTGCTGACGAGCGTCCGCTCGACGAGGCCGTGCCGCCGCAACGTCTCGGCGACCGGCCGTTCGGCGTGCTGAGCCTTGAGGTCGAGATGCACGCCGGCCGGGGTCGGCGCCAGCAGGGCGAGGACGTCGTCGAGCGTCGGCAGGCCGTCGGCGGCGGCCGGACGGTCGTGCGCGACGACCAGCTGATCGCCGACCAGGTGCACGTCGAACTCGACGAGGTCGCAGCCGAGCTCGACCGCGAGCGCGATCCCCTCGAGCGAGTTCTCCGGCGCGAGCGCGCCCGCGCCGCGATGGCCAATCTGCAGCGGCCGGCCTTCACGCCGCGCGAGCTCGATCACGTCCGCTTGAGGACGACGACGGCACAGTCGTCGGTGAGGTCGCCGCCGTAGGCGCGGCAGTCCTCGACGACCGCCTGCGCCAGCTCGGCGGCCGGCAGCGCGGCGTGGCGCGCGAGCGAGACGTCGAGCCGATCCTCGCCGTAGAGCTCGCCGTCGCGCCGTGCCTCGAGCAGACCGTCGGTGAAGAGCACCGCCGCGTCGCCCGGCTCGAGGCGCAGGCGTTCGACCTCGTAGGCCTGACCGCCGGCGATCCCGAGCGCGAGGCCGCGCACCCGGAGCGGCTCGACAGCGCCAGCGCGCACGATCCGCGGCGGCGGGTGGCCGGCGCTCGCACATGCCAGCTCGCCTTCGCGGCCGTCGGCGGTCACGTAGAGCATGGTGATGAACTTCCCGTCGCCGATCTCCTCGAGCACGATCTCATTCGCGGCCGCGAGGAACTCGGACGGCTCCGAGTGCTCGCGCGCGAGCGAGCGGAAGACGAACTTCGCCATCGCCATGTCGGCGGCGGCGTCGATCCCGTGGCCGGTGACGTCGCCGAGCACGACCGCGAGCCGGCCGTCGGCGAGCTCGAGGAAGTCGTAGACGTCGCCGCCCACGTCCATCCGCGCCGAGGAGGCGTAGACCGCGCCGACGTCGAGCCCGTCGGCCTGCGGCTGCTCGCGCGGCAGCAGCGAGCGCTGCATCGCGTCGGTGAACTGCTTCTGCTGCTGGTAGAGGCGCGCGTTGTCGAGCGCGAGCGCGGCCTGCCCGGCGATCGAGATCGCGGCGTCGAGCGTCGCCCCGTCGATCGGCCGGTCGGGGTCGAGCGAGACGAGCGTCAGCGTGCCGAGGATCTCCGCCTGCGTCGCGAGCGGGATCACCGCTGCCGTCGAGCCCTTTTCCAGGAATGGGACGAGCGGCTCGTGCGCGGCGCCGAGCGCGGCGGCGCTGCGCGGGTCGAGCACGACCGCCTCGCCGCTGCGGAAGACGCTCGGCCGCACCGGCGAGAGCGGCTGCGGCAGCGAGAGGATCATGCGCAGCGGCTCGGCCAGGCGCTCCTCGCGCGCGTGCATCGCGACCGGCTCGAGCGTCGTGCCGCGCTCGTCGGGCATGCGCAGCGAGGCGGCGTCCACCTCGAGCGTCTCGACGATCGTGCGCGTGATCGCTTCCAGCGTCAGGTCGAGCGAGAGGCTCTCTGAGAAGACGCGCGAGATCTCGTACAGGGCCTGCAGCCGGCGCGAGGCCTCGCGCTCGGACTCGAGCGCCTCTTTCCGCTCCTCGTCGGCGAGCTTCGTCTCCTCGTGCAGGCGGGCGTTCTGCACGGCCACCGCCAACTGGGCCGCGAGCGCGCGCAGCAGCTGCTCCTCGTTCTCGGTCAGCTCGCGGCCGGCGGCCGGGTAAACGGCGAGCAGGCCGATCAGGTCGTCCCGGACGCGCAGTGGGACCGCGATCGCGGCCTCGATCCCGAGTTCCTCGAGGACGTCGAGCACGCCGGCCAGGCGCGGATCGGTGGCCGCGTACGGGACGCCGAGCAGCCCGCGGCCGCGGGCCGGGCCGAGCAGCAGCTCGAGCAGGCGCTCGGCGACGCGCGCGTGCGGGCCTGTCAGCTCACGCTCGGCGGCCGGCTCCAGCCGCCCGCGCTCGGAGGCGAGGTAGACGGCGAGCCGCTCCGCGCCGAGGAGCCCGGAGACGTGCTCGATCGCCGTGTCGAGCGTGTGCGAGAGCGAGAGCTCGGCGATCGCCTGGCCCACGATCGTCAGCAGCGCGCGCGTGCGCTCGAGCTCGAGCGAGAGCGTCTGGCGCCGCTCGCCGGCGCGCAGCGCGTGCGCGGCGCGGACGGCGAAGGTGCCGAGCCGCTCGAGCAGCGGATCGCTCGGGTCCGGCTCCTCGACCAGCAACAGCTGCAGCGCGCCCTGCGGCGGCTCGCCGAGCTGGAGCGTCACGACGGCGCCGCCATCGGCAAACGACTCGAGCGCGAGCGACCCAGGCACATTCTGCGCGCGGCGGACGGCGTCGAGCCCGACCGCTGTCGGCAGCGAGGAACCCGAGAGCGCCGCGAGCACGGGGCCGTGCTGCTCGTAGCGCCAGACGATGCAGGCCCGCGCGCCGGTTGCCTCGGCGGCGAGCGTGGCGACCTGGTCGGCGGCGCGTGTCTCGTCCGAGCCCGCGGCGAGCGCGTCGCCGGCGAGGCCGAGCAGGTCGGGCGCAGCAGCCGCTGCCGCCCCGCCGTCGCCAAAGGCCCGGCGCGCCAGCGCGACCTCCGCCGCGGCCGCGAGGGCGAGCTTCACCTCCCGCTCGTCGAACTCGCCGACGCGGCGCAGCAGCTCGAGCGAGCCCACCACGGCGTTGCCCTCACGCACCGGCACCAGTAGCACGCCGCCGGCGACCAGCTGTTCGGCCACCCGTTGCAGCGCCTCCGGCAGGCCCTCCCGCTCGGTCTGCAGCTCGGCCGGCACGGAGGGTGCCGGAAGCCGCGAGCCCTCGAGCTCCGCACGTAGCGCCGCGGACTCCGCGTGCAGGGCACGGGCGACGGCGTCACCCGACTCGTCGACGAGCCGGACGACCGCGACGTCGGCCCCGGTCACCTCCGCGGTCCGCGCGGCGATCGCGCCCAGAGCCCCGTCGAGGCCGGCGAGCTCGCGTGGTTTCCCGGTCACGGCCATGTTCTGATCCGCATGAAAGCACGGCCTACTAGACTGCGCGCGTGGCCCTGCCGGAGCGACAGCACGTCGAGGAGGAGCTGCTCGACCCGACGGCGATCCAGCGGAACTACCGGCGCCAGCGGATCAAGCGTCGCGCCCGTGAGGACCGGGCCCGCGAGAAGGCCCTGGCCGCCCTACGCTTCTGGCTCGTGCTGCTCGCCGTGCTCGGCGTCAGCGTCGGCCTGGCGGTCGTGATCTGGAATCAGATCCAGCACCTGTTCGGGCTTTAGGCGCGCCCTACTGCAGGCGCAGGGCGCGGCCGAACGGACTCCACGCGGTCTGCTCCCACGAACTGCCCGAGCACATCGGGCACACGGGCAACGTGCGGTAGACGGTCACCCCGTACGCGCACTCCGAACAGCGGTACTCGCCCTTCCCGTTCTCGCCTGCGACCCAGAACTGGACGTAGTCGTCACCCGTCTGGGCAAGCCTCTCCCGCGGCTCTGCGGACATCTGCGGACCCCCTTGTCCTGAAATGGAGATCAAAAAATGCCCATACTCCCCGCGTGCAAACGCCCGAGCCCTTCCCGCCCGCCGAGCAGGAACCGTTCTTCGAGCCCGAGGACGAGGTCTTCCCCCGCCCGGCCGCGACAGGCTTCTGGGCACTCGGCGGCCGGCTGGCCTGGATCGCCGGGCTCGTCCTGACGATCTCCGCCTTCACCGACTGGTACGCCGGCCCGAACACCGCCGGCCCGACCCTCGCCGTGATCGCGTGGCACACCGGCACGCTCGGCAAGCTCGTCTTCGTGATCGGCCTCGTGCTGATCGGGCTCGCCGTCGCCCGTGAGTTCGGGTTCGAGCTGCCGCCGTCGGTGCCGGAGAGCCTGGTCGTGATCGCGCTCGGCTCCCTCGCGACGATCTTCGTCCTGATCCGCCTGATCTCGATCCCGGACTCGATCCCGCCGCCGGCCGGCCGCGGGATCGGCATCTGGATCAGCTTGCTGGCGAGCCTGGGCGTAATCGTGGCCGGTTTGCTGCGAGCTTCAGAAGAGCTGTAGCGACCAGCACGCCGAGCGCCGCGCCGCCCAGCACGTCGAGCGGCCAGTGGACGCCGACGTAGACCCGCGACCAGGCGACGAGCGCCGCGATCACGAACGCCGGCACCGCCAGCCGGGGCGAGGCCCACGCGATCACGGTCGCGCACGCGAACGCGGTCGCGGAATGGCCGGACGGAAACGAGCCGGTGTGCGGCGTCGGCACGAGCGGCCGCGGCTCGGCGTACACGAGCGGCGGCCGCAGCCGGCCGATCCACTGCCGCAGCGCGAGCGAGAGCCCATCGGCGGCGAGGTCGGCGGCGATGAGCAGCGCCAGGAACCAGGGCCGCCGCCAGAGCACGGCGAGCACGACGCCGATGAGCACGAACACGAGCCCCTCGGTCGCGATGCGGGTCAGGTCGACGACGAGCGGGTTCAGCCAGCCGACGCGGTGGTGGACGACCCAGCGTTCTAGATGTCGGTCGAGCCGGATCAGATCAGGTCGGCAGCAGGAGCTTGGTCTGCTCGATCAGCTCGCGCGGGTCGAACGGCTTGCCGATGAACCCCTGCGCGCCGCGCTCGGCGGCCTCGTCGGCCGCGCGCTCGTCCACCTTGCCGCTGAACATCACGACGGGGATCGAACCCACGCCGTGCCGCTCGTGCACGAGCTGGAGCATCCCCCAGCCGTCGACATGCGGCATCATCACGTCGAGCAGCACGAGGTCGGGCCGCACCTCGTCGAGCACCTCCATGCCCTCCGACGCGCTGCTCGCCTCGTGCACCGTGTAGCCCTCCATCTCGAGGTTGACGCGGACGAACTCACGCAGCCGCTCGTCGTCGTCGACGATCAGCACGACGGGCCCGGCGCGCGACTCGGGCGCGGAGCGCTCGAGGAAGGCGTCGAGGTCTGACCGGCGGTAGCGGCGATGGCGGCCCGGTGTCTTGAAGGCGCGCACCCGCCCGCTGTCCGACCACTTGCGAATCGTGCTCTGCGCGACGCCGAGATAGCGCGCCGCCTGCCCGAGCGTGAGCCAGTCGGCTTCGTCCTGTGTCTGTCTACCTAGGCTTTCACGGGGCATCGCCCGGCGAATCTACCCAAAGCTTCCGTTTCTGAGACATCCCCTTCAGGGCGCCGTGACGGTCACCGTCTCGGACTGCCGCGGGAAGGTCAGGGTCTGGTCGAGCGTGACCGTCGAGCCCGGCTGCGGGCTGTCCTCGAGCGCCTGCCCCAGCGCGATCCCGACCGCGAAGACGAGCACGAACAGCAGCGCCCAGACGACGCGGCGGCGGGTCGAGCTCTTCCTCGGCCGCCGCTGGTAGGCGCTCATGGCCGGTAGTCGATCGCGCCGCGGGAGTAGAGGTAGAAGGCGGCGTCCTGGGCGACCGTCGAGCGTGCCGGCCACCCCGGCGCGGGGTCGGCCTCGATCAGCGCCGCCTGCACCCAGCGGTCGGCGTCGCCGTACGCCGCCGCGAGCTCGCTCAGCGTGAAGGTCTGGCCGACTCGGCGGCGCAGCTGCTCGAGCACGAGGTCGACCTCGGCCAGCAGCCGCTCGTACTGTGCGCGGTCGGCGGAAGAGGCCGCCTGCAGGCGGCGGTTTCCCTCCTCCCACTCGCGGCGCGTGCTCTCGAGCGTCCCCTCCACGGGCGGCGACTCTAGCCGCTGCAACAGCGATCCGGCCAAAGCGGCTCGACCTCCTGCAGGATCCGCTCGCCGAGCTCGTAGCCCGGCCGCGCGAGCGCGAAGGCGGCGTGGGCATGCAGGCATTTGAGGCCTCCGGGGCGCGTCTGGCCGCCGATCCCGCCGGGCAGCTCGGGCCGCAGCCGGCGCTGCTCCTCGTGGCCGCGCTCGAGGCTGGTCGCGAGCTCCGGGTCCTCGCGGGCAAGTTGGCCGAAGCGCTCGACGCCGCCGTCGGCCTCGAGCCGCGCGATCGCCGCCGCGAGGTGGCGGCACGTGATCCAGAAGGTCGTCGGGAAGGGCTCGCCCGACTCGTCGAGGGGCTCCTGCTCGGTGACGGCCGGCCGGCCGAAAGGGCAGCGGAGGGCTACTCGCCGAAACGCGCGCGGCGGACGGCCGAGCTGGCGCTCCACGATCGCTCGGTCATCGTCCATCCTTGGTGAGCCTAGCCTTGCCGCCGTGGACCCACGCTGAGACGCCCTTGACGATGTAGAGCTTCTCGCCCGGCCGCACGAGCCCGAGCCGCCTGGCCTGCTCGGTCAGCGCCTCGCCCGTGCTCGACTCGGCCAGCCGGTGCTGGAGCTCGCGTTTCTCGGCCCGCAGCGCCCGCACGTCCGCCGTTCGGCGCGCGAGGTCGTGCTTGGCCTGCATGTAGCTGCGCAGCGGCCGTGCGTAGAGCAGGCCGACGAGGACGATCGCGGCAAGGCCGACCCAGCGCAGGACGTAGCGCGAGCGCGGCGGAGGCTTGCGGGAACGCTTGGCCACGCGCCGCGATTCGCCGCGGCGGCCCGTCTTCCTACACCGTGTCGACTTTGATCAGGTCCGTCGTGCCGGGCAGATTGACCGCGGTGCCCGCCGTGATCACCACGCGGTCGCCCTCGTCCACCAGGCCGCTGTCCTTGGCCGCAGCGCACGAAGTCGCGAGCAGCGTGTCGACGTCGTCGCACTCCGGGATCAGGTACGCGCTCACGCCCCACTCGATCGCCATCTGCCGCAGCGCATAGTCGTGGTGGGTGAACGCGATGATCGGCCGCCGCGGCCTTAGGCGCGCGACCACCGAGGCCGTGCGGCCCGTGTAGGTCGGCACGAGGATCGCCTTCGCCCGCAGCGCCTCGGCTAGGTCGCAGGCCGCGTTCGACATCGCCTGGCCCACGGTCGGCTCGTCGGCGCGCTCCGGCAGCTCGTGGCGGTAGCCGAGGCTCGGCTCGACCGCCCGCGCGATCCGGTCCATGTAAGCGACCGACTCGACCGGATACTCGCCGACCGCCGTCTCGCCCGAGAGCATCAGCGCCGACGTGCCGTCGAGGATCGCGTTCGCGATGTCGCTGGCCTCGGCCCGCGTCGGCTCGGCCTGGTGGATCATCGACTCGAGCATCTGCGTGGCCGTGATCACCGGCTTCCCGCGCTCGAGCGCGGCGATGATGATCCGCTTCTGCAGCAGCGGCACGAGCGCGACGCCGATCTCGACGCCGAGGTCGCCGCGCGCGACCATCACCGCGTCGGTTTCGGCCAGGATCTCGTCGAGCGCGTCGACGGCCTCCGCCTTCTCGATCTTCGCGATTACGTGCGCGTGCGAGCCGGCCTGCTCGATCAGCGCTCGCAGGTCGCGCACGTCGGCGGCCGAGCGGACGAACGAGAGCGCGACGAAGTCGACCTGCAGCGCGAGCGCGAGCTCGAGGTCGTCCATGTCCTTGCGCGTGATCGACGGGATCGGCACCGGGACGCCGGGCAGGTTCACGCCCTTGTGTGACGTGACGACGCCGCCCTCGACGACGGCGCAGCGCGCCCGGCCGCCCTGGACCGACTCGACGCGCAGCCGCACGAGGCCGTCGTCGATCAGCACGTCGTGTCCGGGCTGCAGCACCTCGCTGATCACGGCGGGGCTGACCGGCAGCTCGCCGTTGGACGAGCCCTCGGCCGGCGCAACCACGATCTCCTCGCCGCGGCGCAGCGTGACCGGCTCGGCGAGGTCGCCGATGCGAAGCTTCGGCCCCTGCAGATCGGCGATCAACGCGATCGGGCGACCGAGCTCGCGCTCGACGTCACGAACCATCCCCGCCCACTCGCGATGCTGGTCGTGCGTGCCGTGCGAGAGGTTCAGCCGGGCGCCGTCGACCCCGGCCTGCACGAGCGCCGAGAGCGACTCTGGCGTCGAGCACGCGGGCCCGATCGTGGCGACGATCTTGGTGCGTCTGGGAGCCGCTTCGGCCATCGTTCCAGCCTAGCGAGTGACACGAACGGCGCTAGCGCTGGAAGCGGGGGAACGCGTCCCAGCCGGGATACACGGCGCGGTCACCGAGCTCTTCCTCGATCCGCAGCAGCTGGTTGTACTTCGCGACGCGGTCGGTGCGGGACGGCGCGCCGGTCTTGATCTGGCCGCTGTTGGTCGCGACCGCGAGGTCGGCGATCGTCGTGTCCTCGGTCTCGCCCGAGCGGTGCGACATCACGCAGGCGTAGCCGGCCTCGCGCGCCATCGCCATCGTGTCGAGCGTCTCGGTCAGCGTCCCGATCTGGTTGACCTTGATCAGGATCGCGTTGCCGACGTTCTCCATGATCCCGCGCCGCAGCCGCTCGGAGTTCGTCACGAACAGGTCGTCGCCGACGAGCTGCACGCTCGAGCCGGCGACCTCGGTGAGCGCGCGCCACGAGGCCCAGTCGTCCTCGGCGAGACCGTCCTCGATCGAGACGATCGGGTAGCGCTCGACCAGCCGCGTCAGGTACTGCACCATCTCGTCGCCGACCTCGTCGTTGCCCTCGAAGCGGTAGTGGCCGTCCGCGTAGAGTTCGGTCGCGGCAGGGTCGAGCGCGATCGCCACGCGATCGCGGTGGCCCGCGCGCTCGGCCGCCTCGAGCACGGCCTCGATCGCCTCCTCGCTCGAGTCGAGGTCGGGCGCGAACCCGCCCTCGTCGCCGACCGCAGTCGAGAACCCGCGCTCGTGCAGCAGCGCCTTCAACGCGTGGAAGACCTCGGCCCCAACGCGCAAGGCCTCCGCGAAGGTGTCCGCGCCCGCGGGCACGAGCATGAACTCCTGCAGGTCGATCGAGTTCTGCGCGTGGGCGCCGCCATTGATCACGTTCAGCATCGGCACGGGCAGCGTCACCGCCTCCTCGCCGCCCAAGAAGCGGAAGAGCGAGACGCCCGCCTCGGCCGCTGCGGCGTGTGCCACCGCGAGCGAGACGCCGAGGATCGCGTTCGCGCCCAGGCGGCCCTTGTTCGGCGTGCCGTCGAGCTCGATCAGGCGCTCGTCCAGCGCGCGCTGGTTGGCCGCGTCGAGGCCTCGCGCCGCCTCGGCGAGCTCGCCGTTGACGTTCGCGACCGCCTTGCCGACGCCCTTGCCGCCCCACTCCTGGCCGCCGTCGCGCAGCTCGAGCGCCTCGTGCACGCCGGTCGACGCGCCCGATGGGACTGCGGCGCGGCCAGTCGCGCCCGACTCGAGGGTGACCTCGACCTCGACGGTCGGGTTCCCCCGGGAGTCGAGGATCTGCCGCCCGTGGGTGCGCGCGATTGCCGTCATGTGCCTGCCTCCTTGGCGAGATCGAAGTAGCGGTCCTGCTCGTCGAGCTCGAGCTCGGTCCAGCGCTTGCCTTCTGCGGCGGCCAGCTCCTCGGCCGCCTCGACCCGCGCGACGAAGCGGCCGCTCGCCGCCCGCAGCGCCAGCTCCGGGTCGACGTTCAGCCGCCGCGCGACGTTGACGGTCGCGAAGAGCACGTCCCCGAGCTCATCGAACACCCGTGGGTCGGGCTCCGTCTCGGGCGCCGGCTCCTCGCCGAGCTCGGCCCGCAGCTCGCGCAGCTCGTCGTCGAGGTCGGCGAGCGCGCCTTCGAGGTTCGGGTACTCGAAGCCGACTGCCCGTGCGCGGCGCTGCACCTTGCGCGCGAGGAGCAGCGCCGGCAGCGCCTCGGGGACGTCGTGGAAGACGCCCTCGCGCTGCTCCTGCTCGCGCTTGATCCGCTCCCAGTTCTCGCGCACGCGACCGGGCGTGCCGGCCTCGACCTCGCCGAAGACGTGTGGATGCCGCCGCACGAGCTTCTCGTGCACGTTGCGCGCGACGGCCTCGAGGTCGCCCTGGCCCTGCTCGTCCAGCAGCAGCGCGAGGAAGTAGACCTGGAAGAGGAGGTCACCGAGCTCGTCGAGCAGCTTCGCCGGGTCGGCGCCGAGCGCGGCGTCGGCGACCTCGTAGGCCTCCTCGACCGTGTGCGGCACGATCGTTCGCGCGGTCTGCTCGCGGTCCCAGGGGCAGTCGCGCCGCAGGCGCTCGGTCAGCTCTTGCAGCTCGACGAGCGCTTCGGCGAGGGCCACCGGGCTAGCCGGTGGTGGTGGCCGAGCCCGTCGTCGAGGACGACGTCTTGCAGGGGTCCTGGCCGGGCGGCGGCGCGTAGCCCTGCTTGTAGTTGATCTGCCCGCAGTAGTGCTTCTTGGTGTCCGCCAGCCACTTGGTCATCGCCTTCTGCTTGTCCTGCGAGAGGAGCTGCTGGCGGATCGCTTCCTTGACCTGCGCGAGCGGCGTCGGCTTGGCGGGCGTGCCGGCCTTCACCGGGCCGAGGGCCTCGATGATGTGCCAGCCGAACTGCGAGTGCACTGGCTTCGAGATCTGGTTGGTCTTGATCGAGAAGGCGACGTCCTCGAACGGCTTCACGAGACGGCCCTTGACCGCCGTGCCCGGCGG
>Ga0136846_1238811_pt1 | contig 11123 bp, 6 predicted proteins | sample HopSoiMetagenom2_FD_96841 | JGI IMG/M metagenome (GOLD analysis project Ga0136846, IMG submission 96841) | Grasslands soil microbial communities from Hopland, California, USA - 2 Assembly 2016 (version 4) | ecosystem: Environmental > Terrestrial > Soil > Grasslands | place: USA: Hopland... | reverse complement strand
GGCCTGCGTTATCCTGTGAGGAATGGCCAAACGCAAGAAGCCCGCGAGCAATTCCCTGTTTGATGTGGATACGCATGTCGACACTCCGTCAGGACCTCCGCCTGATGAAGGTGTCTCGCTCCACGAGGCGGCGCAGACCCGGTATCTGAACTACGCCCTGTCCGTGATCACGTCGCGGGCGCTGCCCGACGTACGTGACGGGTTGAAGCCGGTCCAGCGGCGGATCCTCTTCACGATGTGGCAGCAGAACCTGACCGCCGACGCCAAGCACCGCAAGTGCGCGAAGGTGGTCGGCGACGTGATGGGGAGCTATCACCCGCACGGCGACGCGGCGTTGTACGAGACGCTGGTGCGCATGGCGCAGTCGTTCTCCCTGCGGTACCCGGTCGTCGACGGCTCCGGCAATTTCGGGTCGCTCGACGGCGACAGCGCGGCCGCGATGCGATACACCGAGTGCCGGCTCGCGCGCATTGCCGACGAGCTCCTTGCCGAAATCGATCAGTCGACCGTGCCGTTCCGTCCGAATTACGACGGCACGAAGACCGAGCCGATCGTGCTGCCGTCCCGGATCCCCAACCTTCTGATCAACGGCGCGACCGGGATTGCGGTCGGCATGGCGACGAACATCCCGCCGCACAACCTTTCGGAAGTCTGCGCGGCGCTGGTCAAACTGCTCGACAACCCGGACCTGACGAGCGTGCAGCTATGCCGCTACGTGAAGGGACCGGATTTTCCGACGGGCGGACAGATGCTCAACTCGTCCGAAGAGTTGAAGCAGATCTACAAGACCGGATCGGGCGCAATCCGCCTGCGGGCCACGTGGGAGGCAGGACCGGAAACGCGCGGATCCAAAATGATTTACATCACGAGCGTCCCGTACACGGTCAACAAGGCCGCGCTCGTCGAGCGGATCGCGGACGTGGCGTTGAGCCGCAAGCTGCCGCCGCTGCTCGATGTGAAAGACCTGTCGACCGAGGACGTGCGAATCGCGCTCGAACTGAAGCGCGATGCCGACGAGAAGATGGTCATGGCGTACCTGTTCAAGCACACGCCGCTCCAGACCAACTTCCTCGTCAACCTCACATGCCTGATTCCGACCGAGAACACGGAGGTGGGGCGTCCCGAGCGGCTGGACCTGCACTCGATTCTCTGGCACTTCCTCCACTTCCGGCTCGATGTCGTCACGAAGCGGCTGGAGCACGAGCTCAACGCCCTCAAAAAGCGCATCCACATCCTCGAAGGCTTCGAGAAGGTGTTCGACGCGCTCGACGAAATCATCAAGATGGTCCGCAAGTCGGAAGGCAAGGCCGACGCCGCACAGCAGATCATCAAGCGGTTCTCGCTCGACGCCGAGCAGACCGACGCGATCCTCGAACTGAAGATCTACCGCCTTGCGCGGCTCGAGATCCTGATCATCCGCAAGGAAGCAGAGGAGAAGCGGAAGCGCGCGCGGCAGATCGGCGGGCTCCTCAAGGACGAGGAGAGCCGGTGGGCGCTCGTGCGCGGAGAGATCGACGCAATCCAGAAGCAGTACGGCGATGCGCGTCGGACGGCGATCTCGAGCGATGAAGGCGAGGCGGAATACACCGCCGAGGACTTCATCATCGAGGAAGACAACGTCGTGATCGTGTCGCGGGATGGATGGGTCAAGCGTCAGAAGGAAGTGAAGGACATCTCGACCACGCGCCTGCGTGAAGGGGACCAGGTCCTCGCAGCCGTCGCCGGGAGCACCCGCGCCACCGTGGTGTTCTTCAGCAATTTTGGCGTGGCCTACAGCGCGCGGCTTGCCGATATCCCGGCGTCGACCGGCTACGGCGAGCCGATTCAGCGGTTTTTCAAGTTGAAGGATGGCGAGCGAATCCTGGCGGCGCTCAGCCTGGATCCCCGGGCGGTGGGCCAGATCGCGCCAAAGAAGGAAGGAGCCGAACCTCCCGTGCACGGCGTTGCCGTCAGCAGCGACGGCTACAGTCTGCGTTTCAGCCTCGAGCCCTATGCAGAGCCGAGCACGCGCTCCGGCCGACGCTATGCCAAGGCGGGCGAGGGAGCCGAGTTCGTTGGCGTGGCGTCCTTGAGCGGGGGGGAGATTCTCATCGTCGCCACCCGCGAAGCGCGCGGACTCCTCACGAAGGCTCACGAGGTGAACTTCCTCTCGGGCCCTGGCCGCGGCGTGATCCTGATCAAGCTCGCGTCGAAGGACGACCGCGTCCTCGGGTTCGTCGCATCTACCGGGGATCGCGACCTGCTCACGGTCGAAACGAGCCGCGGCGCCGAGCAGACGATCTCGACGGCGAAATACGAGGTCACGGGTCGAGGTGGGAAGGGACGCGAACTGCTTCAGCGCGGTCAGTTCACCCGCGTCATCTGGCCGCTGCCCGAAGCGCCGCCGCCGCTCAGCACCTGACACGGACGGATTGAAGATTGACGATTGAAGATTGGAGATTCACGGATTGACGATTGGCAATTGCTGATTGGCGGAATGCCTATTGATGAACTGAACGGCCGATTGCTCATGCGGTTCTATCGAGCGGTCCAATCGCCAATCGAGAATTCCGCCAATCTCCAATCGTCAATCAATCGCCAATCGCCAATCCCCAATCCAAATCGGCAATCGCCAATCTCAAATCCGTGAATATCCAATCTCCAATCTTCAATCTGCAGTCGCCAGTCTCCGATCCGCATGCGGTAGGATTATACGGATATGTCCTCCTGGCAGGGATTCACGGGCCTCAACCGCGGATATGTGCTGGAACTCTACGAGCGGTTTCGGCGCGATCCAGCCTCGGTTGACCCGGAAACACGTGCCCTGTTCGAGCGCTGGGTGCCGCCCGCCGATATCGGCGAGGAGACGCCGTCCGCGCTGGATCCGTCGCTGCTCGCAAAGGCGGTCAGCGCCGTCAGCCTCGCACGCGCGATCAGGCGCTACGGTCACCTTGCCGCGCAGCTCGATCCTCTTGGAAAGCCGCGGCATGGCGATCCATCCCTGCTGCCCGAGACGCACGGCCTGACGGAAGCGGACCTGCGGAGGCTGCCCGCCACGTTGATCGGGTCGCCGCTCGCCGAATCCGCCGCGAACATGTACGAGGTGGTGGAAGCCTTCCGCCGCCTGTACTGCTCGAACACGGGCTACGACTACGCGCACGTGTTCGTGCCGCAGGAGCGCGAATGGCTGCGCCAGGCTGCCGAACTCGGCCGCTTCCGCGCCCCCGCCGATCCGATCGATCCTGTCGCGCTGCTCGAGCGGCTCACGCAGGTCGAGGTGTTCGAGCGATTCCTCCATCGGACGTTCCAGGGGAAGACGCGGTTCTCCATCGAAGGTCTCGACATGCTCGTGCCGATTCTCGACGAAATGATCGGGGACGCGGCGGAGGCGGGCACGCGATCGATCCTGATCGGCATGGCGCACCGGGGCCGCCTGAACGTGATGGCGCACGTCCTGAACAAGCCGTATCAGCAGATTCTCGCGGAGTTCAAGGATCCGCTGTCGTCGAAGAACTTCCGCGAGGACATGGCGTGGACCGGCGACGTGAAGTATCACGCCGGCGCGCATCGCGCGATCAAGGACGGCCGCGAGATGGATCTCGTCGTCTCGATGCCGCCCAATCCAAGCCATCTCGAAGCCGTCGACCCGGTGGTGGAAGGCATGGCGCGCGCGGCCGGCACGGTAACGGATCGTCCGGGTGCGCCGGAGTTCGATCCGGCCCGGAGTCTGCCGGTCCTGATTCATGGCGACGCCTCGTTCCCGGGGCAGGGCATCGTTGCGGAAACCCTGAATCTGAGCCGGCTCCGTGGCTACGACACGGGCGGCACGATACACATCATCGTGAACAACCAGCTCGGATTCACCGCGGATTCACAGGATTCCTACAGCACGTCGTACGCGAGCGGGCTGGCGCGCGGTTTCAAAATTCCGATCGTGCACGTGAATGCCGACGATCCCGAGGCGTGCGTCGAGGCGGCGCGTCTCGCAATCGCGTATCGCAACAAGTTCCAGCGCGACTTCCTGATCGATCTGGTCGGCTACCGGCGCCACGGGCACAACGAAGGGGACGAGCCCGGTTTCACGCAGCCGTTGATGTATCAGAAAATTGCGGATCACCCGTCCGTCCGGGAGATCTGGGCGCGGACCCTCGTCGAGCGCGGTGTGGTCGATCGCTCGGTGCCGGATCAACTCGTCGGCAGGTCCAACGCGGAGTTGCAGGCCGCGATGGACGCGCTCCAGCCGGAACAGGACATGGTGGAGCCCCTGCCGGCGCCGCCGCCACCGGGTGCCGCGGCGGGCGCGCAGACCGCCGTCCCGCTCGATCGCCTGGCGGAACTGAACGAGGCGCTGCTCAAGTTTCCGTCGGGCTTCTCGATCCACCGAAAGCTCGAACGGGTGCGCGAGAAGCGGTCGCAGGTCTTCGGGCAACCGGACGAGCGCACGGTCGACTGGTCGACCGCCGAGGAGCTCGCCTTCGCATCGATTCTCGCCGACGGCATCAGCATCCGGCTGACGGGCGAAGACGTCGAACGTGGGACGTTCAGCCATCGCCACGCGGTGTTTCACGACGTGAAGACGGGCGGCCTGCACGTCCCGCTGCAGTCGCTGCCGCAGGCGCGCGCCGGCTTCGAGGTGCACAACAGTCCGCTGTCGGAGAATGCCGCGCTCGGGTTCGAGTACGGGTACAACGTGCAGGAGCCGTCGCGGCTGGTGATCTGGGAAGCACAGTACGGCGACTTCATCAACGGCGCGCAGGTCATCATCGACGAGTTCATCGTCTCGGCGCGCAGCAAGTGGGGTCAGCAGCCCTCGCTGGTGCTGCTGCTGCCGCACGCGCACGAAGGCCAGGGGCCGGACCACGCGAGCGCGCGTCCCGAACGCTTCCTGCAACTCGCGGCCGACATCAACATGCGGATCGCCAACTGCACCAGCGCCGCGCAGTACTTCCACCTCCTGCGCCGCCAGGCGGTGCTCCTGATCAAGGATCCGCTGCCACTCGTCGTCCTCACGCCGAAGAGCCTCCTGCGGCACCCGCTTGTCGCCTCCGCGCCGCGCGAGCTCGCCGAATCGCGATTCCGCATGGTGATCGACGACGACGAGGCGCGGGCGCGTGCGGGCGAGATCCGCCGCGTCCTGCTGTGCAGCGGCAAGATCTATGTGGATCTCGCCGGCAGCAATTTGCGCGGCGCGCGTCGCGAGGTGGCGCTCTGCCGGCTCGAGCAGCTGTATCCGCTCCCGATGCGCGACCTGCGCGCGATGCTCGAGGGATACGGATCTGCCGACGAGATCGTCTGGGTGCAGGAAGAACCGGAGAACATGGGCGCGTGGGAGTTCGTCCGGACGAAGCTCACGGAAGTGGCGAACGGCCGTCCCGTCCGCGCCGTCACGCGCCCGCGGAGCGCCAGCCCCGCGGAAGGATCGGCGGCCCGTCACGCGCGTCAGCAGCAGGCGCTGATCGAGGCCGCGTTCGCCGAATCGAAGTCGGGCCGCGCGAAACTTGGATCGAAGCCTGCGCCCGAGCAGGTGGCGGGGTAGCGCTTTCAGGTTCTCAGGTTCTCGGGTTCTCGGGTTCTCGGGTTCACGGGTTCCCCGAGGCTTCCATGGGCAGCTAGAGGCTTTCGCAGAGGTCGAGTCTGATGCCAGCAAACATCGTCGTCCCCGAGGTCGGTGAATCGATCGTCGACGCGCGCGTCGCGAAATGGTTGAAGAAGCAGGGAGACGTCGTGTCTGCAGGGGACCCGCTCGTGGAGCTCGAAACCGACAAGATCGACCTCGAGGTCGCGGCGCCACAGGGCGGCGTCTTGAGCCGCATCGATCACAGCGATGGTGCGGACGTGAAAGTGGGCGAGGTGCTCGGCGTCATCGACGAGAGTGGAGCGTCGACGGGCGCGAGTGCTGCTGCCGCGAAAGGGACGGCGGACAAGCCCTCCGAAGGCGCGACGGCAACCGGGGGGAACACATCGGGCCGGCTCCAGGCGCCGGCCGACTCCGAGAAGACGCGAGCGACGCCGACCGCACGCAAAGTGGCGCAGCAGAACGAAGTCGACCTCAAACAGGTCCGCGGCAGCGGCGACGCGGGACGCGTAATGCGCCGCGACGTCGAACAGGCCGCGCAGGGCGCATCTGGAGGGGCAGTGTCCGCGCGGCAAGTCGCCGGGCCGCCGGCGGTCGCCCCTGCACCGCCGGCTGCGCAGAAGACGCGCCCCGCCACGCCGGTCGCGGAGAACCGCCGCCGCGGCGACGGAGAGCGCACCGAGGAGCGCGTGCGCATGTCGAAGCGGCGCGCCACGATCGCGCGGCGCCTCGTTGAAGTGCAGAGCACCGCGGCCATGCTCACCACCTTCAACGAGGTGGACATGTCCGGCGTCATGACGCTCAGGGAGCGCCACAAGCAGTCGTTCAAGGATCGCCACGGCGTGGGGCTCGGCCTGTCGTCCTTCTTCGTCAAGGCGGTGATCGGCGCGCTCCGCGACTTTCCGCGCGTCAACGCGGAGATCCAGGGCGACGAGATGGTCCTGAAGCACTATTACGACATCGGCATCGCCGTCGGCGCGAGTGAAGGGCTCGTCGTGCCCGTGCTGCGTGATGCCGATCGCCTCTCCTTCGCGCAGATCGAGCAGAAGGTCCGCCAATACGCCAAGGCCGCGGAAGACGGCACGCTGTCGCTCGCAGATATCCAGGGGGGCACCTTCACCATCACCAACGGCGGGGTATTCGGATCGCTGCTCAGCACGCCGATCCTGAACCCGCCCCAGGTCGGCATTCTCGGGCTTCATGCGATCAAGGAACGGCCGGTGGTCATCGGCGGCCAGGTTGCGGTCAAGCCGATGATGTACACCGCCCTCACCTACGATCACCGCATCGTCGACGGATCGGAAGCGGTCCGGTTCCTCGTTCGCATCAAGGACCTGATCGAGGATCCCGGTGCGCTGCTGATCGAATAGCAAGGCAGGTTCTCAGGTTCTCAGGTTCTCGGGTTGCTCGGGTTCTCGGGTTCTCAGGTTCTTGGTTCTTGGTTCTTGGGAGCTGGTTTTCAACAAATCTGGCCTGTGGTGCTGAAAGGTATCCGGCGTGCGCTGCGCCGCAAGTCGTCATGAGGAGCGGTTTCTGCGATACTGGTAAGAACCAAGCACCAAAGAACCGAGCACCACCGAACCCGAGAACCCGAGAACCTGAGAACCTGAGAACCTGAGAACCCGACCCCCCTCCCAAGTGCCAGCGACATATACCGCCAAAGACATCACCGTCCTGGAAGGCCTCGAGCCCGTTCGCAAGCGCCCCGGCATGTACATCGGCGGCGTCGGGACCGCGGGGCTGCATCACCTCGTCTGGGAAATTCTCGACAACTCGATCGACGAGGCGATGAACGGCTACGCGTCGAACATCGGCATCACGCTCCACGAGGACGGCGCCGCGATCACGATCACGGACGATGGGCGTGGGATTCCGGTGGACAAGCACCCGAAGAGTAAGAAGAGCGCCATCGAGGTGATCTTCACCACGCTGCACGCCGGGGGCAAGTTCGACGCGGGCAACTACAAGACGGCCGGCGGTCTTCACGGTGTCGGCGCGAGTGTGGTGAATGCGCTCTCGAAGGAGCTGGTCGCCACCGTCAAGCGCGACGGCGCCTCGTGGGAGCAGCGGTTCAAGCACGGCGTCCCCGTCGGCGCCGTGAAGAAGCTTGGCACCGCGCGCGGCACCGGCACGACTGTGTTCTTCCGCCCGGACTCGACGATCTTCCCGAAGGTCGAGTTCGATCCCGACGTGATCAAGGAGCGGCTCGAGATCTCGAGTTACCTGCACAAGGGCGTCCGTATCACCTTCGAAGACGAGGGGAAGCGGGAGAAAGCGGTCTTCCAGCACGCCGAAGGCATCTCGGATTACCTGAAGAAGATCGTCACGGATCGCGGCGCCGCGCAGGTGCACGACGCGCCGTTCACGCTCACGCGCGAGCACGACGAGAGCGGCATCCGCCTCGACGTCGCGTTGCAGTGGACGCAGTCGACGGACGAGCACGTGCGCAGTTACGTCAACGGGATTCCGACGGGATCGGGCGGCACGCACGAGAACGGATTCCGCGTCGGTCTGGGGAAGGCGGTCAGGAATTTCATCGACACGCACAACCTGTCGCCGAAAGGTGTGACGCTCACCTCGGAAGACATCCGCGAGGGGCTTGTCGCCGTGCTCAGCGTGTTCCTGCAGGACCCCCAGTTCCAGGGGCAGACGAAGGATCGCCTGAACAACCCGGAGGTCACAGCGGGCGTCGATTCGCAGGTGCGTCCGGCGCTGGAGCACTGGCTGAACACGAACATCTCGGTGGCCGAATCCGTCGTCGCGCGCATCATCCTCGCCGCGCGCGCGCGAGAGGCGAGCCGCGCGGCGCAGCAGGAAGTGTCGCGAAAGACCGCGACGTCGAATCGCTTGACGCTCCCCGGCAAGCTGAGCGACTGCACCTCTCCAGGCCGTGACGACAGCGAGTTGTTCATCGTCGAGGGTGATTCCGCCGGCGGGTCGGCAAAGCAGGGGCGCGATCGTGCGCGGCAGGCGATTCTTCCGCTGCGGGGAAAAGTCCTCAACACCGAGAGCGCGTCTCTCGCGAAGGTGCTCGAGAACAAGGAACTGTCGGATCTGGTGACGGCGCTTGGCTGCGGCCTCGGAAAGACATTCGATCTCGCGCGGCTTCGATACGGCAAGGTCATCATTCTCGCCGATGCGGATTCCGACGGTCATCACATCGCCACGCTGCTGATGACGTTCATCTACCGTCACATGCCGCAGCTCATTTCATCAGGCCGTGTGTTTCTCGCACAGCCGCCCCTGTATCGCATCGACGTCGGCAAGGAAACGTTCTGGGCGCTCGACGATGCGCACAAGGTTCGCCTGCTGAAGGCGCACGGCAACGGCCGTGCGCACCCGGAAATCACGCGGTTCAAGGGGCTGGGCGAGATGATGCCGAAGGTGTTGTGGGAAACCACACTCAATCCGCGCACGCGACGCCTCCTGCGCGTCGACATCGCCGACCAGATCGTCACCGATCGGGTCATCAATGAGTTGATGGGTAAAGATCCTTCCGCGAGATTCCGGTTCATCATGGAGCGCGCCGAGGAAGCCGTCGAACTCGATGTCTGATGGGCGCCTGCGGCTGCAGGAGAGCCACCGTGGAGAAGAGCCGGGCATGGGGAAGAGGGCCGTCGGTAGAACGCGTGCAGCCGCTGCGCTCCGCAGGATTATTGCTGCTGCCGTGCTGTTCCCGGCGGCGCTCGGATGCGGCGCGACCTCATCTGCACCTGCATCGCCTTCGGCAGTCGTCGACCCGCCGATGGTGGTTGCGCTCGGCGACAGCCTGACCGCCGGGCCGGGGCTCAACCGCGATCAGACGTTTCCCGCGGACCTGCAGCGGCACGCCACCGCCGGCGGCTACCCTCATCGCATCATCAATGCGGGCGTGTCAGGCGACACGTCGACGGATATCGCGGGCAGGTTCGATCATGATGTCGTCCCTGGCACTCGCGTCCTGATTCTCGCGGCCGGTGCGAACGACGGCTTGCAAGGCGTTCCCGTCGCGACGCTGCGGCGCAACCTCACCAGCATGATCGAGCGCGCGCAGTCGAGGAACATCCGGATCCTCCTCTGCGGGATGGAGACACCGCCGACCCGCGGACTTCAATACACGATCGACTTCCATCGGGTCTTCCCGGACCTCGCGTCAACCTACAACGTGCCGCTCATGCCGTTCCTGTTGATGGGGGTCGTTGGTTTGCCGGAGTACAATCTGGGTGATCGGGTGCACCCGAACGCGCGCGGCGCGCAACTCATCGCGGACAACATGTGGCCGTACCTCGAGCCCCTGTTGAAACAAACGATGGGTCTGGCAACTCAGTAACCCACATTCCTCACATGCGGTCTGGCACGGCTCATCTCCCGCTCCATTCCGGGCGTGCACCGGCGTGGCTCTTTTCACGCATGGTGCGCCTCGCGCGTGAGATCACCGCGCACATCGTCAGCGAGTACGGAAGCGACGAGGTGCTCCGTCGCCTGGCGGATCCGCACTGGTTCCAGGCGTTCGGATGCGTGCTCGGTTTCGACTGGCACTCGAGCGGCGTGACGACGACGGTCACGGGCGCGCTGAAGGAAGGGCTGCGCGGGACCGAACACGAGCTCGGGATCTATGCCGGGGGCGGCAAGGGCGCCGTGTCGCGGAAGACACCGGGAGAGATCACCGGGTACTGCGAGCGGCTGTCGATCGACCCGAGGCCCCTCGTGTACGCGAGCCGTATGTCCGCCAAGGTCGACAGCGCCGCGGTCCAGGACGGCTATCAGCTCTATCATCACGCGTTCTTCTTCACGCCGTCGGGGGGCTGGTGCGTCGTACAGCAGGGCATGAATGACGCCTCTGGGATGGCGCGGCGCTATCACTGGCTGGCCGCGCAGGTGCGGTGCTATGTGAATGAGCCGCACGCAGCGATTTGCGCGCAGGCACATGCGCCCACGCTGAATCTTGTTGCGTCTGAGAGCGAGGCGACCCGCACCAACTCCGCCGGGCTCTCGAGGGAGAAGCCGCAGGTCGTGTTGTCCGCTCTGACCGAGCTGCCAATCCTCTCGATGCCAAAACGGCACGCCGTCATGATCGCTGACGTCAACCGGCAGCATCTCGAGAAGATTCTGCTCAAGACCTACGATCGCGCGCCGGAAGACTTCGAGACGCTGCTCGGCATGGAAGGCGTCGGCGCCCGGACGCTTCGCGCGCTCGCGCTGGCTTCCGAGGTCATCTACGGGACGCCCGCGAGCACGCGGGATCCCGCGCGCTTCTCGTTCGCGCACGGCGGGAAGGATGGGACACCCTTTCCCGTTGACCTCGAGACCTACGATAAGACCATCGAGGTCCTGCGTGCCGCGGTGAACAAGGCGAACATCGATCGCTCAGAACGCGTCAAGGCACTCAAGCGCCTGGTCGACTACGGCGCGGAAAAGGTGAGAAAACGGATGGACGCCGGGAAGGAGCCGATCTGATCGTCCTGCTGGCAGCGATTCTCGCACTCTGGGAACCGCTCACCTTCGCGTCGGGCGCCGCCGCAACAGGCAGGTCGGTTGAATTCCGCGGCGCGATTGCGCTGGCCGAGCTCGCGGCCTCCGGGACGATTGC
>Ga0136846_1223950_pt1 | contig 11123 bp, 7 predicted proteins | sample HopSoiMetagenom2_FD_96841 | JGI IMG/M metagenome (GOLD analysis project Ga0136846, IMG submission 96841) | Grasslands soil microbial communities from Hopland, California, USA - 2 Assembly 2016 (version 4) | ecosystem: Environmental > Terrestrial > Soil > Grasslands | place: USA: Hopland... | reverse complement strand
GCGCTCGAGGCGAAGGACGAGGTCACGCGGCAGGCGAAGCTCGCGGATCATGCGCGCCAGGTGCGCGAGCACATCCGCAAGCTCAGCGCCAAGAGCTACTGTAGCCAGTTCGAGGACGCGCCCGACTTCGTGGTCATGTTCCTGCCGGGTGAGCCGTTCTTCAGCGCGGCGCTCGAGCAGGACGCGACTCTGATCGAGCAGGGCGTCGACCAGCAGGTGATCCTCGCGACGCCGACGACGCTCATCGCGCTCCTCCGGGCGGTGGCGTACGGCTGGCGCCAGGAGCAGGTCGCCGAGAGCGCCCGGCACATCAGCGAGCTCGGTCGCGAGCTGCACACCCGCCTCGCGACGATGAGCGACCACTTCGCGAAGCTCGGCCGCAGCCTCGACGGCGCCGTCCGCTCCTACAACGAGACGATGGGCTCGCTCGAGCGGCGCGTCCTCGTGACGGCGCGGCGCTTCAAGGAGCACGGCGCGGTCGCGAGCGAGGAGCTCGCCGAGCTCACGCCGATCGACCGCACGCCACAGCTGGCGCAGGCACCCGAGCTGCGCCCCGCCCAGCCGGATGAGCCGGGCGCCGAGGCCGCCTAGAACCTGAGCAAGGCCCCGATCCCCTCCACGGGATCGAGGTCCTGGCGGTTCCGGAGCGCACGCACCTGGCCGCCGTTGGCGAGCGTGTGGTGCACGGCCAGGTCGAGGCCCTGGTCGCGGTGATCCATCTCCGTGCCGTCGAGCGGGCACTGTCCGCCGTGCGCCGACAGCCGGCCGCACTTCGGGCACTGCCACCCGTCGTGCGCGACGCCCTGCGAGAAGAGCAGGACGTCGATGCGGGCATCGGAAGCGGCCTCGAGCGTCTGCTCCCACCCGGCGGCAGCGCGTCCATCGCGACCGGCCTCCTCGCGCCAGCGGTCGACCACCTCGGCCTCGTCCTCGGCGTCCGCCTGGTCGAGCACCGGCTGCACGATCTCGAGCAGCTCCGCGGCGCCCGCATGCGCCTCGGCCTGCGTCCAGCCGACGATCGCGTCCTTGACGTCGCCCGGGAGCGCGCCCTCGAACTCGCCGCGCATCTCCTGCGGGATCACGATCACGACCCGTGCGGAGCGCGCGCGGCGCGTCTGCTGGCCGATCTCGTCCGCCACCGACTTGATGTGCTCCTGCACGAGCTTCTCGATGTGCCGCTGGAACCGCGCCTGCGACCACCCGCCCTGATCGTGCTGCCCCGGCGTGTCGTCCGAGACGTCGACGACCTCCTCGAGGCGGCCGGAGCGCAGCCGGTAGACGCGGCCCTGCTCGCGCGACACGACGGCGACGATCGCCCCCGTGCCGCGGCCCACGATCGGCACCAGCGGCGTCAGCAGCGCCTCACGCCCAACCGCGACGGCGTCGTCCACCGGCTCGGCGAGCGGCAGCGTGCGCCACAGGTTGTCGAGCCCGGACGCAAAAACGGCAACTCCCCGTGCCCCGTCGCGGTCGAACTCGGTCTCGAACCAGCGCCGGATGCGGTCGACGTCGCCACGCAGCGCTTCACGTTGGTCGTGCGTCAGGCTCGTCCGGTCTCCATGGCCCGCGCGGAGCTCGTCGAGCAGCGAGTGCACCCGGGTCTTCGCATCGGCGGCGGTAGGGGTCTCGCTCGGGTCGAGGCCGACGTAGACGCTGATCGCGCACCCGTGCGCGGCGCGGAACCCGGCGAGCTGGCGCAGCGTCTCCCAGGTGACGGTGGCGGCCACGGCGAGGGAGTCTAGGCACCGCGGGCCCTGCCCTGCCGCCGGTGCGGGATCAGAGGGCCACGTTGCGCGCGCCCGGCGGCTCGACGCGCGTCATCGCCTCGAGCTCGCCGACGGCGCGGCGCACCTCGCGGGCGAAGAGCGAGGCGTAGAACCGGTGCAGCAGCGCGCCCGCCGGAAAGGCGAGCAGGGAGAGCGCGGCGACCAGCTCACCGGTCGCGGCCGCGTAGGCGACGCCCGCGACGCCGTAGACGACCAGGTACACGAGCACGACGCCGGCGAAGATCCGCAGGCCCCACGACAGCCGTGCCGTGCCCTCGATCCGCGACCCGCTCTGGGCGGGGTCGATCGCACCCTCGAGCACCGGCCGGAACGGCGTCATCGGGATGCTCGGGACGTAGATGAGCCGCACCGGCGGCCCCGGATCGCCGCGGAACAGCGAGCGGCGGTCACGGATGACCTCCCGCAGCCGCCCTGCAGCCTGATCGGGCGGCAGCGGCGACGCGACCTGGAACGGCCGGCGCGGGTCGAACAGGGCTTGAACGCGGTCGCGGGCGGGAAGGGTCATGTCATCGGATTCGTTGAATAGTGTGAAGGCCGGCTATGCAGCACAGCAGGGCCACGACCTGAAGGAGCAAGATTGAGCGGCACCGACGTGCGTGAAGTGATCATTATCGGAGGCGGGCCTGCCGGCTACACGGCCGCGCTGTACAGCGCACGCGCCAACCTGAAGCCGCTCGTGATCGAGGGCTTCGCCTGGGGTGGCCAGCTGATGATCACGAGCGACGTGGAGAACTACCCCGGCTATCCGGAAGGCGTGCTGGGGCCGGAGATGATGCGCGACTTCCGCAAACAGGCGGAGCGCTTCGGCGCCGAGTTCGTCACCGACGACGTGACCCGTGTGGACTTCTCCGAGCAGCCCTTCCGCATCTGGGTCGGTGATGACGAGTACCGAGCCGAGTCCGTGATCGTGTCGACCGGAGCGAGCGCCCGCCAGCTCGGGCTGCCCTCCGAGCGGACGCTCCAGGGCCGCGGCGTCTCGTACTGCGCGGTCTGCGACGCCGCCTTCTTCGGCGAGAAGCGCGTCATCGTCGTCGGCGGAGGCGACTCGGCGATGGAGGAGGCCGTCTTCCTGGCCAAGTTCGCAACGAGCGTCACCGTCGTGCACCGCCGCGATGAGTTCCGCGCCTCGCCGATCATGCTCGACCGCGCGCGGGCGAACGACAGGATCTCGTTCGTGCTGAACAGCGTCGTCGACGAGGTCGTCGGCGAAGGCAAGGTCACGTCCGTCCGGCTGCGCGACATCGAGACCGGCGAGACGACCGACGTCGAGGCGGACGGGATCTTCGTCGCGATCGGCCACGACCCGAATACCTCGCTCTTCCTCGACCAGCTGGATCACGACGACGCCGGCTACCTGGTCACCAAGCCGGGCTCGACGGCGACGAACGTGGACGGCGTGTTCGCGGTCGGCGACGTCGTCGACCACGTCTACCGGCAGGCCATCACGGCCGCCGGCTCCGGCTGCATGGGCGCCCTGGACGCCGAGCGCTGGCTCTCGGCACGCGAGGGCCACACGGGCACGCCGCTCCCGGAAACCGCTCAGGTGTAGCCCGGGAGCACAACGCTACGATCGACGGCGGAATGCCGTTCTACATCTGCCCGAACTGCAAGGAGCGCTCGATCGACCACGACGGTCGCGAGGGGCTCACCCGCCAGGCCGTCCAGTGTCAGCGCTGCGGGTTCGGCTTCCTGTTCGAACTGATGGACGACTACTACCCGGCGCCCACGACAGGGTTCGTCGTCTGCGACCAGACCGGCCGGATCCTCGCGAGCGGGCGCGGCGTCTTCGAGCTGACCGGCTACTCCGAACGCGACCTGATCGGCACGGACGCGATGCAGGCGCTCGGGCTCTCGGGCTGGGACGACGGCAAGAACCCCGCCGAGCTCTCGCTCGAATGGGGCGTCCGCCGGCTCGGCGAGCACCTCGAGCTGCGCACCCACGCCGGCACGCACAAACGCGTCACTGCGGACTTCTTCCCCGCCTACGACGACGACGGCGGGCTCCTGATCGCGCTTACGCCGGTCTGAGCAACGCCGGCTGGACGTCGACGCGGCTCGACGGGCAGAGATCGTTCACCACGCACTCGGCGCACTCCGGCGCCCGCGCGGTGCAGACGCGCCGGCCGTGCCAGATCAACAGGTGGGGAAAGCGCCCCCAGTCCTCGCGCGGGACGATCCGCTGGAGGTCGCGCTCGATCTTCACCGGGTCGTCCTGGCGCGTGAGCCCGAGCCGCTGTGAGAGGCGCCGCACGTGCGTGTCCACGACGACGCCCTGCGCGCTGCCGAGCTCGGCCGCGACGACGTTTGCCGTCTTGCGTGCGACGCCGGGCAGCGTGACGAGGTCTTCCAGGCGCTTCGGCACCTCGCCGTCGAACTCCTCGAGGAGCATGCGCATCGTTCCCCGCAGCGACCGCGCCTTCTGCCGGAAGAAGCCGGTGGCGAAGATGTCGCGCTCGAGCTCCTCCTGCGGCACGGCCAGGTAGTCCTCGGGCCGCCGATACTTCCGAAACAGCGTCTCGGTCACGCGGTTGACGTTCACGTCCGTCGTCTGCGCCGAGAGCATCACCGACACGAGCAGCTCCAGCGGCGAGCGGAACCGCAGGGCGATCGTGGCGTCCGGGTGCGCCGCGGCCAGCCGGTCGATGATCGGGCGGATGCGGTCGCGGCGGCGGCCGACGGGCCGGCGGGCCTCCCGGACGTAGCTACGCGCCACGGCCGGCGAACTCCGGCCGTTCGCGGGCGAGCTGCTCGAAGAACTCGACGGCCGCCTGCCGGCTCTCCGGCTCGAGCAGCGTCTCGCGCGCGTACTCGGCGGCCTCCGGGAACCCGGTCGCCTCGTAGGCGGCCGCCGCGGCCGCGACGTCGTACTCCGTGCGCCGGTGGTGGACGCCGTCCGCGATGAGCGCCCAGTACGCGCCCGGCTGGTCCTCGTAGGGAAGGCCGACGCTGCCGGCGTTCGCAACCGTGATCCCGTCCAGCTCACGGATCCACTGCGAGTGCGTGTGCCCGCAGACGACGACGTTGGCGTCGGCATTGGCGAGCGCCTCGCGCAGCCGGTCGTCCGGCGTGTCGGGCGTCAGCACCTCGAGATCGCTGCGCGGCGAGCCGTGGCAGAAGAGCGTCGGACCGACCCCGTCCACCACGACGCGGACGTTGGCCGGCAGCGAGCGCATGACTTCGAGCCGCTCGGGTCCGAGCTGCTCCCGGAGCCACTCGAACCGGGCGCGGCCGAGCTCCTCCTCCGGCGCCGAGTCGTCGGCGAGCTCGCGCTCCGCGTTGCCGCTCAGGAACAGGGCGCGGTCGCCGAGCGCTCGCAGCCGGTCGAACGTCTCGACCGGCATCGGCCCGGCCCCGAAGTCGCCGCCGATCACGATCGCGTCGACGCCCTCGCGCTCGACATCGGCCAGGACGGCGTCGAGCGCGGGCAGGTTCCCGTGGATGTCGTAGAGAGCGGCGACTCGCATGGCCCGAGACGGTAGCTATGCGACGGCGGCCGGGGCGGCGGAGGGCGCCTGCACGAGGCGCGGCCCGGCACACACTGCGCCGAGGGCCGGGCAGCCGGCGCAGACACGCTCGCTCGGCGTCGGGCGGAATGCCCCGGCCGCGATCGTCTCCACGACCGCGCCCAGCTCCGCCTCGAGCGCAGCGACGTCGTCGAGGCCATACGTCGCCGCGACCGGTTCGTCCGGGCGCTCGAGGAACTGGTAGACGACCTCGACCTGCTCCGCGCCCGCGCGCAGGCAGGCGAGCGCGTAGACGAGGCGCTGGAGGCGGTAGTCGGCCTCGACCACGTCGGCGGTGCTCTCCTCGCCGAGCGCGTTCGACTTGTAGTCGACGACCAGCGCCTGCCCGCCGCCGCGGTGCACGACGTCGAGGTAGCCGTGGAAGAGCACGCCCGCGTGCTCGAACACGAAGTGCGGCTCGCGCTGGACGCCGTCGAGCGCGGCGAGCCGCACGGCGAGCGGCGATGCGCAGTAGGCGGCGAGCAGGTCGCGCACGCGTGCGACGTTGTCGGCCGTCGCGCCCGGGTACGCCGAGCGGACGTGCGCCTCGAGATCCTCCGGCACGGCGGGCGCGCCGAGGTCGATCTCCTCCAGCAGGCTGTGCAGGGCGCTGCCGATCTCGGCCGCGCCGAGCCCCTCATGGCCCGGGACGTCCCCGCCCGAGTCGGCCGGCCGCATCCCGGCGACGCGCTCCGCGTAGTAGCGGTACGAGCAGCGGTCGAAGGTCGCGAGGGCGGTGAACGAGAGCTTGCGCGGCACATGGAGGGGCGCCGCCTCGACGGCGGCGAGCTCGGGGAGGACCGGCGCGGGACCTGAGCGGCCGGCCGGGATCGCTTCAAAGAGCGCAAGCTGGCCGTCGGCGGCCGGGGGCTCCTCCGCCGGTGCCTCCTCGGCGCCGCGATCCACGCGCACGAGCAGGGTGGCGCGGTCGCGCTGCAGCTCGACCGTGGCGGCCTCGAGCTCCTCGGCGGCGTCGAGCCGCTTCAGCACCCAGCCCATCGGCGTCGTGTCGTCCGGTTTGGCGAAATCGACCGAGCCCGCCACGATCAGCCGGTCGATGGCGCGGGTCATGGCGACGTAGTAGAGGCGGAGGCGCTCTGCCTGCTGCTCGGCCTCGCGGCGCTGGAGCACCTCGTCGTACGCAAAGGCCGGCCGGCGCTTGCTCGTGGCGGGGTCGACGATGCGGAAGCCGAAGCGGCCGTCCGAGAGCGCCAGGATCTCGTCCGCCGACGGAGCCGTCTTCTCGCGCCCCGCGTCGGCGACGACGACGACCTTGAACTCGAGCCCCTTGGCGGCGTGGATCGTCAGCAACCGGATCGCGTCCGCCCCCTCCTCCTCCGCGACCGCCTCCAGCTCGCGCGCGCCGACGGCCTCCTGGTCGCGCACGAAGCGGACGAAGCCCTCGATGTCGCGGCCGCGCAGCTCCTCGTAGGAGCGTGCCAGCCGAGCCAGCTTGCGCAGGTTCGCGTAGCGGCGGCGCCCGTCCCAGCGCGAGAGGACGGCGAGGTCGTAGTCGTGCGCCGCGACGATCTCCTCGCAGAGGCGCTCGAGCGGGAGGCGCGGGGCGGCGGACGAGATCCGCTCGTAGCGCTGCTTGAACGCGGCCAGGAGCCGCGCGTCGTCGGCGTCGAGCTCCTGAACGCCGCGCTCGATGCCGACGAAGAGCGGACGCTTCGGCGCCGACCGGCGCAGCAGGACGAGCGCGTCGTTCGACAGGCCGACGAACGGCGAGGCGAGGACGGTGACGAGCGCCTGGTCGTCGTACCGGTTGTGCACGAGCCGCAGGTAGGCGAGCAGGTCGACGACCTGCTGCTGGCCGAAGTAGCCGCGGCCCGTGGCCCGGTACGTCGGCAGGCCGAGGGCGCGCAGCTCCTGCTCGTACCACTCGGCGTCGGTGCCGGCGGCGAAAAGCAGGACGATCTCCCCGGGGGCTGCGTCGCCGCGGTCGACGAGCTCGTGCACCCGGCGGGCGACCGCGCGCGCCTCGGCCCGGCGCCAGTGGGTGCCGCTGGCGCTGTACGACGCCTTGTCGGTCACGAGCAGCTCGACCGGGTGGCCGAACACGGGATCGGGGAACTCGCCGGACGCGGCGAGCGGCTGGAACTCGTCGCCGAACTCCTCCGCGAACAGGTGGTTGACGGCGGCGAGCACGTCGGGACGGGACCGGTAGTTGCGGGTGAGCGCGAGGCCCCCGCCCTCGTCGGCCCTCCGCTCGCGGAACACCTGCACGTCCGCGTGCCGGAAGCCGTAGATGGACTGGAACTCGTCGCCGACGAAGAAGACCTCCTTCTCGCCGGGCCCGGCGCTGATCAAGTCGATCAGCTCGCACTGGAGGCGGTTGGTGTCCTGGAACTCGTCGACGCTGACGTGGCGGAAGCGCAGCTGCTCGCGCTCCCGAATCGCCTCCTGCCCGCGCAGCAGGTCGCGCGCGGCGAGCTGGAGGTCCTCGAAGTCGAGCGCCGCCTCGCGCCGCTTGGCTGCGGCGTATTCGGCGGCGAAGCCGTCGAGCAGGGCCTGGAGCAGATCCCGGTCCCGCATCGCCACCTCGTCGAGCGCCGCCTGCTCGACGCGCTTGCGCGCCTCCTCGTAGCTCGCGGTGCGGGGATGCTGCCGGTTCTTGTGCGGGCTCAGGTCGAGCAGCTGGTCGGCCGACGGTGAGCGCCCGAGGATGTCGAGCAGCCGGGCCGCGTTCGCGCTCTGCAGCTCGGAGGCATCCGGGTCGTCGGCCAGGCAGCGGGCAGCCTCGACCAGCGCCTCGACGCGGCCGGCGAGCTGCGACGGCTGGCCGAGCTCGAGCACGAGCGGCCGCCCGGCCGAGCGGAGCGTCTCGTAGATGCCGGTCAGCATGCGGCGCAGCCCCGGCGCCGTGTACGTCGCGAGCAGCCGGATCCGGTCCGGGTCGTCTTCGGCGCAGAAGGCGTCGAGCGCGGCCTCGAAGGCCTCCGAGCGCAGCACGGCAGCCTGGGCCTCGTCGAGCTCCCGGAAGCGCGGATCGAGCCCGGCCTCGAACGGGTACGCCTTCAGGAGGCGATTGCAGAAGCCGTGGATGGTCGAGATCCAGGCGCCGTCGAGCTCGCGCGCGAGGTCGTGCCGGCCGCGGGCGCGCAGCTCCGCGCGGATACGCGAGCGCAGCTCGCCGGCGGCGCGCTTGGTGTACGTGATGACGAGCATCGAGTCGACGTCGACGCCCTCGTCGCAGACCGCGCGGACGAAGCGCTCGACGAGAACGGCCGTCTTCCCGGTGCCGGCCCCGGCGGAGACGAAGACGCGCCCGCGCGCTGCGACGGCCGCGGCCTGCTCGGGGTTCGGTGCGACGCTCACGGCCGCGCCACCCGGCACATCGACCAGAGCTTGCACCAGTTCGGGCACTCGTCGCCGCGCGGGTCGTGCCTCACATCCCCGTCGCGGATCCGGCCGGCGAGCGTACGGGCGGTCTCGCGCGCGCCCTCGACCTGTGTCCAGAAGGCGTCGTCGTCGACGTAGTCGGTGCGGACGAAGCCGGGCAGGTCCTCGGCCGCGTCCGACCGCAACAGCCCGCGCGCGCGACGGTCACCGGCGAGCGGCCGGTACACGCCCCCGAGCGGCTCGAGGCCGATCAGGTCGCGCAGGACGAGCATGTAGAGCGGGATCTGCAGACGCAGCTCCTTCTCGATGTCGCGGGCCGAGTGGGCGGTCTTGCCCGCCTTGTAGTCCTGGACGATCGCGCGCGCCGAGAGCGGCTCGACGTCGATGCGGTCGATCTTCCCCGACAGGGTGAGCCCGTCGCCCAGCTCGAGCCCCTGGATCGTGGAGCGCTCGTTGCCGAACGCCACCTCGAAGCGGTCCGGCACGAGGAGGCCCTCCCCTTCCGCCTCGTCCCGGACGAGCGCTTCCAGATCGCGCGCGAGCCCGGCCTTGAGCTGCCGCCGCTCGAGCTCGCTCATCTCCATGCGCACTCCGGCGACCGCCTCCTCGAGGCACGCCCGCATGAACGTGACCGCCGTCTCGACGTTGCTCGCGTCGAGCCGGTCGGTCGCGATCTCCTTCTGGAGACCGCTGAAGAAGCGGTAGAGCGCCGAGTGCGCGACCGAGCCGCGCAGCTTCGCGTCCACCTCGGCATCGATCTGGCGCGGGTCGACGACGCGCTCGACGAGCCAGGCCGAGGAGCAGTCGGCGAAGCGCTCGAGCTCGGTGACGTTGAACGTCGTGCGGCTGGAGACCTGCTCGAGCACGAGCGGGTGGCGGAGCAGCGTGCGGCGGCGCTCCGCCCGAAGGGCGCGGGCCAGCCGGCGCTCCCAGCCGTTCGCGCGCGCGAGTGCCTCGGCATCGGGGCGGGTGTCCGTGGCGGCCGCGAGCGACGCGACCGCGCGGAGCCGCTCACGGTCGGTCGGCGCGCCCTCGAGCGGCCAGGTGAGCGCAGACAGCGGGCGACGGCGGGTCCAGCGCACGACGTCGTCGCGGTCGAACAGCCCGGCCACCTCCTCCCAGAAGGGACTGGCCTCGCGGGGCGCGCCCTCGTCGTTCGCGGCCTCGCGTACGAGGTAGAGGCGCCGCGTCGCGCGCGCGCACGCGGTGTAGAAGAGGTAGCGGTCGCGGGCGACGGGATCCGGCCGCTGCAGGCTCGGCCCGACGCGGCGCCGCAGCTCCTCGTCCAGGAACGGCGACCCGGGCGGCCGGCGCGGCAGGCTCCCCTCCTCGAGGCCGAGCACGAAGACGACGTCCCAGCGGCGGGTGCGGGCGCGCATGAGGTCGACGACCTGGACGCGGCCCGGGCCGCCCGCCGTGCGCGGCCAGACCATGAGCCGCTCGAGGGCGGCCACGACGTCCTCGCGGCCCAGCGCGCCGTCGAGCCTGCGCCAGCCGTCGAGCTCGTCCAGCAGGCGGGCGACCGCCTCGTAGGCGCGCAGGTCCTCGCGCGAGGTCTCGCCGACCGGCGGCATGGAGAGCCGGTGCGCGCCCGTGAGCAGCGCGGTGGCCGCCTCGCGGACGGCACCGGCGGGCTCGCCGGCCGCGCGCAGGGCGTCCACGGCGGGAAGGCGGGCGCCGCGCAGGACCTCGACCTCCGCGTCCACGCGCTCCGGTGCGGCGATCCCGCGGCCGCGCAGGCGGCCCTCGACGTAGTCGGCGTGTGAGCGGCTGAGGCCGGAGTACGGCGAGCGGATGTAGCCGAAGAGCTCGCGCCGGCCGCCGCCCAGCCACGCGTAGCGAAGGAGCGAGAGCAGGGACTGCCCGTAGGCGGTCTGCGCCAGGCGGAGCGGCGCCTCGACGCCGTAGGGGATGCCGAGTGTGCCGAAGGCGGTCTCGAGCGGCGCGCGCAGGCGCTCGACCGATGGGCAGACGACGCCGATCCGCTCCGGCGCGGTGCCGCCGCGGATGAGCTCGAGGATCTCCTGGCCGACGAGCTCGAGCGAGCCGCGTGGCCCGGCGCCCTCGAAGAAGCGGACGGCGCCCTCGACGGGCGGCGCGGCGGGCGCGGCGTCGGCGAAGAGCGCGCGCTCGACGTGCGCGATCGCCGGGTGGGCGACATCGGCCCACGCGGGGGGCAGCTCCTCGACGCGGCCGCCGGCGAGCCCGGCCAGCGCTTCCGCCGTGCGGCCGAGTGCGGCGAACGCGGGGCGCCCGGGCTCGTACGGAAGCGAGACGGTCACATCCGCCCGTGCCGCGAGCGCCTCCAGCAGCCCCCACTCCGCGCCGGTCAGGTCCTCGAAGCCGTAGGCGAAGACAGGCTGTCCCTGCCAGGCCTCGAGGTCGCCCTCGAGCCGCTGGACGGCGTGCGCGCGGAGCAGGTCGCGGTCCCAGAGCGCGAGCCGGTCGAGCTCCGCCCGGTACGCGGCATAGAGGCGCCCGAGGTCGC
>Ga0136846_1217138_pt1 | contig 11123 bp, 7 predicted proteins | sample HopSoiMetagenom2_FD_96841 | JGI IMG/M metagenome (GOLD analysis project Ga0136846, IMG submission 96841) | Grasslands soil microbial communities from Hopland, California, USA - 2 Assembly 2016 (version 4) | ecosystem: Environmental > Terrestrial > Soil > Grasslands | place: USA: Hopland... | reverse complement strand
CGGCCGGTGACCAGCGGCGGATCCTCCAGCCTCTCGACGGACTGACCAATCCATTTCGTTGCGCCGGTTGTGTCGTTCATGCGACGGCATTCTCCAGCGCGCGGGTGACCATGGCGCGCACCACGCCCCGGCGGTATTCGGCGCTGACGCTGGGATCGTCGAGCGGATCGATGGCCTTGCGGGCTTCATGCGCCGCCGCCTGGAAGGTGCCGAGGTTCGGCGGTCGGCCGATCAGCACGCGTTCGGCCTCGGGGATGCGCCGCGGCCGGGCTTCCGCACCGCCGACGGCGACGTGCATGTCGCTCATGATGCCGTTCTTCAGCCGGTAGGTGGCGGCCGCCATGGCGATGGCATAGTCGCCGGCGCGCCGGCTGTATTCGGCGAAGCCCGCATAGGTGCCCTTCGGCAGGATCGGCAGCCGCACCTCGCGAAGCAGCTCGTTCTCGCGCAATGCGGTCGTCATGATGCCTTCAAAGAACTCGCGGGCCGGGATGACCCGCGTGCCGCTGACTTTGCTCTCGGCCACCATCTCGGCATTGAGCACTGCGGCGACGGCGCACCACTCCGAGGCCGGGTCGGCGTGGGCGATGCTCCCGCAAAAAGTGCCGCGGGAGCGGATCGGGCGATGCGCAATGTGGCGGACGACGGACGCGAGCAGACGGCCAAGCGGGCCGTCCTCGACCGGCCGTTCGAATGCGGCGTGACGCACGGCGGCGCCGATACAGAGCCTGCCGTTCTCCACCGTGATGCGGTCAAGCCCGGTCACACCGTTGATGTCGATGAGATGCTTCGGGCGCGCCAGCCGGAACGCCATGGTCGGCACGAGGCTCTGCCCGCCGGCCAGCACGCGACCGTCGTCGTTGGCGTATCGCCCGAGCAGGTCCAGCGTTTCCGCGATGGTCTTGGGGGCGTGGTACTGGAACGGGGCGGGCTTCATTGCCCCGAAAGCATAGGGGGTGCTGCGCTGTCAGGGAAGCTGCCGGTTCGGCAAGCCGCGAAGTTGCATAGCCGATGCTTGGCCGACCGGCTGGCGCGGCCCAATCAGGACGATATGCTGCCGCCCGCCATGCCCCAGACCATCGGACAACCGCTTCGACGCAAGGAGGACCTGCGCCTTCTCACCGGCAGCGGCCGCTACAGCGACGACGTCAGTCTGTCCGGCCAGGCCTATGCCTTCGTGCTGCGTTCACCGCACGCCCATGCACGCATCCGTTCGATCGACACCGCGGCAGCCCGCGCCATGCCGGGCGTCCTGGCGGTGTTGACCGGTGCCGACATCAAAGCCGCCGGCCTGAAGGACATCCCGCACACGCCCATCCCGTCCAAGCCACCCGCCGACATTCTGCTGATCAACCGCGACGGCTCGGCGCACGGCTTCGCGCCGCAGGAGCTCTTACCGACCGACCGGGTCCGCTACGTCGGCCAGCAGGTCGTCATGGTGGTGGCGGAGAGCATCGCCGCCGCCAAGGATGCCGCCGAGCAGGTCAGGGTGGATTACGAACCGCTTGAGGCAGTGACGGAAACACCGGGCGCGCCTCAGTCGAACATCCAGCTTTACGATCACACTGCCAATGTCTGTATCGATGCCGATGTCGGCGACGTCGAGGCGACCAAAGCGGCATTCGCGCGCGCGGCCCATGTGGCGAAGTTCGACACCTGGGTGAAGCGCGTCACCGGCGTGCCGCTCGACGCGCGCGCCGCGGTCGGCGTCTACGATCCGGCGACCAACAAGCATACGCTGCACGCCGGGTCCGGCGGCGTGGTCCGCCAGAAGCATGAGCTCGCCACCATCCTCGGCGTGCCGATGGCCGACGTCCGGGTCGAATGCGGCGACGTCGGCGGCAACTACGGCACGCGCAACGCCTTCTATCCGGAGTTCGCGTTGGTGGTTTGGGCGGCAAAGAAGCTTGGCCGCCCGGTGAAATGGACCTGCGAGCGCTCGGAGGCCTTTGCCAGCGACTACCAGGGCCGCGATCAGGCGATCACTTTGGAGCTTGCGCTCGACGACAAGGGCCGCTTTCTCGCGCTCCGCGGCTCGGTGATCTGTAACACCGGCGCGCACAGCGTGATGTACGTTCCGCTGGTGAAATGCTCCGAGCTTTTATCCTCGGTGTATCGGATCCCGGCAGCGCACATCCGCGCCCGCGCCACACTGACCAACACGCCGCCGACTAACCCGTATCGCAGCGCCGGCCGGCCCGAGGCGATCTACGCCATCGAGCGGGTGATCGACATCGCGGCAAAACAATTTGGCTATGACCGCATCGATCTGCGGCGCCGCAATCTAATCCCGCCGAAGGCCCAGCCGTACGCCAATCCGCTGGGCATGACCTACGACTGCGGCGACTACGGCAAGATCATGGACCGCGCGCTGGCGCTGTCGGACTGGAAGACATTCAACAAACGCAAGCGCGAATCCAAACGCTCCGGTAAGTTGCGCGGCATTGGACTTGCGAACTATCTCGAGATCACCAGCGGCTCGCCGCGCGAATATTCCAAGGTCCATGTTCACCCGGAAGGCCGCGTCGATGTCACCATCGGTACGCTATCGAGCGGCCAGGGCCACGAAACGAGCTTTGCGCAATGCGTCGGCGAATGGCTCGGCGTCGAGGTGGACAGCATCCGGCTCATCCAGGGCGACACCGATATCGTGCCGATCGGCGGCGGCTCGCATTCGGCGCGCTCAATGCGGATGGGCGGCGTCGTCATGGGCAAGGCTTCGCGGGCGGTGATCGACAAAGGCAGCCGCATCGCTGCGCAGGTGCTGGAGACAGATCCGGCGGACGTGGCGTTTGCCGAAGGCCGCTTCATGGTGAAGGGCACCGACCGCTCCATCGGCCTGTTCGAGGTGGCGCGCGCGGCCCGGGAACGGAACGATGTCCCCGAGGATCTTCGCGGACCGCTCGCGGCAGATTGCGAAGAGTTCATCCGGATGGCAGCGTTTCCATTCGGCTGCGCGGTTTGCGAGGTCGAGATCGACCCGGACACCGGACATGTCGAAATCGTCCGTTACACCGCCCTCGACGACGTCGGCCGGGCGATCAATCCGATGATCCTGCACGGCCAGACCCACGGTGGCATCGCCCAGGGCGTCGGCCAGGCGCTGTGGGAGCATTCCCACTACGACCCGCAAAGCGGGCAGCTTCTGGCCGGTTCGATGATGGACTATGCCATGCCGCGGGCGCACATGATGCCGTCGTTCACCACCGAGCTGAGCGAGACGCTGGCGCCGGGTAATCCGCTCGGCGTGCGCGGCGGCGGCGAAGGCGGCACCACCCCTGCGCTCGGCGTGGTGGTCAACGCAGTGGTGGATGCGCTATCGGACTACGGAGTGACCCACATCGAGATGCCGGTGACGGCAGAGCGCGTCTGGCGCGCCATCCGGCAGGGCAAGATACAAGCTGCCTAGGCGGCAAAACGGGAGAACCGAATGGCTGACGAAATTCTGGTGAAGCAGGACGGACCGATCCTGCGCATCACCCTCAACGCGCCGGACCGCGGCAACGCCGTCACCGATGACAACGTGCGCGAGCTGACCCGGCTCATCAACGGCGCGGGCGAAAAGGCCGACATGGTTGTCTTGCGCGGCGCCGGCAAGGAGTTCTGCGTCGGCCGCGCCGGCATGGGCTCACGGCCAGCGACCGAGCCCACGGCCTACGCGCGGCGCGGCTTCTCCGATGTGGTGTTCGACGCCTATGGCGCGATGCGCAACTGTCCGGTACCGATCATCGCCGTGGTGCATGGCGGCGCCCACGGTTTCGGCTGCGCGATCGCCGCGGCCTGTGACATCACCATCGCGAGCGACAAGGCGGTGTTCTCGGTGCCGGAGATGGCGCACCAGATCATGCCGACCATGGTGATGTCGTCGTTCGTCGATCGGGTGCCACGGAAGGCGATGGCCTATCTGGTCTATTCCATGTTCGAGGTGTCGCCCGAGCGCGCACTGTCCTACGGCATCGTCAGCGACGTGGTTCCCGCCGCGCAACTCGACACCCATGTCGACAAGCTCATCGCCGCGATGCTCAAGGCGCCGCGCATTTCGCTGACCAGCGCCAAGGAATACATCCGCACCGGCCCCGACATGCCGACGGCCGGTGCGGTGGAATACGCACGAAACCTGCATGCCACCATCAACTCCGCTGCCGAAATCAGGAAGCCCCGCACGTGAAAGTTTTCATTTTCGACCTCCTCGCCTACGGCAAGCACTTCGATCAGTACAAGGCGACAAAGTATCTGCCCTATCCGCTGGCCAACGATCATTACGATCGCGAGGTCGCAGCGGAAACCTACGAGCAGCACCTCAAGGCCTGGGAGGAGATGGACAAGCTCGGCTTCGACGGCGTCGGCCTCAACGAGCACCACACCACGCCGCACGGCATGATGAACTCGCCGAACATGATGGCGGCGGTCGCCGCACAGCGGACCAAGCGGCTGAAATTCCTGATGCTCGGCAATCTCGTTCCGCTGCACAATCCGCTCCGCATCGCCGAAGAGCTGGCGATGGCCGACACGATGTCGCGCGGACGCATTCTCTCGGGCTTCGCCCGTGGCGTGCCGCGCGAATACAACGTGTATGGCGTGCCGATGGCGGAATCACGCGCGCGCTTCGAGGAAGCGGTCGAGATCATTCTCAAGGCTTGGACCGAGCCGAAGTTCTCCTACGAGGGCAAATACTGGTCGTACAAGGACATCGCGATCTGGCCGCGGCCCTATCAGCAGCCCCATCCGCCGGTGTGGGTGCCGTTCACGGGTTCAAAGGAAACCATCGAGTGGGCCGGCAAGCGCAATTTCAGTGCGGTGATTCCCGACCACCATCGCGGCCTGACGCAGGACGTTGTCGGCTATTACGCCAAGCAACTTGCCGCCCACGGCAATAAAATTACGCCGGATCACATCTGCTACTTCACCGACGCGTATGTGGCGGCGGATCGCGCCACCGCGATCAAGGAATACAGCCCGTTCTATCTCTACTTCGTGCATACGCTCTGGCACCACGGCTCGCTGGAGAAAGCGTCACAGGCCAAGGGCACGGGCTATGTCTCGTCGGCATCCTACGACTACATCAAGCCAGAGAACCGCTCCGGCGCCGGCGTCGACCGCGAGGCGATGCAAAAGACGACGATGGACGACATCGAGCGCAAGATCGACAAGGGCGAGCTTGCCTGGGGATCGGCGAAGGATGTCGGCGACCGCTTGATCGAAGGCGCCGAGCGGATGGGCGCCAATTATCTGCTGCTCAACATGAATGTCGGCGCCATGGCGTCTGAAGTCTTTATCGAGCAGATCCGTCGCTTCGGCAAGGATGTGCTGCCGCGATTGCAGGCGCATCAGGTCAAGCGGGTTCCGGCGGCCGAACTGGTAACGGCGTAGGCCGGCATTGGACGGCTCGCCCGGCTTGAATCACCCCCCACCGACAGCGCAAAGTGCGTCCCGAGGAACAGCTCAAACCGGCCCTTGAGGCCCCAACAACGGTCAGTCCCCATGTCGCAGCCCGCCACCGCCCGCCAGATCAGCAACGCGCCCGAGCACTCCACCGCCTACTACTTCATCGAGGGCCTGAACGAGCTCGGCATCGAGCACCTGTTCTGCAACTTCGGCACCGACCATGCGCCGACGATCGAGGCGTTGGCCGACCGGCAGAAGCGCGGCGAGAAGGTGCCGAACGTGATGCTCTGCCCGCACGAAAACACAGCGGCGCATATGGCGATGGGTTACGCGGCGGTAACCGGCCGCGGCCAGGCCGTGCTGGTGCACGTCGATGTCGGCACAGCGAACACCGCGAACGCTATGCATAACCTATTTCGCAGCCGCCTGCCGGTGCTGCTGATGTCGGGCAAGGCGCCATACACGTCGAGCAACGAGCTCGTTGGCTCGCGCGATACCTATGTGCATTTCGTTCAAGAGCCGATCGACCAGGGTGCGCTGGTGCGGCCGTACATGAAATGGGAATGGACCTTGCCGTCCGGCGTCGTCGTGAAGGAGGCACTCCGCCGCGCTCACACCATCATGGAGACCAAGCCCGCCGGCCCGGTCTATTTCATGGCCCAGCGGGAGACCCTGACACAGCAGTGGGCGAGCGACCAGATCCGCAGCTACGGGGCCGACCAGTTCGCGCAGCCGCAGTCCGGCGGCGCCGACCCTGCGGCGATCGCGCAGCTCGCCGACAAGCTCATCGGCGCCGAGCACCCGATCCTCGTGTGCGGCTATGCCGGCCAGTCGAAGAACGCGCCGAAGCTCATTGAAGAGCTGGCGATGTTCGCCGGCATCGCCGTGTTCGAAGGCAACCAGACCTTCAACATCTCGCACGAATTCCCCTGTTTCCTCGGCTACTCCCCCAACAAGCATCTGTCCAAGGCCGACGTCGGCCTGCTGGTGGATGTCGACGTACCGTGGTTCCCGGCCGACGTGTCGCACAAGGACAAGTCGTTCTGGGCGCATATCGACGTCGACACCCTGAAGTCGGCGTCGCCGATGTGGACCTTCCCAGGCAACCTCAGGATGCAGGGCGACTCCGGCGTCATTCTCGGGCAGCTGCTGGACGAGTTGAAGAAGAAGGCCACGCCGAAATTCAAGGAAGCCGCCAAGAAGCGTATCGAGGCGCACACTGCCGAACGCAAGGCTTGGCGTGACACCGCGACCAAGCTGGCGGCCAACAAAGGCAAAGAGGGCGAGATCAACCCGCATTATCTGTTCGCCGAGTTGAACAAGCTGCTCAAGTCCAACGATATCGTCTGCAACGAAGGCGTCCGCAACGCGGGTGCCTGTCTGCTGCAGCTTGAGCGGCCGGAGCCGAATACCTGCATCCGCTCCGGCGGCGGCGGCCTTGGCTGGTCCGGCGGCATGGCGCTCGGCTGCAAGCTTGCCGCGCCTGATAAGATGGTCGTGCAGGTGGTCGGCGACGGCGGATTCTATTTCGGTGGTCCGAGCTCGGTGTTCGCGGTGGCGAAGCAGTACAAGCTGCCGATCCTGGTGCTGCTGCTCGACAACACCGGCTGGTCGGCGGTGAAGGAATCGACCTTACGGGTGTTCCCGGAGGGCGAGGCGAAGTCGGCCGGCCTGTTCCAGGCGAGTCTGATGCCGGACGCGGAGTTCTCCAAGATCGGCGAAGCGTTCGGCGCCTATGGCGAGAAGGTCACCAACCCTGACGACGTGCCGGCCGCGCTCGCTCGCGCGGTGAAAGAGGTGCGCGGCGGCAGGGCGGCCATCCTGCATGTGCGGGTAACGAAGCTGTAAGAACGAAGCTCTCCATCCTCATCCTTCGGAAGCGCAAAGCGCGGTCCTGAAGGATGGGGGCGGCCCCAATTGCGGTCCATGTTTTGAGGCGCGGCTGCGACTGCTTCTCGGCATGAGATTCTGCTGGAGACAATCATGCCAAGAGGCGCAAGGTGTGCCGCGAGGTGCTGCGCTGGCGCTCTCTTTGCCTTGTCGAGCCTTGCTACACCTTCCCTCGCCGCTCCCTACCCCACCCGCACCGTGGAGATCATTGTCTCCTATGGCGCGGGCGGCTCGACCGATATCGTCGCGCGCACGGTGGCGCAAAAGCTTACCGAACGGCTTGGCCAGCCCTTTGTCGTTCTAAACCGCCCCGGCGCCACCGGCACGATCGGCATCAAAACGGCGATTGCCGCCAAGCCCGACGGCTACACGCTTTATATCGGCTACACCTCCGAGACGGTGATTGTGCCGCAGATTTCCAAGATCGCGACCTATTCGGTGGTCGACGATTTCGAGCCGATTGCAATCACCGGCCTCGTCCCGGTGGTGCTGATGACATCGAAGAACATCCAGGCCAACAACCTGAGGGACTTCATCGCCGAGATCCGCGCCAACCCGGGCAAATACACTTACGGCGGCGGCATCGGCAGCCCGCCGCACGTGATGGGCGCGTGGATGAACAAGGTTCGCAATCTCGACGTCACTCATATTCCCTATCGCGGCGGCGCGCAGGGCGTGACCGACCTGATCGGCGGTCATCTCGATATTTTCTACGGCGGCGTGGCCGTGGGAAAGTCCGCGATCGATGGCGGCTCAGTCAAGGCGCTGGCGGTGACTGGTGATATGCGCTCCACGGCACTCCCGGACGTGCCAACCTTCAAGGAGGCCGGCGTTCCGGAGTTCGATCTGGCGAGCTGGACCGTGATGCTCGCTCCGAAGGGCACACCAGCCGAAATCGTCGACATCCTCCGCAAGGAAACGCTTGCCATCATCGACGATCCCACGACCCACGATGCGCTGGCCAAGCAGGGTGTCGAGCGCAGCCCGAGCCAGGACGTGCGGGCATTCCTATCGAAAGAGCGTGACAACTTCGGCCGCGCGGTGCGCACGCTCAACATCAAGATGGGAGAATGATGACGATCCGATCGGCACTTCTGCTGTGCGCGCTCGTCCTTGGCCCGACCGGCGCGGCTGATGGCCAGACCTGGCCGGCGCGGCCGGTCAAGATCATCGTGCCGACAGGACCGGGAGCGGCCACCGACGTGATGGCGCGGCTGATGGCCGATGCTGTCACGCGCGGGCTTGGCCAGCCGGTGGTGGTGGAGAACAACGCAAGTGCTTCGGGGCTTGGCGCGCACCAGACCGCGGCGCGCGCCGCGCCCGACGGCTATACCTTCCTATTCACCAACACCTCGGGGCTCGCAACCAACCTCGTTACCTTCAAGTCGATCCCCTACGATCCGGTAAAGGATTTTACGCCGGTCGCGATGGTGGTGGACTTCGGCCCGCAGATGCTCTCGGTGAACGTCGACGTGCCGGTCACGACCGTCTCGGGGTTGATCGACTATGCCAAGGCCAATCCCGGCAAGTTGTCCTACGCAGTCGACGTCACCGCCGGCGCGGCGCCCTTCGCGGCGCGGCTCCTCAACAAGCGCGCCAACCTTGGCATGGTCGAGGTGCCGTACCGTTCGGCCGCGCAGATGGTGAACGACGTTGCCAGCGGCGTCATCCCGGTGCTGATCTCCTCGATGGCCGCCTCCAACGCCATGGTGCAGGCCGGCAAAATCCGGCGCATCGCGTTGTCATCCACCAATCGCTTTCCGCCGCTGCCTGATCTGCCGACCATCAGCGAGACCGTGCCGGGCGTGACCATGGACGGCTGGTTCGTCCTGGTGGCGCCGGCAGGCGTGCCGGCCGACATCGCGACGCGTATGAACAAGGAAGTCGGCGAGTTTCTCAAGGGTGACGAGATCCGCACGCGGCTCGCCGGCTTCGGGCTGGCGACGAGCGGCGCCGGCACACCGCAAAGCACCGGCGAATTCATCGCCCGCGAGCAGGAGAAATGGCGCGCGCTGGCGCAGGAACTTGGGATTCAGCCGCAATAATCAAGCGGGGGGATTGTGTGCCGCCGGCGTCCGCGCGGTTTTTTCGGCGATCCAGCGCACCACCACGTAGAAAATCGGCGTGAACACAAGCCCGAACAGCGTCACGCCCAGCATGCCGAAGAACACGGCGGTGCCGAGCGCCTGACGCAGCTCGGCGCCGGCGCCAGTGGCAATGACCAGCGGCACCACGCCCAGGATGAAGGAGAGCGACGTCATCAGGATCGGGCGCAGCCGTGTCCGCGCCGCCTGTACGGCGGCGTCCCAGCGGTTCGCACCGGCCTCCTCGGCCTGCTTGGCGAACTCGACGATCAGGATGGCGTTCTTCGCTGCCAAACCGATCAGCACCACGAAGCCGATCTGGGTCAGGATGTTGTTGTCCATGCCGCGCAGCAGCACGCCGCTGATCGCCGCAAGCAGGCACATCGGCACGATCAGGATCACAGCGAGCGGCAGCAGGATGCTCTCGTATTGCGCAGCGAGCAGCAGGAACACGAACACGACCGCGAGGGTAAACGCGATCACGGCGGTATTGCCCGCGGCCTTTTCCTGCAACGCGATCTCTGTCCACTCGAAGCCGAACCCGGACGGCAGGTTGGTGAGGATTTTCTCCATGGCTCCGATTGCCTGGCCGGTGGAGAAGCCCGGCAACGTGGCGCCCTGGATCTCGGCCGCCGGGAACAGGTTGTAGCGCGGCACGCGGAACGGCCCGGTGGTGTCGCGGAACGTCGCAACAGAGCCGAGCGGCACCATGTCGGACGAGTTGGAACGAGTCCGCAGATTTTCGACATCTCGAATCGATAGCCGGTACGGGTTGTCGGCCTGCGCGGTGACCCGATAGGTGCGTCCCAGGATGTTGAAGTCGTTGACGAAGGTCGAACCCATATAGGTTGTCAGGGTGTCGAAGAAGCGTGAGATCGGCACCCCGAGCATCTCGGCCTTGGTGCGGTCGATATCGGCGTAGATACGCGGAGTCGAGGCATTGAACAGAGTGAATACCTGAACCAGACCGGGCGTCCGGTTCGCCGGGCCGAGAACGCCGCCGACCGCCTGCTCCAGCGCCCGCGGACCACGGCCGGCGCGGTCCTGCACGTAGAGCTTGAAGCCGCCGCCGGTGCCTATACCCGGGACGGAGGGCGGCGGAATCACCAGCACAAAGGCTTCACGAAGCGACGCCATGTGCGCGCGCAGATCATTGAGAACGCCTTGAGTCGTGAGCTTTTCCTTCACTCGCTCTTCGAAAGGCTTCAAGGTGGTGAAGATGACGCCTGAGTTCGGCGAGTTGGTGAAGGTTGCCCCGTCAAAGCCCGCGAATGTCACGGTGTGAGCCACGCCAGGCCGCGATTGCAATATCTCCACCGCCTTACGGACCACCGCATCGGTCCGCTCGAGGCTGGAACCGGGTGGCAAGGTGATCGCCGCGATGAAATAGGCCCGGTCGAGCGGCGGGATGAAGCCCGACGGCGTGCGGGCGAATTGGAAATAGGTCAGGCCGATCAAGCCACCGTAGACCACGAGCATGAGCGCGGAGATACGCAGCACCCGTCGCGTCAACCCGGCGTAACCGTGCGACATCTTGTCGAACAGCCTGTTGAACCCCGCGAAGAATATGTTGAACGGGCGGGCCAACGTGGTCCGAAGTCCGGGCTTCGCTTCCTCGTGACTGTGGGCCTGCAGCAACAGCGTCGCCAGCGCCGGCGACAACGTCAACGATATGATGCAGGAAATAACCGTCGCGCTGGCAATGATCAGCGCGAACTGCTGGTAGAACGCGCCTGAAATGCCGGTGATGAAGGCCGTCGGGAT
>Ga0136846_1209939_pt1 | contig 11123 bp, 9 predicted proteins | sample HopSoiMetagenom2_FD_96841 | JGI IMG/M metagenome (GOLD analysis project Ga0136846, IMG submission 96841) | Grasslands soil microbial communities from Hopland, California, USA - 2 Assembly 2016 (version 4) | ecosystem: Environmental > Terrestrial > Soil > Grasslands | place: USA: Hopland... | reverse complement strand
TCTCCCGCACGACCTCCTCGCCGAACCGGGTGAGACCGCCGTGCTTGCCGGGATCGGCGGCGCAGTCCGCCAAGTCGAGAGTCACGTTGTGGGTGAGCGTCATGTAGCGCACGCCCAGGTCGTAGTACGCGCGCAGCGCGCCCAGCGAGTTCTGGATGGCGTGCCCGCCCTCGAGGCCGAGCGCGGACCGGACGCGGCCGGACCGCAGCGCCTTCTCCATGTCGTCGGCGGTCAGGCCCCAGGCCAGCTCGGGGTAGCGGGCAATGACCTGCCGCCCGATGTCGATCTGCTCGAGCTGGATCCGCGCGTAGTCCTCGAACTTCGACTCGCCCGGCGTGTAGACGGACCAGAACTGCCCGCCCACGTGGCCGGCCTTCAGCCGCGGGAGGTCGGTGTTGCCAGGGGCATGTCCGCGGATGTCGTAGGCGGCGACGTTCCCGGGCGCGGTCGCGTTCTCCCGGATCGCCCACGGCAGGTCGTTGTGGCCGTCGATCACGGGATGGGCGGCGAGCACGCGCAGCGCCCGGGCCAGGGCCGCATCCGCGGTCTCCGGGGCCGGGGAGGGAGCGGGCGCACCGGCGAGCAGCAGGGCGAGGGCGTGAGCGAGCATCTCTCCTCCGGAGTGAGCGTGGCGGCGAATCGGCGGCGCCATCTTATCTCGCGTCGGTGGGACACGGCCGTCCCACAACCGGACACCGGACGCGAGGCAGGAGTCCAGTGAGCCGCAGCTAACCGGCGACGTTGCCATCGTTTGCGGCCATGCGATCGCGGCCGCGCGGGTGGCACGCGCGTTGGAACAAGGGAGGGCTCGGAGGAGAAATGGATCGCCCGCGTATCGTCTCGCCGCACCGCAAGAGGCTCAAGCAGGCCGGCTATGCCGGCGCCGGGCTGGCCCTTCTCCTCGTCACCCTCGGGTTGTCGCGGCTCAAGCCGGCCGCGCCGAGCGTCGACCGGTCGGGCGTCCTCGTCGACACCGTCAAGCGGGGCCCCATGCTCCGCGAGGTCCGCGGCCTGGGCACGCTCGTGCCGGAGGACATCCGGTGGATCTCCGCCACCGCCGACGGTCGCGTGGAGCGCATCCGGGTGCTCGCGGGCACGATGGTGAAGGCGGACACCGTCATCGTCGAGCTGAGCAATCCCGACCTCGAGCTGCAGGCCCTCGACTCCGAGTCGCAGGCCCGCGCCGCGGAGGCGTCCTACAAGGAGCTGCAGGTGCGGCTGAAGAGCCAGCTCCTCGACCAGAAGGCCTCGGCCGCCCGGGTGCAGGCCGACTTCGAGCAGGCCAAGATGCAGGCCGACACCAACGGCGAGCTGGCGCGGCAGGGCCTCATCGCCGACCTCACCCGCAAGCTCTCCGACGTGGCCGCGCGAGAGCTGGGCAACCGGAACTCGATCGAGCAGGAGCGGCTGGCCATCGCCTCCGAGGCCGTGGACGCGCAGCTCGCCGCGCAACGGGCCATCCTCGAGCAGCGGCAGGCGGAGGCGCGCCTGCGGCGCAGCCAGGTCGTGGCCCTGGCCGTGAAGCCGGGGATCGCGGGCATGCTCCAGCAGGTCCCCGTCGAGCAGGGCCAGCGGGTGACGGTGGGAACGAACCTGGCCCGAGTGGCCGTCCCGGACCGGCTCAAGGCCGTGATCCGCGTCCCCGAGACCCAGGCCAAGGACGTCCAGATCGGCCAGACGGCCACCGTGGACACCCGCAACGGCGTCGTGACCGGCAAGGTCTCGCGCATCGATCCCGCCGCCCAGAACGGCACCGTCACCGTGGACGTCGCCCTCGAAGGCGAGCTGCCCCAGGGCGCTCGTCCCGACCTCACCGTGGACGGGACGATCGAGCTCGAACGGCTGACCGACATCGTCTACGTCGGACGGCCCGCCCAGGCGCAGCCCGGCGGCACCGTCGGCCTGTTCAAGCTCGACCCCGACGGCGTGGGGGCCACGCGCGTCAAGGTCGGCCTCGGCCGCAGCTCGGTCTCGACCATCGAGGTCACGAGCGGGTTGCAGCCCGGCGACCAGGTGGTCCTCTCCGACACCTCGGCCTGGGACGCCTACGACCGGATTCGGCTCAAGTGAGCAGAGTTTTCGCAACCCGGCGGGGCCGGCCGGCGTCTAGAAGGGTGAATTCGTCCGGCCGGACGCCGGCAAAGGAGATGCGATGAACGCGACCGCCCCCCTGATCCACCTTCAGGATCTGACCAAGGTCTTCTACACGGACGAGGTCGAGACGCATGCCCTGGGTGGGATCCACCTCGACATCGCCCAGGGAGAGTACGTCGCGATCTCGGGCCCTTCCGGCTGCGGCAAGTCCACCCTCCTGTCCATCCTGGGCCTCCTGGACACGCCGACCAGCGGCACCTACACGATCGCGGGCGAGCCCGTGCAGGACCTCGATCTGGGCAGGCGGGCCCGCATCCGCAACCGCGACGTCGGGTTCATCTTCCAGTGCTTCAACCTGATCGGCGACCTGACCGTGTTCGAGAACGTGGAGCTGCCCCTGACCTACCGGGGGATGCCCTCGGCCGAGCGGCGGGAGCGTGTGAAGGAGGCCCTCGAGCGCGTGGGCATGGGCCACCGCGCCAAGCACCTGCCGAGCCAGCTCTCCGGCGGTCAGCAGCAGCGCGTGGCCGTGGCTCGCGCGATCGTCGGCAAGCCCAAGGTGATGCTCGCGGACGAGCCCACCGGGAACCTCGACTCCAAGAACGGCGAGGCGGTGATGGACCTCCTGCGCGAGCTGCACCGCGCGGGCTCCACGATCGTGATGGTGACGCACGACCCCCGCTTCGCGCGCCACGCCGAGCGGACGATCAACCTCTTCGACGGCCGGATCGTCGAGGACCTGGCCGCCGCGGAAGCCGCGAGCGCCGCGGGGGCGATGGCCTAGCCCGCCGCGGCCTCGAGGCGCCGCGCGCGAGACGGCCGAGGAGGAGGGGATGGATTCGCTCCGTCAGGACCTGCTCTACGCCCTCCGTCAGCTCCGCCGGGCGCCCACCTTCACCGCCATCGCCATCGTCACCCTCGGCCTCGGCATCGGGGCGAACACGGCGATGTTCAGCCTCGTGCGCGGGGTGTTGCTCCGGCCCCTGCCCTACCCGCAGGCCGAGCGGCTGGTCACCACGAACCTGTCCCTGCCCGACTTCGAGGACCTGCGGCAGGCGGCGACCGTATTCGACGACATGGCCGCCTGGGCCTCGAACCTCTACGTGCTCGGGGGCGAGAGCGGGGGCGAGCAGGTCCGCGGCGCGCTCGTCTCCTCCCGCTTCTTCCCGATGCTCGGCGCGGCCGCGCGGGGACGAGTGCTGGGGCCCGCCGACACGAGCGAGCGCGTGGTCGTGCTCGGTCATGGGCTGTGGACGCGGAGGTTCGGGGCCGATCCCGGCGTGATCGGAAGCACGATCCGGCTCTCCGGCGAGAGCTACACCGTGATCGGCGTGATGGGACCGGAGTTCCAGTTCCCGAGCGGGCAGTTCGACCTCTGGGTGCCACTCGAGCGCGCGATGGCGCTGACGCCTGCCCAGTCGCAGAACCGCGGGCTTCGCATCTTCCGCGCGCTGGCGCGTCTGGCCCCCGGCGTGACGCGCGCGCAGGCACAGGGGCAGGCCAGCGCGATCGCGGCGCGCCTGGCCCGCGAGCACCCGGATACGAACGAAGGGATCGACCTGACGCTCACCCCGATCTACGACCGTCTGGTGGGCGGCGTGCGTACCGCCCTCCTCGTCCTCATGGGCGTGGTGGCCCTCGTCCTGCTGATCGCCTCCGCCAACGTGGCCAACCTGCTCCTGGCCCGGGCGCGGTCACGCGAACGTGAGATCGCGATCCGGACGGCTCTCGGGGCCGGACGCGGCCGTCTCCTCCGCCAGCTCCTCACCGAGAGCGTGCTCCTCTCCGCCGCCGGCGGCGTGCTGGGAGTGCTGCTCGCGCGCTGGGTCCTCGACGTGCTACCCGCCCTCGCCGGCTCCGAGATCCCGCGCCTGGACGCGGTGCGGGTGGACCCCGGCGTGCTCGCCTTCACCGCCGCCGTGGCCCTCGCCACCGGCCTCGTCTTCGGCCTCGCTCCCGCCTGGCAGACCGCCCGCACGGATGCCGCGCGCGGCCTGCGCGACGGAGGGCGCGGCAGCTCCGGCCCCGCGGCGCGGCGGCTGCGCGCCTCCCTGACCGCGGCGGAGATGGCGCTGGCCCTGGTCGTGCTCGTGGGCGCGGGCCTCCTCGTGCAGAGCCTCGTGCGCCTCCTGCACGTGGACGCCGGCTTCGTGGCGGACCGCCTGCTCACGTTCAACGTCGTGCTCGTCGGCCCGCCTCCCGGCCGCCCGCCCGCGCGCAGGGCGGAGCTCGCACACGCGGTGGTCGAGCGCGTCTCGCATCTTCCCGGGGTCGTGGCCGCGGGCGGCGGCACCGGGCTGCCGCCGGTGACGCCGCAGCGGGGCACCGGCTTCGTGGCGGAGGGCGTGAACGAGAGCGCGCCGGAGGCGCGTCGCGCCTACTTCATGGCCGTCACCCCGGACTACTTCCGCGCCCTGGGCGCGCGCGTCCGCGACGGACGCGCCTTCAGCGAGACGGACGGGGCGGGCGCGCCGGCGGTCGTGATCGTCAACCGCAGCCTCGCCCGGCGGCTCTATGGCGAGCGCAGCGCGATCGGCCGGCGCATCCGCCTCGTGAACCCGGAGGAGGACGGCGCCTGGCGGACGGTGGTGGGCGTGGTGGACGACGTGCGGTACTCCGGCCTCGACGATCCGAGCGAGGCCTCCCTCTACACGCCGTTCGCGCAGACCCCGTTCCTCTGGACCTACGTGATGGTGCGGACGAGCGGCCCCCCGGCGGCGGTGGCGGCGGCGATCCCGCGCGCGGTGGCGGAGGTCGATCCGAACCTGGAGGCGGCGGCAGTCAAGCCGATGACGGACGTGGTGGCGGAGACGGTCGCGCAGCCGCGGTTCAACGTCACGCTGCTCTCCGCCTTCGCCCTGCTGGCCCTCGTCCTGGCCGCGGTCGGCGTGTACGGCGTGATCTCGTACTCGGTCGCCCAGCGCACGAAGGAGATCGGGATCCGCATCGCGCTCGGCGCCGGACGCGCGGACGTCCTCCGTCTCGTCACCGGCGAAGGTCTACGGCTGGCCGCGGCCGGTGTCGCCCTGGGTCTGCTGGCCGCCGCCGCCGCCGCACGCGTCCTCACCTCGATGCTGTTCGAGGTCGATCCCACCGATGCGCCCACCTACGCCGTCGCGGGCGCGATCCTGGTCGCGGTCGCGCTCGCCGCCAGTGCTGTCCCCGCCTGGCGGGCCACGCGCGTCGCGCCGGTGAGCGCGCTGAGGGCGGAGTAGCCGTGGAGTCCTTGCGCCAGGACCTTCGGCTGGCCGCCCGCCTCCTCGCGCGGCATCCCGGCTTCACCGCGGTCGCCGTGCTGTCCCTGGGCTTGGACGGGGTGATGTCGTATGTCGTGAGCCAGCGCTCGCGCGAGGTCGGTATCCGCATCGCCCTCGGAGCCCGCCCGGGCGACGTCGTGGCCATGATCGCCGGCCAGGGTCTGAGGCTGGCCACCATCGGCATGGCGGGCGGCCTCGCCCTCGCCGCCGCCGCCGCGCGGCTCGTCTCTCGCTTCGTCTACGGGGTCAGCGCGACCGATCCGCGCAGCCTGCTGCCGGTCCTCCTGGTCCTCGGCGCGGTGGCGGCGGCCGCCTGCGCGCTGCCCGCGCGGCGGGCGGCGCGCGTGGACCCACTGGTCGCGCTGCGGATCGAATGAAGAGGCATCGGCGGTTCCCGCTCCTGGCCCTGGCCGCGCTCGCCCTTGCCATCGCGGCCAACGCCGCGATCTTCGCCGCCGTTCACGCGGTCCTGAGGCGCCCGTTGCCGTACGTGGACCCGGACGCACTGCCGTGGATCGCGGAGACGAGCACGCCGGGCGTCAAGGTCCGCGCCAATCCAACGGCGCCTTCCCCGGAGACGCGGGCGCGGCGACCCTGCGGCCCGCCTGCGCTATGAATGAGGTGCACGTGAGACACGAGACGACGGACACGATGGACCGCATCGACGAGCCCTCCGCCGCGCCCGAGCCGGGTCCGCGGAGCGCGCTCCCCACCGACCTGCGCGCCCGCGTGCGCGAGTTCGAGCGCGGGCTGCTCCTCGCCGCCCTGGAGGCCACCGGCGGCCATCAGCGGCGGGCGGCGGCGCGCCTCGGCCTCCTCCCCACCACGTTCCACGAGAAGCTCAAGCGGCACGGGATCATCGGGTGAGCCTCGACTCCGTCCGCCTCGACCTGCGCTACGCGGCGCGGCGGCTCGGACGCGCGCCCGCCTTCACGCTGGCGGCGGTGGCGACGCTCGCCCTCGGCATCGGCGCCAACACCGCGATGTTCAGCGTCGTGCGGGCGGTGCTCCTGCGGCCGCTTCCCTATCCGGAGCCCGACCGTCTGCTGCGCATCCGGCGGGGCAGCTCCGCGCCCGACCTGCGCGACCTCGCCGCCCAGACCCGCACCTGCGAGGGCTTCGCCGGCTACCGGCCGCAGTTCTTCGACGTGCCCGGCGAGCCGCTGGCCGAGCGCCTCGACGGCGCCTTGGTGACCGGCGATGCCTTCCGCGTGCTCGGCGTCCACCCCGCCCTCGGCCGGCTCCTCACCGTCGAGGACGATCGCGCGGGCGCCGAGAAGGTCGCGGTGGTGAGCGACTCCTTCTGGCGGGGACGGATGGGCGCCGATCCCGGCGCGGCCAGCCGCACGTTCCGCTTCGTCACCGGGACCTATCGCGTCGTCGGTGTGCTGCCCCCCGGCTTCGAGCTGCCGGAGGCCAAGGGCGACGTCTTCGCCGCGCAGTGGCCGGAGTCGGGGCCGGAAGCGGAGGCACGCGGCGCCCACACGCTGTACGGCATCGCCCGCCTGCGCCCGGGCGTCACGCTGGAGCAGGCCCAGGCCGACGTCGACACGATCGCGGCGCGGCTGGCGAAGCTCTACCCGGTCGAGAACCGCGACCGTCAGTACGCCCTCGTGCCCCTCCATGCCTTCCTCGTCCGCGACGTCCGGCCGGCGCTGCTCCTCCTGTTCGGGGCGGTCGGCTTCGTGCTCGTGATCGCGGCCGTGAACGTCGTCAACCTGCTGCTCGCCCGCGCGGCCGACCGCCACCGCGAGATGGCGATCAGGGCCTCGCTGGGCGCGGGCCGCGGCCGCATCCTCCGCCAGCTCCTGGTCGAGAGCGTGCTGCTGGCCACGATCGGCGGCGCGGCCGGGCTCGTCATCGGCGGCTGGGCGCTCGGCCTCATCGTCGCCCTCGGCAAGGACCAGGTGCCGGCCCTGGAGACGGTGCGGCTCGACCCCTGGGTCCTCGCGTTCACCGCGTCCGTCTCCCTGCTCACCGGCCTCCTGTTCGGCCTCGCTCCCGGGCTGCAGGCGGCCGGGCGCTCGGTCGCCCCCAGCCTCAAGGACGGCGTGCGCGCCATCGATTCTCCAGGCCGCGACCGCATGCGCCGGCTGCTCGTGGCCTCCGAGATCGCGCTCTCCGTCGTCCTCCTCGCCGGGGCGGGCCTGCTCCTGCGCAGCCTGAACCGCCTGCAGTCGGTCGACCCCGGCTTCCAGCCCGAGCGCCTGCTGACCTTCAACCTCACGCTGCCCATGAACCCCTACCGCGACGTGCCGCGGCGGACCCTGTTCTTCGAGACCGTGCTCGACCGCGTGCGCGCGCTGCCCGGGGTCACGGCGGTGGCGGCCACGAGCGAGCTGCCCTTCGATCCGGGCAAGGTGCCGCAGAACTTCGTCATCGAGGGCGAGCCGGACATCGAGCCCGGGCGGGAGCCGGAGGTCATGAGCCGCGCCGTCTCGCCTGGCTATCTCCACACGCTCGGGATCCCGCTCCGCCGCGGGCGCGACCTGGAGGCCATGGACACCGCGAACACGGAGCCCGTCGGTCTCGTCAACGAGGCGGCGGTGCGCGCGCTGTTCCACGGCACGGATCCCGTCGGGCGGCGGGTGGCCTGGGCCCGCGCCACCCCGCGCGTCTGGATCCGCGTGGTTGGGGTGGCCGGCGACGTGCGTGGCGACGGCCTGGACGCCGACGATACGGCCGCGCTCTACACGCCGCTGGCCCAGGAGTCGCGCGTGTGGCGGACCTGGGCCAACGTCGCCGTGCGCTCCGCCCTTCCGCCCTCGACGCTGACCGACGCCATCAAGCGCGAGGTGGCGGGAGTGGACAAGGACGTGCCCGTCACCCGCGTGCGCGCCATGGAGGAGCTCATGGAGGGCTCCTTCGCCGGCCGTCACTTCACGCTCGCCCTTCTCGGGGCTTTCGCCGGCGTGGCCGTGCTCCTGGCCGGCATCGGCATCTACGGCGTGATGGCCTATGCGGTCTCGCGCCGGACGCGGGAGATCGGGCTGCGCATGGCCCTGGGCGCGCGGACACGCGACGTGCTGCGCCTCGTCCTCGGCCAGGCCGTCACGGTGGCGCTCCTCGGCGTCGCCGTCGGAGTGGCAGGCGCGCTCGCCCTGCGGCGGATCGTGGCCGGCATGCTCTTCGGAGTGGGCGCGGGCGACCCGGCCACGTTCCTGACCGTGGCCGTGCTGCTCTCTCTGGTCGCCCTCGTGGCCGGTTACGTGCCGGCCCGCCGCGCCGCGCGCGTGGACCCCGCCGCCGCCCTGCGCGCGGAGTGAGCGCGTGCCTGCGCGTGGCCGGCCCGCGTGCCGCGCGGACCAATCCCGCGGTAGCCTTTGCTGAGGAGTGACAACGAAACCATGAGCGAGACGCGCCCCGGAAACGAGCCCCTCGTCCGCCTGCGCAACGTGGACCGCGCCTACGAGCAGGGCGGAGGCAAGGTGTTCGTCCTGCGCCGCATCACCCTCGACATCGCCCCCGGCGAGTTCGTGTCGATCATGGGCCCCTCCGGCGCCGGAAAGTCCACGCTGCTGCACGTGCTCGGCATGCACGACGGCGCCTTCACCGGCGACTACGAGTTCCTCGGGCACAAGGTGCACGCCTTGGGCCGCAAGGAGCGCCAGGAGCTGCAGAAGAAGCACATCGGGTTCGTCTTCCAGAGCTATCACCTGCTCGACGACCTCACCGTCTACGAGAACCTCGAGGTGCCCCTGAGCTACCGCGACGTGAAGCGCTCGGAGCGGCAGGCCATCGTGGGCGACGTGCTCGACCGCTTCCACATCGTGGGCAAGAAGGACCTCTACCCGAGCCAGCTCTCCGGCGGACAGCAGCAGCTCGTGGGGGTGGCGCGGGCGGTGGTGGCGAACCCGAAGGTGATCCTGGCCGACGAGCCGACGGGCAACCTGCACACCGACCAGGTCCGCGAGATCATGGAGCTGTTCCGCCGCCTCAACGACCAGGGGACCACCATCGTTCAGGTCACGCACTCCGACGTCAACGCCGGCTACGGCAACCGCGTCATCAAGCTCCGGGACGGCTGGGTCGTCGATTGAGCCGCGCCCACCGGGTGCTCGTGGCCGACGACCAGCCCGACGTGGTCGAGGCCCTGCGTCTGCTCCTGAAGACGGAGAGCTACGAGATCGAGACGGCGGCCTCGCCGCGGGCGGTGCTGGAGGCGGTGCAGGCCCGCCAGCTCGACCTCGTCCTCATGGACCTCAACTACGCCCGGGACACGACGTCGGGCGCGGAGGGCCTCGATCTCCTCAAGCGCCTGCGCGAGATCGACCCCACCCTGCCCGTGGTGGTCATGACCGCGTGGGCCAGCCTCGATCTCGCGGTCGAGGTCATGCGCCGCGGGGCGCGCGACTTCGTGGCCAAGCCCTGGGACAACTCGCGCCTGCTCGCGATCGTGCGCACGCAGGTCGAGCTCGGCTCCGCGCTGCGCCGCGGCGAGCGCCTGGAAGAGGAGAACCGGCTGCTGCGCGGGGACGGCGGCGGCCCCGCCACCGGGCGGCCGCTGCTCATCGCGGAGTCCCCCGCCATGCACCCCGTGCTGGAGATGATCGACCGCGTGGGTCCCTCCGACGCCGCCGTCCTCATCACGGGCGACAACGGCTCCGGCAAGGGCACGGTGGCCCAGGCCTTGCACGCCGTGTCCGCGCGCGTAGGCCGGCCGCTGGTGACGGTGAACGCGGGCGGCCTCTCCGAAGGCGTTTTCGAGAGCGAGCTTTTCGGCCACGTGAAGGGCGCGTTCACGGACGCGCGCGCCGACCGCGTAGGCCGTTTCGAGCTGGCGGACGGCGGCACGCTCTTCCTGGACGAGATCGCGAACGTGCCCCCCGGGCTCCAGTCCAAGCTCCTGCGCGTCGTGGAGACGGGTGAGTTCGAGCGCGTCGGCTCCTCGCGCACGCGGCGGGTGGACGTGCGCATCCTCTCCGCCACCAACGCCGACCTGCACGGCGAGGTGACGGCCGGCCGCTTCCGCCAGGACCTGCTCTTCCGCCTCAACACCATCGAGATCCGCGTGCCGCCCCTTCGCGAGCGGCGCACCGACATCTCGCCCCTGGCCCAGCACTTCCTCCGCCAGCAGGCGCAGCGCTACCGCAAGCGCGTGACCGGGTTCGAGCCGGCCGCCCTCGAGGCCCTGCTCGCCCATCCCTGGCCGGGCAACGTGCGCGAGCTGGACCATGCGGTGGAGCGGGCGGTGCTCATGACGCAGGCGACGCAGATCCGCGCCGGCGACCTCGGCCTGCGTCCGGCCGCCGAGGACAGCCGGCGCCTGGACGACATGAGCCTGGAGGAGGTCGAGAGCTTCCTCATCAAGAAGGCGCTGGGCCGCTTCGACGGCAACGTGAGCCGGGCCGCGGAAGCGCTCGGCCTGAGCCGCAGCGCGCTCTACCGCCGTCTCCAACGCTATGGCCTATAGTCGCCGCCGTTGCCCAAACGACCGCGGCTGAACTTCGAGAGCCGGATCCTCGTCCTCGCCCTGGTGGCGGGAGCGCCGGGCGCGCTCGGCACCGCGTTCCTCCTGTGGGCCGGCGGCTACAGCGCCAAGGTGCAGTGGACGGCCGACCTCCTCGTGCTCTTTCTCTGGCTCGGATTCGCCTTCGCCGTGCAGGGCGGGGTGGTGCGTCCGCTGCGCATCCTCTCGAACCTGCTGGCCGCGCTGCGCGAGGAGGACTTCTCGTTCCGGGCCCGCGAGACGGAAGGCGACGACGCGCTGGCCCTGGCCATGACGGAGGTCAACGCGCTGGCGGACACGCTGCGCGAGCAGCGCCTGGGCGC